>WNFY01005729.1_pt1 | contig 21695 bp, 29 predicted proteins | sample 5400091 | NCBI WGS metagenome assembly WNFY01 (sample SAMN13153364, study PRJNA577476) | soil metagenome | isolation source: 60 cm soil or saprolite under grassland replicate 1 | place: USA:California | collected 2016-06-15
AACCCTTCGCTCTTCGCCAGCGCCTCGATCGCCGCGGTGATGATCGCGCTCTTGCTGGTCTTGCTCATCCGGGCGCCCTTCTCCAGCCACAACGCGCCGAGCTTCATGATCAGGACGTGCGTCTTCTGGTCGAGGGTGATCTGCAACGGCATCGGCGCCGCGTCTGATTCCCCTGGCCCGCCGCCCTCGCCGATCGGTTTCGGCTTCATCTGGTGCAGCTTCGTCATGTGGTCCTTCCCAATTGGAAAGTGGTCCGGCTTCTCTCCCCCGGTGCCGGACCCGGACCGGGCAACAAGCCAGCCGCGCGAGGGAAGGGGTTCCCGTCGCGGCCGGCTAGGAGCTCTCAATCGTCGTCATCGTTGTCGGCGTCGTCCACCTCGACCTACTCCCCGATCGGCTCGTCGGTCGAGACGACTTCCAGATCCTTGTCGACGATCCCAAACCCGATCAGCACGGCGCCGGCCTTGACCAGGAACCGGTCCGGGTGTTGCGGATCCGGCTTGACGATCAGCTTCTTGTACGTCTGCCCGGTCTCGCTGTAGCTCGGCTCGTCTTTACAGCTTGCGACCGCCGCCCTGACCGCGAGCAGCCGAGACGGAGGAAAGGACGGCAGCGCCCCGTTCAGGTAGTGTCCTTCCTCATCGACCTTGTAGTGGACCTTGATCCCCATCCCGGTCAGGACCATCTGCGCCCCGATGGGGAACATCGGCATCGCCGGCACCGTGCCCACCGCCCCGAGCTTCTTCAGCGACATGGTCTTGGGATCGTAGGGTTTCGCCATCACACACCTCTCTTTGTTGGTTAAGAGTTACCGCTTGTCGATGTCCCGGTGGCGGACCGGGATCCCCAGCAGCCGCCCGATGCGTTCCGCAAGATATACGGAGCGATGATGCCCGCCGGTGCAGCCCAGGTACAACGTCCCGGGCGTCATCTTCGCTGTCTCCGCCAGCTTGGCGAACGACGCGGCGAACCCGGGCGTTCTCTCGATGTCCCGGGCCACGGCCTCATCGGTCCCGCGCAGGTAGCGCAGCCGCTTGTTGTGATACGGGTTCTTCGTGAACACCGTCCGCACGTCGATGACCTTTCCCACCGACAGCCCGGCCGGGGTCGGGGGGTCGCCGTGCCTGAACCCGAAGCTGACGATGCTGGTTGCCATGGCCTCACCTCACCTCCCGCACCCGGCTCACGTCCCGCTGGTCCAGGCTTTCGCTGTGCGTGTCCTGCCAGTCGACGTCTCTCAGATCGAGGCTGTCGTCGGCCTCGTCCAGTTCGACGTTGGCCAAGTCTTCCGCCATCTCCGCCGACACGGCCTCGAACACCTTGTGGTACACCCTGGTCACGGTCTCCGTGACCTGGACCTCGTAGCGTCTCGTTGGCGCCGCCGTGAGCAGCTTCATACCCCACCCCCTTCCACCTTCACCCCGGCCGTCGCCATCGCCGCCGCGTCGAGCTCCGCCTTCGCACCTGCCAACCTCTTGATGTACGCCTCCTGCCCCGCCGTCTCGATCGCCCGCCGGCAATGCCCGTCCCGCACCGTCTTGATTGCCGTCTCGGCGTCCATCCCCGACGCGACCAGCAACGCCGCCAATGCCGTTCCCGTCCTGCCGTGGCCGCCCATGCAGCAGACACAGGTGTGGGCCGGCAGCAGTTCGAGGAGCCGCAGCCACCACCGTACGCCGACGTGAACGGGTGCGCTCATGTCGGGCCAGTCCAACCGGATCACGTCCGGCAGCAGGCCGTTCTTCAAGCCGCGATACCGGGCCGGTGCCGACTTGACGAACCGCCCCGACTCGGCCACCACCCCGGCGCAGTCGACGATCAGGTCCAGGTGCTCCAGGTTCGCGTGCGTCAGGTTGCTCCCTCGCGCCCCATAGAGGATCTTTCCCCCAGGCAAGGTGTAGAACGGGATCTTGCCGTCGTGCCCTTGGCCGCCGTTGTCGCAGGACGGCCGCGTGTCCTTCCCCTTGACCTGCGGCCCCCAATCGATCCCGGACCTCGTAGTGTTCTCATCGGTCAGGCCCCATCCTCGATCGATCGGTTCGTTCTTCACCAGGTCCCAGGCCTTTCCCTGCTCCTTCCCGCTGACGACCCGCCCGTTCTTCATCAGGATCGGCTCGTCGAGCGGCTTCCCGTCCTTGATCGTGATCTTCGTGTCGTAGTCGACCGGCTTCCCGTTCACGAACGTCGTCCAGCTCTCCGGATAGCTCCCCGCCGTCCCGCGCCGCTTGTCCTGCTCGGCCCGAAAATCCCGGTTGCACCCCTGGCAGTACCACGTCCCGGCGTCCCGGCTCTTGCCGCACCCCGGCGTCAGACACGTCCCCGACCGGTTCACGCTCTCGTTGTGTTTCCCCATCCCTACTGCCCCCCTCCCAGGATCTGCCCCGGGTGCTGTTTCACCGCGAGACAGACGATCGACTTGAGAATCCCTTGATACCCGCCGGTCGTGCCGTGCGCCGTCGCCTTGTCGACCAGCTTCGCCAAGAGCGGCGACGTCAGTTCGAGAACGTGCGTCGATCCCGGCGCATCGATCATGTCGATCCCTTTGTCGATCGGCTGCAGCGCCTTCTGAAGCTCACCCATCAACGCCTGCCAGCCCCCGCCGGTCGACGGTTTGCTGGCGATCGACTGTGCCAGCCCGTCAGGGATCACCACCGGGACGTACGACGCGAGCAACGTCGCCGGCTTGGCTGTCTTCGCCTTGATCAACGGCACCCCCGGCACCCCGACCGGCGCCGCCTGCGGGACCATCGCCGGATCCGGCGGCACGGCGAGGATCTCCGGCTTGGCCGCCATGACGATCGCCTTCTCCGCCTTGGTCAAGTCGACCGCGATCACAGTCTTCCCCGTCTTCACCTTCGCCTTCGCCGGGTCCACCGTCGCCTTGAACAGGCTCGCCTTGGGCACCGGCACCGGCGTCCCGTTACTGATCGTCATCTCGCCCCCCTTCCCCTCGCCGCGAGAAAACCTTAAAGCCGGAACCGATCGTATCGCGGTTCCGGCTTCGTGTCAAATTGCCAACCGCGCCGCTACGTCCAGCTCCCGATCAGCCCGATCGACTTCGTGGCGACGTCGACCGCCAGGACGTGGTACGGCGTCCCGGTCCCGGCCATGCTCGGCGCCGTCGGCTGGGCCTCGATCGCCTCGATCGTGGCCGGCGGGACGTTGGAGATGTCGACGGTGACGTAGCTCGCCGCCCCGACCTGGATCTGGACGTGCGCGATCTCCCCATGCAGCACCGCCTGCGCCTTCTTCGGCGTCCCGTGCGCCCCGATCGGGATCCCCTCGCCGTACGCCACGTCGATCCCGTGGGCGACTTTCGCCAGCCCCGGCTTCAGCGTCTTGTGCTTCGCCCCGCCAGAGCCGGCGCCCATGTCGACGTGACTCGGCACCGACCCGGCCTGGATCGTCTTGCCCTTCGGCGCGTGATGCCCCTTGATCACGATCGGCGTCATCGTCTCGATCCGCGCCAGCAGCTCCACCCGTTGATCTCCCGGCGCGAGCGTGGCCTGATACCACGCCGGCCCGGCCAGGAGCGCGACCCTGGGGTCCAGGTCCGCCGCCAGGTTCCACATCGAGGACTCGACGAACTTGTCGAGGAACCAGGCGTTGTTGTGGCACAGGTTGATCAGGTTGTTCAGCGTCTCGACGATCGCCACCGCCGACTGTGACGACGGTTTCGCGATCAGGTTGAGTACCGCCTTGTCGAGCCCGATCGTGGCGTGGCCGATCGCCGCCCACTTCGCGCCGCCGAACCCCCCGGACCAGGCATGGGTGTGGAACAGCGTCACTTTCTCGGCCAGCCGCGCTCTGCCCTTGATCCAGTCGTCCAGCACCGCCTTGTACACCTGATCCCGGCCGATCCCCTGATGCTCGGCATGTCTCGCTTCCCCCCACAACGCGGCTTGACTGAGCCGGAGCAGGAACGCGACCGACGCGCCAATGTGCTGCGATCCGTCCCCGCCCATTCTCAAGCCGTGGTGCGCGCCCATGATCGCCGCGCACGTCGCCCTCTTTCTCGTGCCCAGGTCCGTTCTCAGGTCAGGCGCCAGGATCCCGCCCAAAAACCCCCACAGCATCGCCTGGGGATCGAGCGCGACCGGCTTCACGCCCATCTCCGGCAGCACCTCGCCGATCGACGGGTGGTACGACGTCAGCACCGGCACCGCGACCCCCCGCTTTTCGAGCTGCAGTTGCGCGTGAACGGCCCAATGACTCCCCAGGTTGTCCCCCGGCGTGTAGATCACCGTCCCCGGCGCCGCGTCGCAGGCTTCCTGCTCCCAGGCCAGCATCTTCCCCGGCACTTCCTTGTCGGCCTTCATCAGCGTGATCACCTTCGCCACGGTAAACCCCTCGACCGGATTCCAGTTCTCCGCCGTGGGCACGACCTTGACCCCGGCCCGCACCTGCGTCACGACCGTCTCGTATCCCGCACTCGCCACGGCCTCGATGTACGGATCGGTCGTCGCCAGGTCCACGCCCGCGTCCTTCGCGATGGTCTGCCAGCACCCGGATCCGGCCGAGAACTGTGGCTGCAGCAACACGCTGATCGAGTCGATCCCGGCCGTCGCGCCGTCGTGTCCCGGCCCGACCGAGAGCAGCCCCGGCCGCCAGACCATGTTGTGTTCTGCTTCGATGAACGGCATCACGATCAGCTCGGCCTCGGGATCGGCCTGCTTCGCTTCGTGCCACACCCCTCGTACCTCGCCGTCGCTCGTGACCACTCGGCTGTCGACGAACCCGTGGCGCGGCGTGATCGGACAGGGCCGCACGAAGCACGGATACCCTCGCACGCCGGCATCGGCCACGGCCTGATCTTCGGTCAGCGCGATCGTGGCGAACGCCGCCGACAGGATCCCATGGTCCTGCAGCGCCTTGATCCCCCGCGCCTTCTGCGTCTTCGGCCCGCCCTTGACGACGTGTCCGGCCGCGACGGACTGGCTCAGGTCGTAGACTGGCGCCGCCTGGACCACCTCCGGGTAGACCTTGGCCATCTGATCCTGGGCGACCTCGTCCGCCGCCGCCTGGACCTCCATCGCCAGGTAGCACTTGCCGTGATAGACCGCCTTGGTCGCGGTATCCCACTTGACCACGGTGCCGGCCTCGAACTTCCCGGCGCAGTAGTGGCACGTCCCCGGCCATTTCGCGTACAGGCTCTTGATCGGCATGGCCCTACCCTCGATCCGTGTAGACCGCGTGGAGTTCGTCCCAGACGCGCCGGACGTGCGCCGGCAACGTCTCCGGGCAACTCTCTGGACCATGCCCGTAGATCTGCTCGATCGCGTCGAGCAGCAAGGCGATCTCGTAGCTGTCGAGCCGTGGCGCCATGCCGTCGTACGCCTCGACCGGCGTCAGATGGACCTGCCAGCCGATCGCCTCTTCGGTCCACCGTCCTTCCACTTTCGCGTTCGGTGTCGCCATCTCTTCCCCCCTTCCCTGAAGCCGGAACCGAAGGCTGTTACGATACTTCGGTTCCGGCTCAGTTGTCAAACCGCCTTTACCAGCTGACGCTGCGCGTCCCGTCCGGCGTGCTGATGTGGACCACGTCCGGCTCGACCTCGTGCCGCATGACGTACTCCGACAGCGCATCTTCGACGAGATGGAACGCCTCCCTCTGGTCCTCGGCTTCGACGGTCACGACGATCGTGTATCGCTCCATCGGTCCCCCTTCCTGCCCGGGCTTCCAACCAGGCCGCCGCATTGCACCCGCCCTCGCCAAGACGGGTGTGGTCTGCGCCTAGACCTTCCCCGCGCACTCCGGCCCCAACCCGATCGCGATGCTCGCCGGGACCGTCAACAGCCGTCCGCACCGTCCGCACTTCCCTTCGTGATGCACCGCGTACCCCTCCGGCACCGGCTTCCCGTCCTCGACCAGCTTCAGCACCCACCGGAGCACCTTCACGGCCTGATCGCCCTCTGGCCGCTTACTCCCTTTGGTCAACCGCAGCTCCAACCCCTCCGGCTTAAGCATTCCCAGGTAGTCGTAGTGCCGTTCGTTATCCGGCCCGACGAGCACCCCGGCGAACCAGGCCGGGGTCTGATACTTGCTGCCCTCTTCCGGATCCACCCTCGTAATCCGGAACGTGAACCGCTGCCCCGTGGCCAGGTTCTCCGCCGTGAAGTGGGCTCTGCCGGCCAATAGGAACGCTTTCGTCACCGGCCCATACTCTGAGCCGTTGCCCGTGCCGATCGCCCCATCTGGAGCCGTCTGGCCAGCCGGAAGGCTGTTCTGGGACGAAGCGAGGGGCATCATTGCCCCTCCTCTCGTTGTTGCCGCTCCCACTCGGCATAGCTGGCCAGAATCAGCTCCCGGCGCTGGTCCTGCGCGGTCGCATCGACGATCGGCCGGAGCAGGGCAAAACTGCGCCGCTCGCCGTTGACGCTGTACTGTCTGGCTGGGAACGTGACGTTCGGCCCGGTCCCGGCGCGGCGCTCCCAGATCGCGAACCCGATCAGCTTCAGTCCGCTCAGCCCTGTGTCGTTCGGCCCGTCGAAGTGCAGCTCGGCGTCGGCGAGCTTGCCGGGAGGGTTGCCTTTGCCTTTCTCATTCGGCGTGATCTTGACCACCATGACTACTTCGCTCCTTCCGTCTCCGCCAACGCTCGACTGTCGCCCTGACTGGCCCTGACGCACGCCTCGCAGAACCGGGCGAACACGTCCCGATCCGCCTCGTGCATCCCGTTGATCACCGCCGTCATCGACCGGCCCGACGCCTCGCGGGACACGCCGTTGGTTTCGACCGTGACGGCGCTATGGCCCGCCGCGAAGTAAATCCGCAGGTTGGTCAGCATGAGAACACCACGTCGACCGCGATCGCTGGTCTCTCCGGGCACTCGTGATCGTGATCGCCCTCCGCGTCTTCGATCGCCCACTCGACAAACGCGTCGTACGTCTCTTCGCCCTCGCCGTCGAACGTATACCGCGCCTCCGCCCCACACCCGACGCAGACCAGCACCGTATCCATCGTCCCGTCGCCGCGTCGCTCGAATGCCATGACCGCCTCCCCTTCCCTGGTTGAGGGGACCGGGCGTCGATCCGGTCCCCGTGACCTCTGCGTCTACGCCGCCGCCTCGCCCTTGACCTTCAGCCCGTCGCTGTTCGCCTTGATAAACCCCGTGATCGCCGGCTGTTGTGCCGAACGGCTGAGCACTTTGCACACGGGATGCCAGAACACACACGGCCTGAAAACACAGGAAATCCGCGAATGCTGTTTGCCGCAGTGTCCGAAAACACCGCAAAACCGTTACATTGTGCGCAGCGATTTGATACAAAACCGCATGGACACGAGATGTAGGATACAGCATAGACATGGCACACGAGGATCGTGAGGATCACGCGGATCGCCGTGTACTACGGGATCTAGAGTCACGAGAACACAGAGTAGCTAGTTTGGAGCACTAGAGATCCTCGATAAGACAGTATGGTACATTGATCCCCTAAGTTCTCTGTCGTCAACGTGATACGGCGCCGACTCAGCCGGTCGATTCGCGTGCCGCTTGTGTCACAGCCTCAGCCGTGGTATGCTCAGCCGTTATGCAGTTCCGTTGCCCTAACCGCTTGTGCCGTATAGTCTTCTACGCTCCTGCTCGTGCCACTGGCCTGACGTGCCCGAAGTGCTTCGGCCCGATCCCGGACCGACCGCCGCTACCGCCCCGTCGCGTCGGCGGCACGACTCACGGGGGCATCAGGACGAACCTGCGAGAGTGGGCTGACCAGATCCCGAATCCCTGGTCCCGTACCCGCGACTGACCCCCTTGACAACCGCCTGTCCAGTAGTGTACCCTAACGGGTACACGTACTGGCCAGGCCAACGGCATTGGGGTACAGTCCAGCGTGTACCTGTACCGTAGGCATTGTCGAAGGGGATCCCCTCCCCCCGGGGGCGCCGGAACCGGGTCTGGTCGCAAAAATCTCGGTTTTGGTTTTTGGTCAGAAAAATGATGATCTCGGTTTTTTGTTTTCTACCTCAGCCGTTGCTTCGCCCTCGACATTCTTACGGACTTCTCTATAATTTCGCCCCCGCTTTGGCGGCCCTTTCGTGAAAATTCACTGAAAAAGCGAAAGAGGGCGAAAGGGGGAAATACCTTTTTACCCCCTCAGAACGCCAACAAAATCAACACCCCATTGACCCCTCATGACCAGAAGACCCGAAGAGGTAGAAGACTTTCGCCTCGGTTTTTATACAGGCCGCCCAGCCATCCTGTCGTCTGGCCTCGGCCGTGCCGATACCTCTGCCGAAGGGCGCTCGGGTTTGCCGTTCTTCTTGGTGTCCCCGCCCGACCTCCACCCTGGGGGCCGGGCGTTTTCTTTTTCAGTCCGTTGTGCTAGGGTCGGCCGGATGACCAACGCGTCAAGAGACCCCCGCACCGGCCGCTTCCTCAACCCCGGCGGCTTCGCCACCCCCCCGCCGGGCGCCCCCCACGAAACGACCCAAGGCCCGGTCTCCCTGCCCGAGCACGACATCGTCTCGGCCCACCAACGCGCGGAGCAACGCGCGGCCGAGCGCCTGTCAGGAACTTCAGGGGGAGGTCGGGCCGAAGGCCAGACCTCCTTATCTGTTCCCCCCGACCCGCACGCCGACGCTCCCGAGGGGGGTGCGGCACCTGCCGGTCAGCGCACCGGCCCGCGTCTCCAAGGGCCTATAGAACCGCTCCCCCGCGCAGAACGGGATGCGGAGGTGGCCGATCCCGAAGGGATCGAGACCCGTCCGCATCCGATGCGGCAACGCGATCCCCTCCGCCCCCCATCCGCGATCCTGGGCCACGCCCCGCAACCGGAGCCTGATCCCGTACTGCCCTCGGCCCTCGACGATCTCACCGAGGCCTTCAAAGCGACCCACCCGGCCGCGTCGAGTACCGATACGCCCTCGCGCGGGATCCCCACCCCGCCGGCTGACCCGGGGAAACAAATCACGGGCGGCTGGGGCCCCACCGGATCGGGATCCGAGTACTTCGCCCTGGACGGCGCCGAGCTCAAGGCGATCGTGATCGCATTGGCCGCTCGTCTGGAGCAGGCCCTCGATGGGGATTTGCGCTTCGGGCTGTCGGTGGTGTACCCCCAGGTGAAGATCGCCCTCCGTCTGACGGTCGACGGCCGCAGTCCTGAAGGGAGGGATCTCGACCTACCCGGGAGCGAAAAGATCGACCTGCACTGGGATCGGATCCTGGCCCTCGATGCGGAGGTCGAGGATTCGGCAAGCACGCCGGCCGGGAAGATCCGGGACGACTTCCAGATCCGGGGGCCGCGCAAACAGGTCATCCGGGCGGGGGCGGCGCGGCTGCTGGTCGACGTGCCGAACGAGCGGGAAGCCTGAGCCATGATCAGCCCTGACCTGACCGACGAGGATCTGCTGGTGCGGCGCGTCCGCATCGTGGACACGACCCACCCGCACTACCCCGAAACCGGCTTCCTCACCGGCGAAACCATCAAGGTCTTCGGCCAGCCGATGACGAAAGTGCGGCTCGACCCCTGCGTTCACGGCACGGGTGCCTGCTTCGTCACCCGCGGCCAGATCGCCCTGATGGACGAAGCCTGATCTATGGTGAGATGCAAGGCCACCCGTGAGGGGTTGGCGGGCGGCAAGACGTCGACCGGCTACCGCATCGATCCCCACGTCCCCTTCGTCGCCCTCCCCTCGACTGCTGCCTTGCGGCTCTGGTTGAGGATCCACAACCCCGCGAACAACAAGGTCGTCCGCGCCCTCTGCCTGGACACGGGCCCGTGGAACACTGACGATCACGCCTATGTCTTCCAGCCCGCCACCCTCGACCACATCGGCCTGACGGTCCCTCCCGACACAATCAGGCCCCAGGCCGAATCCGGCCACGATACCCGGGGACGGAAGACCAACGGCGCCGGCATAGACTTGGGGGAGCGGGTGTGGCACGATCTCGGCTTGACCGACAACGCCGACGTGTGCTGGCAGTTCGACTAGTCGAGGGGCCAGTCGTGGAGTACTTTACAGATGCTGCACTTGTGAGGTTTCCCCTTCAGGAAGGTCTGCGGGCCGCCGAGTTGCTTGCCGGTCATCGTGCCGTGCTCGCTGGCTGACATGAGGACGAGATTCGCCGGGTCGTTATTCAGACCGTTCCCATCGAGGTGATGGACGTGCTCGCTGGTCAGAAGAGGCCGACCGAGTTGCTGCTCGATGATGTGGCGGTGTTCCAACGTCCATCGTCGGCTCTCGTCGATCTTGACTTCCCAGTAGAGCAGATTCCTTCGCGCCACCAGGCGACGACTTCCGAGTGCCTTGACGTGCAGCAGTTGCGCTTTGGCGAGACCGTCCTGCTGGGCCTGATTCTGGGGCGTGCGGTGTCCGGGAGCACAGCGAGCATACCCGGTAAACGATCCATCCTTCCGGTAAAGCTCGGCGACGGGCTGCCCACATCCGCACGCACACAGACGGGTCTGGCGCTTCCCTTTCAGAGGGTTTTTCCAGCCCTTCTTGTGCCCCATTACTCCGTGCCGCGCAGAGGCTAACATACTTATGCCTGGTGGTAAAAGGTATAAAGCTGTAAAAAGTGAGGCCCAGCGGCGGTATTTGTTCAGCGCCGCTCGACGTGGGGAGCTGCCGATGCACGAAGCCTACGGCAAGGCCAGAATCGTCTGCTTTGTCTTCGACGGGCCGAGCGCCCAGGAAGTCATGCGACGGCGCACCGACTCGGGCTCGATCGGGCGACGCCTGCAAATCACGCCGCCCGCCTGGCCCGAAGGCGCGCAGGCCCACATCGGCAACTCGGTCGAGCCCGGCGACATCTGCCCCGCGATGGTCGTGCGCGTCTGGGACAGCAAGACGGGCAGCGTCAACCTGCAAGTGCTGCTCGACGGCTCCGACACGTACTGGGCCACCTCGGTCCCCTACGACGAACAGAAGGGGCCGCGAAGCTGGCACTGGATCGCAGGAGGCTGAACTTGTGGCCCTTCCCAAGCCCCCCAACCCAGGCGGACCGGGACCTGGCGCAACGCCTCCTGGATCAGGCCACCCTCCTGAACCAGATGGCGGCCCGCCTCCTCCGCCTGTCGGTCCCTGCGGGCCCGCGTCCGGGCCAAGCCCCGGACCTGGATTCGGGGTCAACCTCCTCGCCGCCATCCACCGCCAGCTCCTCGTCGACGCCCAGGACAAAGCTGAGGGGCTTGGAGTCGGTGAGCATCCTGGACCGGGAGACGCTCTACCAGCAGGACCTCCGCCGATCGGCGGAGCGGATCCCGGAAACGAGGCTGGAGCCAGAACCAGTATCAGACCCTTCCCCGTCGATGGTCCCCAACCACGTCACCGGCGGCTTTCGGCCCGTGCCGCCCGACGGCTAGTCGAGTCGAGCACCCCGGCCACGGTCAAGGCCAAACTCCGCACCCTGGCCAAACAAGCCGGATTGTCCTGTCTGCCCGGCGCCGGATCATTAACGCTGGCCGCCCGCAAACTCTCCCGAGAGAATGTCTTGCAATACGTCGCCCTCGCCGCATCCGACGGCGATCCCCACTGCCAAACCTTCCTCCACGTCTACCAGGACCTCAAGGCCTGGGAGAAGAAGCACGCGACCCTCGACGACGTCTGCGCGGCGGCCGGCATCTCCCCCGTCCGGCTGCTGAAAGCGGTTGTGGGAGCTGCCTACGAAGCCGGCTGCGACGTGGCCCACCTGGTGGCGGCCGTGGCTCACCCCGACGTCGTCAGCAAAGGGATCGAGTACGCCAAGGACAAGGACGGGATCGAAGACAGAAGAATGCTCTACCAGCACCACAACTTCATCCCGGTCCCCAAGGGCACCACGATCAACGTGTCCTCCATGTCCGGATCCGTCGCGCAGGCGCAGGCGACGAGCGGGGATCAGAGCGTGCCGTCGTTCCTCGAAGACGTCGAGGCGACGATCGAGGCCAAGGAGACGGTGCAGAAGTTCCTCACCGAAGGAGAGCCGGAGCCACCGGCCGCGTGATGGCGCAGGTTGGCTGGATGGGCGGCGAGTACGACCGTGATGACGACGAGTGGACAAAGCTGCCTCTCGCACAGCGAATCGTTGCACTGGTCGCCGCCCTCCACACGCAACACACGCCCGACTGGCAGCACGCGGCCGTACGTGAAGTCGAACGAGAGCTTGCTGCGGAAGGAGTCGTCATGACAGCCGTCCCGAAGCGATTCATGGTCAACCTTCGGCTCGAACAGCGGGCGTTGACCATCGAGGGGGATCTCCGCGTCTCCCTCGTGTCCGGCAAAGGACATGATTCTGGTTGGAGCCACATCCGAGAAGGACTCCAGGCACTGGGCTTCCGTCTCGATTCATCCGAGAAGGCGACGGCGGAGAGCACTGAGAGCGGTCCAGGCGAGCCCGGGGAGGTGTGACATGTACGCCCAGGACGTGACCGATCGCGTCCTCGACGAACACGAGGCCCTGCACCACTGGCGCCCCGTCCCCCACAGTGCGCGTCAGATCGCCTCGGCCACCGCCCACTTCGACGCCCTGCTCCACCCGGACACAGGAGACCTGTCACGTCCCCTGACCGGGGAGGAGCAACGCTTCATCCGCAACGAGCGCCGCCTCTGCACCCTCGACTACAACTACTGGTCCTCCCGCTACGCCCGCATAATAAATTGGGAGAAGCGCGACGTTCCCTTCACCCCGAACGTCGCGCAGCGGATCATCCTGTCCATCTGGGGGGATTTGGAAAGGAGAGGCCGCGCGATCATGATGATGCAGTTGAAAGCGCGGCAGCTTTAGGGGTCACAACGCTCACCGAGCTTGCCGTCGCGCATCGCGTTCAGTTCCATCCGAGGGTCAACGCCGTCGTCGCCTCTGCGGATCCGAAGAAATCCATCCGCATGGCTGACATGATCGATTTCTGCTGGAAATCCCAACCCTGGTGGCTGCTCCCGAAGGCGACCAAGATCGAGCACGGGATGCCGGTGGAATTCGGTGAGTTGAACTCGTCGCTCCTCGTCCAGGCGGGGAACCAGTTCAACGGCGTCGCCAGGGGCCAAACGCCGAACGTGGCCCATCTTTCAGAGTTGTGCGAATGGGAAGACCCTGACTTGCTCGTGGATGCGGCGCTGCTCAAGGCCATCCACGAGACGCCGGATGTCTTCGTGATCCTCGAATCCACCGCCCTCGGTCGCGGCAACTGGTGGCATGACACTTGGAAAGCCGTCAAAGAAGACTTCCCGCGTGGCCGGTCCCGGCTCTGTCCGATCTTCCTGCCCTGGTTCACGGCGACCGATCTCTACCCGACGGCGACCGACTTGCGGATGCGGCCGATCCCGCCAGAGTGGACGCCCTCCGATCTCACCGTCCGTCACGCCGAGCGAGCGCGGGAGTATGTGCTCTCCAATCCGTTGTTGTTTCGCTACCTGGCGAAGGAGGACCGCAACTGGCAGATGAGCAAGGCGCAGATGTGGTACTACGAGATCGAGCGCGACTCCGCCATCAAGAAAAAGCAGCTCAACCTATTCCTTTCGGAAATGCCTTCTGATGACCAAGAGAGCTTCCAGTCCACCAACATCTCCGCCTTCCAGCCCGACACCCTCCTCGTCCACCGCTCCCGCGTCCGCCACCCGCTCGGGGTCTACACCATCCTCGGCACCGGCATCCCCGACGACCTCGTCATCGGGACCAGAGAATGGGACCGGAACCAGGCCCCGATCCACGTCAAGTCCAGTCCCCTGCTCCGAGGCCAGGAATCCTGGGTCCTGCAACCCCTGAAATTTGAAGGCTACCCGGGCAGCAACGCCGGGCTGAAACTCTATCTCTGGGAATACCCGGAGGACGGCGCCACCTACGGGCTCGGCGTCGACACCAGCGACGGCGTGGGCCTCGACTGGTCCGTCGTCGAAGTCCTCCGCAAGGAGTTCCCCCACGGCCCCGATCGCCAGGTGGCCGAGTTCGCCTCCCCCTACATCAAAGCCCTGCAGCTTTGGCCGCACGTGCTCTGCCTCGGCACCTTCTTCTCGACCTATCAGCACAAGGTCGGCCGGACCGTGCCGTGCCGCGTCGCGATCGAGTGCCGGGGCAACGGCGAATCCGTGCAATTTGAGCTACAAAAACGGGGCTGGTCGAACTTCCACCCCTGGAAACGGTTGGATAGCCGCAAGCCCATCCTCAACCACCAGGTCCACAAGATCGGGGTCTTCACCAACGCCTGGTATCGCCCGATGATGATGGACCGGTTGTTGACGATGCTGGAGGACGAGACGCTGGAGGTCTACTCGCCGTGGATCGTCGACGAAATGGAGGCCTTGGAAAAGGACGAGAACCGGCAATCCCTGAAGGCCGTGTACGGGGAACATGATGATCGTCTGATGAGCTTGGGGTTCATTCTCGACTCCCTGCATGTCGATGACAGACCGTACGGCCGCAGCGCCTACGCCCGCACCGCTCGCCCTCTCGGCTTGATTCATCAGGAACCTGAACCGGCTCCCGTCTACGCCTCGTACCGACAGCCACTCCAGGCCCTGGACTTGCCAAATCGCGCCGGATTGCCCATGATCAAGCCCCGGTACGGTCACGCGGTTCTGGGTCCGATGCGAAATCAGGAGTTTCCTGTGAGGAACCGGTGAGCTTGATCAACACGCGCTGCCTGTCCTGCGACGCAATCGACGAAGTGGTCCGCCCCGCGTCCGAGTGGCCGAACACCCCGCCGTGTGCCTCGTGCGGTGAGCCGACCGAGCAGATCCACCTCCCCAAGGGCTACAGCTTCACCGCGGATCCGGTTGTGGTGTTCAAGGCCCCCGACGGATCGTACCGCGTCCCCGGCGACACCCACGGAGCCGGAGCCGCCAAGTACGAGAAAATGGGCTACACCCGCATCGAGGCCCGCTCCTTCGCTGAGGTCCGGCGCCTCGAACAGGCCATGAACCGGCACGACGCCAGCCACGCCGCCCCCCTGCTCGACAAATTGCAGGCCCGGCGCGAGGGCCAGGAACGGGAACGGCGCTCCGAACTGTTTCATAAAATGGCGTCGTTCTCGCCCCAGATGCGCGATCTCGCCCGCCATGTGATCGAGAAGAACAACCGCAAGCCGAAACGCGGCTCAGGCTCTGGTTCTAACGTGGTGATCGAAGTATACTCCTGAGATCATGCTGATCCAGTCTCGCGCGCCGGACGGGAAGTATCAGACACGCCACGGCCTGACTCGTTCGCCGCTGATGGTCATGTGGACTAGCATGATCAAGCGCTGTAGTAACCCGAAGAGCAAGTCGTGGCACCGCTACGGAGGCCGGGGCATCACGGTCTGCCCGGAGTGGTATGACTTCTCTGTGTTCGCTGCGTGGGCGCTCGCCAATGGCTACGCGGTCGGCCTTCAAATCGACCGCATCGACAACGATTCCGGTTATCGACCCGATAACGTGCGGTTCGTGACACGCTACGTGCAGCAGCGCAACACGTCTCGTAGTCGCCGGATGACGGCCTTCGGTGAGACGAAGACCATCGCGGAGTGGGCCGACGACCCTCGGTGTCAAGTGCCGCACTTCATCCTGCGCCAGCGCGTCGTCCGCGACGGGATTGCCCCGGAGAAAGCCTTGGCGTTGAAGTGCCGTCGTAATCTCCGACAGGCGACGATCTTCGGCCAGACGCAGCCCATCGTGCTGTGGGTGCGCGATCCCCGTTGTCAGGTGAACAGTGAGGTGCTCCACGATCGGTTATCCCGTGGCTGGCCTCCTGAAGATGCTCTGACGAAGCCAATAGGGACATGGCTAACCAGTACGTAATCCCGGCTTACGGCTCGTCCCCCTCGACGGTTCAGGGCTACCTACGCGAGGCCGTCCAAGAAGGAGCCAATTGGCTCAAGACACAACGCCCCGCGATCGAGTGGCAGCGTATCCTCGATGCGCTGGCGCCACAGGATCAAACGCAAAAACTTTCCAACCAGTCCGGATGCGGCTTCAATAAAACCCGCCGTATCGCACGCGAGTTAGTGGCCTCGCTTGGTAACTTCCGGTACGAGGGCGAGATGAAGGTGGAATACGACCAAAACCTTCACTCGATGGCTGAACACCTCACCAAGCGTGACCGGATCTGGTTTCGCCAAGCGCGCATCAATAGAGTGTTCCGCCAACTGCTCCAGTACGGCGTCGCCTTCGGGACCGCCTACGCGTGGCAAACATGGGACAAAAATTTCTGGGGTCCGTACAGAGGAGATATCCGGCTCACGGCGCTCTCACCCGAAGATGTCACGTTTGTTCAACTTCCCAAGGATCACGATCTGCAAAATGCGTACGTGGTCATCGTCCGTGAGGAGTTACCGATCAATCTCGCCCGTCGGCGTTTCCATGCCGAGAATCCTGCGTTTGCGGCGGCGTTGAACCCCGATCGCGACTCTCCTGGTTGGATCGACAAAGGACTCCGTAAGGTTCAGGCTCTCATAGGAGGTTCTCCGATCTTCAAGTACACCGGGCGGGATCGGAACAAGGATACCGCGAGCTACCCGACCGTGGACATCTACCACGCCTACATCATGGATGACTCCATCAACACCGGTCCTGTAGCCAGAACCATGGGCGACCCGGAGACGAACTGGAGTTATTCTGTACCCGTGTATGGCTCGGATATCCCGACCGGTCGCCGTGACGACACCGGGAGCATGATCATGCGCCGGGCGCGTGAGGAAGACTGCCGTCTCTTTCCGCTGCGTCGCTACTGCATCTTTTCGCAGTCCGTCGACTTCCCGATGTATGACGGTCCTGGCGTCTATTGGCACGGTCTCGCGCCGATCGCGCGCTTCCGCTTCGGCGACTGGGCCTGGGAACCCCTGGGATCGTCGTTGATCGGCGACGTCCTCACCATGCAGGAGGGGATCGAAGGGATCATGCGCGACGTCGAGGACAGCTCCCGCGCACGTATGGATCCGCCTTCCGTGTACGACGACACCAAGGTCAGTAAAGCGTGGGCCGAGGCCGTGAACCCCCGCCGCGCCGGGATCCGCGTGGCGGCGGACATCAACTTCGGCGAGATCTACAAGATCCTCGGCCAGCAATGGCAGTACGAAGTCCCCGCCTGGATTCCTGATTTTATTAAACAGCAGGAAGCAAGGATGGACTACCTCGCCGCCACCCCCGATCTCGTGGCGATCGCGAAGGCCAAGCAAGTCCCGTCCGAGGGCACCTTGGAAAAGTTGATGGAGATGGCCGGTCCGCTCGTCCAGGACATGATCCGGGGCGTCGAGGACCCCCAGTACGAACTGGGCGAGATGCGGAAGGCCCTCTACCTCCAGTTCGACACCCGATCGCGGTGGATGCAGCTCACCGGCCCGGACGGCAGCGAGGACTTCTACTTCGAGCCCGATAAAATCGTCCCGGCTGGCCCCGTTGGCGAAACCCTGGAGGCGCGGCGCGACCGGATGAAGCTCCACCTCAATCAATTTCATTACCACCTGTCCCAGAGCGGCGTCAACGAGATCCACCGGCTGGCGACGAAGCTGTTCTACCTCCAGTTGATGAAAATGGGTTTTCCTCTCGACCCATGGAGCCTCGCGCGTATTTCGCAAATCCCGAATTTCGGCAAGGAGCCAGAAGGACCCGACGGCAAACCGATTACGACTGTGCTCGAAAAATGGGTGGCCTGGCAGCATATGCAGCGTGAACTCGCCGAGGAGATCGGCGGCGGTGGACCCGGAGCCGGCCAGCAGCAAGGCCCCGGCCGTCCGCCGGTCAACCGGCGCGAGGGCCGCATTCAACAAAAGTCCGGCGGCACCCGGTCCACGATCGTGACGAGTTGAGGCCCGATCCATGCAGAGTGACGTCCAGCCCCCCTTATCGATCCGGGTGCTCTACTCGTGTCCGCAGTGCGGGCTCTCCCGTGCCGCGTGTCTGGTCCCGGCCCGGCGCGAGGAGGATGTCCTCACCTGGATGGATGGCCTGATCCGGCAACTGGGAGCCGATCATGCCAGGCGCAGCCCCGCGTGCCACCCAGACCAGCTTCACGATCTCATGATCCCGGTGATGGGGACTGATCGGGTGGGTGGCCCGATCCAGCACTGAGCCGGAACCATGTGCTGGTGGCGCTTCGGACATCGGTGGGGAGGGTGGGAAGCCGTGGACGACCTCGAATTGTGGCAGAAGCGGACGTGCCTGCGCTGCGGGCGCACGGTCATGCGGAGCGCGTTCTCGTGATCGATTTACAGACCACCGACCGCCTCTTCCTCCTCCCCGAAGAACTGGCCGAGATCTTCCTCGTCTCCAAACGCACCGTCTACGTCTGGATGGCCGAGCGCCGCATCGCCACCGTCAAGGTCGCCCACACCGTCCGCATCCCGGTCGAGGAAGCCCGGCGCCTGTTCAAGGTCCGCCCCGCCAAACCCGCCTATCCCGTCCCCTCCCGCCGATTCTCCGTGCCGTCCGCGTAAAGCGTTCAGCCCTTGGCATCGGTCCGTTCGGTAGCGTGCCCCACTGACCGGGGGAGGTCCCTGGTCGAGGAGGTCTCCATGCTCGACAGTGCGACGCGCGACCGGCGCAAGGGCCGGCGCAAGGGGCGGGGCAAGAGCCGGTAACCCACTCCGCCCAAACGATCCCGACTGGATGACGGGGTCCCCTGGGCGACAGCAAGGGTACGGGCGGGTGGGCTCAACAGAGGGTGCGGAGCGAACACGCGCTGGAGGGTCCACCACCGCTTTCCTCTTCCAGAACCTCCTGACGAAAGGGTTTCCGAACATGGCCAGACGACGCGGTGGTCGAGGTCGGCGCGGCGGCAAGGGCGCGACCGTCGTGAGCACCTTCATGGCGCCGATGCACAAGGGCCGCAAGGGACGGCGGGGCGGCAAGAGTCGTCGCTGATCTCCCGATGCCCCCGATTGCCAGCGCGGCGTCCCCCACTCCCGGCGCGATGGACGCCCTCGCGTACGGATCCTCTCGCCCCGGTGCCGGCGCAGAACCGAGTCCCGACGCGACCCGGGAGAAAACAGAAAAAGCCGTGGGGATGATCCGCGACTACGCCGCACAACTCTCGGAACTCCAGAAACTGGTCCCCGGCTCCGATCGCATCATCAGCCAAATCCAGCGTCAACTCCGGCAGCTCGCCGTCATGGCGGCCCAGGCCGGTTCCGTGCAGAACCAGAGTGCCGACCAACTTCCCGTGTAACCGTCACCCGGTCCACCCCCGTACCCTTTTCCTGATCAGAAAAGGAAGGGTGGCCGTTTCACGCACCGTACCCCGCCGTGATCGCGTCGGGAAGGCGCGAGGAAGCAGGATCTAGGATGGCGTTCGATACCCGCGCGTGGCTCAAGGACCTCGGCTTCACCGAGACCGAGATCCTCGACCTGGAACCGAGGTTCGTCCCCCGCGCCGACACCCTCGAAAAGCACCAGCTCCGCCAAGCCGACTACTCCCGGTTCGTCAACGAGTACAAGACCAAGAACGAGCAGCTCGCCGCCGACTACAAAGCCAAGAACGATCAGCTCACCCAGGAGATGGCGGACTGGGCCTCGGTCCAGGCGACCACCCAGGCCGAGCAGCAGCAGAAGCAGGCGGCGCTCGACAGTCTCGAACAGGAAAAGCTCAAGCTGACCCAGGCCGTCACGCGCTTGGCCGAGCAGGCGGGTGTCGATCCCAAGACCGTGCTGTCCGGAGGGGAGCCGCAACCGGTGAAGAAAGACGAGCCCAAACCCTTCGATCCCGCCCCCGTCTACGGTGCCATCGGCGGCGTCACCGACTTCCTCCTCGACCTCACCGGCGCGATGCCCGCCATGGCCGACGAGCACTACCGCCTGACCGGGGAACGGCTCGACACCCGGAAGATCGTGGGCGAGGTCAAGGCCCGCGCCGCCAAGAAGGAACCGGTCGACCCGGTCGCGATCTGGGAGACCCTGTACGACATCCCCGCCAAACGCGAGGCCGCGAGACAGAAAGCCCACGACGACGAGATCAAGGCCGCCGAACAGCGTGGCCGGGAAGCCGCCAGAAGTGAAGCCGCGATCCCCGGCACCCAGGCGCCCGGGATCCACGCGCCGATCTTCCACGGCCACGAGAGCGCGTTGAAGCGTCCGCAGCCCGGCGGCAACACGGCGAAGTTCGCGCAGGCCTTGGCATCAGGCAAGTACCGACAGGCCCCGCCGACCCGAGAAGGTGGAGCCGGAGCCCGATAACTCAGGTAGGAGAGGATTATGGCCGACCCGAACGTCAGCGAGTTGAACGCCCTCACCTATTACGAGGTGTACCCCAAGACGATCGAGGACGAGTTCTTCCTCGCCGCACCCTTCCTGGCGTATCTCCGCGATCACTGCCTGGTCCCCTTCACCGGCGGCACCTTCATGCAGGCGATCTTCCGCTACGCGCCCCTGATCGGCGGCTTCTACGCCCCCGGCGGCGCCTTCAACATCACGCGCCGGCAAACCATCGCCGCCTTGCAGTTCGACACCCGCTACCTCTACGTCTCGATCCCCGAGTACAAGGAAGAGATCCAGGTCGAGAACAAGGGCGAGTACGCGGTCGCCTCCCTGCTCGAAGCCGACATGCAGAACGGGGTCGACACGATCAATGCGATCGTCGCCGTCGCCCTCGCGCAGAACGGTCAGCTCGCCGGCAGAACCACCGCGATCAACGGCTGGCCCGAAGCGATCAGCGACGGGATCACGCCGCAGTGGGACGGGAATGTGTATACGTCCTATGGTCAGCAGGCGCGGAACGGCGCCGTCGGCAGTGCGCTCAACAGCGTGCCCATCTTCTGTGGCAACAGTGCGACAGGTGCGGCTGGCCCCATCACCTATTCCACACTCGAAGAGGGGTATCAGGACGCGACGATCGGGCGCAAGGAGCCGAACCTCGGGGTCGGGAACAAGGCGATCATCGCCTACATCAAAGAGAAACTGGTTGTGCAGCAACGCTTCGCCCAGGAGCGCGACCCCGTGTGGGGCGTGACCGGCTTCCGCCTGAACAACGCGATGATTCTCAAGGACGACTACTTCCCCTCGCTGAAGTACGGGAAGGTCGATCCGATCCTGGGGTCGTGGCTGACTGGCACATTCGTGTCTCCGGGGACGACCGCCAACGGCGGCACCGCTGACCCGACGAGTAACCTCCCCCCCGCGACGACGGTCGTGACGGTCGGGGAAGTGTTCAACTTCTTCAACACGTTCGACTGGCTGTTCCGCGTCACTGACAACGAAGAGTACGGCTTCGGGTTCTCAGGATTCGTTCCGGCTCAAGACAACACGAAGGTCGTAGGTCAGATAAAGGCGATGGCGAATGCCGAGTGTTTATCACCACGCACCCAGAAAACGTTCTACGGCGTGAACGGCTAGTCCGGTTCCGGCTCCGACACTTGTAGCAGGACCCCTGCTGCTGTAACGCCACGGAGCCAGAAAGGCAGCGTGTCAGGTGTGGAATTCACCGATCGTGCGGATGACCACGGGGTTGATCAACACGGTCAACGACGCGGTCATCGGCGGGGAAGCCGGCATCAGTGGCGCGTCCAAATTCGCGGGGCAGCTCGGCGCCCCCATCTGGATCGACGACGCCGCCCTCTTCTACTCCGCGACCATCGGCACCGTCTACGGCGGGCGCTTCCGCTACGTCCGCCTCGCCGCCGCCGCCACGGCTGTTGTGCGCGGGCAGATCGTCTTCTGGGACATCTCGGTCGCCGATAACCTCTACCAGGTCACCACCTCGGAAGCCGGATCCGTCCCCGGCGCCCAGCTCCGGGCCGGGATCGTGCTCAACCCGTCCTGGTCCGCCGGCAACTACTCCTTCATCCAGGACTGCGGCCCGACCTACGTCAAGTTCCGC
>WNFY01001866.1_pt1 | contig 21687 bp, 20 predicted proteins | sample 5400091 | NCBI WGS metagenome assembly WNFY01 (sample SAMN13153364, study PRJNA577476) | soil metagenome | isolation source: 60 cm soil or saprolite under grassland replicate 1 | place: USA:California | collected 2016-06-15
CCGCCGTAGGCTTATTTGATCGACTATCGAGTGCCCCACACTCGCTGCTTATCAGACTGTCCTTCACGATTCCTATTGGAGAAGTCGCTGTGCAACGGGCAAACCGTACACGACCAACCAGGATTCGCCATTGATTGATGTGCAGTAGATACGACGCTTCTGGGCGAGTGGTCGGCAAACAGGAAGTAATTCGCTTACTTCCTGTTTGCCCGCGATACGTCCTTAACCGATGAGGAACACCGCCCGTTCTTTATAGGCGAAGATATGAATCGTGATAGATCAATAGGTATGCCGCGCACAGCGACACCGCAGATGAGCTGAATCTTGCTTGAGTACTGCAGGATAAGGCTCAGCGCTGATGTGAATCCTTTGCACTTGGCAAATTCGAACGATCAGGAGTGGCTTGGACGCACTCGAGGCTTTCACCGTATCGGAACGGCATTGGATGTCCGACTTCAATGATGTTTCTACGGATCATCTCCTTTCCGTAGGCAGTACCGTCTAGTTCCGCAGGCGAATCATCGACAGACTTTAAGGCACTGCAGGGCGCAATATAGACCATTACATCTGTCTGATCGGCGAGCGTCAGAGGTGTCGGTGGGGCGTGTCCTCCAGAAACGATTGGCTGAGATGGCATATCACCAAGCCAGTTGCCGTGAACAGCGATCAGGACGGGGGTCGGCCAAGCGTCGATGCGCGGAGACACATCACCACGGCCATTGACCACATCTGTTCCCATTACCACCAAGTATGTGTTGGCATCTGCAGCGCGCAGTTCGCGCTCAATATATCCCGGAGCTAGGCGACCTCGATCAACAGATGGCACGGGCTTGTGCTGCTGTTCAAGCAGTTCATCCTGCAAAGCCTGATCAGAGCCGCGAAGAAAATGCATAGAGCCCATGATGAGCAAAGCGCGATGATGTCGGGCGAGAACCTCATCCTTAACCACATGCAAATACCATTGTTCGCGCTGTGCCTCGTAGGGAGCGAGATCTTGCGCTGTCTTGATCTTGTCCCAATCGCCCGGCGGGCTCCCCATCAGCAGCCGAATTCTGTGTTTGCCGTGACTCTGCAAGTTCGCCTCGCGCACCGCTTGGTAGAACCACCCGTACACAGGAGATACTGGCGGAACTGATACGATCATATTGCGCCACGCCTTTTGAACCTGCTCGAACGAAACGTCATTGCCGGCCACGTAACGATCCACATCTTTTTGGTACAGGGCATTTCCGAACTCCACGACTATATCGTCCACGTGATCGGAAAATCCGGGCGTCTTCACCAGTTTGCAAAGCCATTCATACTCCTGTTTGCTGGAATGAATTTCTCCAAACATCACAATGTCGTGGTGATCAAACAACCGAATCATGGCCCGTGTCGCGTCTTCCGGCTTCGGTTCTACGACATTTTGAGACATAGCGATTTGTTGGAGAACGGTCAAAACAAAGAGCGGTAAGATCTTCATGGTTTCCTCAAAAGACGCTGGCTTTTCAGGGTTGATGGCGACGGGCTTCTCGCGTCGCTGCAGTTAGAGGTCGGAAGTGCATCCTGCGCGTCCTCCGGCTACTTCACATGAAGCTTCTCGCCCGCTAATTTCAGCGCAGCCTTCAGCGCATCGGGGGCGCTGACTTTGAAATCCGGTTCAACTCCGGTGTCGTTCCAGTCGTGCTTGGAGTAGGGATTGATTGCCCGTACTTCAACGGTAGCAACATAGAAATTGTTTCCGATAGCGTGAAGATTCGCCGCGTGGGCACCTCCGGCGGTGGTTTCCCCGACTAGTGTCGCGCGCTTGAGCATCTTCAAATCGTAGGTGAACTCTTCTGCGGCGGATATCGTTCGAGAAGAAGTGAGGATATACACGGGCTTGTTGGCGAGCTTGTTGCCGGGAACCGGTGAGTGCGTCCACGAAGATCAAAGATCATGGCATCGGCATCATTCAATTTAGCCATGGCCGCGGCAGCAGTGGCCTGACATACAGACGCGTCGGGAAACGCGTTGAGTTTGAGATAGCCGACGTTGTGGGGCAGTATCTCGACCCGTTCAAAGGCGCAGTTGACCCGCCGCATCTCGTCTCGATAAGCGGTAGGAAGCGCCGGCGGCGGTCCGGAAGGGCGCTCCGGTATAGCACGTGGGCTATAAAGCAGCTCCAATTGATGATCGCCCGTTGCTTCTCGCATCTGCTTTGTTACGAGACGGGTAAACTCCTCGGTGCTCGTGGCTGAATCATCATCGCCTTGTCGCTCGTGAGCGAGAAGGGCGTCCGCGGCCTTCTGTGCTTCCAAGGGATCGATGTGGTGCTGCTTAATTGACGCAATGGCGCTGGCGATAATCCGGTGCCGCGATGTGGCATCCAAGGTAGGGTTGGCGCCTCGTGGGCTTTGGACACCCTGCTCGCTTCCCGATGCTGGCCGTTGTGGTTCCCCACTCTGCCTCTCGTAAGCCCCTGGAGATGCAAAGCTCCAACCGCTGGGCGGTCGGAAATTGCCGAACTCGTTCATCAGCCTGGGAAAAGATACAAGCGTAATCAGCGACAACAGTCCGCCGAGTAGCAGTGGACGCCGTCCGGGAGATGCAGTATCGAACACAAAGAAGGTCGGCGTGCCGTCTAAACAGGTCTTGGCCGAAGCACGTGCCACTTCGTGTCGTGTATAGCAGTACTCGCGTGGAAGCGATATCACCAGATCAGTAAGCAAGTCGAACCACAGCCGGACTGACGGCCACACTCCAACTTCGTCATGCGTACGGTCACGAAATAGCCGCAGGGCTTCGTCCCCGTACTCCTGCCTGAAACGCGAGGTATACAGGTGAAGAAGTAAGCGAAAGATCGCCTCAGACATAATCCCCCCTCAATATGTTCTTGGACCTTGCCACACGCAACAGATCGGCAAGTCTCTCCGCTTCGGAACGGACCAGCTTTCGACCCGCGGATGTTAAATGGTAATAACGTCGTCGCTCATCGACCGCACTCGATTTGTGCGGGTGATCAACTTCTTCAATCAGTTCTTCTTCTAGCAGTGTCCGAATCGAACTATAGAGGGTCCCTGGCCCCAATCGCATGCGGCCGTCGGTCTGCTCGGCGACATTGCGCATGATTCCATAGCCATGAAGATCTTCACCGACTAGAGCGAGTAGGATCTGAAATGCGGCGGAGGGTAGAGGGCTGAGCTTTTGCTTGGGCATGGTTGTAATCGATAATCGATATATCGACTATCGAGCATATGGCAGACTGGTTATTTGAGTCAAGGACTCACAAGCTATTGCTACAAAACGGCCACAAGAAGCCCCAATTACTTCTCATGACCAGCGGATCGTGCTCTATCTGCGTGGTTTGTCGGCCACCCTTACCTTACCGGATTAGGTAAGAGTAGCCCTGTGACTCGCCAACTAAGGCTGCGTCCCTCTCTGGGGCAAAGTTTCAAAACCACAAACATGGACATTCCTGACTCTGCCGATTCGTATATAAAAGATGGTCGACAATAACACAGGATTGGTTCGCGTAGACTACTGCCAAGAGTTTGGGGGTTACGATGCATCCAGAGACTCTATTTAGTGCATCCGGCAAACTGGCAATCGCCGGATGGGCTGTGCTCGTGTTCGCGCCGCGGTGGCGATGGTCGCAACGCATTGCGTCGGTAATCATTCCTTGCACACTCGCGATTCTCTATCTCGCTCTGATTGTGTTTTACTTTGCAAAATCCCCCGGCGGTTTTGGCACACTCGCACAAGTCAATCAGCTTTTTCAGAATCCCTGGCTCTTGCTCGCTGGATGGATACACTATTTGGCTTTCGACTTATTTCTGGGCGCGTGGCAGGCACGACAGGCTCAGCACCTCGGTATTTCCCACCGTCTAGTTGTTCCGTGTTTGCTGCTCACATTTCTGTTCGGCCCCATCGGTCTCCTTGTATTTTGGGCTATTCGTTCTGTGTTAAGGGGCCAATTATTCCTTGATATGGATCGAGGGTACCGTCACGCATCTGGCCACTAGCTTGAGGATCGAAAAAATGTCTACACCCGTTACACCTGCCATTCCCCGCCTCAACAGCCCAGGGCAGTTCCTCCTTGAGCTCTATCGTCGCAGTAAAGTCCTTGCCATAACCGGCTGGATTCATCTCGTGTTGCTGGCGGGCATGCTCGCGGTCTCCCCTATCGACTCGCGGATCGTAATGGGCATTAATGTCTGGATTAAGCCCATGAAGTTTGCGGTGTCTATCGCGATCTACGTTTGGACAGTCGCGTGGTTGCTCGAATACCTGCGCCTGCCGGGTTGGGCAAAGAGAATCATCAGTTGGGGAATCTCGATTTCCATGCTGACCGAAATCGCCTGCATTGCGACGCAAGCAGCGCGGGGAACAACTTCGCACTACAACGTAAGCACCCCATTGGATGCTGTAATCTTCTGCATCATGGGCAGTATGATCGCGCTCAACAGTGTTTTAGCTCTCGTAATGCTGATCTGTTTCTTTACAGGAAGATACAACGTACCGAGTCCTTATCTTTGGGGTATTCGGTCAGGGCTGGCTATTTTTCTTGCGGCGTCTGGCATTGGAGGCATGATGATCGCCCACGGATCGCATTCGGTGGGCGTTAAGGATGGAGGTCCCGGACTTCCTATCGTAAATTGGAGCACAAAAGGCGGAGACTTGCGAGCACCGCATTTTCTGGGTCTGCACGCCCTGCAGGTGCTGCCAATACTTGCATTCCTAATCAGCAGACACAGAGGTTGGACGATCAATCAGAAAACCGTTTATGTCCTTACTCTTTCCGGCGCGTATGCCATCCTCATTGCACTTCTGTATTTCCAGGCCATTCATGGCTTGCCTCCACTGAGGATGTGATGTCTTCGGCTTCCCAGGCCAACCGCGCCTGAGAGCCGCACTTCAGCATTTGGCGGCAAACCCAAGTAGCAGTTCCGGGCGGATAGTCGGCAATGCGGAAGTAATGCTGCCCTGAGACATTTTGACGGAAGACTAGAGGCGTTCGGGTCGAAGAAATGGCGGGAGCGACGGGACTCGAACCCGCGGCCTCCTGCGTGACAGGCAGGCGTTCTAACCAGCTGAACTACGCCCCCGCATGGGACAAAGTTTTAACCTTATTATTGTGCCTTCTGATATCGCCCGGTTCCTTCTTATGGTTTTCGCTACCCGCATTCTCACCCAGCCAGCCGCTGGGTTTTACAGCGGCTTTCCCAAAACGTGAGATTCAGGTTGGCATCCACCTCGATTTCTGAACAAAACCCGACCCGAGCCAGCGAACAGCGACTTAGGTCGCGATTACGACTATATTGCCGCCGCGTTTGCAACTCCTCATTGGCAAGTCCCCGCAGATACCGGAGTTGTTGCGTGGCGCATGACTACCTCGAAAAAACCGTCCCACTTCCTGAAGTTCGCGGGTGGTTGACGCTAGGCAATTCTCGTCCCCGGCGAGATTTGAAGCCGCGTTTTTGCCGTGTCTATGCGATTCGAAATCGAAAATGGCGGGAGCGACGGGACTCGAACCCGCGGCCTCCTGCGTGACAGGCAGGCGTTCTAACCAGCTGAACTACGCCCCCGCATGGGACGGATTTTTAACCTTTATTGTTGTGCCTTCCAATTCCGCTCGGTTCCCTTCCGTGTCCTCCCGTTCCATTTGGTCGTGCCGTGACAGGGCAACAACGAGATGTAATGATTGATGTCAAACGGTGTCGGCGGATGTCGTTTGGTGCGAAATGATACCGGAGACCATTTCTTATCGTCCCCTTAACGTCCCCGGAAATTGACTCTGTAAATGGAAGACGGTTCCGTGGCTTTATTCTGATCTAAGAATCGAGCATTATCCATGTTGGCGCATGGTCGCTAGCGTTTGTCTGCCCACGGGACCATCGGTCAACCCCGCCGTCCACGAGTCGGTCTGACAGGTTCGGCGAGAGCAGAAAGTGATCGAGTTGCATATCTTTGTCTTTTGGCCATGTCTTTTGGCCATCGTTCAAATTTGTAGTCCCAGAATGTCCAGAGTGGGCCGTCCGGTTGCAGCCTCCGCAGCGCGTCAGTCCAGCTTTGAGCCAGCAAACGCGCAAAGGCTTGGCGGCTTTCGGGTTGGATCAACGCATTGTTATCCAACGATCGAGTCGGATAACTGAAATCAAACGGTGTCGGCACGCACTGATCGGCAGTAAAAGGACTTCAAGTTATGGTTATCGTCCCCTTAACGTGCCCAGATTCTGCAGCTTTGCTCGGTTCCCGATTTCGCGACTTTATACCGGCTGACAAGACGGCTGGATCTGACGTGACCGGCCGTGTTTGCACCAGGTGGAATGAGAGAATCCAGGGAGGAGAAAGCTTGGTCATGGCGATCCACAGGTACAAACCAGAGCAGATCGTAACCTTGCTGTACAGATCGAAGTAAGCGTCGGCAACGGCAAGGCCATACCGCAAGACAGCAACGAAATCGGGAAATGGAGCCCGACCATTGCGGACTGAGCGGTTCCAACATCGGGCCGAATTCGAGACAAAAACTCGGCATGATCGCCCACTAGGAAGGAGCGAGCACTCGGTAACCACGACCCTCGCGGATAGCTTTGCACAACCATCCTTTATTGGGATGGCTTCCCCAGCCGCCGTGATAGACGAAAGTTGGTAGGCGCCAATCCACAAAAGCCATTCAGGTTTGACGCTTCCATCCACACAACGACGCGTCGCTCGGCTCACATTTGTTATGAGTCATACTCGAATCTCGAAGTTGTCGTCCGCAGGTTGATGAGACTTGACTTCCTTGTTGACTTGTCGATATCACGGATCTAAGATTCCGGCTAACGACGACCGCGACGGGGCACTTTCTTCACCCAGAGAGACGCCAACCACGTTGGGCAGGGCTCGTTAGAGGCCATGGTTTCGTAGGCAGTGACGCACACAATACAGCTGCGCGCCGAGATTCAAAGGAACGCGCTGTCTCTTTGTTCGCGCGAAACTTGTGACACTCGGATTGAGCGGATCCGGGACCAACGAGACCGACATTCAGATATACAGATTGGCGAGGGCATAGTCATGCACACCAATGCAGTTTTACTGCAACGACTTTTTTCCAGTTTGAACCACCACAACCATGAAGCGATGGCAGCCTGCTATCACTCAAAGGCAAGTTTTATAGATATCGCTTTCGACTTGCGCGGAAAGCAACAGATTCACGCTATGTGGCACATGATCTGTCAACCCGACGATCACCCGAGCGATATTCGTGCAATGTTCCACGTTATTCATGCGGATGATCGCAGTGGCTGGGTCAATCTGATTGATGAATACACTTTTAGGGAAACAGGACGTAGAGTAACCAATGTCATCGATTCTCACTTCAGTCTTGAAGATGGCTTTATCGTAAAGCAGCACGATTTTTGTGATCCGCAGGCTTGGGCTGCGATGGCTCTGGGGGGCATACCTGGATTCCTCGCAACGCGGTTTCATTCTCTACGGAGCCGCAAGGCTCGACAGATGCTGTACAAGTTCGTCGACAATCATCCCGAATACCAGCCGGCCTTCGGCAGAGCGACCGCGGCGAAGATCTGAATCAGCCATAAATTGTTAAGGGTCTGGTACGACATGTGAGCCGGCCGAAGTGCGGGCGATAGTCCCTAACGGCCGCTCGACAATGCTCGACATATAAATATTCGTCACGACATCACGAAAGAATAGCGCAGGAGAACCGATTGGGGGAATTGGCGAGCACCACGAGCTCCATGTCTCGAGGCAGGAAGTACGCGAGACTCTGCTCAACCTGGTTGCTGGCGTTCTGCCACAAGCCGTTCTTGTTGTAGAGCGTGCCAATTTTACGACATTCTCGTACCATGTCTGCGGGAAGCCCGCAAAAGGCGCCAAGTCAAGATTGTCACTCATAATTCCAATCTCGCAATTGTTTGCGATGCCGACCAGATCATTCATTGCCGCATCGACAAGAATCGAGTGACGTACAGCAGTGGAGCGATTGCGAATCCATCCATCAATCACCTTACCATTGATGTGCTCGAAGGCACTCGCCCCGCATTTGATCACCGTGATTCAAAATACCAAGAACATGAGGAAGAGCAATAGTCCAAGGATCATCTTCATCCTCGAATTCCGAATGTAATCAGGAAGGTAGATTCCGATATACCTGCGTCGAGGAAGCGCCAGGCCGGCCACAGGAATTGCAGTTGTTTATCAACATTTCTTGCCGAGGACAATGGCACAGCGATCTACAAGACACCCGATGTGTAATAGAATAGGTTCGATCTAATCATGCGATTCTTGATTCTCTTCGCGGCCGCGCTGTTGATCGGCGGGGACATTCCATCCGCGGGGCAGGCTTATACCGAGCTGGTGAGTCCGACCGCGCAGATTCCTCGCGGTACGTACAAGACGTGGTCGCTGTTTCTAATCTGCAACCCCGACTGGGTCGCCCCTGAAAAGAGCACCGACCTGGCGAATCTCTACCGTCGGTTCAAGTCGTTTGGCGATGCGATTGGTCGCGACAACCTGGCGGTCTGGTTTTGGAAGCGTGAGCTGCCCGTGAGCGATCCGCGGCTTGCTGAAAACGTCGACGTCGCCCGTAGCGCGGAGTTCTGCCGTGCACTCGGTCGCGCGCCGAGTAAAGGGCCTTATCTCGTCGTGACGACCGCGTATCCCGATGTGGCAGCGTTTCCCGCGGAGCGCGCCATTTTTGAGTTGGGAGGGCTGCAACCCGCCGATCTCGCGAAGCTTCTGAACACATTGACCGATCAGCTCCTGTTGCAGGGGCGCGTTGACGTGGCGATGGCCGCGTCGCGCAGCTCGACGCCGCCAACTGTCGCGACTACTACGCCGCCGATACCAAGTCTCTGGATCCGACTGCTCGAGGGCACCCGACAGAGCATCATTGGATTTGGCTGCAACGTGAAGCTCCAGATAGAGACAGGGCTTCTTAACGCCGAGCTTCGTACGTGCACGTGACAATGAGCATCAGAATTCAGCGTTGGCACTGGGGAAAGATCGTGATTCTGTGGGCGTGGGGCTGCCTCTTCGTTGTGTTGCTCCTGACGAGATTCCTGTCGCAGAAAGCAGAGGTTGATCCTACCGTCTCGTCCCTCAGTTTCGTCGGCAGTATTCTGACACTCGGCGCGCTTACGATTCTCACGTGGCTATGGCTGGGCGGCAAAGACAATGCCCCCACCGATCGTCGTTGACCCCGCTGATAACTTCGGTATTGGCCGTCCCTACTCATCTCGTCGTGCGAAACAGCACCAGTAGCTCAGGAGCAGTGGAAGAGTACGCCAGCTGTGATGCGCTTCTTAGCATGATTCGTGCCCCTAGACTTTCTCGACCCATTCTCTATGGCCTCTCTAATCGCTTTATCGCGTCCTGAATATTCCGGCATTTTGAGCACAGCATATTTCGTGACCCCACTCTGCCTTTATAATCTGGCGTGGGGCAAGGGTATCTGTTGGGTCTATTCATGACAACGGCAATCTCTCTCGCGGTGCGGCATGGGGCCTGCTGCAAAATTGTAACGTGATGAGTGTTCTGTTCAACCATGCACGGCGTTACGATCTATACGACCGCAACCCGATTCAGTGGGTTCGAAGAACTCGTGAAATGGGAGAACTCCAACGACAAACAACTTTTGAAAGCGGCGCATCAGGAGATATTGAAGTCTACTGATGGCAATCCGCCGCCTGTTTATGATCCATTTTGCGGAGGTGGATCAATTCCGCTCGAAGCTCAGCGGCTTGGTTTAGAGTCACATGCCAGCGATCTTAACCCCGTTGCTGTTCTTATCACCAAAGCCCTGATCGAGATTCCACCAAAATTCGCTGATCAACCACCTGTCCATCCAATGCCACAAGGACGAATTGTCGGAACGGGGATGTGGCAAGGAGCACGGGGTCTTGCTGAGGATGTCCGCCACTACGGCCAATGGATGCGCGCAGGCAATTGAACGAATCGGGCACCTATATCCCAAGGTGAAACTTCCCGAAGAACATGGTGGTGGCGAAGCAAGGGTGATCGCGTGGATCTGGGCGCGGACGGTACAGTGCCCGAACCCAGCTTGCGGCGCTCGAATGCCTCTCGTCCGATCATTCTTGCTATCTGCCAAGCCGGGAAAGAAGGCGTGGGTGGAACCCTTCGTCGACCACACAAGGAAGGTCATTCAGTTCGGAATCAAGACCGGCACTGGGGTTGCACCTGAGGGAACCGTCAATAGGCGTGGCGCGCGCTGCTTAATCTGCGGTACATCCGTACCACTGGATCACATTCGGGATGAAGGCAAGTCCGGCCGCATTGGTGCTCAATTGATGGCTATGGTCACAGAGGGTCATCGGTCGCGAGTCTATTTACCACCGTCAAGCGAACACCAGCGGGTTGCAGCAGGCGCCCAGCCAACTGGCATACCAGAATCTGAACTTCCAGACCAAGCACTTGGTTTCCGCGTCCAGAGATATGGCTTCAAGAAACACCGCGATCTCTTCACTCCGCGCCAGTTGGCAGCACTTACGACATTCAGCGATTTAGTTGCTGAGGCTCGTCAACAGGTGTTGAAAAGCGGAGCGACCAGTGAATACGCGGACGCCGTTTCGACGTACCTCGGGCTGGGTGTAAGTCGGCTTGCAGATATCTGCAATTCTTTCTGCATGTGGGAAAACACAAAAACGCAAGTCCGTCACTTGTTTACCAGGCAAGCTATATCAATGCTCTGGGACTACGCTGAACCCAATGTTTTCGCCGATGCTGCGGGTGATTTCGGCGTAAGCCTCGACAACCTCGCGAAGGCACTCGAAGGCACCCCTGGTCGCGGACGTGGCATAGCTCGACAGCTTGACGCCACCTCAGATTGTCAGAGTGGGTACCTGTTCTCGACAGATCCCCCTTACTACGACAACATCGGGTATGCGGACCTTTCGGACTTTTTCTACGTCTGGTTGCGGCGAAGCTTGTTATCCATCTATCCACAGCTTTTCAGCACAATCCTTGTACCAAAGAAGCAGGAGCTCGTAGCAGCGCCAGAACGTTTTGGGGGCAATCGCGATCAAGCGCAGCGATTCTTTGAAGAGGGATCCGCTCGCGCTTTTCATTCCATGCGGAAAGCCCAACTCAAAGATTACCCTCTGACTGTGTATTACGCGTTTAAGCAATCAGAAACGGACGATGATGACGTCGATGGCCCTTCAACAACCGCGTCTACCGGCTGGGAAACAATGCTCGAAGGTCTCCTGAAGGCGGATTTCCAGATCACGGCGACCTGGCCTGCACGAAGCGAGCTCACCAATCGCATGCGCGGTCAAGGGAGCAATGCTCTCGCCTCCTCAATAGTCCTCGCGTGCCGGGCTCGCGAAGAAACTGCTCAAATCACGACTCGCAAAGACTTCTTAATTAGCCTAAAGAAGGAGTTGCCGCAAGCGCTCCGCAATCTCCAGAAGGGCAACATTGCTCCAGTCGATCTAGCTCAGGCGGCGATTGGTCCCGGCATGGCCGTATTTTCCAGATATAAGAGAGTTCTTGAAAGCGACGGTTCCCCAATGCGAGTACGTATTGCCTTGGGTCTCATCAACCAAACACTTGACGAAGTCCTTTCCGAGCAAGAGGGCGAATTCGACCCTGACACCCGCTGGGCCCTGGCTTGGTTCGAGCAGCATGCCTTCGAAGAAGGGCTCTACGGGGAAGCCGAGGTGCTGGCAACGGCGAAAGCTCTCAGCGTTTCCGCGCTCTATGAAACGAAAATTCTCCATTCTCGTGCCGGGAAAGTTCGGCTGCTTCGGAGGGATGAACTTTCAGCTCACTGGAATCCTGCCACGGAGCATCGGCTAACAGTTTGGGCTGTGACGCAGCACCTGATCCGGTCGCTAGATAAGAACGGAGAAGCCCCAACCGCGACGCTGGCAAGCAAGGTTGGCGGACTGGCCGAAACCGCTCGCGATCTGGCCTACCGACTTTATATTTTGAGCGAGCGTAAGGGTTGGGCCGAAGAAGCCGGGTACTACAACAGCTTGGTCGTTTCTTGGCCAGCTATTGCACCGAAGGCATTTGCATTGAGCTGAGACTTTCACTGGATCACTATATGGCGATCACAAACCATGAACGGGTGGGCAAAGCGCTCGATCTTCTAAACGCTGGTCTCCGCCCTTTTGTAGAGCGCGAACTGAAGGCTACATACAAGGACAGGTGGACAGAAACCGCCCGCCCAAGCTTCCCGAACTGGCAGCAGACAGGGAAAAATGCTAAAGAATTGAACTGGGACACGCAGGCATTGCTCGGCGTGATGTGGGATCTGTGGAACGATTGCTTTCGAAAGATTCTGGGGCCATCGGACCGGAGCCTTGTCAGCGAACTTCGTGATGTCCGGAATAAGTGGGCTCACCAGAAAACCTTCAGCACCGACGACGCATACCGCGCGGTTGACAGCATCTCGCGTCTGCTCACTGCTGTCGCTGCTCCCGAAGTAGAGCAAGCCGATCAGATGAAGGCTGAAATCCTGCGTGTGAAGTTCGACGAGCAGGTTCGCGGCCAGAAGCGTAAGGAATCGAGCATAGCGGTAGAGGGAAAGCCTGCAGCTGGCCTTCGTCCGTGGCGTGAGGTCGTTACTCCTCACCCAGATGTTGCCTCGGGACGATACCAGCAGGCGGAGTTTGCGGCCGATTTGTGGCAGGTGTTTCTCGGCGAAGGATCGGACGAGTACCGTGACCCGATAGAGTTCTATCGGCGCACGTTCATTACCGAAGGCCTCCAAAAGCTTCTGTCCAATGCTTTGCTGCGAATGGCTGGGCAGGGCGGTGACCCCGTCGTTGAGCTACAGACCAACTTCGGCGGCGGCAAGACGCACTCAATGCTGGCGCTCTATCACCTCTTTGCTAATGTACCGGCCAGTCAGCTTCCCGGAATGGAAGCCGTTACCAAGATTGCTGGTGTGTCGCAACCACCAAAGGTTCGTCGGGCGGTGCTGGTCGGAAATCGAATCTCCCCGGCTGATATCCACCAAAAAAAAGATGGCATGGTAGTCAGCACGCTCTGGGGCGAACTCGCGTGGCAACTCGGCGGCAAAGAAGGTTACGAGATGGTTCGCACTGCCGACGAGAAGGGTGTCAGTCCAGGAGATTCATTACGGCTGCTCTTCAAGAAATTCTCGCCGTGCCTCATTCTGATTGACGAATGGGTCGCTTATGCGCGCCAACTCTATAACAAATCAGACCTGCCTGCTGGCGACTTCGATGCCCATTTCACCTTTGCGCAAACGCTGAGCGAATCCGCAAAATTGGCAGGAAACACGCTTCTCGTTGTCAGCATACCTGCCTCGCAAAACGAGATTGGCGGCGAGGGGGGTCAAGCGGCGCTGGAGCGACTCAAGAACGTTCTCGAACGCGTGGAGACCTCGTGGCGTCCCGCCAGCACAGAAGAGGGTTTTGAAATTGTTCGCCGACGCCTTTTCCAGCCAATCACCGACGCGGAACTGTTTACCGCTCGGGACACCGTGGTGCGGGCGTTCGCGGACGAATATCGGAAGTCTTCACAAGAATTTCCGTCTGAGGCCAGCAAGGGCGACTATGAGCGGAGGATGCGCGCCGCATATCCGATCCACCCTGAATTGTTCGACCGACTGTACAACGATTGGTCCAGCCTAGATAAGTTCCAGCGCACACGCGGCGTGTTGAGGCTGATGTCAGCAGTGATTCATGCTCTGTGGGAGCGCGAAGATCGGGGCCTGATGATTCTCCCTGCGAATGTCCCCTTGGATGCAGTTGCTGTACAGAGCGAGTTGACGCGGTATCTACCACCGACCTGGTCGCCGGTGATTGAGAAAGACATCGATGGTTCGCATTCGCTTCCGCTGCGGATTGATCGCGAGAATCCGATGCTGGGACGGTACTCGGCATGCCGTCGGGTCGCGCGGACTCTCTACTTGGGCTCCGCGCCAATGCAGGATGCTGCCAATAAGGGCTTGGACGATCGGCAGGTCAAGTTTGGCTGCGTTCAACCCGGCGAAACATCGGGCACGTTCGGGGATGCGTTGCGAAAGTTGGCAGATCAAGCCACCTACCTTTACGTAAATGAAGGGCGGTATTGGTACTCAACGCAACCGAGTGTGAACCGAATGGCCGAGGAACGTGCCGAACGGTTTCATCCCGAAGATGTCACAGAGGAGATCCGGCGTCGGCTGCTTGAAGAACCGAAACATAGAGGGGATTTTTCAAAGGTGCATCCGTGCCCTGCGAGCTACAACGAAGTGGTCGATGAACCCGAAGCGAAGTTGGTGATCGTCGGGCCTGACTACGTTCACACTGCCAAGGATACCGATAGCCCAGCTCGACAGTATGCCGCCGAGATCCTGAATCGCGGGTCTGCAGGTCGAAACTGCGGGAACATGCTGATCTTTCTTGCTGCTGATAAGACGCGTTTTGTGGACCTCGATAGAGCTGTACGTCTCTACCTAGCGTGGAAATCGATTGAGAGCGAGAAAGTGTCTTTGGACCTAACTCCATTCCAAGCCAACCAAGTTGACCAGAAGAAAACTAGCTCGGATCAGGCGGTAAAGAGCCGTATCCCTGAGACGTATGTCTGGCTTCTCGTGCCCGGACAGAAGAGGCCAGAAGCTGGCAAGGCCTTCCCCGATGTTGAGTGGCAGGAGATCAGACTTCAGGGCCAAGAAGCACTGGCCGAACGCGCATCAAAGAAGCTGAAAAACGAAGAACTTCTGATCACAAACATGGCCGGAACACGGCTGCATTTGGAGATCACACAGATTCCCTTATGGCGCACTCCTGGCAACCACGTTGGAGTGAAACAGCTGGTAGATGATTTCGCGAAGTACATCTACCTCCCGCGGGTCAAGAACGCGCAGGTAATTCTCGATGCAATTCAGGATGGAGTGGCTCGCCTGACTTGGAAACAAGACACTTTCGCATACGCGGATTCTTACGATGCAGCGGCTGGACGCTATCGCGGTCTCGAAGCCGGTCGTCGTCCTAATGTTCAGTTGAATTCGGACAGCGTCGTCGTCAAACCCGAGATTGCTGCGGAACAGATGGAGAAGGAAGCCGCCTCCAAGGCTTCGACACCCTCCGGCATCGCTGCAGCAGGCACGACAGCTGCAGAATCTACAGGATCTGGAATTCGAGCGACCGGATTTCCTGCTACCGGGACTGGCTTACCCCAAACTGGCGCGAGGCCGCCAGGTCTGAGGCGCTTTCACGGCTCAGCGACACTGAATGCGACTCGACTATCGCGAGACGTTGATGCAATAGCCACTTCCGTGGTTCAACATCTTGCCGGCCTGCTCGATGCGAAGGTGAAGATCACTCTTGAGATTGAGGCCGACATGCCGTCCGGTGCTCCAGAGAATGTCGTCCGCACTGTCACCGAGAATTGTCGAACATTGAAATTTGATACCCAAGGCTTCGAAGAGGTGTGAACCCTAGGAGTCTAAAATGCCCTCTAACCATCATCACGATTCCGCCCGGCAGCCCGTAAAAATCATTCCGATCGACCAGATCGACCTCCTCGATTTGAATGAATTCCAGCGCTACACCCGCCTTACGGACCAGAATCCCCGACCCGGTACAGAAGGGCTGCACCTACCGTTGTTGGGACTGTTCGGCGAAGTCGGAGGATTGCTAAGCGAACTCAAGAAAAAGCAAAGAGACAAGGATTCATACTTCGGCTATCGGGAATCCGTTATCGAAGAATTCGGTGACGTACTGTGGTACTTCGCTAACATTTCTGACCGTGCGGATCTCGACTTAAGTATTCTTGCCCAACGCTCGACGCACGACAGTCCTGATCGGGACGGAATCGAATCGCAAAACGTTATCACATTCGCTGACATTGAATCGAAAAGAGACCACCAAGGGCCAGTATCAGATGCTGCCTTTGAACGTGGTGTTCTCAATGTCGCCGCGAAAACTGGGCTATTGCTCAAACATTTCTCTACTGGCGCTCTCCAACACAACCAAGAAGTCCTATCCGCGGATCTCGTTGACATTTTTAAGGCATTGCTTCAGGCCGCCGATCACGCGGATATCAGCCTACAGGATGCAGCAAAAGGCAATCTCCGTAAAATATGGAGTCGGTGGCCCACCACAAAAACGTACCCCCCTCTCTTCGATCTCACTTTTCCACCTGAGGAGCAGTTGCCGCGCGGACTCAATGTAGCCCTGCAGGAAAGGGTATACGGTCAACGCGTGTTCGTGATGCAACAGGCCAACGGAATCAACATAGGTGATCGTCTTACCGACAATATTGCCGAACCGGACGACTATCGGTTCCATGACGTGTTTCACTGGACGTATGCTGCCATTCTCGGCTGGTCCCCGGTCACCCGCGCCCTACTAAAACTTAAGCGCAAGAGTGATGCGGCAACCGACGAGAACGAAGACGGTGCCCGCGCACAACTTATTGAAGAAGGAGTAGCGACCTGGATTTTCAATCACGGGCGCAGCCTAAACTTCTACGAGAACATCTCCAGCGTGGATTACCGACTCCTCAAGTCTATTCAGGAATTTGTGAAAGGATACGAAGTCTCCCAATGCCCACTGTGGATGTGGGAAGAAGCGATCCTCAAGGGATTCCGAGTCTTTCGGTTTCTGAAGCAACACCGCAAAGGTGTTCTGCACCTTGACCTTAACGCGAGAACTGTCGATATCAGTCCGCAGCGTTGAAATCAGCGGTAGCCGTTTGGCCCCACATAGCGCCGAAGGTGCCGACTCTTTCGTTGATCCCCCATTTCGGCGGATAGAAATACTCTATCGCTGTAGGCGTTGCCCTAAACCGTTGTTTGATCCGGCTCCGACCGGAGACTCCCACGAACTCTGGATGAACACAACGCGCGTATTTATCGACCTCGCAAAACAGATTCTGGCAGTCGATCAGCTGAAGCCGTCGACCCCAGAGATCGCGGAATCGGACCCCAACTCGCCAGAACTGAGCCTCCTGGGTCTCAACCATCCAGCGAATGATTGTTTCGGGCGCGACAGATCCCAGCTCGCCGAAACATTTCCTCATCCCGTCTTTGGCACCCGGACCTGGCTTTACAAATTCCATCTCGGTGTAATTCGTGATCTCACTGTAGTTGATGTCGGTTACAAACTGGTAGGCCAAGAAATCACCAATCGAAGGGTACGATCGCAACAGTTCAAACGCCTTTTGCATCGTATTGCAGCGTTGTAACCGTCTCGGAACCCCTTCTTTCATCATCTTCTCCAGCAATTGCAAATGGAATTTGTGTTTTCTCTCCGGCTTTCCTCCCGCTGGCATTATGTAAGCAGCTGAGTATATTCGCCGACCTTCGTCGAGAGCCCTGCTCAAAGCTACGTCGTATTGCTCAAACGAGTACTTCTCCCAACAGACTTCCCCAATGTTCTCCAACAACAGCTCCCAGGTTTCGCGCCGGTTAAACAGCTTGAAAAGCATGATTCGGAAGAAGACCTCTTCCTCCGCCTGTCGCCCCCAAGGGATCACATTCCTTACCAAGTACTGCGACACTCGATCCGACGCACGATACACGTTCGTGAATTTGTTTCCGGCCAGGACGTCATCGCGCGTCCATGGCGCTGGAGACCCTGACAAACGTCTGAAGAAGATGTCTTGGCGCTCAGCGGCGAACCTCCAAAACGTATCGAATACCTTCGTGACCTGGAGTCCGCCGGGGATCTCGGGCGGTCTGCTCAATCCTTCGAAGGGTTCTGCGGCACTGACCGTATGTGATTGAAAAGACATCGCTATCTAAATCATATCCTGCTTTCCCCAGTCGACAGTTAGCTACCGCGCTTCCTCCCAATGTCCGAATATCGGACATTCAGCCCAATTTGTTCTTGACACTCGAACAAAAGCGGATAATAATGTTTGAAAATCGAACAGAGTGGAGGTGCCCCATGGCACCTAGGTCAAAGGGCACAGAACAACGATTCGACCGCACCCGTCTCACCAACTACTTGTCCAGTTGGTACGACAGGCAGATGAAATCCGCCCTGCGCAAACCGCGGCCCCCCAAGCAAGCCGCTGAGGAAGGCGGGACTGTCTTCGACATTCAACCCGAAATGGCTTCAACCAAAGCTGTACGCGTTCTACTTGACCTCACTGACATTCTTGGCTTTGAGCCCTCCAAAGAGGTCATTAAGAAGGGCGGCTATCGAAACAAAGATGAGTTTGTGAACGAATTATCTGGCCGTATCGAGCAAACGTTCGATGAACACCATGGAACGAAACCCGCGACTTCAACGCCGGAAAAGGAGGTTAATAGACATGCCCAACTCTGAACTAGATCCTTCTGTCTTGGGGGAGCGCTTAAAGCAGGCCCGAGAATACCTTGAGCTTTCCCAAGACGAGGTTGCCAAGAAACTTGGTTTGCCTCGTACAGCCATTTCGCTGATTGAGTCAGGCCAGCGCCGACTGGGTGCTATTGAGCTACAGCAATTTGCCAATTTGTACCAACGACCGGTTTCCTACTTCACCGGGGAAGTGATTTCAGCTCAGCTGCCCGAAGATGTGGAGCACCTCGCGCGCGCGGCCACGAAATTATCAGAACGCGATCGCCAAGAGTTAGCTAGGTTTGCCGAGTTCTTAAGTTCCAGGACCGCAACCAGGAGCAAGGATGCCCAATAGACGTGACTCAGTCCTGGAAGGCACACTAGAAGCTGCGCGACTCCAGCGTGACTTCAAAATCCAAGACCAAATCGCCCAGCACGGCGGGAGGATCGACGTGTTCGCGGCGATTATCGACAAAGGAGCTCAACTGGTTTTCAAGAAACTGGACGGTCTTCTTGGAGCCTACATTCCTGTTCCCTCTCCGGGAATTCTGGTCACCACCGAAAGACCTTTGGCGATTCAACGTTTCACCGCAGCGCACGAGCTCGGCCACTTCTACATGAATCATCGCAGCAGCCTCGATGACGAAGAGATTCTTCAGAGGCTATCTTTTCTTCACTCCTCTTTTGATTCGAACGAAGTGGCAGCCAATGCTTTTGCATCCGAATTTCTGTTGCCGGAATGGCTCGTTGAATATCATGCCCATCGACAAGAGTGGTCGCTCAATAATCTGCACGACCCCGCCAACATTTACCAGCTTTCGCTTCGAGTTGGCGTGAGCTACGAAGCAACTTGCTGGATACTGCAGAAGCACAAGTTACTAACCAAAACTGTCACCCAGAAATTGCTGGATACGGAACGGAAAGCCATCAAGCAACAATTGCTGGGCGGACATTCGTTACCAAACTGGTTCCCAAACGTCTGGCTCCTTACCGAGAAAGATCAGGGATCAGCTATTTACGGAGAACCAAGTGATGTTTTCGTTGTGCGACTCAAGGAGCACGCTGGGTCCGGCTACCTGTGGAACCTCGATCAGGTCTCCGCTGCAGGTTTTACCGTCGTATCCGACGAACGTCAACCTTCAGAAAAGGAGGGCGAAATAGGCGGTGCGGTTGAACGCATCCTGATGGCTCGCTCTGAAGAACCGTCTATCGGCAACATCGACTTTGTGGAAAGCCGCCCCTGGGACAATTCCGATATTTTTGGGCGTTTCTCGTTTGCATATGACTTTCGGGGCAAAGAGCATGGAATGCCCAGAGCCGCGAGAGAAAGGTTTGCCGTCGCTTGAGTATGCAGGTGACCTTGGATGTATCCTCTCGACTCGGGGCGGTGCGCGATCAGGGACGCCGACCGACCTGCGTCGCATTCGCTACGAGTGACCTACACGCCGCTGTGCGCTCGCCATCATTTGCCACGTTGTCCGTCGAGTATTTGTATTACAACGCTTGCCGATTGGCCACACCGTTCGATCCACATTCGGGGGTTACCTTGGACCAGATTCTTCGATCCGTCGATGGCAGTGGCCAACCCGAAGAGAAACATTGGCCATATCTCCAGCGAATCCCCGCCGACTTGAACGATTACCGCCCACCGGCAATTACCGCTCCGATATACCGCAGAACTGGGCTAGTCGTGACCGGCGCTCCAATTGATCAGATAGCAAACGAACTCCAAGCAGGCCGTCCTACCATGTTGGTTTTCCGCTCTTCATTGAACTTCATGCACGCTAGACGGGCTGCACCGGTCCACTGGTCTTCCACTGATCAACCGTTGAATGCGCATGCAGTCCTCTCGGTCGCGTTAGGTAACGACAAATCAGAACGTTTCCTTCAAGTGAGAAACAGCTGGGGGACACGCTGGGCAGACAATGGTCATGCCTGGGTTAGTGAAGAGTACGTGCACAAGACCTTTATCGATTTGATACGGATGGTATGAACTATGGGCAAAATCATTCACTCTTTTGAAGGCGTAGGCTGCGTCAATGTTTGGTTGCAAGCGATCGACTATTTGGTCGAAAAGAAATCCGCCTGTAATATCGTGCTCGGTATCGAGAAACCCGACCACCTATCGCCCGCAGACTACAGAATTCAAGACTCCGTCAATGAATTCCTTGTGCGCCATAATGGCTTGCCAATTAGCACCGTTGCCACAACTATCTTTCCGGCAAGTGAATTCTTGCATGGAGGTGCTCGCGAGGTGTACGAAGAGTTCCCCAAAACGTTCACCAAAATACGCGAGGGCTGGGGCACATACGCGATGCGATTACTAACCAAGTCCCTGCCCATGGCCGACGGCAAGACTCTCCAAAGTCCTCTTAAACAACTCGTCTCTAAGATGAAAAGGCAGCGCGAAACTTCCCGAATGCGATCCGTATATGAATCGGTCTTGATTGAAAGAGATGATTTACTCACCGATATTCCCATCTACCGCGCGGAGACGGATGCCCCGCACATCCGTGGCCGGCATCTCCCCTGCCTTAGCTATCTGAGCTTCAAGCTCTTGCCCGATGATACTGTGACCCTCACTGCAATGTATCGCTACCATTACTACGTTCAGAGAGCTCTCGGCAACCTTTTCGGTCTGGCCCAACTGCTTGCGTTTGTGTCCCAAGAGGTTGGAGTACAGCCTGGCTCGCTCATCTGTCATTCCACCTATGCTGTTCTCGACACCGATGGTGGCTGGACACAAGCCGAAGTCCGGGAATTATTGGCTCAATGCAAACAAAAGAGCGCAGAACTAGTGGCCTAGTTTTCCAAGACAACCACCGCTGCAGCATAATTCTTTGTATGGCTGATACTCACGAACACGCTTTTCACTCCGATTCTTTGGCTGGCTTCGAGAAGCGATCCCCTCATCGAAATCTCTGGTCTCCCATCCTTGTGCCCAACTTCCACGTCCAATAAGTCCGACTGATCCGTCCATCCCGTCCCGAGCGCCTTCAATGCCCCTTCCTTCGCTGCAAATGTTCCCGCGAAACTGCGATAAGGATCGGCTTGTCGCTCGCAATACTCCCTCTCCGTGGCCGTAAAGACCCTCCGCAACCATTCCTCCCGTTTGGCCTCAACCTCCTCTTGTAGTTCACCGACATCGACAAGATCAAAACCGATCCCGACGATCATATAGACGCTCCTCCGTGCAGCGACTCCACACGCCCATCCAACAACCTTGAGAGATCCTACACAACATAACCACCAAGACATAGTTCCTCCGGTGGCGTTGCATCTTCTTTCCACTGCGCCCTCTTCCGGGTGGACCGCCGCTTGGCCGCGGCTCGGACGGGCGTTTCGGACTGCGCCGGTTTCGCGCCAAACATAAAGCAAAAGCGTTTGGCACTCGCCGCGCTTTCCCTCACGCCCTGCCACCCTCCTTCAGCTCCGTTTCGTCCCTTCGCCCGTGTCGCCTTGTTTTTCCTCG
>WNFY01005676.1_pt1 | contig 21667 bp, 18 predicted proteins | sample 5400091 | NCBI WGS metagenome assembly WNFY01 (sample SAMN13153364, study PRJNA577476) | soil metagenome | isolation source: 60 cm soil or saprolite under grassland replicate 1 | place: USA:California | collected 2016-06-15
GGCGGCGGTCTACCGACGGATGTCCCATGGGATGGACGACGAGGACTGGAAGGAGCGGCAGCTCGAGGACGGCCTCGCTATCGCGGAGCGCATGGGCGGGACGGTGGCGCCCGAGGACGTGTACACCGACTCCGTCTTCGAGCTGGCGCTCCTTCCAGCGTTCGTCGTCCAGCCCGTGGGACATCCGCCGGTAGACCGCTGCTCGCACTGCCATCGTCGCCGTCTCCTTCGCGCGCCGATCCGTCTACCAAAAAGGATACACGGCAGGACGAGGTGTGCTGCATATCGAGGCGCCGCCGGAGGAGGTCGTGCTGCGCGGCGGGCTGTTCCACGGCCTCCAGCTGTGGGTCAACCTGCCCGCCAGGCTGAAGTGGAACCCGGCTCGCTACCAGGACATCCGCGGACGTGCGGTGACCCTGCTCAGCTCCCCCGACGGTGGTGCGCTGCTGCGGGTGATCGCCGGCGAGGTCGCGGGCTACCAGGGTCCAGGCGCCACCTACACCCCGATCGCCCTGCTGCACGCCACCCTCGCCCCAGGCGCCCAGCTCCGCCTGCCGTGGCGGCCCGACTTCAACGCCCTCGTCTACGTCCTTGCCGGGTCCGGCACGGTCGGCACCCAGCGCCGTCCCGTGCGCCTCGGCCAGCTCGCCGTCTACGGCCCCGGTGACGTCCTGACGGTGAGCGCGGCAACCCGCCAGGAGAGCCGCAGCCCCCAGCTCGACGTCCTGCTGCTCGGTGGCCTGCCCATCCGCGAGCCGGTCGCCGCCTACGGCCCCTTCGTGATGAACACGCGTGCGGAGCTGATCCAAGCGTTCGAGGACTACCAGGCCGGGCGGCTCGGCACGATCCCGGCGGTCCCGGCGGAGCCACGCCCCGGCCACGAGGTCCTGAACGAGACCACTGAGCCGCTGTAGCACTCCGGTACTCAGAACCCTCTTGACAACGGTGCCGGCTGCGGCAGGGGATATCGGGCTCAGGAGCAGGAGGATCGTCGGGCGCCGATGAACGCTCGAGTTCGTTCTTGCCGCGTCATCCTGCCGATGCTTTCTGGCGTTCGGAGTCTCCGGGGAACCGGTTGTCCCATATGAAGGACGGAAATATCGTAGAGAGGCTTGTCGGCCAAGGACTGCGCAACTCGCCGACCTTGGGAGCTTTACCGATGGCCTTGTCGAGAATCCATGCGGCCAAGTCGGTTCCCACCGAGGTGGTGGTCGGCCCGATGTGGAAGGCGGCGTAGCGGCCGGAAGCGAGTGGGTCGTTTGTGACCCCGGCGAGCAGGTTGACCCACCTCGGTGGCCTTGTGTGGCAAGACGCGGCCCCGGCACGCGTGTTGCTGAAAGGGCTCGCCGCGGTGCGACCGCCAGCGGGTTCGACCGTCGACCGGCCCGGGACGGTTCACACCTTCCGGGCCGGTGAGTGTGCCGTGGTGGTCAGTGCGCCATGCGAGACCGCCCCTGCCGGCTGGAGCCAGCCGGGTGCCGCCGCCGGTACAGCAGCCACACGCCCAGCGCGGCCAGCGCGCCGCTGCCCAGGGCGACCAGCCCGGGGATGATCCAGCGGCTCGCCAGTTGGGCTGCCGCCGGGATGGCTGGCTGGCCTGGTGGCCCGGCGACCGCGGGCGCGGACACCTGCGGCTGGGTCACGGGCGGAGTCGTGGCGGATGGCGCCGCGGGAGCGGGCGTGGTGGTCGGTGACGCCGCGGCCCGGACCACCAGCGTCGCCCCGCCGAAGGTCCCCCCGCCGCAACGGCCGGTGATCGTGTAGGTCCCGGCCGGCTTGGAGCGCGGGATCGTAGTGGTTACCGTGAAGGCCCCGCCCGGCTTGACGGCCGCGAACACCGCGGGCACCTCGGCGAAGTCGTGGGTGTGGACGAACGCCTTGGAGAGCAGGGTGACGCCGTTTGCACAGGCCGAGCCCGCCGCGTCCGGGCCGACCGACCCGGACAGGGTGACCGTGTCCCCGGCGGCGACCGAGCTTGGGCTGACATGGATGGCGGCGGGTGGTGTCGTGGGCGCGGCCCGGACCCCCACTGTCCCCCCGCCGAGGGGAGACCCACCGCAGCGCAGGTAAATCGCGTAGGTCCCGGCCGGCTTGGAGCGCGGGATCGTGGTCGTTGCCGTGAACGCCCCGTCCGGCTTGACGGCCGGGTACACCGGCCACAGGTCACCAAAGCGGTTGCTGTGGGCGAACGCGTTGGAGTACAGGATGACGGCACCTGATGAACATTCCGAGGCCGCGGCGTCCCGGCCGACCGACCCGGACATGGTGACGGTGTGCCCGGCGACGACCGAGCTTGGGCTGACATGGACGACGACGGGTGGTGTCGTGGACGCGGCCCATGCGGGCGCGGCAAGCGGCGTGAGCATGGCGACGATAGCGGCGAACAGAAGAGCGGCGATGATGCGGACTGGTCGCATGGCGACCTCCCCCGGTAAAGCGCGACCCTGGTGGGTGCAGCGCATTCAGCGTGGCTGGGGTCGGTCACGACCTGACGACGGCCAAGCATCGCGGCCAACGCAAAACGACCTCAATTGGGTCGCGGTCGTCAATCAGAACGAACACGCCTCCCAAGCGTCAAGGCGTTTTCGCACCACGCTGTTACGTGTCAGCAAAGAGTCCAGGATGTCGGTGAGGTTCGCCAGAATGTCGGCATGGGATCAGATCCAGACGCCGAGGTCGAGGAGGTGGTCCTGTGAAGGCGGAGCGAGGGTTCCCGGAGCTTTGGCAGGTGGTCTTGGACTGCACCGATGCGCGGGTGCTGGCGGAGTTCTACCGTCGACTGTTGGGCTTGCGGTACCGGCCTGGGGATGAGCCGCCAGCTACCGGTGAGCCGGACACCGTGGGTCAGGACTGGCTGGTGCTGCAGGACGCCGCCGGAAGCGCCCGGGTGGCGCTCCAACAGGTGGCTGCGCTGCCGGAGGCGACGTGGCCGGAGGGTCCGGTCCCACAGCAATTGCATTTGGACCTGACGGTGCCGACGACAGCGGAACTCGACGTCCAACACGAGCGGGCCTTGGCCCTCGGCGCCCGGCTGCTCGACGACCGCTCCGACGATCCCGAGGAGCCGCTCCGCGTCTACGCCGACCCTGCCGGACATCCGTTCTGCATCTTCGTGGTCAACTCGGCCGCAGTCTGAACCGCCACGTACGGACAGCGAGCGTCATGTGAACCCATCGCACCTGGGCAGAACCGGTGCCACGCACTCGGCCGCGGCCGGGTTCGGTGTGTCGACCAGGGGCCGTGTGCAGCACACCCGGCCGCGCGATCAGGCAGGCTCGTGACCGAGCATATGCCGCGCACTATTTCGAGCTGCTCAGTCAGTCGGGCACGGACAATTGCATCAGCGAAACACGAGGCTCGCCTCATGCGTTATACTCCGCGTTCGCGCACGCTTGACCGTAAGGTCAGTAAAGGCGTGCTGTCGTCGCAATAGGATCTAAAGGGGAAGAGGGAAGGAAACAGGGGGGAGTATGCGTAGTCGTCGTCCCGCTGCGATGTTCGTCGTCGTCGCGCTGGTCGCGCTGGTCGTCGGAGGGACCGCTGGCATGGCGCTGGGCTCGGCCCGCGCGGCCAACAAGCCTGACATGTTCGCTCCGCTCGCGACCGTGACCGCGGTCAGGGTGCCGGCGGCGTGCACGCACGCGATCGCCAGCGCCGACACGTCGCTCGACGTTGCCACGCGCGTGGCCGATGAGCTGGCCGAGCACACCAAGGTCATGGACGATCTCATCGCCGCCCTGGCAGGGGTCGATAACGGCATGACGGCGCACAAGGCGCTCACGCAGGGCATGACGTCGATCAACAACGGCCGTCGCGACCGGCGCGTCTTTGTCCAGGCCAGGGCTGCCTACGCCGAGGTCAGGCGGGCCTGCCGGTAGGTGCCATGGGGCGAGAGCTGGTCTTGATCTCCGGCGACGGCGAGCTGGCGGCCGCCGTGGCGGCGGTGCTGCCCGAGGCCGACCGGCTCACGGTCGTGGACCCCGAGGAGGACCTGCCCGCATTTGCCGGCCCTGCGCTCGGCGGCCCTGCGGTCGTGGTCGTCGACCTGCCGCCGGCTTCCCGCCACGGCGTCTGCGAGCACCTGCGCGCCAACTATCCTGGGCAGGTCATCGTCCTGGTGGACCCCGGCGAGGGCAGCGGTGAGGACCCCGCAGGCGATGCTGGTCGGGACGCTGGCGAGAGGCCGGCTGAGCAGGCGCGGCGCGTCCTGGTCCGGCCGGTCGAGCCGGCTGACCTGATCGCCGGCCTGCCACCGCCAGAGCCGGCACGGCCGACGCGGGTGAGCGTCAGCCGCCGTCAACGCGGGCACAGCCCGAGCCCACAGGGCCTCGGGCGCCTCGTACCGCCGGCGCCCGTTGCGGGACCGACCGGCGCCGCGCCCGTCCCGACCGGCGCCGCGCCCGTGCCCGTCGGCGCCGCGTCGGTCCCGGCGGGCGCCGGACCGGTCCCACCCGGCGACCTGGACGGCCTCCCAGAGCGACTGGCGCCGGGCCAGCCGGTCTGGGAGGTGGAGGCTGCCGGTGCCAAGGTGGGCGAGGCCACGGTGAACCGGTCCGCCGGACCAGCGCGCCGCCCGCTGGCGGCCGCGGTCGCGCTGGTCGTGCTGGTGGTCGTGTTCGCGGTCGGGACGGCCGTTGGCGCGAGCCAGGGCGGGCAACCGCTGCCGCGCCCGTCGCCGCTCACCCCGCCGGCCACGGTCGCGGCGCCGACCAGGATCGTCGTGCGGCAGACCTCGCCACCGGCCTGTCTGGCCGCCATCGACGATGCCGACGCGGTCATCGCGTACCTGGTGGCCAACATGCACGACCGGCGGGTCGCGGCGTCCCTCCGGCAGTACCGGACCGCCAGCCGCACCTGTCGACGGGCAAAGAAGTAGGCAGGGCCGACCGGCACGGTGCGGCAGTGCTGCGGAAGCCTTGACGTCAGGCGGTCTGGGCACCGAGCTGCTCCAGCCGGCTCGGCTCGGGCAGTGCGCGGGCGTCGTCCCAGATGCCGGCCCACGGGTCGCGCTTGCGGGCCAGCCGTTGCAGGGTGTTTCGCAGCGTGAACGTCTGCGGCTCGACCCGGTTGAGCTCGCGCCAGTCGACCGGGCAGGCGACCGGTGCCCCGGGCAGCGCGCGGACGGCGTAGGGGGCGACCGCGGTCTGCGCATACGCGTTGCGTGCGGTGTCGAGGTAGAGCCGGCCGCGCCGCCTGTCCTTGCGCTGCTGGGTGGTGAACCGGCTCGGCTCGCGAGCGGCGAGCAGGTCGGCGACCTGCCGTGCGAACGCGCGGGCCTCGTCGAAGCCGGCGCTCCGGTCCAGCGGCGCGGTCACGTGGAGACCGCGGCTGCCGGTCGTCTTGAGGTAGGCGACGAGACCGAGCTCCTCCAGCAGCGCTTTCAGCGCCTTTGCCGCGGCGCGGAGGGCATCGAGGTCGCGCCCGGGAGGGTCGAGGTCGAAGACGAGCTGGTCGGGGTTGTCGAGCCGGTCGGCGCGCGAGAGCCAGGTGTGCGGGGTGATGCAGGCCTGACCGGCGAGGTAGGCGATGGTCTCGGCATTGTCGATCACCGGGTGCGTGACGCTGCCGCCGCCCTTTCGCTTCACCTCGACGCGTCGCACGAGCTCCGGGAAGTAGTCGGGTGCCTGTTTCTGCTGGATCTCCTCGCCGTCGATGCCGTCCGGGAAGCGCTGCATGTGGACCGGTCGGCCGCGGACGTGCGGGAGCATGGCCGCCGCGACCCGCCCGTAATAGCGCTTCAGGTCCGCCTTGGTGATCCCGTCGTCGGGGAACAGGACCTTGTCGGGGTTGGAGATCTCCACTGCGGTCATGGCTCGTCCTCCCTGCTCGCCTGCGCGGCCAGCTCCTCGGTCGTCCTGCCGCTGAGCGCCGACTTGGGCTGGCTCGAGAGCGGGTCGCGGCGGCGGTCGGCGCCCTCGTCGTCCATCTTCACCAGCAGCCAGCGCTCGCGTTTCCCCTTGCTGACCCTGGTGAGGGCGTAGCCACCGTGGAGCTTGCTCCCCTCCAGCCAGACGGCGACGTGGCCCTGCTCGAGCGCCTGCTCGACCGGCTCGTCGCCAAGGGGCCGGTAGTGGCCGGTGTCCCAGACGATCACGGTGCCGGCGCCGTACCGGCCCTCCGGGATCACGCCCTCGAAATCGGCGTAGTCGAGCGGGTGGTCCTCGACCGGCATGGCCAGCCGCTTTTCGCGTGGGTCGGTCGAGGGGCCCTTGGGCACCGCGTCAGTCATCTCTGCCCTTTTCGCGTCTCTTGTGGTTCGCTTTGCGAGGCACACGGCGCTGGGTTCCCGGTGAAGGCGGCGCAGACACGGGCGAGGGGGCTGGGCATGGCGGTGCAAGGGACGGCCGATCCGCGGTTCGCGGCTGTGCGGGAGGAGTTCGGGCGCAACTTCGCGGAGCGGGGCGAGGTGGGCGCCTCGGTCTGTGCGACCATCGACGGCGGGACGGTCGTCGACCTGTGGGGCGGCACCGCCGACCCCGAGACGGGCGCACCGTGGGGCGAGGACACGATCGGCATCGTCTGGTCGTGCACGAAGGGCGCCACCTCGCTGTGCGCGCACGTCCTCGCCGCCCGCGGCGCCATCGACCTCGACGCGCCTGTCGCGCGGTACTGGCCCGAGTTCGCAAAGGCCGGCAAGGAGGGGATCACCGTCCGCATGCTGCTCAACCACCAGGCCGGTGTGCCGGCGCTGCGCGAGCCGATCCCCGACAACGGGCTCTGCGACTGGGACGCGGTCGTGGACGCGCTCGCCGCCATGGAGCCGCTGTGGGAGCCCGGCACGCGCCACGGCTACCACCCGCTCGTCTTCGGGCACCTCGTCGGCGAGGTCGTGCGGCGCGTCACCGGCCGCTCGCTCGGCACGTTCTTCCGCGAGGAGGTCGCGGGGCCGCTCGGGCTCGACTTCTGGATCGGCCTGCCCGAGGCGCACGAGACGCGCGTCGCCCCGACCATCTCTCCGGACCCGCCGGCGCCTGGCCAGCCGGTGGCGCAGTTCTACGCGATGGCGATGACCGACCCGGGGTCGGTCCCCGGGATGGTCGTGTGGAACTCCGGCGGCTTTCTGGTGCCCGGCGCGGTCAACGCGCGCCGGGTCCACGCCGCGGAGATCCCCTCGGCGAACGGGATCACGAACGCACGCGGGCTCGCGGGGATGTACCGTCCGCTCGCGCTCGGCGGGGAGTTCGACGGCGTCCGCCTCGTGCCCGAGGACGCGGTCCCCGCGATGGGGGCGGTGAGCGCCGCGGTCGCGAAGGACGCGACGATGCTCGTCCCGACGCGGTGGGCGGCCGGCTTCATGAAGGGCGTGGACAACCACCGTCTGGCGCCGGGCCATAACGACAGCGTGGTCCTGTCCGAGGAGGCCTTCGGTCACCTGGGCAACGGCGGCTCGCTCGGCTTCGCGGACCCCAAGGCGCGGCTGTCGTTCGGTTACACGATGAACAGGCTGGGCGGTGGGATCGGCCTCGATGAGCGGGGCCAGGCGCTGGTCGACGCCGTCTACCGGGTGCTGGGGTACCGGCGCGCCGCGAGCGGCGGCATGTGGTTCGTGTAGCTCAGATCGCTCAGGTTGCTTGAACTGCCCGCGCTGGAGGTTTAAGGTCCCAGAGTTCATCCACACGGCGACCTTGGGGGGCGGCAGTGGCTATCGGCGTGCTCTTGGACATGCCCGGCATGACCAGGGAGCAGTACGACGAGGTCTGCAGGGGCCTCAACAACGGGCGGCCGCTCACCGCGCTGGCCCAGTGGCCCGAGGGGGGCGTCCTGTTCCACGTGGCCGGGCCGACGCCGGGCGGCGGTGGCTGGCGGGTGGTGGACGTCTGGGAGTCCGAGGAGGCGTTCCAGCGCTTCGGGCAGAAGCTGGTGCCCCTGCTCCAGAAGGCGGGCCTCTCACCCGTGACACCGGAGGTCTTCCCGGCCTACAACGTCGTCACCCAGTAGCGTCCGGGACCGGGTGACCGCCGCCCGGCGGCGCCTGTCCGCCGGCGTCAGATGCGGAAGAACAGGTTGAGGTAGCGGTCCGCGACGCCGGCGTCGCCGCGGACCGTGCCCGAGTTGCTGCGCCCGAAGGCAGTGAGGACGAAGCTGCCCGGGTCGAACTCGATCGTCGTGGGCAGGTCGTCGACGGCGCCCTGCTCGAAGGTCACCCCGTCCGGGCCGATGCGCACCCGGTGCTCCCCGGCGTTGCGGCCGGAGACGCGGATGCCCAGCTCGATCGGCTCGGACCCGGGGGCGACGTCCGCGGTGGCCTGCCACACGACGAACATGAACGGCACCAGCAGGTCAGCGGCGTCGCCGGACATGCCGTGGGCGCGGCCCGTGCCCTGGCGGATGTCCCAGCCGTGCACCCCGTAGTCCATGAGCTGGAACGCGGGGTAGAAGAACGCCGGCAGGGGGCCCATGTAGACGTGCGGCACCAGCAGCCCGGTCCACTCGTCCGGCCCGAGCGCCTGGAAGATCTCCATCATCTTCGCGAAGTCGCTGCGGAGTCGCTCGGTCATCTCCTGCTGGGAGAGCTCGCGGAACGCGGTCGCCCGCTCGTTCACCCGCTGCGGCATGACGCGCAGCCCGAGCGCCTCGGCGGCCTGGCCCTTCCCACGCGCCGCGTCGAAGGAGACGAAGTAGGCTTCGGTCGTGTCGACGAGGTGGCCGACCACGTCGCGCACCGCCCAGCCGGTGCACGCGGTGGGCGCCTCCCATGCTCCCGGCGCCTCGGTCATGGCGAACAGCGAGTCCGCCTGCTCGTTCACGACGCGCAGCAGGTTGTCCCTGCCGTCGTAGCTCATCGCGTTCCAGCCGCTCATGGCGTCCTCCCGTCGACGCGGTCCGTCTGGTCACAGAATGCACAGCCTCGGGTCGGCACACGTAGCTTCAGCGGTCCAGGGCTCCGGCACGGTCGGCATGCCCCCCGGTTGAGGGACAAACTATTGTAAGCGCAACGGTGGCGCCGGGCAGCCGCCACAGACGGTGGCCACCTCGGGTCCCGGTCCCCGACGCTACGGCACCGGGACCGAGGTGGTGGGCACGTTGTAGCCCCTGACCCGGAGGTAGGGCGCCTGGCCGCCCAGATCGCCGGTCTGGTACGTGGCCGTGATGGTGGTCGATTCACCCGGCCAGAGCGAGACGTAATTGTCCGTGTAGTTCACCGGCACGACCTCGCTGCCCCCGTTCCCGGCGGTGACCTCCGGCCGCACGAAGAACGCGATGTTCGTCGCGCTCGTATTGTGCAGCGCGATGCTGACGGTCTCCTGCCCGCCGGAGACCGTCCGGGAGACGGCGGTGGTCAGGTCCGGGTTCGAGGCCAGGCTGTTCAGGCCCGTGAGGTTGGCGTAGGACCTCACGGCCGTCATGTACCAGTTGTGCTTGTTCCCGAGCACGTCGGGACTGGTCGAGTACCAGTAGAGGTTGCTGCTGACCACCGCGCCGGTCGAGTCCTTGAGCTGCAGGCGGACGAAGTAGGTCGTCGACAGGCCGGTCACGGCGGGGATCGTCAGCACCGGCGTGGAGGCGTTGGCCGGCACGTTCAGGCTCACCTGGGTCGTGTACTTCTGGGTCAGGTCCGGGACGTTGTACAGGGTGGCCGTCGCCGTCAGGTTGCTCCGCGCGCTCAGCGTGGAGTTGACCGCGTACACGTTCCTGCCGAAATAGTCGTAGACGATGTGCACCGGCTCGTCGGCCTTCTTGGCGCCGAAGTACCCGCCCCCGGGCTTGAAGTAGTAGTCGTACAGGTTCCAGTGGACCGACGGCCAGGCGTTGTCCAGCATCCAGAAGATGGTGCCGAACGACTGGGTGTACTCGTGTGCGTTCCAGGCCTCGAAGAACGCCCGGGTGTTCTCGTAATTCATCAGCTCGGACTTGGTGGAATAGTCGGCCGCGCCGCTGGCGGCGCCGTAGCGGTTGCTCACGCCGTCGGTGAAGGCCTTGATGTTGTCGAAGACGCTCTTCGGCTTGCCGGCGTGGTAGTTCCAGACGGTGCCGATCGGCCAGAGATCGGCGGGGCCGATGAACTTCTGCAGGCTGTCCAGTGGGGGAGGGGACTCGGTGCCCTCCTCGGCGGTCGTGCCGAACGCGCTGCCGGCCTGGCTGGTATCCCACCACAGGACGGGCGGCTCCCACTTGTAGGGGCCGTCCATCTTCATGCCCGCATTGGAATTCGACCAGGTGGCGACGTTGTCCAGGGTGGGGTTCTGCCAGTGCAGGCCGCTGGCGATGGTCTTGTACGACGCCAGGACCGACGAAAGGGGCGGCATGTCGCTCCCGAAGGCCCAGACGAAGGGGCTGGCGTGGGCGCGCAGGGCCCGCATCTGGCTGTTCAGGGAGGCGTTGGCGACCTGGGTCTGCTCGCTGGTCCAGTTGTTCTCGCTCTCCCACGCGCTGCAGCAGACGAACCCCGGCAGGATCATGACCCCCGCCTGGTCGGCGAGGTCATAGAGCTCCTCGTTGCCGACGGTGCCCTCCAGGCGGATCGTGTTGAGCCCCATGTCCTTGACGTACTGGACGTGCGCCGCGTTGGTCCTGGTGTCCCAGCGCTGGAGCATGTCCCACACGTAGCCGCCGCCGCGGAACAGGATGTTCTGGCCGTTGACCTTGTAGCCGACGAACGAGGTGCCGTTGACGGTGGTCCGGTAGTCGGTGAACTGGCGGATCCCGAAGTTGATCGACGTGGAGCTGCGGGTAGGTCACCGGGTCGAACGCGATCTCTCGACGCTCGTTCGCGTTCAGGGTGACGTTCTGACTGAACGAGATGGTCGGGAAGCCCGGTTTGGTAATGGTGCCGCTGACGGTCGTGGTGACCGGAGCGTTGGTCGCGTTGACGGCGTCGGCGTAGACGGTCAGGTCCGCCGAGCTGGTCGCGGGCAGCGGCAGGACGGTCTTGACGTAGGGGTCCCGCAGCGCGACCGGGCCGGTGGTGTCCAGCAGGGTCTTGCCCCAGAGGCCGGCGTTCATGTCGGGGGCTTCCGGGTTCCAGTCCACGGTGCAGAACGAGAGGTCCTTGCAGTCGTGGGCGGGCGGGGTCACCAGGATCGCCAGCGCGTTGGGGGCCCCGGGCCGGATCACGCTGGTGACGTTGTACTCGTGGACCGCCATGGTGCCGACCGCGTTGGAATCGAGCTGCGTCCCGTTCAGCCAGATCTGGGCGCGGTAGCTGATCCCCTTGAACCGGAGCCAGTAGACCTGGCCGGCGGTATTGGCGGCGGCGGTGAATTCTCCCCTGAACCACCAGTTCTGGGTGGTCAGGTCCGGGACCGACTGGAGGTTGGTCCCGAAATAGATGTTCTGATAGACGTTGTTGGCGACCAGTCCGGACAGGACGGTGGAAGGCAGCGAGACCGGGTACCAGCCCGAGGTGCCGTAGCCGACCTGGGAGATGGTCGCGCCCGCGTCCGTGACATTGCTGGCCGACCTGAGCGCCCAGCCTGTCGACAATTCCGTGGAGCCGACGGTGGGCGCGGTCACGACGGCGCGGGCGGCTCCCGGACGGCCGATGCCGAGAGCGAGCAGCAGCGTCGAGGTCAGGAGCAGGACCGCGAGCACCCGGTGCCTGGGTACGGGAGGATGGCTGTTGGCGGCGGCTGTCGATGACATGCGTGGCCTCCTCTCCTTGCGCTGACGTCGTCGCGATCAGCACGGTTCCGCAGGCTGGCCTGGGACGGTCAAGTTGACAGCCGTCCATGTAGTTAGGAAGCATTCCTAACTATCGTGAACCGACGATATCCCCCGGGTGGGAGTCAAGTCAAGGGACCGGATCACGATCCGTGACCGGCATAGCGACATTTGTACTTATAACGTTGTTGGAGAAATTCGCCGGGGCCTCCCAGACCGTTGACAAGCTAGGCACTTGTGATTAATGTGACGGAATGATGACAACGTTGTCAGACTGCCCGCGCAACCCCGCGTAACCCTCCTCGACCCGCCTTCGGCCTGTCACGCCACTCCACCAGCCAGCACCAGGTGCTCACTGTCCAACCGGCCCCTCACCGTTCACGGGCCAGGGGCCCCGCACAGATAAGGAGCAGCCCGTGACAGTGAAGCCAAGGTCATCGATCCTCTCCACGGGGCGCTCGCTCGCCGTGAGCGCGGTCGTCCTCGCCGCGGTGGTCCTGGTGACCGGTGCGCCGGCTCGCGCCGCCACGGCCCCTCCGCTGGTGACCGACCCGGCGTCCCTGGTGAACACGCTGGTCGCCACCACCGGCGGCGGCAACGTGTTCCCCGGCCCCGACGTGCCCTTCGGCATGGTCCAGTGGAGTCCCGACACCCGCCGCCGCACCGACGGCGGCGGGTACAGGTTCGACCAGACCCAGCTCCGGGGCTTCAGCCTGACCCACATCAGCGGGCCGGGCTGCGGGGCGTACGAGGACGTCCCCATCCTGCCCCTGACCGGCGGGCTGCCCGCCGGCGACCCCGGCTCCTTCATGGAGAGCTTCACCCACGCCGGCGAGGTGGCCACCGCCGGCTACTACTCCGTGAAGGTCGGCTCCCCCGCGATCACCACCGAGCTGACCTCGACGCTGCGCAGCGCCATGGGGCGGTTCACCTATCCCGCCACCACCGATGCCAACGTGCTGCTCAAGCTGCTGGACAGCCAGAACGGGACCGCGGCGAGCGACGCGAAGATCGTCGGCAAGGACGAGGTGCAGGGCATGGCCCGCAGCGGCGGCTTCTGCGGCGCGCCGGACATGTACAACCTCTTCTTCGACATCGCCTTCGACCACCCGTTCACGGCGTCGAAGATCATCCGCGAAGCCGGCCAGCCGGGCCCCAACTCCGTCTTCCTGACCTTCGACACCACCGCCGGCCAGGTCCTCCAGGCGAAGGTCGGCATCTCCTTCGTCAGCGCGGCCAACGCCAAGCTGAACCGGGAGACCGACAACCCCGGCTGGGACTTCGACGCGGTGCGGTCCGCCGCCCACGACACCTGGAACGCCCTGCTCTCCAGGATCCAGATCGGCGGCGGCACCACCGACCAGCAGGCGCTGTTCTACACCATGCTCTACCGCGTGCTGCTGCACCCCAACGTCTGGAGCGACGCCAACGGCGAGTACAGCGGCTTCGACCAGAAGACCCACACGGTGAAGGCCCCGCAGAAAGCCCAGTACGCCAACTTCTCCGGCTGGGACACCTATCACAGCCAGGTCCAGCTCGCCGCCCTGCTGGCCCCCGAGGAGTCCAGCGACCAGGCGCAGTCGCTGCTCAACGACGCCGCCGAGTCCGCCAGTGGCGTGATCCCGCCGTGGGGGTTTGCCAACAGCGCCAACTACGTCATGGTCGGCGACCCCGGCACGGCCCTTCTGGCCGGCTACTACGCCTTCGGGGCGCGCGGCTTCGACACCGCCACCGCGCTCAAGGTCATGATGAAGGAGGCCACCACCGTCAACAACGTGCGGCCCGGGGAGGCGCTGGAAACGCAGTACGGCTATCTGCCCGACGACGGCCAGTACGGCTGCTGCAATTTCTACGGCTCGGTCGGCACGCTGCTGGAGGACAACGAGGCGGACTTCGCCCTGGCGCAGTACGCCAGCGCCCTGGGGGACGACGCCGACGCCGCCATGCTGGTGAAGCGGGCGCAGAACTGGCAGAACGTCTTCAACCCGAACAACAACCTGATGCAGCCCAAGCTGCTGAGCGGCGCATTCGTGAGCGGCATCGGCCCGACCAGCTCGCAGGGCATGGTCGAGGGCACCGCCGCGCAGTACCGCTGGGTCGTGCCCTTCAACCATGCGAGCCTGATCGCGGCCCTGGGCGGGAACCAGGTGGTGAACCCGCTGCTGGACAGCTTCTTCACGACCCTCGACGGCTCCAGCCCCACCGGCGCCTTCCTGGCCAACGAGTTCGAGCTCGGCGTGCAGATGATGTACGACTACACCCGCCAGCCCTGGAAGACGCAGGCGGTCGTCAACCGGATGCGCAACGACAACTACAAGCTCACTCCGACGGGGCTCCGGAACAACGACGACCTCGGCGCCCTCTCCTCGATGTACGTCTGGTCGTCGCTGGGGATGTACCCGGAGGTCCCGGGGAGCGCGGAGCTGGAGATCAACGGCCCGGCGTTCCCGGTGGCGGTCGTCCACCTGGCAGGCGGCAAGGCGATCACCATCAACGCCCCGGGCGCCTCGCCGACGAGCCCGTACATCCAGTCGCTCAGCTTCAACGGGCACCCCTACAGCCGGCTGTGGTTCGACCCCTCGCTCATCGCCGGCGGGGGCACGCTCGACTACACGATGGGCTCGAGCCCCAACACCTCCTGGGGCGTGGCCCCGCAGGACACGCCGCCCTCGTACGGGACCGAGCACGTCGCCGCCATCGGCTTCCTCTCCCCGGACAGCCAGGCGATCGTGAGCCCCGGCGGCACCACCACGGTCAACCTCGGGGCCCAGTCCACCTGGGACGCTCCCCAGACGCTCGACTGGACGGCGACACCGTCCGCCGGGGTCTCCGTCAGTCCCGGCGGCGGCTCGCTGGTCGTCGACCAGGGCGGGCGCAGGAGCGTGCCGGTGACGGTCACCGGGGGCAGCACGGAGGGCCGCGAGACGGTGACCTTCCACCTCACGTCGTCGACCGGCGTGAAGGTCGGCGACGTGGTCCTGGGCCTGGCGGTGGCCAAGCCCGGCGAGCTCTGGCCCTACTACAACAACACCGGCATCTCCGACGACACCAACATGGCGGCGGCCAACTACGACGGTGACGGCTTCGCCTATTCCGCCCAGGCGCTGGCGGCCGCCGGGGTCACTCCGGGGAGCACGGTGAGCGCGGACGGCTTCAGCTACGTGTGGCCGGATTTCCCCGCCGGCCAGCTCGACAACATCGAGGCCGGCGGCCAGACGGTCCAGCTCGCGCCGACCTCCGGGAAGACGAAGATCGGCCTGCTGGGGAGCGCGACCAACGTCGGCAGCGGAGGCTCCCAGGGGACGATGGTCGTCCACTACAGCGACGGCACCAGCCAGCAGGTGACCGTGGGCTTCAGCGACTGGACGCTGGGCGCGGGAGCGTTCGGGCCCGCGTTCGGCAACACGACCGCCGTCACCACGGCATACCGCAACTGCGTGTGCGGCGTGCACGACAACGTCAAGACCTACGTGTTCGCCCTCAGCGCCGCCCTGACCGCGGGCAAGACGGTGACCGCCGTCACCCTGCCGGCCACGGTCACCGGCGGCCAGTTCCACGTTTTCGACATCAAGTTCCAGTAACCGCAAACGGCAACCGGCGTTTCGGGAGAGCGGACTGGGCGGAGCACCCCCGGTGGGGTGCTCCGCCCCGGTCGACCGGGTCGGGCTTACGGTGGAATCATGGGCTGAACGCGGCGTCCGCGCCGTAGCCGCTCAAGCCCGGGAGTCACGGACATGCGCGTGCCGTCCACCGCCCCTGCCTCGCCGCCCGAGGGGGCCCGGCTGCGGGTCTGCCTGTTCGGCACCTACAACCGGGTGGCGCACCCGCGGGTCGCCGTCCTCGAGGAAGCGCTGCGGTCGGTGGGCGTCGACGTCGTCGAGGCGAACGTGCCCGCCTGGGCGGGCGGCACCCGAGCCAAGCTGCGGGCGGTCCGCAACCCGCTGGCCCCCGCGGCGGTGCTGAGCCTGCTCGGCGCCTGGGCCCGCCTCGTCCGGCGCTACCGGGGCGTGGGCCGCCACGACGTCGTGCTCGTCGGCTACTTCGGGCACCTCGACGTCCACCTCGCCCGCCTGCTCGCCGGGCGCCGCCGGGTGGTGCTCGACATGTTCCTGTCGGTGTACGAGACGGGCGTGGTCGACCGGGGGCTGGTGCCGGAGGGCAGCCTGCGGGCCCGCCTGGCCCGCGCCGTCGACCGGCGCGCGGTGGCCGCCTGCCGCCTCGCCCTGCTCGACACCCAGCCGCACGTCGATTTCTGCGTCCGCCGGCTCGGGCTGCCGCCGGCGCGGCTCGCCGCCGTCCCGGTGGGCGCGCAGAGCGACCGGTTCCGCCCGGCGCCGCCGCCGGCCGCGGAGCCGCTGCGCGTGCTGTTCTACAGCACCTTCATCCCGTTGCACGGCACGAGCGTGCTGGCCGGCGCGCTGCGCTCCCTGCGGGGCGAGGGCCTCGAGGTCACTGTCGTCGGCCACGGCCAGGAGCGGGCCCGGTTCGACGCCGCCGTGGCGGGGCTCGACGGCGTGCGCGTGCTGGACTGGGTCGACTACGACCGGCTCGGCGCGCTCATCGCCGAGCACCACGTCGTGCTCGGCATCTTCAGTGGCGCCGAGAAGGCCGCGATTGTGGTGCCGAACAAGGTCTACCAGGCGGCCTGCGCCGGCCGGGCGGTCGTGACCGCCGACACGCCCGCGGTCCGCGCCGCGTTCGCCCCGGACGAGGTCGTCCTCGTGCCGCCGGAGGATCCCGCCGCGCTGGCCGCCGCCCTGCGGTCCCTGGCCGCCGACCGCGGTCGCGTGGCCGAGCTGGGCAGGCGCGCTCGGGCCCGCTTCGAGGCCGACTACGCCCCGGAGCCGATCGGCCGCCGCCTGACCGCTCTCCTGGCCGCCGAGCGCGACGAGCCCTGGGTGCCCGCGCCGCGCTTCCTGCTCCGCCTCGACCTCGTCCGCCGCCTGCTCGGGCGGCTCCCCAGGGACCGTCCGGTCCTCGAGCTCGGCTTCGGCGCCGGCGCGGTGCTCGAGGAGCTGGCGAGGCAGGGCTTCCGCGACGTCGTCGGCACCGATTTCTCCGCGTCCGCGGCGCGGGGCGCCAGGGCGCGCCTGGAGCGCCTGCCGGCGGACCGGCGGCCGCGCCTGCTGCGGGCGACGCTCGACGCCCTCGCCCCTGGCAGGGCACGCTTCGGCGCGATCCTGGCCTTCGAGGTCCTCGAGCACGTCCAGGACGACGTCGGCCTGCTGGCGCAGGCGAGAGAGCTGCTCGAGCCGGGCGGGTGGGTGCTCGCGTCGGTCCCCGCCCACCCGGCCCGGTTCTCGGCCTTCGACGAGGCGGTCGGCCACTTCCGCAGGTACGAGCGCCACGACCTGGTCGCCCGCTTCGAGAAGGCGGGGTTCGAGGTCGACACCCTGTGGTGCTACGGCTATCCGCTGGCCAACCTGCTCGGGTGGGTCCGGCGGCGCACGACCCGCCCGCCCCCGCCGGGAAGCCCCGAGACGCTGCGGGTCCGGTCGGCCTCCAGCGGCAACGCCGTCCCGGCCCGTGGGCTGGTGAAGCTGCTCGTCCGCCCCTTGACCATGGCGCCGTTCCTGCTGGCCCAGCGCTGGTTCCTCGGCACCGACCGGGGCGACGGCTACCTGCTGCTCGCCCGCAGGGCCGAGCGTTGACCGTCGCCCCGGCGACCTCGGCCGAGCGCGCCTCCGGCTGGCGCGGCGCCGTCGACCTCGGGAATTTCCTCGACTACTTCGTGCTCTGCGGCTTCGCGGTCGCGCAGCCCCTGCTCGACGCCACCGGGCGCAGCCCGGACTTCTTCCTCTACCGCAGGGCCGCCGCCGCGGACATCCTGCTGCTGGCCGCGCTCGTCGTCCTCGCCCCGGCCCTGGTCCTCTGGGGCCTCGAGCTGGTCTCCGCCACGCTCGGCGGGCGAGTCCGCGGCCTCGCCCACCTCGCCCTGGTCGGTGGGCTGTTCGTCGTGCTGGCGGTCGAGGTCGGCAAGAAGCTCCTGCCGCCCGTGCGCGGGCTGTTCGTGCTCGGGTTCGGCCTGGCCGTCGGGGCGGCCGTCGCCCTGCTGTACGCCGCCCGTCCGGCCGTGCGGCGGTGGATCCGCTTCGCGGCACCGGCCCCACTCGTCTTCGCCCTGCTGTTCCTGGTCGTCTCGCCGGTCTCCAGGCTCGTGCTGCCGGGCCAGGCGCCGGCGCGGGCGGGCGCGGTCGCGGTGGCCGCGCGCACGCCGGTGGTGCTGGTGTTCCTCGACGAGTTCCCGATGGCCTCGCTGCTGGACCGCACCGGCAAGGTCGACGCGCGCCTGTACCCGAACTTCGCCAGGCTGGCCCACGGCTCCACCTGGTACCGCAACGCCACCGGGGTGAGCGGCTGGACCCCGTGGGCGATGCCCGCCATGCTGACCGGCCGCTACCCGAGCAAGATCCGCGCGCCGGTCTGGACCGAGTACCCCGACAACCTGTTCACGCTGCTCGGCGGCTCCTACGATCTCAAGGTCTCCGAGACCATCGGCCTGCTCTGCCCACCGCGGCTCTGCAACGGGTCCACCGGGACCTCCTCCTCCCAGCAGCGGGGCCTCGGGGCCGTCCTGCTCGACACGAGCAAGTTGCTCGGCCGGATCGTCTCGCCCAGAGAGGTCCGCGACGACCCGACCGTGCAGCTCCAGGATCTCGCCGCGCCTCGCCGGGGCGGCGACGGCGGCTCGGGCGGGAAGCCGCTCCCGGCGACGTTCCGCTTCAACCAGCTCAAGCTCGACCAGGCGGCGCGCTTCCGCGACTTCCTGGCCTCGATGCACGGCTCGGACCGCCCCACCCTGTACTTCCTGCACCTGCTCATGCCGCACACGCCGTGGCGCTACCTGCCGTCCGGTGCCCAGTACCCGCCCAGGACCCTCGGCCGCCGGGGGCCGGGCGGCCGCCAGACGACCGAGGACTGGCCGGCACAACTCGCCCACCAGCGCCACCTGCTGCAGCTCGCCTTCACCGACCGGCTGCTCGGCCAACTGCTCGGGCGGCTCAAGGCCCAGGGCCTCTACGACAGGTCCCTGCTGCTGGTCACCGCCGACCACGGCATCAGCTTCACGCCCGGGCAGATCCCGCGGCGGCTGGACACCGACAACGCCCACGAGCTGCTGTGGGTGCCGCTGCTCATCAAGAAGCCCGGCCAGCGGACCGGCGCGGTCGACGACCGCAACTGGGAGCACGTCGACCTGCTGCCGACGCTCGCCGACCTGCTCGGCGTCCACGTGCCCTGGCCGGTGGACGGCATCTCGGCCGCGGGCGCGCAGACCCGCACGCGCCGCCAGAAGTGGTTCTACGACGTCCCCGGCCATCGCAAGGTGGTCGACGGCCCGACGTACTGGGCCCGGGCCCTGCGGGGGATGACCGACCGGGTGGCCAGGCCGCGGGACGGGCTGGACGGGCTGTTCGAGGTCGGGCCGGACGCCGACCTCGTCTGGCGGCGGGTCGGCCGTTTCAGGGTCGCGGGCGGGGGAGCGGCGGCCGAGGTCGACCACCTGACCGACTTCCGCAAGGTCGACCCGGCCGGCGGCTCGGTACCGGCGCTGGTGTCGGGCCGGCTGACCGCGGGCGGCGCGCCCTCAGCCACGGTCGCGGTGGCGGTCAACGGGGTCATCGGGAGCGTCGGCCGGGCCTTCCATCAGGGCAGCACTCCGATGGAGTTCGCCGGCGTCGTGCCCGACCGCCTGTTCCGCCCCGGCGGCAACACCCTCCAGCTCTTCCTGGTCGAGCGCAAGGGCGCGGACGTCACGCTGCACCCCGTCGCGCTCACAGCCGGCTGACGTCGGCGTGGCGGCGCTCGTCAGGTCGAGAGCAGCCGCTTGAAGAAACTGCGGTAGCGCTGCAGGGCCACGCGGAGGTCCTCGGTGGAGGGTTGCCCGTCACGGCCCCACTCGCGCTCGAGGCTCTCCCGCTCTTGGGCGAAAAGCCCCGCCAAGTCTTGCATCAGCTCGGCGACCAGCCGGTCGGCATTCTCGACCGCCTGCCGGGGCTGGTCCACGAACTGGTTCTGGACCCGCTCCCAGCTTTCGCGGAACTTCTGGGCGTCGTCCGCTGCCAGCAGCGGTTCGGTCGAGGCGTCTGGCCCGGCCACGGACGTGGCTTGCGGTGTGTCCGCCGGCTGCCTCGCGCCGGGGGCGCTGGCATCAGCGTCGTCCGGCGGAGCGAATCTGCCCGCCGCCGCCAGCTCGTCGGTGGTCAGGCCGGTCCCGCGTCCTTCCATCAGCGCACCTCCACTGATCGGCGCTGCTCCTCGTCGTCTTCCAGCAGCTCCTCGAACAGCGCGCGGTAGTGGACCACCGCGCGTCGAAGGTCCTCGGTCGTCGCGTTCCCGGCCAAATTGGCCTCGGCGATCGTGTGTGCCGCGCGATAGTTCTCCACCACCGCCGGATGATCCACCGATACGTCGGCCGCTCGCTGCTCGAAGTCGTCGACCGGATAGCCACGCTCGCGCATCACCTCGACGACAAGCTGGTTCGCCTCCTGGACCGCGTCGCCCGGCCGGTCGACAAAGTGCGTCTGCGTCGCGCGCCACGCGTCGGCATACCGGGCCCGCACGTCCGGGGTGAGTGGGTGGATGTCGAGCTGCTCCCGCCGGCGTCGCCGCTCCGCAAGGTCGGTCTCTGCGCCTCGCACGTCGCCTCGTTCAGCGACCGCGCGGTCGTACTCGGGCCCGAACTGCCCACGAAGCTGCTCGGTCCTGCGGCGCTGGGCGAACCTTATGGCCAGGTAGGCCACGACGGCGACGAGGACGATGATGATGAGCGCAATCAGCCAGGTCGGCACGGGACACACCTCCTTCTTCTTCGATTACTGCCTTCGTCGACTGCTGCCGCACCCTCGTCGGGTGCTCGCATCTGGGCCGGCTTCCCCCCGCATGCCGTTCGCAACCATCCGGACTGGTTCCGTCGTCGGTACCCGGGGCTCGTGGCCTATCTCGCGCAGGCCGGGGTCAGCGGCCGACGACCGGGCTGCGGCGCTCCAGGAACACGACGTCGCGCCAGCGGCCGTCCAGCTTGCCGAGGCGCTCGCGGACACCGACCACCCGGAAGCCGGCGCGGCGGTGCAGCGCCAGGCTCGCCTCGTTCTCGGGGAGGACCCCGGTCTGGAGCGTCCACAGCCCGGCCGCCTCGGCCTCCTCGACCAGCCGGCGCAGCAGCGCCGACCCGATGCCGCGGCCGGCCACGGCCGGGTCGACGTACACGCTCTCCTCGGCCACCCCCGCGTAGACGCAGCGGTCGCTCACCGGCGACAGCGCGGTCCAGCCGACCACGCGGCCGTCCCCGTCGACCGCGACCAGCCGCGGGCGCTTCAGGTGGCCGGCGTCCCAGTCCTGGAAGCTCGGCACCTCGGTCTCGAAGGTGGCGTTGCCGGTGGCGATCCCGGCGCCGTAGATCGCGGCGACCGCCGGCCAGTCCGCCGCGACCATCTCGCGGATGCGCACGTGGCTGGTGCTCATGCTGGCTCCTCGTCTCGCTCGCTCGGCTCCGCCCGGGCGGCAGGGGTCTGCTTGGCGAACACGAGCAGGGCGAGTCGGCCGAAGACCGGCCCCGGCGGGTCCTCGTCGTCCCGTCCCGCCTCGGCGGCGGCCTCGGCTTCCATGCGGCGCAGGCCCTCCTCGAACTCGTCGTCCGGCAGCAGTCGCAGCAGGGTGTCGGCGCGCAGCCGGACGCGCTCGCAGGCCTCGCGCAGGCTGGTCGTCGCCAGGTCGACGACGCCCCGTGCGGCTTCCAGCGCGAACCCCCCGCGGGTGAAGGCCGCCACGGTGTCGCCGAGGCTCGGGTAGGTGGCGAGCACCCGGGCGGCGCCTGGGAACCACCGCAGCAGGACCACGTCGACCAGGTCGGGCGCGTTGGGGAAGGCGCCCCGGACGAGCACGCGCCCCTGGCCGCACAGCACCCGGTGCAGCTCCCGGGCGCACCCGTCGAGGTCGTCGAAGTGATGGATAACGGCCGAGAGCCACGCGGCGGCCACCGCTCCCGCCCGCAGCGGGATCGCCTCGGCCCGGCCGCCGACGACCCGCACCTGGTCGAGGCGCTTGGCGCTGGCGGCGGCGCGCATGC
>WNFY01004759.1_pt1 | contig 21657 bp, 10 predicted proteins | sample 5400091 | NCBI WGS metagenome assembly WNFY01 (sample SAMN13153364, study PRJNA577476) | soil metagenome | isolation source: 60 cm soil or saprolite under grassland replicate 1 | place: USA:California | collected 2016-06-15
TCGATCGAGCTGGCCGCCGGCTGGGTCGACACCCTCGCGCCGTCCGATATCGCGGCGGAGATCGAACATGGCCTCGACCTGCTGGCAACTGAGTTACACGATGTGCCAGCGCGCCACCGCAGTATGCGGGCGGTCTTCGATACCTCGTACCAGCGGCTGAGTACGGCCGAGCAAGCAGTCTTCACCCGACTCTCGATCTTCCGCGGTGGCGGCACCTTCCAAGCATTGCAAGCTATTACATGGGCAACGCTCCCGCAACTGCAGGCGCTGATCGGCGCGTCACTGCTGTCCTATGACGCAGGGCGCGGTCGTTATACCCTCCACGAGCTGCTGCGGCAATACAGGCTGGAAAAGCTGGCCGCCGCACCAGGGGACGAACTGCGGACGCGCGACCAGCATGCAGCCTCCTACTGTGCCTTCGTCCAGCACCATGGCGCTGAGCTGTCCGGGTTCGATCAGCAGGCCGCGCTGGCAGCGCTCGACGCCGAGCGCGAAAATATGCGCGCAGCCTGGGCATGGGCGGCGAAGGGCGCCCGCGTCGATCTCCTCGCGCGGGCAGTTGATGGCCTCGGCTATTTCTATGAGTGGCACGCCTACTTCGATGATGGCGAGCAAGCCTATCATAACGCAGCGGCACAACTCGAAGCGCAGCTAGCCAATGGCGAGACCATCCGCGTCCTGGCGATGATCCGCGCCTGGCAGGGCAACTTCCGGCGGCTGCAGGGCGACATAGCAGGCGCCGAGCAACTGCTGCGGCAGAGCCTAGCGCTCCTGGAGCGCTCACCGGCGGCGTACGATACGCGTGCGGAGCGCGCGTTCGTGCTGCTGCAGCTCGGACTCGTCGCCTCCGAAGGTCCGCTTGAAGACGCGCGCCACTACCTCGAGGCAAGTCTGACACTCTATCAGGCACTCGGCCGGCGCTGGGAGGCGAGCCATGTGCTGCTGTGGCTGGGCGACCTTGCTCGCTACCAGGGTGCTTTCGCCGAGGCTCGCCACCACTTTCGCGCCAGTCTAGCCATTCGGACCGCCTGCGGTGATCGGCGCGGGGTTGCGGAGGTGCTCAGCTGGGACAGTCATGTGGCAGCAGATATCGGCCAGGTCGACAAGGCGGAGGCGCTCGCCCGGCAGAGCTACGCCCTGCAAGAGGAGCCTGGCGACTCCGCCAACCGTGCATTTGGACTGGGCGAGTTGGCTATCATGCTCATGTACGCCGGGAAGTATGACGAGGCGTGTAGCGTGCTTAGGCAAAGCCTGGACCTGTACCAGAATCTAGGCAACCGCGCAATGAGTGTGTATGCTCAGAGCTGGCTCGCGGTGGCATTCCTGGCAACGGGGCAGTATGAAACGGCGCGCACCTTGAGCCAGCAGGCCACAGCACGGGCGCGCGAGTTGCGTGGCGCAAAGAGCGGTCTCGCCTTTATGCTGCACTACGCTGGTTGGGTCGAGTTGGCGCTGGGAGCGTACCGCGTTCTTGCCGCTGCTCCTCGCCCTGCCGGCGATCGCGCTGATGCTGGCCGAACAAGGCCACACGGAGCGCGCAGTCGAGCTCTACGCGCTGGCCTGGCGCCACCCGCTGCTCGCCAACGCGCAGAATTTCATCGACAGCTTTGGGCAACGGCTCGACGCCGTGGTCGCTGCACTGCCGCCTTCTACCGCTGCTGCCGCGCAGGCGCGCGGGCGTCTCATGGATCTGTGGGAAACCGCCGCGGCGCTGGACACGGAGGTGAGTGCACTTGGATGGGACGGGATGGCTGACGCGTAGCTGCTTAAGCCACAAGATCATGCTGTTGCCAGCCTCAAACGCGCCATGAATCGACGAATCGCCGCCGCGCCTCATTGCTGGAGGCACGACGGCGACCCGCCCAGGAGGAACAAAGACCACCCCACACTGATTGCACCACGCACCCACGCTCATTTGGATGCATGGGCTGTGATCAGTGCTGCACTTAATATACACATTGCGGGACCAAATAGAGTAATTATCTCTTCACGTTCGATAACGATTTAGCAACAAGATCGGCGTATCACTACTCACAGCGCTCAGCTGATCATTTCACTGGGCCGATATCCCTTGTATCCACATGCTATCAAATTCCAGGCGCCCCTAGAACAGCTTACTCGTCGCGCACCGAGCGCCGCGATTGCTTGACCACAGAGCGCTGGCGTTTGAGCGCTCGACGGCGCTCACGCGCCACCCGGCTTGGGCGCGTCGCAATCCGCGCTGTCGGCGTCGCGTTGAGCATGTGTAGGCGCTCGGCCAGCCGTGCAAAGGCCATTTCGCGATTAGCTGCTTGCGAGCGCCGCTCGGTCGCGGTGATAACCAACCCGCTCGGGCGATGAACCAACCGCACGCCGGTCGCGACTTTGTTGCGGTGCTGACCGCCAGGCCCGCCCGCGACAAAAAAGCTCACTTCGGTGTCGCGCTCCAACGAAGCGCGATCGGTTGAATACGGCAACAGCTCATCGGAAGTCATGGTTTATTTCACCTCTCGTCAGACGGAAGTCTGTTACGACAAGATGTTGATACTCTACCACATTTTGCGCTCGGCGTGCACAAACGGCCGCATCAGTCGCACTAGCTCCATAATTCCTTTCAACAAACACCACGAGGGCTGGAGCGCTTCGCGCTCCAGCCCTCTGATCTCTAGATTGGGCGATCGGCTACTTCTCGGTAACCCAGCGTGTTGCTGAAGTTCCCGTAATACCTGCTTTGATCGGTACAATTGTGGCAGCATTGGCGCCGTCGTGGCTTCCAAGCGCGCCCGACCAGATCATACCGCCAGCCCAGATCATCCGGCCCGACCAGACCATACCGCCGGCCCAAATCATCCTCCCTGACTCGACCATACCGCCCGCCCAGATCATTCGCCCTGGCCATACTATACCACCGGCCCAAATCATCCGCCCTGCCCAGATCATTCTTTCCGACCAGACCATACCGCCGGCCCAGATCATGCGGGTCGGCCACACAATGCCGCCGGCCCAGATCATCCGACTGCCCCAGGCGATCTGCCCATTCGCCCAAGTGGTCTGCCCACTGGCGAGCATTTCCGGGTTCAGCCAGCCCATGCCCGTCGCAGACGCAGCGCCCAGAGCATACACTTGGCCATCCGACCCATCGACGTAGTAGAGCAACGTTTGGCCATCGTCGCTCAGCAGCCTGCGAATCGGCCCCTGGTAGTGGGCCGCCAGATCAGCAGCGGTCTGATACCCGTGCGAAAGATCGGCATTGATATCCATCCCATTGTTCGCCCGGCCATCGCTCGGAAAGTCACCTAGCACCGCGTCGGGCGCCCAAATCCGGCCCATACCCTGCTGGAAGATGTTATACACCAGATCGCCTTGGTCCGTCAGCGCAGGTCGAGCCGAAAACATCAGCCGGAACTTCACTTGGTCTGGAGTAAACTCCGGGTGCGCCTGCAGCATCAGCGCCGCTACACCCGAGGCCACGGCGGTCGAGATGCTGGTGCCGCTCATCCGAAAGAGATTGGCCGTCTCCGAGAAGTCCGGATGCGTCAACACCAATTGCTGGGTGTCTGGATCGGTGGAGCCGCCGTTATACATGAATGTGATAATGTTCGCGCCGGGCGCCAGAACGTCGGGCTTGGCAAAGCCATCGCTAGTCGGCCCGGTCGAAGTCCAGTATGGCAATGTATCATCATTCCAGTTGCCGGCAGTTCGGTTACCATTGATTGCGCCAACTGTGATGACATAGGGGTCATTGCCGGGGACGGTGATCGTTTCGGCCGCGCTGCCACTGTTGCCAGCCGCGGCAAGCACCGTAATTCCGCTGGCCCACGCGCGCTCAACCGCGCGGTTGAGTGGATCGACGAAGTATGGCGTCGACGGCACCGCGCTCAACGACAGGTTCAGCACACGGACATTGTACGCGGCCTTATTCTGCACGACATACTGAATCCCTTTGATCACCGTCTCGTAGCTACCCTGGCCATCATTATCCAGAACACGTACGCTCAAGATATTCGCGCCGGGGGCGACACCCAGCTTCACGCCAGTGTTGTCGTCGGTGAAGTTGTTCCAGATAACGCTGGCGACCGCCGTGCCATGTCCGAAGCCATCGGCGCTGTCGCGCCAAGTCAACGCACAGTAGCCGTCGGCCTGCGTTCCGATAATCCTGGCCTTTTTGCTGTCCGGTTCTGGCCGGCACATGCTATCCACAAAGTCGGCCTGTCCAAGAAAGTTCTTTTGCACCACCGTACCGAGCTCGCGGCGAACGTCTTTATCAAAATAAATGCCCGAGTCGACCACCGCAACGGTGACGTCTTCGCCATCGATTTGCTTGCCTGATGGCAGTTCACTGTCCTGGACGGTGTCCGCGCCGATATCGATCGTCACAGGATAGGCAACTTGCCAGACCTTTTTGTTATGGGTGGGCCGCACATCCGGCACGCTGGTGTCAGAGCTCTTGAGTCCGTGGTTTAGAACAACCGACTGAACTCCCGGCATCGCCGCCACCGCCGCCACCTGGCGCGCCGGCAGCGTTGCCGCAACCGAGTCGATCAACCATAGATTGGAAGTGACCTGCCCGCCATGGCCGGCCACCGCGCTCGCGGCCACTTGCGAGCTCGTAGCGGTAACAATCACCGATACAGCGCCCGCTCGCGTCGTAAGTAACGCTTGCTCAACATAGGTCGCTTTGGCGGCATACGTGGCGGGGGTAGCTATGCCCATCAAAAGTGCGGCGAGCATGCTGAGCATGATACAGATATGAAGCTTGATTCTCATCCACGTACTCCTTTCTGGAGTCGAAAAGGAACAGCCTGTCCATCTCAGACGAGCTGTCGATTGTGCGACAATGGGGTCGCACAACTCATCGGCAGCCTGGCAATCTTAGCCCGCAGGCCGTAGACCCATGGCTTTGCGTCCCTCGCTTTCGCAGAGGTTTGCCTTTTATGTGGTGGTATATGCGATTGGGCCAGCGATTACGCCGACCAGGGTCAACTCATCAGCACAACTCGCTTGGTTTCCGGCCAATACTTGCAAGGTAAGAACTCCTGATTATGCCAAATTACATCCTCCTTTTGTGTGTTTGAGCTGCTATGCAGACGATCGTAGGCCTTTTGCGCCTGGTTAAAATCGTAGCTGGCGCCAAGCCGCTTGAACAGCTCCGCGGCGTCGCGATACGCCTCCAGCGCCTGTACACCGGCCTGCTTCGATCGACCGAGCGCGCTCAGTTGCTCGTAGAGCCGGCCGAGTTCGAGCAGCGCCAGCCCGTGCCGATACACGTCGTTGCGCTGGCGGCACACCGCGATCGATTTGTAGAACAGTGCCTCGGCGACTGTTAAGTCGCCACTGCGCACCCGTACAACACCTAGCACCCGCAAGCACTCGGATTCGAGCTCCGAGAGACCAGCCGCGCGCGCCATCTGCAGGGCCTGCTGCGCGCATTCCAGCCCCTTTGACAGATCGCCGCGTGCTGTCCAGACGAGCGCAATAAGCCAGCGCGCCTGAATAGCCTCCTCGCTTCCGGCCGCCGTCAATAGATTTTGTACGGTTTCGACATGCTGTTCGGCCGCGGCAAAATCCCCTTGGACGACCGCGAGCTTGAGCAAGCCAATTTCCGCGCAAACGATGCTGAAATCATGGCCGAGACGCTGGCTGATCGCCCGGCTAGTCTCTAGGTCGCGCCGGGCCCGCTCGTGATCGCCCATCTCGATATGCAGCGCACCCAGGTTATGCAGATTCAACGCCTGTTCAGGCAAATATCCATTGTCGCGCTGCAGCACATACGCTTGCTCGAAACTGGTAGCTGCTTTGGCCCAGTTGCCGCGGGTATAGTGCAAAATTCCAAGATTGATATAGGAGATCGCCATTCCCCAGGCGTAGCCCAGATCTTTGTAGAGCTGAAGACTGCGATCGACATAGCTAATCGCTGCGGCGAAATCGCCGCGTTGCCAGTGGATGCCGCCGATTGTATTGAATAAGCTGGCGAGCGTCATCGGGTCCTCGGCATATTCGAGCCGTACGCCGCGTGTAGCCGCGCTGGCCAGCGCCAGCGCATCGTCAAGCTGCCCCTGCCGAAAACGAATCCAGGCCATGCGATCCATAACTGAGCGCCAGAGCGCCGGCTCTTCGCGATCGCCGGCATCACCCAGCGCCTGAAGCCCGACCTCAAGGTGTGCTATGGCAGCATCATATGCCCGCTCGCGTTGCCGAACATCAGCAAGCTCGCGCAGCATTGTGACAAAAAACCGCAGCCGCGTGCCGCGCTCGTCGATCCGATCTTCCAGCGGTGTGAGCCCTTCGCCCAACATCTTGCTGGCTTCCGAGAACTGGCCCACGAATTTGAGCGCCTGGCCCAAGCCCACCCGCACGCGAAAGAAATCATCATTTTTGGCCGCGGCATCGGGCGACATCAGCGATATCGCGCGCCGATAATGCCGAATCGCAGTCTCGTTCGCATAGCGCCGCGCCGCATTCTCGGCGGCGTCGATCAGATATAGCACCGCCTTGCCGGGGTTTGCACTTTCGGCATAGTGATAAGCGAGCACCTCGACCTGCTCGTCTTTTGGCCAGAATGCGGCCCGCTCGATCAACTGCGCGACGTGCTCGTGCAGCTGCTGCCGATCGCGCTTCAGCAGCGTGCCATAGACGGCCTCCTGGATCAGAACATGCCGAAACGCATAACCTTGGGCCCAGCCAAACGGCTCGGCTACCAGAAACTGGCGCGCCTCCAACTCGGCCAGCTGCGTGGAGATTGCCACGGGACTCGTCCCTTCGAGAAGTTGGAGCAGGCTAGCTGGAAACGACCGACCAAGCACGGCGGCTTTCTGGAGCGTGCGCCGCAGAAAATCCGGGAGCCGGTCAAAGCGCGTGAGAATCAGCCCTTTCAGCGTCTCGGGCACATTCTCTAATAGCGCCGCAGCCTGAGGAGTAATGTGTTCGATGCCATTCTCATTGGTTAAACCACCATGGTCGATTAAGATGCGAATGATTTCCTCAATGTAGAATGGATTGCCGGCTGCTCGCCGTGCGACCTGCTGCTTAATCACCAGCGCCTCGGCAGTATTCTGCCGGATGAGTTGATCGACCAGCAACTCACCCTCGGCATCCGAGAGCGCCTGGAGTTGAATGTCGATGAGTCGATCGGGCGCTTTCTCCGCAACAGCGATCAGCGGCCGAACAACCGTCTGGCGCTCTGAGTCGCGTGAGACAAGCACCAACAGTAATTTGGCGTCGCCGGTCGTCTGAATCAGATACTCGAGGAAATCACGCGAGGCGGGGTCGACCCAATGGAGATCGTCGAAGACGAGCACCGTCGGCGCGCGCTCCGCTTCAAACAAAAACAGCTGTCGCAACACAGCGTGAATCTGGCGCTGGAGCATAGATGCATCCATACGCCTTAGGCGCATCTCGATATCCAGATCATCCTGCTCGAGCCCCAACACGTTATTGAGGTATGGCAGAACGTCATAGTCCGCAAAGCCGCTTTGACTCAGATATGCTCGCAATGTCTCACGCTGAATCGTAGGCGGGTCGATTTCTGAGAGACGGAGAATATCGCGCACAATCGCCGCAATTACCCACAGCGGCGTGGAGCGAGCGTAGGCCAAGCACGCGCCTTGGTAAAATTGCACGGCGGATTGGCGCACTATCTTGCGGAACTCGGCGACCAACCGGCTTTTGCCGAGCCCGGCCTCTCCGGTGATCAAGGCGACACGGTGCTGACCCAACATGCACACGGCATCCAGCGTACCGTGGAGTTGCGCCAGCAAGTGGTCGCGCCCAATCATCGGCGCCTGCAACCCGGCGATGCCGCGCACCAACCCAGGCTGCCCCCGCAAACGTAATGGACGGAACGTATGGAGCGGCTCGCCAACGCCCTTGACACTGAGCGGCGCCAGGATTTCATAATCGAACAGCGCCTGCGTGCGCTGATAGATCGTGGTGCTGACCAACACGGTTCCCGGCTCGGCGGCCTTTTCAAGCCGCGAGGCCAGGTTGACAGTATCGCCGAGCACCGTGTACTCCATATGCGCGCCATCGCCAACGTTGCCGGCGATCACCGGGCCAGCATTTACGCCGATCCGCATCTGAAAATCAAAACCATGCTTCTGCATGATCCGCTCACGCAGCGGGCGAACGACGGTTTGCATCTCGAGAGCGGCGCGGATGGCCAGTTCAGGATCATTCTCATGCGCCAGCGGCGCGCCAAACAGGGCCATTAAACCGTCACCGGTGAACTTGTCGATCGTTCCCTCGTATTTATGAACGACCGAGGCCAACAGCCGCAGTGTCTCGTCAATCCAGATGAAGACCTCTTCACTGTCCAGGTTGTGTGAAGCAGCGGTGAAGTTGGTCAAATCGAGAAAGAGTACGGTGACTTCGCGGCGCGTGCCGAGGCCCGCACGAGTAGAGGGCCGGCCGTGAAGCGCACGGGACCCTTCGCTTGGCTCAGTTGGAACGAGCGGCACGGTGAGCAATTGAGCTGTTGCGGTCTGCTCGGCATTGAGTAGGGCGCCACACTGGCCGCAGAACTTATTCGCGGCGGGCGCATACGCGCCGCACGATCGACAGCTATGCCCTAGTGCAGCAGCGCAGCTTGGGCATACGTCGACGTCGTCTCTCAGTTGTTGCCCACATGCCGAACAGTACCGCATATATCACTCACAACCGCTAGCGGCCTTCGCCGCCAAGACCATGCTCAAACAAATTCGCGTCCGGAGCTGCGGCTAGCGCGCCCATCGCGGCCAGAATACGCAAAAGCAGCAAATCGCGCTCGTTGAACTCACCGTTAAGTTTGTTGATCAATTGAATAACACCGCACACTTGGCCGCGCGCAAGTAAAGGTACGCATAGGACCGAGCGTGTTTGAAAGCCACTCTGGTGATCGAACATACCCTCAAAGCGAGTGTCGCGCCGGACATCGGGAATCAGCAGCGGCTCACCATTGCGCACAACCCAACCGGCCAGACCCCGATCGATCGGCAGGCGTTGCTGATAGAGCGTTTCCTGATGCGGGCCGATCACGACCTCGAACACAAGCTGGCTAGCGGGGCGATCGAACCGGTACAGCGTGCCTGCCTCAACGCCAAAAAGATCGCGAATGGTGAGCATGAGCCGCATGACCGCATCGTGCGGCGAGTGTGCGCCGCAAATACTGCGACTCAGCGCCGCCACGGCGCTCAATTCGAAATCGCGTTGATGTAAGCGTTCTAATGCATCGCGCTGCCGCCGCTGCACGCGCGCCTGGTTAACAAATCGCCCGATAATCGCGCGGACCCATTGAGGCAAGTAGAATCCACCGCTCGATTTGGAAACGATCGGGGGCAGAATCAAGATTGGTGTCGACTGATCGGGGAGCGCCGCGGTTTCATCGAGCAAATCGCCACCGATCAACGCCATATCGAATGATCTATCTTTCAAGGCGCGCGCAAATTCAGCCCAATCGCGCACCGGCGTTGCGGATACCCCTAGCTGACTCAACGCCGCATAGGCTAGCTCGCCACCACGCGCATGCAGAACCAGCGCCGTCAAATCTGCTTGCGGAAGCCCTTGCGCCTCAAGGATGGCCAAAAGAGTATTGTGCGAGAATGTGGTTTCCTCGGAATCTCGTTCGGCGCGGAGCGCACGCCAAGTCGTTACTTTCGAAGCGTCGGTGGCGGCGGCTGGTAGCGCGGTGGACGCCACCGACTTACCTACGAGAGTGGAGACTCGCCCATTGCGGTGTGGATCAGAGGGAACGGTAACGGTCATGTGATACCCCAACATCTTCGGTAGCCTGGCGATCAGTAGCTGCTAGAGCCGTAGACCCATGGCTTTGCGTCCGCATCTTTCGATGCGTTTGCCGTTTTCGGTATTGTGGGGCGCTAGCGTGAGGAAGCACTCGTAGCGACACCATGGCAAAGTATAGATAATTTAACTAGCGTGATCATCTGCCATATGGCAGTGTTGATCTATGCCAGGTTACCTATATTTATACGATCAGCTATCGTAAGACATCTGCTTTTGGTCGTGACTTCGTAGGAGTCTCATAGCGCTGCTCACGACGATGACAGGCCGACTCGGCGCGTCGATTGCCGGCCAAGTAGCGGGCACTGGTAGGCCAGATGGCATATTTTGCGAAAACGAACCGAAATCGTCATTGCTTGCCATAGCGATTCTTATGATATAGACTAGCAGTTAGGCATTCTGAATTATCGAGTAAAACGATGGCAATCCAAGTCTTCATAGTCGATGATCACACGATGGTGCGTGAAGGTTTGCGAATGATGCTGGAAGCCCAGCCGAATATACTGGTGATCGGCGAGGCCGCCAATGGGCATGAGGCCGTGCGGTTGGTGTCGCTGCGCTGCCCGGATGTGTTGCTTATGGATGTGCTGATGCCTGGTTTGAATGGAATCGAAGCGACCTACCAGATTCGCGCACTATGCCCATCGACGCGGATCGTGATGCTCTGGATGGTGGCCGACGAGGAAGTTGCGGTACGCGCATTGCAGGCCGGCGCGATTGGCTATATACTGAAAGACGCCAGCGGCGCGGAAGTCGTTAATGCTATTCAGGCTGCGTACGTCGGCAGAGGCTATTTTAGCCAGCAGCTCACGCATATTGAGGCGAAACGGGAGCAGATTCTAGCGGCCAGCCCGCTGCAAAAGCTGAGCGAACGCGAACGAGAACTTGTTCAATTAATTGCCGAGGGCCGAACGAGCGCTGAAATCAGCCAGATATTCAAGCTTTCACCGAAAACAATTGAGACATATCGCAGCCGTTTGATGCGCAAGCTGAGAATCGACACTATTCCAGGCTTGGTGAAGTTCGCAATTAAGCATGGGCTGACATCATTGGATGATAGTTAAGTAATAAGCGACGTGATCGGAACTGAGATCGATCAAACGCGGCTAAAGTCAAACTTTCCCTATAGACAACCGACCCATAGATGTGCTACATTGAACGATAAACTATTCTTAATAGAAAATGACTTACGCCATAGCTTGCCTTGATAGTGCGTTTGGGCAAGTGTCGCAGCGCTGTAATCATACGCGAAAACTGATCGCCCGATTGCTGACGGGCGACCACAAGCGCGTTGGCTGTTAGCAAGGTGTGAGAATCACGAGAAGAACAAAGCAGCGCCCGCGAGCACCTCTGCCAGGCTCGCCGGATCCTCGTTCTCAACCCCGGATAGGCCATGCTGCCAATACCGACAAGCCAGCCGAAGAAACCCTCTTGACATCACAGGCGCATTTGGCTGGCATCTTAGATATTACCGACGACGCGATTATCTCCGTCGATCAGCGGCAGTGTGTTACGCTGTTCAACCAGGGTGCGGAGAAGATCTTCGGCTACACGGCGCAAGAGATCATTGGGCAGCCGATCGATCTGCTTCTGCCGCAGCGATTTACGGCGTCGCATCATCAGCATCTGATTGAATTTGCATCCTCGAGCGATACGGCCCGGCGCATGGGCGAGCGCCGCGATATCTACGGCCGGCGCAAAGACGGAACCGAGTTTCCAGCCGAAGCCTCGATCTCGAAACTCAAGATCGAGGGCCAGTATGTCTTCACGGTCTTTTTGCGCGATATTACCGTCCGAAAGCATTTCGAGCAGACGCTGCAAGAGAAGAACCTCGAACTTGAGCGGGCCAACCTGGCGAAGGGCCGATTTCTCGCCAGCATGTCGCATGAGCTACGCACGCCGCTCAATGCAATCATTGGCTTCACCGGCACGCTGCTCATGCGGCTGCCGGGGCCACTGACGACCGATCAGGAGAAGCAGCTTCAGACGATTCAAATCAGCGCGCGGCACTTGCTCTCGCTGATCAACGATCTGCTGGACCTGGCCAAGATCGAATCCGGCCGGGTCGAGCTGAGTCTTGAGCCAGTGAGCTGCCGCCAATTAATCGATGAAGTGGCCACGGCGCTACGGCCGTTGGCCGAACGTAAGGGACTGCGTTTTGTCGTGCAGAGTCCAGACAAAGATTTCGTGATGCGCACCGATCGCCGCGCGCTCAGCCAGATTTTGATCAATCTCATCAACAACGCGATCAAGTTCACCGAACGAGATTGGCACCGGGCTCGGGCTGGCGATTGTGCGGCAATTGGTCGAGCTGCATCGTGGTTCGATCGAGGTGAACAGCGAGTGGCAGCACGGGAGTACCTTTGTGGTGCATCGACCGTACAGTGAGCAGGCTAAGGAACACTCGGCGTAAGCATAGCAGGAGCCAGAAGGCAGAAGACAGAAGACAGGAGACAGAAGTAAGCAAGCAGAGATCAGCATCTATAGCGGTAAGCAGAAGCATTGAGCCATTACATCAGAACGAGATAGCTTTCCAATGGGATATGTCTTACCGCCGACTGGCTCCTGCATACTGCTCACTGCTAGAGAAGGCAGAAACTAGCATCTACATATGGCCACAATTCTGATCGTCGATGACCATCCCGACAATCGTGAATTTTTGATGACACTGTTGGGCCATGTTGGGCACACGCTGCTGGAGGCCACCGACGGCGCCGAGGCCCTGGCGATTGTGCGCGCCGCGCGACCTGAGCTCGTAATCGCCGATCTGTTCATGCCGATCATGGACGGTTATGAGTTTGCGCGCCAACTGCGCGCTGACCCCGCGATCGCCCAGACCAAAGTGATCTATTGCACCGCGGCCTACCTTGAGAGCGAGGCGCGGGCCCTGGCGCAATCCGTCGGCGTTGGGCACATTTTAGCCACGCCCGCCGCACCAGGGGTTATTCTGGACACCGTGGCGGACGCACTGGCGCACCCAACGCTTGCGCGCGCACCAGGTACGACTGTGCCGCCTGCCGAGGACTTCGATCACGAATATATGCGCCTGCTGACCAACAAGCTGGCGCACAAGGTCGACGAACTAGCGCTGGCCAACACCCGGCTGGCGGCGCTGCTCGATCTGAGCCAACGCCTGGCCACAGTGCGTAACCCGGCCGAACTGCTGCAAACATGCTGTGACGCGGCACGCAGTATCATTGGCGCGCAATCTGCCGCTATTCAGATCTTTGACGACGATGGGCAATCGACACGGCACTTTTGCGCCAGCGGCCTGAACGCCAACGCGGCGGCCCAGCCGCTGGAGATCGGGCTGTTAGCGCGGCTGCGCGCGGCGGGCCACCCGCTGCGCCTGCGCGACATCGGCGCTGATATGCGGAATAGCGGCTTTCAAGCGCGGCACCCACCCATGGGCTCGTTTCTCGGCGTGCCGATCGAATCGGCAGCTCAGCGATACGGCGTTTTGTATTTGACTGACAAACTCGGAGGCGAAGAATTCAGCGCCGAAGAGGAGCAGATCGCAATCACGCTCGCCGCGCAGACAGCGATAGCCTACGAGAATGCACAGCGCTATGATGCGCTTCGAAACCATGCGATAGCGATCGAGCAGGAAATGGCCGAACGCACCAACGCCGAAGAGCGCCTACGGCTGTATACCCACCGGCTCGAAACGCTGCACGCCATCGACTGGGCCATCCTGCCGGCGCAATCGCCGCAGGCGATCGCTCAAGCAGCGCTGCAGCTTATTCGGCAGTTGGTTCCCTTCCAACGCGCCAGCATTATGACGTTCGACTTTGCCGTAGGCGAAGCCGAAATATGGGCGACCGAAACCAACCTGCCTACCGACTTGCACGCTGGCATGCGCATCTCACTCGCAGAGTTTCTGGGCATCGACACGCTTCGACAGGGGCGACCATTTCTGGTGCACGATCTGCGCGAACTAGAGAAACCAGCGCCGCTGTACCAACATCTGCTGAAAGACGGAATTCGTTCATATATGAGCATGCCGATCATTGTGCAGACCGATCTGATTGGCACGATCAATATTGCTCCTCAGCAACTGGGCGGATTCGCGCCCGAGCATATCGACATAGCCCGAGAAGTCGCGGCGCAGCTGGCAGTCGCAATTCAAAACTTACGGCTTTTTGAACAGGTGCGGGTGGGGCGCGAGCGACTGCAACGGCTTTCCCAGCAGCTCGTACGGACGCAAGAAAGCGAGCGGCGGAAGATCGCCCGCGAGTTGCACGATGAGATCGGGCAGTCGCTAACCGCAGCACAACTCAATTTACAGGTGCTGATTGGAATCACCGACCTGAGCGAGCTGCCGGCGCGCCTTGAAGATAGCCTGGCGCTGATCGATCGCGTGCTACAGCAGGTGCGCACACTATCGCTCGATCTGCGCCCTTCGATGCTGGATGATCTTGGTCTGGTGCCGGCACTGCGCTGGTACGTGAATCGCCAGGCTGAGCGGGCCGGATTTAGCGTCGAACTGCACATGGATCAAACACCCGAGCGCTTTCCGCCCGATCTGGAGACCACCTGCTTTCGAATTGCGCAGGAGGCGCTCAATAATATCGTGCGCTACGCTCAGGCGAAAAATGTTGTGGTGGAACTGCACCAGCGCGACACAATTTTGCACCTGACTATCAGCGATGATGGTGTTGGGTTTGATGTCGCTGCCGCGCTGCGACGCGCGGCAACCGGCCGGAGCCTGGGACTTGTAAGTATGCAAGAACGCGCCGTATTACTTGGTGGGATGATTCAGTTTGACTCGGCGCCCGATCGAGGTACGACGATCTTTGTTGAACTGCCGCTCGCCACACCACTGGAAGCCGCACGACAGATTGAGCGCAGGAGCAACTCGCGATGAGTCCCATTCGAATAGTGCTAGCGGATGACCATACTCTAGTGCGAGCGGGCATTCGCGCACTCTTGCAAAATATCAGCGAGGTCGAGGTGGTGGCCGAAGCCGACGACGGCCGCGAAGCACTCAAGCTGATCGCCACCCTTCAGCCCGATATCGTGCTCATGGATATCGCGATGCCAAACTTGAATGGTTTGGAGGCAGCCGCGCGCGTAACAAAAGAGTTCCCCAACGTGCGCGTGATCATCCTTTCGATGCATGCCAATGAAGAATATGTTCTACAGTCGCTGCGCGCCGGCGCTGCTGGCTACCTGCTCAAAGGCGCACGCGCGGCCGAGCTTGAACTAGCGGTTACCTCGGTTGCTCGTGGAGAAACATATCTTAGCCCGGCGGCCTCGAAACATGTGATTGGGGATTATGTGCAGCGCGCTGCCGGCGATGTTGTTCCCAGCCAAGACGAGCGAACTCTGATCGAACGGCTTACTCCGCGGCAGCGCGAGATCCTACAGTTAATTGCCGAAGGACATACAACCAAAGAGATTGCCCACGCACTCAGTATCAGCGTGAAAACCGCCGAGACCCACCGCACGCAGATGATGGAGCGGCTCGGCATCCACGATATCGCCGGACTGGTGCGCTACGCGATTCGCGCCGGGATGATCGACCCAGAGCGCTAGTACAGGCTATTGCAAATCCGATCCGAGTTCGGCCAGTTCCGGTAGTTCCCGTGCGAAGGAACTACCGGAACTATGGGAACTTGGAACGCACTTTCGAGAGCCAGCACTAAATATCTCAGGTGTTTCTTCCACCTCATATCAGGATTCCCCCGATAGCTCCAGCGGATGATTTGATCTAGACTGCTCGTACAAAAGCTGGCTTCAGCGAGCATACCGGCTTGCTGAAGCCAGCATAACTAACCCCAGCACGCATTATGCGCGATGGCCATCGTTACTGGTGGCCGGGAGAAACCACATGGCGCCCCTCCGTATTCTGCTCGTAGACGATAGCGCCGAATTTCTTGAATCCGCCGCGCGGTTCTTGACAATGTATCAAGATTTGATCCTGGTTGGAAGCGCGAGCTCCGGGCGCGACGCTATCGCGCGGGCGGCGGAACTCAAACCCGATCTCGTGTTGATTGACTTGGCTATGCCCGAGCTGAACGGGCTTGAGACCACACGCCTGCTCAAAGCGCGCGCTGAGGCGCCGCGAGTGGTGATTATGACGCTCTACGACAACACTGAATATCGAGCGGCCGCGCGCGAAGCCGCAGCCGACGGCTTTATCGCCAAATCCGCCATGCGGTCGCAGCTCTTCCCGATGATCGCCAACTTATTCGCCAAGCCGGCAATTATCTAACTGCGACGTATTGACCAGGCGATCAGATCGAGAATGTGAGTAACCATGAGTAAGACAACGACGATACTAATTGTTGACGACGAGCCGAGTGGCCGCGAGACATTGGCGGCGCTGCTGCACAAGCAAGGCTACCAACTGGCATATGCCAGCGATGGCCGCGGTGCGCTGGCACAAGCCGCGGCGCTGAATCCGGATTTGATTCTGCTCGACGTGATGATGCCGGGCATGGATGGCTTCGAAGTCTGCCGGCACCTACGCAGCACTCCTGGACTGGCTGAAGTGCCAGTTATCCTGATCACCGCGCTCGACGATCGCGATTCGCGACTGCAGGGCATTGAGGCCGGTGCCGACGACTTCATCTCCAAACCGTTCGACCGAGTCGAGCTACGAGCCCGCATTCGCGCGATCACACGGCTCAACCGCTACCGCCGGCTGGTACACGAGCGGGCGATGTTCGAGCGCGTGGTCGATCTTTCGCCGAATGGCCTGATGATCGTCGACGGCGATGGAATGATTCGTCTGGCGAACCCAGCGATGCTGCGACTGCTGGGGATGCCCGATACCGGCGAACTGATACCGACGGAGGTTCGGCAGCTGATTCTGCCGGAAGAGCGCGATCGATGGTCGAGCTCCTTAGACGCGGTGTTTACCGATCCGGCGCAGACCGCACGCTTCGAAGCGACGCTGATCACGGCTCGTGGCGAGCGAAGGCCAGTTGAGGTCGACGTTGGGGCGGTAGAATGGGAGTTGGAGCCGGCGGCGCAAATCATTATCCGCGATATCAGCGAGCGCAAGCAATCCGAAGTTCATGCGCAGCGCCGGATCGAGCGGCTTTCCACGCTACGAACAATCGATGCCGCGATTGTCTCAAGCTTTGATCTCGACGTTATCTTGCAGATCATACTCGACCAGGTCATCGGCCAGCTTCAGGTGGACGCCGCGGCGATATTGCTGCGCAAGCGGCCGGCCCAGACACTAGAGTATGCCGTGGTTCGCGGCTTCCACAACAGCGCGCTGCGGCAGTTGAGCCTGCGAATAGGCGACGGCTGCGGCGGTTTCGTGGCGCTTCATCGCCGCGCACTGCGTTTGCCCACGATGGATCCCAGCGAGGATGCACCCAAGATACTGCCGACCCTAGATCCACAGTTTAGCGCATACTATGGCGTGCCGCTGATCGTCAAAGATCACGTTGAAGGCGTATTAGAGATCTTCAAGCGCACGCCACTCGATCCCGATTCTGAATGGTTGAACTTTTTGGAGACGCTGGCCGGGCAGGCGGCAATCGCGATCGATCGCGCCGCGCTGTTCGAATCCATGCAGCTCGCGAATATCGAACTCTCGCTGGCCTACGACACGACGCTGGAAGGCTGGGCGCGGGCGCTAGAATTGCGCGATATCGAGACCGAAGGTCATTCACGGCGCGTCGCCGATATGACGGTGCGGCTGGCCCAATCGATGGGTGTGAGCGACGCCGAACTCGTGCAGGTGCGCCGCGGCGCGCTGCTGCATGACATCGGCAAGATGGGCATCCCCGACAGCATCCTGCTGAAACCTGGCTCGCTCACCGACGAAGAATGGGAAGTTATGCGCAAGCATCCCACCTATGCCTATGAGATGCTCGCGCCGATCACCTACTTCCGGCCGGCGCTGGATATCCCGCATTACCATCACGAGAAATGGGATGGGACCGGATACCCGCACGGGCTGCGCGGCGAGCAGATCCCGCTGGCGGCGCGAATCTTCGCCGTCGTGGATGTCTGGGATGCGCTGTGCTGCGATCGACCGTATCGCAAAGGCTGGCCGGAAGCGCGGGTGCACGAGCATATTCGCTCGCTGGCGGGTACGCATTTCGATCCACAGGTCGTCAAGGCATTCATCCAGCTTGGGCGTACTAGCGAAACCGAATCACAGCCGACGGTTCTGGTGGTCGACGACGATGAGAGCATCACTCACGCGCTCGCACGTGGGCTAGGCGATCTGTTTACTGTGTTCACGGCCAATTCTGGCGAGGCGGCAGTCGCGCTGATCGAGCGCGAGGAGATTGCGGTCATCCTCACCGACCAGCGTATGCCTGGCATGACCGGCGTGGAATTGCTCAAACGCGCCCGGCAGATACGGCCGGCAACGCTTGGCATCCTCAGCTCGGGGTATATCGATCACCATGCCCAGGCGAATGCGCTCGACCTCGACACAGTACGCGCCTACCTACCCAAACCATGGAGTCTGATCGAACTGCGCCGGCAAGTGCGCGAGGTCGCACAGCAATATCAAGATGCGATCCGGCAGAGCGCACAGCCATCCTTGCGCGACGAGCAGTCAACTACCCCCGGCTAAAGCGGCACCCAGAGGGTACCCGGCTTGTGCCTCAACCCGATGCACAAGACATGGATTGGAATCCGGTCCGTTTTCGCACGTATCAAAAAGGAACACGTGTGTCTACACCTCTCAACGTTCTGATTCTCGAAGATCGAGCCGAAGAGGCCAAGCTGTTGGTCATTGAGTTACGGCGCACCGGGATCGAGGCCCAGTGCAGCTATGCCCAAGACGAGCCAAGTTACCTGGCCGCGCTCAGCAAGCCGCTCGATCTGATCCTGGCAGATTACTCGCTGCCGAGTTTCGACGCCATGCGTGCGCTGAAGCTGACCCAGGAGCGCGGGCTGAAGATTCCTTTTATCGTCGTCAGCGGTTCGGTCGATGAGGAAGTCGTTGTTGAATGTATGAAGCAAGGCGCCGCCGATTATTTGCTCAAAGACCGGCTGACGCGCTTGGGCCCGGCCGTCAGGCACGCGATCGAACAGCATCACCTGCGCATCCAGCATCAACGCGCCGAGCAGGCGCTGCGCGCCAGTGAAGAGCGTTTTCGCGTGATCTTCCAGATGGCGCCGATCGGTACTCTTCTGGCCGATCTGCAAGGGTATATTATCGACAGCAATCAGATATTTCAAGACATGATCGGCTACACCGGCGATGAGCTGCGCACAATGATTTTTACCCAGTTCACGCATCCAGATGACCGGAAAGCTGGGCGCGAGATATATGATGGACTGATTGCGGGCAATTACGATCATTACAGTGTCGAACGGCGCTATATTCACAAGAATGGCCAAACTATCTGGGGGCGCCCATCGGCATCGCTGGTGCGCAACGCCGACGGCACGCCGCAGTTTAGCATCGTGGCGATCGAAAATATTGCTGACCAGAAGCAAGCCGGCGAGACAAGGTCGCGCTTGGCGGCGATCGTCGATTCATCCGACGCCGCGATTCTCAGCCGGACCCTGGATGGCATGGTTATGAGTTGGAATGCCGGCGCGGAACGGATCTACGGCTATACCGCCGCCGAAATAATCAACCAACCGGCGTCCATCCTATGCCCGCTCGATCGCGTTGACGAGGAGACGCGGATTCTCGAAAGCATTGGCCATGGCGAGGGGATCAATCACTGGGAGATGGTGCACGTGCGAAAAGACCGCAAGCTGATCGATGTCTCGCTCACTATTTCGCCGATTCGCGACACATCCGGCCGCCTGATCGGCGCCTCGACGATTGCACGCGACATCAGCGAGCGGAAACGGGCCGAGAAAGCCTTGAAGTTGCAGACCGCGTTCGTCCAGCTGCTGCAAGCCGTGGCAGTGGCGGCAAACCAGGCAACCTCGCTGCAGCAAGCACTCCAAACCGCGATCGACCAAATATGTACGCGCATCGGTTGGCCGGTGGGGCATGTGTATCTTGCACCCGAAGCCGGACCATACGCGCTGGCATCGACTAATATCTGGCACTTCGCCGATCCGGATCGCTTCGCAATCTTTCAAACGATCACCGAAGCAATTCCATTTGTGGGGATCGACGACCTGCCCGGACAGGTGCTGATCAGCGGTAAGCCTGAATGGATCACCGATATCACCGCCGTGCCGAGCATAACCAGAGCTAAGCTGATCAGCGACATTGGCGTTCGGGCCGGCTTCGCGTTTCCGGTGTTGATCGGGGCCGAGGTGGCCGCCGTGCTGGAATTTTTCGCGGCAGAGGCGATTGAACCGGACGAGACCTTGCTCGAGATCATGGCACATGTCGGCACCCAGCTTGGCCGAGTGGTGGAACGCACACGCACCGAAACGGCAATGCGCGACAGCGAAGAGCGCTACCGGCTGATCGCCGAAAACACCGGAGATATCATCACGTTGATGGATCTGGATGGCCGCCAGATCTACGTCAGTCCCGCATGCGAGAGCTTGTTGGGCTATCGTCCGTTGGATCTGATTGGGCGACTCATTTTCGATCTCATCCACCCCGACGATCGCGCGATGATCCAGCAGCAGTGGGCATCCATCCAACAAGAGAGCGACGCACGAACAACCGTGCGCTATCAACACGCCGACGGCAGCTGGCACTGGTTCGAAGTGCATGGCACAGCGCTTGTTCAGAATGGGATCGGTTATATTCTTGGGGTGAGCCGCGATGTGACCCAACGAAAGCAGGCGGAGGAAGCGCTGCGTGCGACTGAGGCGAAATATCGAACGCTAGTGGAGCAGATCCCAGCGATCATCTACACCGCCGAGATCAACGAGCAGAGCAGCACAATCTACGTCAGCCCACAGATCGAGCCGATCCTGGGGTTTTCGCCAGAAGAATGGATGGCGGACCCTGATCTGTGGGTTGAGCAGCTCCACCCCGACGATCGCGCGCGCGTGCTCGATGCGGTCGGCCGCGCGCAGGCCAGCGACGCGCCAGTGCCGGATGAGTACCGCTCGATCACCCGTGATGGCCGCGTCGTCTGGCTGCAGGATGCGGCGCGGGTCGTTCGCGACGAGGCCGGCAAGCCACTCTTCATGCAGGGCATCACGCTCGATATTACCGAACGCAAGGTAGCCGAGGAAGCGGTGCGATCGAGCGAACGACTCTACCGCCTGCTCGCGAGCAACTTCCCCAACGGCGCGGTGATCTTGTTCGACCGCGATCTGCGCTTCACTATCGCCGATGGCAAGGGCCTGGCAGATATCGGCCTTTCGAGCGCGACCGTCGAAGGGCAGACACTTTGGGATATCTTTCCGCCCGATCTTACGGCACAGCTCGAGCGACTCTACCGCGCAGCGCTCGCTGGGACGGCGAGTGCGACCGAGCTGCCACTGGGCAATCGGGTGTACGAAACCTATATACACCCAGTCAAGAATGAGCAGGACGAAATCTTTGCCGGCCTGATTGTCGCGCAGGATATCACCGAGCGCAAGGGCGCCGAAGAAGCGTTGTCGCAAGAACGGGCGCTGCTGGCGCGGCGCGTCGCAGAGCGCACCGCCGACCTGAGTGCGGCCAACGCCGAACTGGCACGCGCCGCGCGCCTGAAGGATGAGTTCCTGGCCAGCATGAGCCACGAGCTGCGCACCCCACTCAATGCGATTCTGGGGCTTTCTGAAGCACTACAAGAGCAAGTTTACGGCGCACTCAACGATCGGCAATCCAAAACGATCTATAGTATTGAGGAAAGCGGCCGCCACCTGCTCGAATTGATCAATGACATTCTGGATCTCGCAAAAATCGGCGCCGGCAAGCTAGAGTTGGAAATCGAGCCGGTAGCAATCGATTCGATCTGCCAGGCCAGCATGCGGCTGATCAAGCAGGCCGCACAAAAAAAGCGGATTGCGGTCGAAACGGCAATTGATCCCACCATTGGCCATGTGAACGTAGACGCGCGCCGG
>WNFY01001553.1_pt1 | contig 21651 bp, 28 predicted proteins | sample 5400091 | NCBI WGS metagenome assembly WNFY01 (sample SAMN13153364, study PRJNA577476) | soil metagenome | isolation source: 60 cm soil or saprolite under grassland replicate 1 | place: USA:California | collected 2016-06-15
GGTACGCCATAAGAAGAGGGATGCTCATGTCAACATCCTTTCCAGATAATCAGCCGCAGCACGCAGCCGCGCAGGATCGTCACCGAACATGCCGAGACCACTGTTGCAGTTCCCGCACAGGATCCCGCGCAGTACGAAAATCTCCAGTTTATGATCGTGGTCGGCGTGCGGCTTCCCGTCCTTACCTGGCCACTCGCTGCTACGGCAGATCGCGCACCGGTTATCCTGTGCCTCTAGCTGCGATTCCCACTGTTCCGGGGTGATCCCGTACAGGTACTGCCGGCTGTAGTGCGGCGTACTCCTCCGGTAACGCTTACCCATCTCAAGCTGCTTGCATTTCGAGGAGCAGAATTTTGAGTTGCGGATGCGCGTCTCCGGGATCAGGTCCCCGCACCGGGCGCAGGTGGGGTTCGTTGCCAGCCAAGCCTCACGTTTGGCTGCCTGCCGTTTGGCGTTCTGCCATGCCACCCCGCATCCCCGGGAGCATGTCTGTACCCGGGAGCCGGAATCCATCGGGATCGGCTTCCCGCACTGCTGACATCGCTGTTCGGCGCGCTTACGGAGCATCTCGGCGTGCTTCGATGCTGCATGGTGTGTTTCCTTGCACTTACGGGAGCAGAATTTCGACGGGGGGCGTCCCCGGCCGCTGTAGGTAATCATGTTCCCGCATTGCTGACACTGTAGCTCCACGCCACAGTTTAGCATGTTCCTAACAGTTTAGACCGTGATGTTAAAGACCGCTGAAACTGCACCCCCCCCTGGGGTAGCCCAGACGATGGTGTTACCAGTGAAATAGCAGGCACCGTCGCGCCGGGCGAACCAGGTCCGGTTCGGAGTCTGCACGCACCACACCAGGTCAGCGGTCTCCGGGGTTGCCGTAAGATCTGCTACCTTACCTGTCCGCTCCGTCTCGCTGATAAGCAACTGCGCGTCCTGCGGCAGAGTCTGCGTCGTGTACCACCCGATCCTGTCCGTACCGGGAATAACGGCAGGCCAACGGTGATCAGGGGTCGTCACCGATGAATGCGACGGACCGTCCAGCCGGATGACGTCGTACGGGCCGTCACGGAAGACGTGCACCGAAATGACCGGCTGCCATTCCGCTAGCCCCGTGCCCGTGTTCAGCGTCAGGCAGGTATCGGCTGCGGTCACCTGATCATGCCGGAGCCAACTGCGGCCAGTCAATATCTCAGTCCCGGCGTCCGCGCAGAAGGCCCCTGCTACAACCGACTGGGCCCCGCCGAAGTAGTTGTAACACAAACCCTGGTCGGCGGGGACGGTGATCGTGTTGTCGTAGATGAGGCAACCAAACGCGTTGGTGATGGTGACGTTACCGGCCCCGGACAGGTTCGCGGCGGAGAAGCAGATGCTGGATGACCCGGTGTCGATCGTGAACGTCTTCGTGCCGAGCGCCCGGCCGCTAGCAGTCCAGTTAGTAATGTCGGTGACCTCATTGGCGGTGACCCACGTCCCGGTGTTGTAAGCGGTGGAGGCGGCAGCAGCGGTACGGTCGGGGGTGACCGAGTTGTTGAACAGCGCAGCCCGGATATCATCGGCTGACAGGGACCCGTAGGTGGTGGGCGCGGCGGTCGTCCAGCACCGCCCGGCGATCGGGTTGATCATCGCCTGCTGGAAGACACGGCTGTCAGTCCACGCCACTGCCAGGCTCCCCTTCCGTGGTTGCCTGCCCGCTACCCGCAACCGCTGATGCCAGGCCCGCCTGCACCGTCACCGATTTGGGCAGCGTCGGGTCTTCGCCTACGTCCCCGCCGTAGACATGCTCAACCTCAGTCATAGCCGCAACCAAACCCCTCTGCGTCCCTCTTCCCAGTCATCGGTTATCACGAGGTACTTTTCGGAAGGTGGCGGGTTTTCCAGGTTCATAGCAATGACTACAGCGCCACGGCGGATCTTAGAGAACACCAGCTTTTCCAGGTCCCGCTGCATCTGCCGGTCCCGGAACGGCCGGTTGAAAAACACGATGTCATGCTTGTTATAAGCCGGGTAGTCGAACGCGTCGCACACCACGGCGTTCAGGCCCAGCTCCCGGGCCGCCTCGACGTACTCGGGGACCCGGTCGAACCCGGTCACATCCAGCATGTCGGCGAGCGCGTCCCGGGCCAGGAGCATCTTCGTACCGGGGCCGCAGCCGATCTCCAGGAACTTCTCCCCCGGCGCCTCAGCGACCGCTTCGATTAGCAGCACCAGGTACTGGGCCACGTCCGAGGGCATCCACGGGGTGAACTGGTCCGCAACCTCGACCTTCTTCTGCCACTTCCGTTCGACCTGCCGGACCGTGTCGAGCAGGTCACGGATCTTCTGGGTCATTCCGCTTTGTCCTGCTCGCCGTAGTTGTCCTTGATGTACTGCCACATCTGCGCGGCCTGCTCCGTTGCCGTGCCACACTTCCAGTCGCCGGGCTCCTCGCCGCCCCTGGTCTCCTCGGGCACACTGTCGGTACCGTCGTCTTCACGCTTGATGTACCCGCCTTTGGCGTAGTCGCTCATGGCCTGGCCCCGTATTGTTCCATGAGCTGCTGTTTCGTGGACGCGTTCGCCTCGTCTTCGGTGGCACCCTGTGACACGGCCCAGTCCACCCAGTCGGCCTTGGGTGCGGCCGGGCGCGGCGCTGCATCCGGTTCCTGCTCAGGCTCGGGGTCCGGCAGTGCCTGCGGGATGCCGTACGCACCTGAGGCTTCGGCCGGAGTCTCGGTCTGCGCCGTAGCGGCAGCCTCAGCGGGCATCTCGTGTACTTCGTCGCCACCAGGCCAGGGGCGGGCGAGCTGCGCCCGGTACAGGTCTTCAGCCTCTGCCTGGCTGACCTTCAATGGCTTATCGTGACCGACCTGGGGCCACACGCTGCCATCAGCGCGACCGCCGGTGATGTGCACCAGCATCTGCACGTTCGTCATTGCTGCTCCTCGTTTTTCAACGGCAAGACACGGCTGAATTTCGTACCCGCCTTATGCTGGCAGTCGCACCACAGTCCCTCGTTCGGGCGGACACCTACCCGTTCAGCGGGGTGACCGTTGTTTTCGCAGTCGTCATGCCACGCTACCCGGCACGGCTCGCAGATCACCGGAACAACCCCCGGTAAATCTCCTCCCACAGAGCCCAGCCCTTCTCGATGGTGAACTGGCGGGCCTGCTCGCGGGCAGCGGCACCCATTTTCTCCCGCAACCCGTCGTCGGAGGCCAGCTCCGACATGTAGGAGAGCCATTCGTGGTCCCGTCGCACCAGGAACCCTGTCTCCCCGTGCTTGATGTAATCCCGGTACGGGTGCCAGTCCGACGCGATCGTGGGGATACCCAGCGCGCCGTACTCCAAAATTTTTATCGCCGACTTTGACCGGTTGAACGTGTTGGAGACCACGGGGGCCAGGCCGATGTCCCAGTCGGGTGACATGTAAAACTTCTCCGGGTCGTCAATGACGGGGACCCACGTGGCGAAGTGGGCACGGTCGCCTGCTTTGAACGTGGGACGGTAATCTGTCCCGTTCAGGCGCAGGTCCCAGCCGGGGAACCTTTTCAGGAACCGGCGGACCGGGCTGGCGATCAGGCCCACGTCCGCGCCGTGCGCAGCGCCGCCGGCCCACCCGACTGCCGGACGTACCCGCCGGTTCCGGTTGGCGTCACATACCCACCCGGGGATGTGGTTAGGTATGGCCACCACGTTCGGGTTGTGCTCGCGGAGCACCTCGGCCAGGGCGGGGGTGGAGCAGGTGATCAGGTCGGACACTTCCATCGCGTGGATCGTCGCGTCGAGAATATCGGGGCGCCGCCAGAACTGGTATGCCTGGAAGTTATCCGGTGACACCGAGAACACGTCGTCGTCCAGTTCGTACACTAGCCGGTTCGCCGGGGTGCGGGCTTCCCGGTAGACGTGCACCCCGCCCGGTTTGTTGAACCGCTGCGCCACGATCACGTCGTGACCCTCCATTGCCCGGGCGGTGATCCCCGCGCCACGATGCTTATCAACGTCCGCTGAGGCGAACGTCACGTCATGCCCGTGGACCTGAAGCTGCTGCATCGGCAGGAATACCCGGTACCATGCTAATGCGCACCCGGAGCCGCCGTCATGCCCGGCGAAGATCCTCACGGGTGCAGGTTCACCGACATGTATGCCGATCCTTCCTATTCAGGTTTAAGCACTTTAGCGAGGGTCCGTCTCACGTACGCCTCGCCCAGTCCCACGTCGATGCCTGCCTTCGCGACCTTCGCCACCTCGCCGGGTGGCAGGTCATCCTCGGCTGCTGTCTTCGCCGCCCAGAAGAACCCCTTGTGGCGTTCCCCTTCGGGCAGCCCGAGAATGAAATCGGCGAGGCCGTCGCCGTTGTCAGGATTCTTCGGCATCAGGGACAGTCCCCCAGGCCAGGTAGCCCACCACTTCGGTGACACCGAAATCGTCCGCGACTTTCGTGACCTCGAACCCCGGGTTGCCCGTCTCAGCGGACCTGCCGTAGTCGTGGAACGCCACGAAACCACCCCGCTTGACGAGGAGCAGCGCCAGGTTCAGGTCCCTGCGCACGGACTCTTCGTCGTGCTGCCCGTCGAGGAACGCGCCGTCCACGCGGACCCCTTCACGGTACAGGCGGGGTACTTCTTCCTCGAACCTGCCCTTGATCGCGGTCACGTGGCCTTTCACGCCGTACCCGGCCAGGTTCGCGGTGAAATGGTTCCACGTGTCGTACTGTCCCGCGTGGTCGTCACCCTGGTGCCAGTCAACTGAGTACACCATGTCCGCGACTGACGCCATCACGATGGTGGAGAACCCGAAGAACGCGCCCAGTTCCAGCACCGATTGTCCCGTGGCAAGGCGGGCTAGTTCGGCGGCTTCCGCTGGGCTGACTGCCGTGGTGATCCCCCACGGGAAGATCACCGTCCGTTCAGGCTGTTGTGTTCCAGGCACTGCGGTCCTCCAGAGTCCAGAATGAGATACCGGGTTCAGTATGCTCATGGTAATACTGCAACTCTGCGGTCAGGTTACCGAGGTCCTCGTACCACGCCAGGTGGTTCGCGAGGTACGGGGGTCCAGTGCGGATCCCGTCGATGGTGAAGTACGGCTGTTCGGGGAGCCGCTCGTACATCGCGAGGGTCGTGTCTACCTGCGCCGCGTACATGCTGCCGTCACGGATCGGGTTGGCCCAGAACTGCCTCTCCCACTCGGTCACGTGATCGCGGTGGTGGTACGACGCGGGGATGTCATCGATCCGCAGGCCCAGGCCCACCTTGGTGTACCCGTCTGGTTCGTCCAGGATTTTCTCCAGCCGGGCAGGCCAGTCCAGCGGGCAGGCTGCGTCGGGTACCACGTCAGGGTCCGTGACGACGTACCGTTCATCACCGACCGTTTCGCGGAACGGGGGCCACCCCCATATTTCCTGCGGGTGCCCTCCGCCTTTCCGCATCACCGGGGTGCCACGGGCTTCCAGCACGTCCAGCCACGCCATCGCGGGAGGCCACGTGGTCCCGTTGTCGATGACGTGGACATCCAGCCCGGCCAACCGCAGGGCACTCGCGCACCGCTTCGCGTACGTGACGCGGTCCCGGAAGATGATGAACGCTTTCATGTTTCCACCCGGAACCTGGACGGCCACACGTCGGAAGTCTCAGCGTCAACGTTCACGTATTTCACGCCCGCGTCGAGCCACCGTTCGACCAGCTCCCAGTCTTCTTTCCACGAAGCGGGACCCCACGTGCCGTGGTCCAGCACCCACTTGCGGTGCATGATCATCGGTGATCCCGCGTTCCCCGGCGCTAGGGGTCCCCACCCCACTGTCACAGGGTGGGCGTGGTGTGCGACCATCCGGGACACGGCAAACCCCGCGTCCGGGTTGGCGTCCAGGGCAGCGGCGAGACGGTAACAGTGGTCCGGGCGGAGACTGTCATCGTCATCCACGTACGTGATGTATTCCCCGCTTGCGTATTCCAGACCGAGCAGCCGCGCGTAGTGACCGTAATGTTCCTGTTGCACATGGTAGTCCAGCTCCCGGTACAGCAGGTTTTTCCACCCGTCCAGCCACGGCTGCGACAGCCGCTTCGCCAGGGTTCCGTCCGGCCCGTCTGAGACGACGATGTGCTCCACCGCGCAGTAGCCTTGCGCCTGCACCGACGGGACGCAGCGCTCCAGGAGCATGTCATGCCTGCGCCACGTCGCGGTGATCACGCTGACCAGGGGGACGCTCATGAGATATACACCACCAGCGTGCCGTCATTCGCGGCTGACAACGGGTGCGGGTCATAGCCTGTGGTCAGCTTTCGCGGGGATACCCACCCGGCCCCGTTCAGGTTCGTCTCCTCCCGGACGTAAACCATGGTCCGGGGATCCAGCCCCGCATCGATGAGCTCCTGGAGGTAACTCATCAGGGTTTCGATGTTCACGACGCCGCCATGTGCGTGTCGAAGAAATGATCCCGCGGGCCAACGTGGGAGTGGAAACGGTACGTGCGGATCAGCTCCTCCCTGATCTGGACCAGGTCTTCGGCTGACAGTTCAGGGGTCCGGACCACCGAGTCTGTACCGCAGTTCTTCTGCCCGTACGCACCCAGGCCCTCGCCGGTGAACGCCAGGTCCGGGTTCAGCCCCTCGTCCATCTCACGGCGAAGTTCGGTCCCCTTGTACGGGTAGTAGATTGCGATCTGCGCGTCGTCAATCCCTGAGTTGCAGATGAACCGCTCGGTGTCAGCGACTGTCTCACGGGTTTCCCCGGGCAGCCCGATCATCAGGAATGCTTTCACGGTAATCCCGTGGTTCTTGCAGTGCTGCACGCACGAGTAGTTCTGCGCCACGGTGGTTTTCTTGTCGATCCGGTCGAGTATCTGCTGCGACCCCGACTCAGCCCCGAATGCCACTTCCACGCAGCCCGCCTTAGCCAGGGCAGCAGCGAACTCGTCGGTCATGAACCGGGCGTGGACGTTGCACCGGAACTTCAGGCCGGACAACTTCAGCAGGTCCAGGTACGGCTGGCACTTGGTCAGGTTGATCGCGAACAGGTCATCGAACAGGTACACGCCCTGGTAGCCCAGGCTTATGATGTCGTCCAGCTCCGCCTCGGCGTTGCCCAGCGACGTCCACCGGGTCAGAGTGCGGGCGTCCTCGCAGAACTTGCACGCCATCGGGCAGCCCCGGCCCAGCATCATCGTGGTCGAGTTCAGCCCGGCGAGGGTGTAGGAGTAGTTCTTCAGGAACGCCGCCTCACCCAGCCGGTCCGGGCGGGGCATCGCCGCCAGTTCCTGCCGGGGGATCTGGTCACCCAGATGACCCGGGACGACCATCCCCCGCACGATGCCCGGCAGTACACGTTCCCCGTCGCCGCGCACCAGCCAGTCCCAGGGCGCACCCATCTCATGGGTGTAGTGCCGTACGTGCGGCCCCCCTGCGATGAGTTTCTTATCCGGCCACCGTGTCCGCAGCGCCCCGGCGAGCTGGTTCGCTTCGGCCCGCTGCGGGGTCATGATCGACACGCCTACGTAATCAGAGTCGGCGAAACAATCAAGGTCGTCCAGGTCGTAGTCGTCCACCACCTGGACCTCCACGCCGGGAACTTGCGCCATCACAGCGGCCTTGAGGTACAGCAGGCCCAGCGGCGGGTAAATCCGGTCGTCGTCCAGGAACGGCGACCGGCAGGACACGAGGCTGACCTTCACTCGTCACCCCCGGGGATCGCGATGGTGCCCAGCCCGTAGAACGGGCGGCCCTCCGCGGGTGCGGGACGTTCGGTCTGCCGTTCCCACGTCAGTCCCGCCTCCTGACAGTACGTGTCGATCGCCGCGGCGACCGGGAACTCCGGTGCGTCCGGGGCGTTCTGTACCCATTCCAGGCCCATGACGTGGTCATCGCGGCGTAGTTCCGGGTCGTGCATCAGCACTGTCCCGCCTGGCCTGACCCGGGGGACGTACCGGCGTAGCTCAGCGAGGGTGTGCTCGTATGTGTGGGATGTGTCGATGAACAAGATGTCACACTCGGCTGGCAGCCATCCCGCTGCGGTATCGGACATGTCATCAGCGGGCAGGAAATCCCACATTCCCGTGTTCAGCCACTCGCGGGTAGACGGGCCTATGTCCACCGAGTACACGTGCCCGCCAGTCGCTGAGGCACCCGCTAGGAACGCTGACGTGGACTCACCGGTGCGCGTACCCAGCTCGATGATCGCGGGTTTCCAGTACCGGCGGGCGGCGTGCCGCAGCAGCGGCATCTGCTCCTGGATGTCTGACCATACCGCCAGCCGGGCCGCGTACCCTTCTTCCAGGTCACGGTGCCTCCGCAGGGCAGCGGTGTCTTCCATCCTCCACGTCGTGTACGGGGGCTGGTAGAACGCCTGCTGGACTGTCCCGCCAGCACCAGCCCGCCACGCACCACCGCCCTCGATGTGGGTCTGGTCAGGTTCGCACCCTGTCAGGTCGGGGCGGTCCTGGTGGACGTAGATCCCCGGGTGGACCAGCACGCCCGCGTCGCGTCCCGCATACTCGAACCACGTGTCCAGCGCGGGGAGCGGAGCGAGCCTGCCGATAGCGCTAAGCGCATCAGCGTGGACCGCTGGGAAACACGTGAGGCCCGGGTAGTTACCGTCGAGGAACGCGACCGAACCAGCGGGCTGGCCGCGGAGCATGTCGTCCCACCCGGGGGTCTTCATGATCGCATCATCCGACCAGGTTGGCAGCACCCATTCCCCGGTGGATTCGTTCAGCAGGTAAGCCCAGTAGTGGGCGCTGCGCGCATATCCGTACCGGAACGGCGACTGCCAGATCACGTTCACGTTCAGCGCCCGTGCGACCTCAGCCGTCTCCTGATCATCACCGTCGTGCGCGACCAGGATTTCTACCTGGTCAGGCTGATTCGCGGTGTCCAGCAGCGACCGAAGCGACGCGACCATCTTGACAGTGCGGTCACGTGACGGCATGGCGATGCTGATGATCCCCGCACGGCGACGGGCGGGGGGTATCAGCCGCAGCGGGATCATCGGCTCACCCATCGGTAACCCTCGGCTCTGGCAGCGGGATGATGAACCGTCCCCTGTACCCCTTGCGGCGCAGCACCTTGATCAGGCCGTCTGCGCTGTCCCACGCCAGGATGATCGCGTGGGGGGGCTGCTCATCGAACAGGACCTGCTCGTCCACGATCCGTATAGATGTCCCGGGGATCAGCGCGCCGATCTTCTCGGACCCGGAAACTTCACACGCGAACGTGATGTATTTCCCCAGGCCCGCGTAGTTGATCAGCGGGGTGGCGCGGGTGGGTGCGGTCACCGCGTAGACGGGCCCGGCCCGGGCGGCTTTGTCCATGATGAACAGCAGCTGGTTCACGACCCTTGAGATGCGGGCGTGCAGGTCCGGCTTCTCCTTGCGGGCGACCGCGCGGAATGAACCGCCGTGCATGCTGATCCGGTTCCACGACACGATCGACAGGCCGTGACGGGACAGCAGCCACGACAGGGACGTGGGCGTGTAGTACCGCAGGTGCTCGTGGTAGATCGTGTCGATCTGGAGGTCCTCCGCGATGTTGTACCAGTCCTGGTTCTCGATCAGGAAAGTCCCGCCCCGGGTGAGGAGCCTGTTCACCCCGTCGAGGAAATCGTGCGGGTCGGGGATGTGCCCGAACACGTTCGATGCGGCGATGACCTGCGCTGCGCCGTGTGATTCGCGGATCTGGTTAGCCAGGGCAGCGGTGAAGTATTCCTGCACGACCTCAATCTTCGGGTCGTCACACTTCTTCGCCTGGTCAGTCGGTTCGATCAGCAGGAGCTGCGCGTCGGGTGCCTCTACGCGGAGGGCCTTGCAGAACGTCCCGTCGTTCCCCCCGATGTCGATGACCAGGGGCCCGGAATCCTCGGGGACTTCGGTGCTGTGCCACAGCATCGCGTCGACGGTACGTGCTGTCGAGACGAGGTGAGCACGCAGCACAGCGGTGTTCCCGGTGGTGTACGGGTAGTCCAGCGGGAACACTTCGTCCTGCGGCGCTATGTAATCAAGCTGGACGAGGGTGCAGCGCATGCACTCCACTAGGCGCAGTGGGTACCGCTTGTTCTCATAGCCTTTTTTTGCCTGCGGGGTCGGCTGTACCCCTAGATCCAGGACGAGTGGCAGGTCAGGGCACCCGCAGGAACCGCAGCTGGTAACGGGACCCTGGATCACGGGTTCTCCTGGTGCCACGCAGCGGCACGGGCCAGTCCCTCATCGAAACTGACCACGGGGCCGCGGTAACCGAGCCTGCCCAGCTTCCCGATGTCAGGCAGCCGGCGTGACGGTGATCCCTTCGGGAGGATCCCCGGTTCGATCTTGATTACCCGCCCGTAACACGCAGCGACCCGGTGCGCCACGTCAGCCACGGTGTGCTCGTCCATCGTGCCCATGTGGTAAATCTCCGCGCCCTCCGGGGCGTACCTCAGCAGGAACATGAACTGTTCCACGCAGTCGCTGATGTAGCAGAACGACCGGGTTTCCTCACCGCTCCCCTGGATCGGGAATGCGATAGGGCCGTCCGGGTGACAGGTAGTCAGCTCGTTCATCCGCTGGCAGAACTCGGGGATGACATGGTGAGTACCCATGTCCGGGCCGAAAATGTTATGCGGCCTCACGATGATCAGCCGGTCCAGTATCCCGGTCCGCTGCCACGCCAGCGCGGCCAGCTCAGACGCGATCTTCCCGCCACCGTAGGAGTAGCGGGGGTTCAGCGCGTCCGGTACGACCAGGGGCACGTCTTCCGGTGTGGGCCACACCGGGGGTGTCTCGTACGCCTCCGACGACGAGACCAGGAGAAGTTCCCGGCAGCCTGTTTTCCTGCACCCGTCGAGGATGTTCACGATCCCGCGGAGCGCCACGTCGAGCACGGCGCGGGGTTCCGAGTAGAACGTCTGGGTTCCCTGCATGTACGCCAGGTGGATGACCGACTCGGCTCCCTGCATCGACCTGGTGACTGTCTCCGGGTCGCGCACGTCACCGCAGGCGATCTCGCAGCGGACCCCGTCGAGGCGGTCCCGGCGGCCACGGCTCATGTCATCCAGGACGACGACATCGTGCCCGCGGCGGTCAAGTTCTTTCACCACTGCGCTGCCGATGAAACCAGCACCGCCCGTTACCAAGTAGCGTGTCATGGGGGCTATCCTAGCCTGCCCTGGGACGGAACCAGTTATCAGGGCAGTGCCGCTCATGCACCCAGCGGGGCCACGACTCGTCCACGTCCACCGGGATCAGTCCCCCGGAGTACCCGAACTTCCCGAACGGGTTATATCCGTCCTGGTAGCACAAGTCGTCGGCGTTACCCCGGGCCACGTCTTCGTTGCATTCGGTGTGGCAGTGCGCGGTCATTTTCGACGCGATACCATCCTGCCCGCCCAGCCACGTCAGGTGGTGGCCCGCGTCCCCGATCGCAGGACCAGCCGACCATCCGTCCCTACGTGCCTGGGATAGCTGCCCGCCGCAACCAGCGGGGAGGATCACGGATGTTCTCAGCGGCTCACCCCACAGCCAGTCCACCGCGAACACGCAGCAGATCATCTCCAGCACGCCCACCTCGCGGTTCTTCACCGCTGCCAGCGCTGTATCGTTCGGTATCTCATCCACGTCCGCGAGGATCAGCCAGTCCCCCGCCTCCACGCCGGTCAGGCCGTCAGCTACCCGGTCGCGTTGCGCTGCTTCACGTGCCATCGGGTCCGCGTCGGGGAGGTTCCCTGCGATCACGTGGGTGATCCGGTCAGCCCACGGCGCGAACCGGGACCTGTTATCAGCGTAGGACAACGGCTTGGGGTGCCCCTGGTGGTCCACGGGGGATTCGACCAGGATGTGGCGGTACACGGGCCAGTGTTCCATCTGCACCAGGCGGCATTCCAGCAGGTCCAGCTCGTCGCGGAACAGGAAGGTATCGTAAACCTTCACGCCCGCCTGGCCTGTGCTAGTTCCCTGACTGTGGCGATGTCAGCGGCCCGCTGGGTTTCCCCCCACGCCCTGTAAGCATCACCGTCTTCGTCGTACCGGGCGCGGGCCTCAGCATACGTGGAGTCCATGTCAGCGGTACCGTAGTTCGGGTTGTAATGCTTGATGATCACCCCGGGCACGTACGCCAGGCAGCACGCCCACGCTATTTCTTTCCACACCAGGTCAGCGTAGAAGTGGTTCATGGTCGGCTGGAACACCCAGCCGAGTGCCCGTACTATGTCGGTGCTGATCACCGCGGCGGTCGGGACGTCTTCCCCGTGGGCGGTGTCGTCCCCGTACGCGATGCCTGTACCGTGCATGTAGCTGATCGCGTTGAGCAGCAGGGTGTCCCACCCGTAGGTCTGTGGTTCATGATCGTCGCCAATAGATGCTACCGCCCGGTAACCCTGGGCTCGCTCAGCGGCGATCTTATTCGTCCACCCGCCGCACGTATCCCGCGGACCGCACGTGCACTCAAACTGACCGGTCAGGTTACCGTAAGACGAATCATCATCGTCAACCGCCAGGACCAGGTCCGTCTTCGACGTACACGTGGCAGCCACCGCGTCGATCAGCCGCTGCGCGCCTTGCGGGCGGCCCCGGGTAGGAGTGATAATCAGCAGGTCACGCATGGCCCGTTCCGATCTCCACTTCTCCACGCACCGCCCGCACATGCACGAACAATCAAGAAACGCCCAGTGGCCGCACCAGAAACAGTACCCCACATGCTCCCTCCAGGGGTCTCGGTGCGGAGTCTAGGCGCCGGACTAGAAGGTCAGGTCTGCTTCCAGGGTGCAGGACCGTTTTCAAAATCACCGGACGCCTGCCCCTGCGCGTTAGCGGGACCCGAATCGACCGTCCCCCAGCCGCTGATCGTAGCGTCACTGGTCGCGTCATAAGGCTGCCCCGGGACATCCGGGGTCGACGTGACCGGACTTGGTGTACTAGCCATAACTCAGGCTCCCTTCCAGCTGGGCGGGCCTGGCGGAGACCAGTCCTCACCCCTCGCTTGCGGCTTCCCGTCATCACCCGGGGAACTTTTCTCCTGCTTCTCGATCACCGGCGGCTCAGCCGTCACCGGGACCATCGCGAACGTGCTGTGATCAGCGGCGGGTACCGAACCACGCGCGGTCACCGCGTTCTCATTCGACCGCGGCACGTGCCCCCCCGCCTGGCTGGTCGGGGTCAGCGCGGTAACCGGGTCCGGCTTCAGCAAACCGGAAAGGTCTTCCACGGCAGCCTCCCTACCAGGTCAGCGGGTGCGGTCGTCATGATAATCGTGCGCTAGGTCACGGTTGGCGTGCGTGGCCAGTTCCTGCCCGTTCGGGTACGGCTTCCCACCGGTCTGACCGCCTTTAGCAGGCTCAGAACCGGAAGGATACTGGCGTGAAACATCACTCATCCCCGCACCGACCTTCCACCGCGCAGCACCGTACCGGAACCCGGCTGGTACCGGCCCCGGCCCGCCTCCGGCTCGTTACCCTTAATACCGGGAAGCTGAGGGCCACCCGTCGCGTAACCCTCGCTGTTTGCCTCGCTGGCGCTTGCCGGGCCGTCGATGGTCTCACTTGCCGTGTCCGATTCATACGTCCCGGTGAACGGGGAACCCGACCGGGTGTAACTGACCGAAGTGCCGCCCGGCTTGTTCGGGGTAGTTGACGTACCCGGCGCGCCCGTCTGGGTGATCTGCGCGTCGGTGACACCAGTCAGCCCGTCGCTGACCTGACCCGGTTCGTTCGTCGGGTCAGAAGCACCCGACGAACCCCGCGTCCCCGGCGCACCCGTACCAGTCGGCAGCGGCCCACCGAAAATATCATTCCTCGACGGAGGATACTGACCCGGCTGGCTCGTCTCATCCACGCCACCCGCGGGCGTGCCGCTACGCGCAGCGTTCCCACCTGATACCTGACCGCCGCCTCCCGGCTTCTGGCTTGGCACATTACCTGCCATGGTCCTCTCCTTATCTCTATGTCGAGATATTACTGGCGGCACCGGCAAGGTCCCGCTACCCCCGCCGGTGCTACCAGAGTCCTACTGCCCCTGCCGGGGCAGACCATACCGTGCACTACCGAACTTACCCGCAACGGGGGAGCACTGCGGGCATTGCATCGTACTGTGATCCTCGCTGTCCGAGCTGACCAACGTACCGGGCAGTGCGTAATGCCCGCATGACAGCCGGGGGATCTCCCCGAATTGGCGACACCGCGGACAGATCACCTGCCCCGTACGTAGGCGCAAAGCATCAGCGTTAACACCGATACGGCGACCGCAGGACGTACACCGTTCCGCGGTCCCCGCATCAGCCACCTTCAGCTTGCGCTTGTTACTCACGGACGTGCCGTGTGCCAGGTAGTTACTGTTGAAGCAGGCGTGTCAGATTCAGACGTATCAGCGAACGCCCTGACATACCTCGTCGCTCCGCTGACAGCGAAGCCGCCCGACGAATCCCCGAGAGGTGCACCGGTTCCCGCACCATATATCGGCTGGTTCCCTCCGACAGGATTCCACCAATTCTCACCGTCGATCGAGAACTGGATGTAGACGAGAACGATGCCCCCTGAAACGTGAGTGATCACCTGGCCACCGTGAGCAGACATAATCTGACCCAGGTCTATCTCTGCGCCGATAACTGCTGCACCTGGCATAGTGAGCGAAGCTCCATCCAGGCTCTTAGCCGGTACGGTCCAGATATTGACATCACCCGGAGGACCCTGCGGACCAGCTGGGCCCGCTGGACCAGTTGCGCCGATCGGACCCTGCGCGCCAGTCGGCCCCTGCGGGCCGGTCTGGTTGAAAGTAAGCGCTACAGCACCGCCGCCGGGACTACCACCAGACTCACTGTCGAAAACCTGAAGATTAGCCCCATGTGCAGGAGGTGGCGAGGCGTAAGCAGCATGGATCACGCCGCTACTGTCGGGGATTGCCATCTACCCCTCCTTGCTTCGGTTACTCAAGTTCACCTGTACTTAGATCGACCAGGTGATTCGCTGCCGAACGCTGTTCACCCAGGTCAGCACGTCGATTACGTTCAAGCCACAGTGCCTGCCCTGGAGGAACATCAGGAAACATCAACTCCGCGTACAGAGACAATGGTACCCACTTCGGTTCGGTACCGTTCGCTCGCATCTGTGCCAGCTCCCGATAGTCCCACGCGATCAGCAAGAGCACCTCCACGATGACGCTCGACGTACAAAGCCGCCACCCGGAGGAGATCCGGGTCATCTTTGAAACAACCCAGACCGTAGTTGCATGTGCTGCACAGCAGATCACGGTTCTGGCCTGTGGCATGATCGTGGTCTGCATGAAGGATGCTCGCGGCTCTAACACCGTCCGGCTTGGGCGGCCGACCGCAGATCATACAGACACCGCGCTGAGCTTCCAGCTTGGTATCGTAGTCCTCGACCGTCATGCCGTACCGCTTGAGCTGGCCACGACGACGATTCCGCTTAGTCGCTTCCGTACCACGACGTGCGGCATTCTTTCGGTCCTTGATGTGCTGCTGATCGTGGTGAAGCCGGACCTTCTCCACAACGTCGGGTAGTTTCCGGTAGCACGTACGAGAACATGTTCTCTGACTTGCGCGGTACGGCTGAAAACTTCGTCCGCATGTACTGTTCTCGCAGATCCGCGATTCCAGTCCCGCGTCCGGTTTCCGTCCACCTACGCCTGGAAACGCCTTGTTGGAGCAAGCTTGCGAACAGAACTCCTGGTCAGGCTTCCTCTGGAAGAATTCCTGACGACAGGAATCTAGCTTGCAGGTAGCCCTATGCAGATCCGCACGGACTCTCGGCATGGCACCTCCCTGGTAGCGGCACCTGCTGTGCCACTACCAGAAAGGATACCACGTCGAAGTAACTGTACCGTCAGGCAGGACCGCCAACATAGAGCTTAATTGCTCCAGTCCTATCTACCAATGTACCATCTCCACGGAGTATCGCACGAAACGTGACCAAGTCAGTCCCGAATGCGAAATCATCGGACCGCTCAAAGCGGACCCCGCCCACCAAGCGGACGAAGTATTGCGAGAAGTCACCGAAAGCGATGGCCTTCGCGGACAGCGCCTGCGCGGGCATGAACGGGTCCGCGACGAGGGGCTTGCCCAGGAGCAGGTCGGGGGAGCCGAGTACCGCGGATGGCTCCCAGATCGGGCGGCCGGTGGTGTCGGTGATCTTCCTGAACCCGCCGATGGTCTTGTCAGCCGCGAGCCAGTAGCAGCTGCGGGACTGGCGGTACGGCGCGATCACGGAGTATTCCAGGTCGACCAGGTTCGCGTACGACGGTGCGCCGGAAACACCAGTGGTTGCACCGGTAACGCCAGTCGTAGCGGTGGTGACGATACCCGAGGGCTGCGCGGTACCGGTCCCGTTAACGAGGTCGGTGCCGAACGCGTTGCCGAGTGCCCGGCCTGCCTGCATCGCGAGGTACCCGAGCAGGTCCACCGCGGTGTCATCGATCAGCTCGCGGGCGACCTGCAAGAGGATGCCGTACTTGTAAGCCGAGAGCGGCTGCATCGAGAACGTCGGGTCGGCTGAAGGAATCAGACCGGCCTGCGCAGCGGAGGCTGCGGTGGAATGGGCGGTGGTCTTCGGCACCTGGAGCGTTTCTCCGCCCCCGGTGTTCAGGACCGTGGGCCCGCACTGCATCACGCCGGAAACCTCGATGAGGTGGGCGATCAGCTGGTCGTAGAAATCGGTAGGCACGATGGAGGATGCGGTGCCGGTGGTCACCAGGGTCCGGTAGTTAACCGGTCCTGCGGCCTGACGCCGGATCTCCAGCGAACGAGGGGCACCGTCCTCGCCACGCGCCCACTTGCGGACCTCGGCTTCCATGTCGGACGGCTGGCGCTGCTCGCCGCCACCCTCACGCGGGCGACCCTCAAGGTCGTTGAACGCGTCGTCGGCGGCCTTGGCGCGCTTCTCGGTGTCGAGAACGGCACCGATCCGCGTGTCGAGGGTCCGCATCTCTTCCTGCATCGCGTCCCACTTACCCTGCTCCTCAGGGGTGAACGCCCGGTTCTCGGCGGCGGCGTCCTCGGCGATCTTCTTCGCCTCGTTCCACACGCCGAGCCGCCGGTCACGAAGCCGCTTAGCGACCTCACTGGCCATGACTGGCCCTCCTTACTGCTACGGACGGATCTGTTAAGAACCGGCTCCGTCCGCGACCCAAGGAAGGATCGGCTACGGCCTCGGTGACACTATTCAGTTATGACACCGTTCTAGCCTGGCGTCTTATTTATCTGCGCCCGGCCCGCACGGCCACGGTGTCACAGCCCTGCGATTTTTCTATGTTTTGCCGCACATCGGGCATTTACCCGGGGGCGGCATGCACTGAAGATGCCCGCAGTGCGGGCACCGCCAGCGGTGCATCTTACTCAGCGTCGACGTAGGGGTCTTCGGCGTTGTCCAGCAGGTCCAGCATGGCCAGCGCACCGGTGAGGGTCTTCTTCCGCTCCTGCTGCTGCTTCGCCTGCCGGGCCGGGCCGATGTTGTCGGTCCTCTTGAAGAATTCCATCGCGCGGTTCTCTACCAGGCGTTCCCGGACCTCATCTGGTTCTGCCTGCACCCACTCGGATAGTGAGCGGACCGCACCGTCCATCGCCCGGGCGGCTGCGGTAGCATCCGGGTACGCCGGGTCCAGTACCGGGGCGACGTCGATGAGCTGCACCGCGTGCAGGGTCCGCATCGGGTAGTCGAATTCCGATACGCCCCACTCGTCACCACCGGGGAACACCCGGAAAGCGAACGACGAATGCCGTATGTCACCCCGCTGGACGTACTCCACGATATCCCGGCGTGACTGCGGGGGTTCCACGTCGTACATCAGGCCCGTGTCATCGGTGTGCAGCGTAAGCGTCCGCGCGTACGTGGTCCCCAAAAGCGCGTCATCCTTGTGGTTATACCGGCATACCACGTCAGGCCAGCCGCCCTCCTTCGACTCATCGAAAGCGTTACTGTTTACCTGCTCCACGAAACCACCCAGCCTGCGGGACAGCTTCCCGAAGCACGCCGCGTAACCCCAGATGTGCTGCGGTCCCGACTCGCCTTGTTCGGCGCGCAGCTCCAGCGGGAAACGGGTGAACCGCCGCTCAGGGAACTGGCTCGTGTCGGTGTCCATGCCAGCGAAAGCACGCTGCCCAGCGGTCACCGTGACCCCGAACTTCCGGGCGGCACTGAGTATGCGTGGCATAGCCAGCTTGCCGAACGGGTCGTTCGGTGCCTGCGACAGTGAGCGCCGCACCGCGTCCACCGTGTGGATCGGGAAGTGCCGCTTGCTCCGCGGCGTGGTCTTCCCGCCCGGGTCGCGCATGCCACCTGGCTCGATCCAGGCGAATTGCGAGTCAAGCAGGTTAGGGGTGTCCAGCTCAGCCATATCTCCTGTCCCTCTCTGTGTGCTTACGCCGGTCAGGATTTCCTGGCGGGCCGGGCCTTCTTAGATGTTGACGATGCGGGCTTCGACTTAGCCGCAGCGGAGTCGCCTTCACCCTTACTGGACGGCAGGTCCGGGTACTTCCGTTTCACCGCCGCCCGGACCTTCGCCTTCTCTGCGGGTGTCCCGTTCTGTTCCACCCGCGCCAGCGCGTTCGCGCCCCGCGCCTTGGTGTTCACTGGATACGCGTCAGCACCTCCAGGACCCCCACCAGGCAGAGCGTACGAACCAGCGGGGGCCTTCGTGTTCGGCGCGGGCTTACCTGTCCGCGACGGGTGCGACATCCTGCGAGGCGGCATAACATTTCTCCTGATCAGTGACGACCGTTGCCGTTCGGGCTGGCCTTCGGCGGGATCCACGGGCCCACGAACTCGGGACCTAGCTGATCGTCGCGTTCGGCTTGCCTCACGGCGGCGACGATCTGCCCGAGAATCGGGTCGACGGTCCCGTCGCTGCGGACCGACAGCATGTCCTTGACGATCTGCTGGAGCACGTTCGGCGGCTGGAACCCGCCACCGCCGGTGCCGTTCGGCCCGCCACTGGTGGGTTCGTTCGCGCCGAGCGCACCGGGTACGTTGACCGCTAGTGGCGCGTTCCCGGCGCCCTGACCGATGGCCTGACCCGCACCCGGTGGCAAACCAGATGGTTCCTGTCCGGCGACGAGGGACTGGAGGTATTCGTACAGCAGGCGCTGTTCCAGGGTGACCTGCGGCAGCAGCGTGTTCGGGATCGCCCGGGTGGACCGGGACATCGCGATGATCGCGTCGAGCGGGATGTTGTCCGAACCCACGTCGTTGGGCAGCGGGCCCAGGTCTTCGGATTCGCGCATCTCATCGACCGACTTGAACCCGATGTCACGCCAGATCTTGTAGATCGCCGCCCGTTCTTGCAGGTCGGTCCGCAGTAGCGCGTCAGCGAAGAACCGTGCCGTCCTGCGCTGCGGCAGGATCCTGTCGAACGCTGTCTCGAACCGGACCAGCCACGGGCGGAGCGCCTCGATGATCTGCAACGCCGCCTGCTGCACCGTGGAGTAGGTGAGCGAGTCCCCGCGTTTGCCACCAACCCGGTCCGGTGGGAGACCGTACACGGCGGCGAGCTGCGTCGCGTTCATCTGCATCGCCTCGATGAACTGTGCTTCGCTCGGCGGGACTGTTACCGGGTGGTAGTCCCAGTCCCGGCCGTATACCAAGGGCTCGCGCCTGCGGATCGACGTGTTCAGCATCGACCGGATCTCGGCGGCGTCCTCGGGGTTGATCTCGATCTCGTTGTTCTTGAACGTGCCCGGGGGGAACCCGCCAGCACGGAACCAGTCGGTTCCGTACCGGGTCGCCTCGATGCCGTTCAGGATCGTCATCGCGAACGCACGTAGGGGGCTGATCCCCTCGGTCCGGCCGGGGAGGGAAAACGCCTTGATGTGGAAGTACTCTTCCCGCTGCATGATCCGGCCGTAGAAGTACACCCGGGAGCGGAGCGGGTTGAACGGCCCCACCTCGTCATCGATGACGGTGACCATATCCGGTGGCATCCACTGGATCTGCTGCGGGTACCCGTACCCGTCACGCCCCAGGATGTAACCCCACGCGTTCCCGTGCAGCAACAGGCTGGTGAGCGCCTCATACAGCCAGTCCATGATGTTGGTCGAGGGGGCAGGGTCGTCGAATATCGACGGGCCCATCCACACCTTCTTGTTCCCGTCGTCGTCGCTGATGTAAATCTTCAGCGGCAGGGAACTGATGTACTCGGCGATCAGCCGGACCGACGCGTACAGGGGGACCAGTCTCAAAGCTTCATCAGCACCGTAGAACGAACGGGACGGATGGTTTGGACCCCCGGAATCAAACTTGAGGAACGGATTCGCCCAGGGGCGGTAATCGCCAGGGCACCCCGCCGATCGCCCTAACCTCTGACCTGCTATTTTGTACGCGCTCGACAAGACCCATGACCCTTACCTCCTCCTTGCGGTCGCCATCGCTAACCGTCTATAATGCGCTTATGGTGAAAGCGGTAGATCTGACTGGCCAGACCTTCGGCCGCCTCACGGTGGAAGAACGTGCACCGAACCGGTACGGTCACGCGTACTGGACGTGCACCTGTACATGTGGCGCAACTACGACCGCACAGGGAACCGGGCTCCTGGGCGGGAAACACAAAAGCTGCGGCTGCCTCAAACGAGAACGCATCACCGCGCAGGCGACTAAGCATGGCGGCAAGCCCCAGACCGGGGCGACGCCTACATACACCAGCTGGGCGAACATGCTCCGTCGGTGTGAGAATCCCGATAATCCCCGTTACCCTGGCTGGGGCGGTCGTGGCATCACCGTCTGCGAACGGTGGCATGACTTCGCCGCGTTCCGGGAAGACATGGGCGAAAGACCGCCCCGCATGACGCTCGAACGTAAAGACAACAACGGTCCATATGACGCGGACAACTGTATGTGGGCCCCGTCTGTCGTACAAGCCCGGAATAAGCGGAGCGCGAAGCTCACGCCCGAAGTGATCCTCCGTATCCGCGACCTGGCCGAAGCTGGTGGCGGAGTCAAGGAGATCGCCGCCGCTACTGGTGTCGACCGCCACTCCGTGGGCACCGTCATGGCGACGATCGCGGTCCTGTCATGAGATGGCCCTGGCGTAAGCGAGAACCCTGCGAACCCCGTGAACGCTGGTATGTCCAGTTTGAAGAAGGTGGACACGTCTACACCTACCAGCGGCCCTACAGCGAGTTCCGGCAGATCATGGAGGACCGTCATATCGGCGGTGACGATCCACCGTTCGCGATATGGGTCGTACGCAATGGCGAAAGGTGCACTGTCGTACTCCGCGAGGAGGACTAGAGGTACTGTCCCGTATTTTTGTCATCTACAGGCTTAGGTTCGGGTCTTTTCTGTACGGCGCGAACCACCGCTCTGATTTCCGCGCCCTGGCTGATGATGGACCTAGCCAAGTCCAAGAGCCCGGGGTGAGAAGCCTGGTCCAAGATGGTGTTCGCCATGGATTCGAGGTCGGCTAGAGATTTTCGGTCTTCCTCGTCCACCTTGCGCGTCCCCTCGCCATGCGGTAGAGTTCTCGTGCTGGGTCGCCCTCAGCTTTAGCGGGCGTCAGGGTGGCCCGGCTTCAGGCCCCCGCCTGTATAGGTACGCGCGTATCCGGTCCGTAGCTTTTAAACTGCGGATGCCTGGAACGGGTGCGGTCCGCCGTCACACGCGGAGGGGGCACTACGCGGGTGGGACGTACTAGTCACCGCCGCCCGGATTGGGGCCGGCCTGGAACTGGCCCGCACTGACCCCCAGGTACCCCGGGCAGGAGCGCGAGTAGGGCTCGGCG
>WNFY01005286.1_pt1 | contig 21643 bp, 21 predicted proteins | sample 5400091 | NCBI WGS metagenome assembly WNFY01 (sample SAMN13153364, study PRJNA577476) | soil metagenome | isolation source: 60 cm soil or saprolite under grassland replicate 1 | place: USA:California | collected 2016-06-15
GACTTCGCTTCAACCCTTACTAACCGCACTTCGAGCCCGCTGCCGCCCTCCGCACGCCACGTCTGGATATGCCGCGGAGGAACTTCATCCCCGCGGGTACGCTCCTTGATTGGTTTGGTTACTCCGACCTGAGTCGTAACTGGGCTGGGGTTTGATTGACGAGAGACCACCAGTTCACCGGCAACGACCAAAACTAATGTCGCGACTAGTACGAACAACGTCCATCTCACGAGTTCCCGTCTGCGGCGGAGCACGCCGCGAATGCTCTCTCTGCTCGCCGCAGGCCGCATTGGCTGCGTGGGCGGCGGGTAGGTCGGAATGTCGCGGGTGTGGCCCAGGTTATCGTATTGGCGCCGTTTCGCGGGATCGCTGAGTACAGCCCATGCCGCCTGCACCTGTTTGAACTTATCCTCCGCATCGCCGCGAAGTTTGGTCAGGTGTTCAGGCACGCGGTCAGGATGATACTCGCGGGCCATCTTCAGATACGCTGAGCGAATTTCTCCACTGCTTGCTGACTGCGGAACTTCAAGAATTTCGTACCAGGACTTCATGCGGTTGATGTAAGGAAGGCAATTGTAAGTCAGCTGGCGAAGTGATGGAATAGGGGCAGATAAATGTCGTGTTTACAGCAGCTTAATGCTTTAGCCGGGCGGGTTAGTAAGGAAGCCGGCGGGCTCCGATTTCGCATCCGTGCCCAGAATGGTTCTGCCTTCTGCCAGGGTCGGGCAAACACACAAATAATTCCTTGACGCCCACTTCGTTTCCTTGTAAGTTAAAGCGTTCCGAAGGCCAGTAACACCGGATTTCTCACGAACCTCCGCTCGACCGGGCTTAGCCAATCGAACAGAGAAACTTTCGGCTCCTTCGGAGCATCTATACAAGTAACCAGAGCTTTTTCCTTTAGAACTCATCTGTTTTCATTTGTTTACGATTCAGCCTTGGCGATTGTTTGCCGCCTGAATGGGTTCTAGAAAAAGGGACGTTCATCGTCGAAAAGCTCTTCCAGAGAGAAAGGACACTTAACCTCATGCGCTCTGATCGTGTTTTTGACGCTTTACACACTTTACGGAACCGGTATATGCTCTGTCAGCTTGCCTCCAAGGCTACTCGTAAGTTTCACAAGCCTAATACTCGAATCCAGGAAACCATGAATGAAGTGCTGGATCGGATTGCAGGCTCCGAGCGCCAGACGGTTTTGTCTGAGCCGGAACATTTTGTTGAGGCACAACGGCGGGCTGCTTAAGTAGCAGCCCAGTCCTCCTGCCTAGAATTACTCGAATCTCCCTGAAATACCCTCCCTATTCCGAATCTCCTCGCAGGTGAGCTAATGACCATTGCTGAACTCAAAGAAAAAAACATAACCGAGCTGACTAAGATTGCCCGCACGCTTGATCTCCCCGGCGCCAGCGGCATGCGCAAGCAGGACCTGATTTTCAAAATTCTTCAGGCGCAGAGCGAAAAAGAAGGCCACATCTTCGCCGAAGGCGTGCTCGAAATCCTTCCCGACGGCTACGGTTTTCTTCGTTCCCCCGACTATAACTATCTGCCCGGCCCTGACGACATTTACGTTTCGCCTTCGCAGATCCGCAAATTCGACCTGAAGACGGGCGACACCATCAGCGGCCAGGTACGGCCTCCGCATGAGGGCGAGAAGTATTTTGCGCTAGTCAAAATCGAGGCGGTGAATTTCGAGTCGCCTGACGAAGCGCGTAACAAAATTCTTTTCGACAACCTGACGCCGCTGTATCCGCAGGAGCGCATCAAGCTCGAAACCGTGCGCGAAAACGTCAGCGCGCGCGTAATGGATTTGCTCACGCCGCTTGGTAAGGGCCAGCGCGGATTGATCGTCTCTCCGCCGCGTGCCGGCAAGACCATGCTGCTGCAGAACGTGGCGAACTCAATTACTACCAATCATCCCGAAGTCGTGCTGATGGTTCTGCTGATTGATGAGCGTCCGGAAGAAGTCACTGACATGCAGAGATCGGTCAAAGGCGAAGTAATTTCCTCCACGTTCGACGAGCCGGCAGCTCGTCACGTGCAAGTCGCCGAAATGGTGATCGAAAAAGCGAAGCGCCTGGTCGAGCACAAGCGCGATGTAGTCATCTTGCTTGACTCCATTACTCGGCTGGCTCGCGCCTACAACACCATTGTTCCGCCGTCGGGCAAAGTACTCTCGGGCGGCGTTGACTCGAATGCTCTGCAGCGCCCGAAGCGCTTCTTCGGATCGGCGCGAAATATCGAAGAAGGTGGATCTCTAACTATCATCGCGACCGCTTTGATTGACACCGGGTCCCGCATGGACGACGTGATTTTCGAAGAATTCAAAGGTACGGGCAACTCGGAAATCATTCTCGACCGCAAACTGGTGGACAAGCGTACCTTCCCAGCGATTGACATTCAGCGATCCGGCACGCGAAAAGAAGAGCTGCTCATTCCAAAAGACGATCTGCAGCGGATCTGGGTACTGCGCAAAGTGTTGAACCCGCTTTCGCCGGTCGAAGCCATGGAACTGCTGATCGAGCGCCTTACCAAAGCGCAAACCAATGGCGAGTTCCTGGCGAAGATGAGTCAGTTGTAAATGGACCTCTTGAGTCAACAACAGTTGCTGTAAACTGACCGTTCGACTCACGTCTTCTGCAAGTTGGAGCGAATTTTGTCCGTTCGGTACGCAGCATTCATGCTGTTAACCGCGTCTATTACTCACGCTGCCGAAATTCGTGGAAAGATTGCAAACGTCGTAGGCGGCGAACCGCTCGGACATGGTCAGGTCGAAGTCGTGGAAAATCAAGTCTGAGACCTCTAGCTTAAACGATGGCTCTTTTGAATTAGAGGGCTTGCGCCCGGAGGCTACACCCTCCCTTTCAATGCTGTTGGTTGCGATTCCAATCTCCTGCACGGCAGCTTTTTGACCGTGCAACTTGCCCGCCAGTACCCAAAAGGAGAGTTTGATCACGCCATTGTGGATACCGAGAACTTCAAAAACATGAAAGAGGCAATGGGGCCTGTGAAGATCATGTGAGCGGTATCCGCCGCTCAGTTTTCGGATTACTCGCTGCGTGACTGCACGACCGCTTCAAACGCCTGGAGACAACGTCGGTTTTGCTCCGGCGTGCCAATGCTCACACGGATCGCCTTGGGCGCCCCCCACATCCCAAGAGGCTGAACAACAACTCCGTGGGACAGCAAGCGCTCCGCAAAACCAGCAGCATCCATTCCAACATCGCAAAAAAGAAAATTTGTCCAAGTCTTGGGGACTGCATAGCCGAGTTGGCTTAGGCCCGAAGAAAGCACGTCGGCCTGTTCTGAATTGTTCTGTACCGCCCTTCGGATGTGTTCTTCGTCGCGAAGGGCGGAGAGAGCTGCGGCTTGGGCGACCGACGACACCGAGAAAATCGAACGCGCTTGGGCGAACATCGAAATCAATCGTGCAGGGCCAATTCCGTATCCCACACGCAATCCTGCCAGCCCATGGGCCTTAGAAAATGTCTTCAAGACGATGATGTTGCGATCTGCGCGCACATAGTCGAGCGCGTGCGAGTACTCTACGCCGCGTTGCTTAGCGAAATCGGAGGCAAAGTCACCGTAAGCCTCGTCAAGCACGAGCAACACGTGATTGGGTAGGCCTTCCACGAAGTGGTCTATCTCGTTCGCTGTTAACAGCGTCCCAGTCGGATTATTGGGATTCGAGATGAAGACGATCCGTGTGTTCGCATCCATCGTCTTGGCAATTGCTTCGAGGTCGTAGCCGTTGTTGCGCGCAGGCACTTCGACGAGCTTGCCTTCCGTCACCTGCGTAGCCAGTTTGTAAACAATGAAGGAACACGCGCTGGTAGCTGCGTTCAAACCGGGCCCAAGCAATACCCGCGCGATGATGCACAAAAACTCAGTCGCTCCTGCGGTTACAAGTACCTGCTCCGGTTTCACGCCGTGGAACGCGGCGATTTCCTCGTGCAGATCAACAGCATGAATCTCCGGATAGCGATGGACTTGTTCAATTGCTTCTTTGAGTGCTTTCAGCGCAAGCGGAGATGGCCCGAAGGGGTTCTCATTCAGATTGAGAGCGATGGGCTTGGTGCCACTCCCAGACTGGTTGAGCGGCTTGGATTGGTCGCTTTCGACCAGCTTGCGAACGTGTGCGGGAATGAATTGGCTGAAGTCCGGCATGATATAGGAAGCGGCAAAATCTTAAACCGCAAAGAGCGCAGAGTGAACAAGGGTTTCACAGAGGAATCCAAATTTGATTTCCTTTGCGCCTTTGCGAGATCTCTCTGCTAGCTTTGCGGTTACGAGATTTTGATTGTCAAACGTGACCCAAGCGCTTAAGACCCTCGGCGTTTGGCGGCCGTCTTCCCGACACTTGTCGCCGCTTTCAGCTTCTCGACTTCACCCACGCTCAACCGCCGGAACTCGCCTGGAGGCAGATCCAGGTTCAGAGGCCCATAACGCACGCGCTTGATCTTCTCCACGTGATGGCCAATCTCCTCGAACATGCGACGAATCTGGCGGTTCTTGCCCTCGATCAGGGTGACCTCGTACCAAGGGTTGTCGGATTCACGAATCAGCCTGATTTTGGCGGGGTCCGACAGGATAAACTCGTGTCCGAATCCCGCGCAGTAGGTCCATGACCGTGGGCCGACCTTCAGGATCGTGGACTGTTGTGACGTATCCCTTGGGCTTATTCATCAGCAGGTAAATGTGACGTTCTGCTCCGTGCAGCAGCTTACCGTTCACGCGAATGTGGTCGCGCTCAATATCAGCTTTGGTGCCGAGTTCGGTCACGATCTGCCCGTTAACCGAAACCGCGCCTCCGGTGATCAGCTTCTCCGCGGCGCGGCGCGAAGCAATCCCGGCAGCGGCAATGATTTTTTGGAGGCGCTCAGAGGGCATATAGAGGAGGTTATCAGGAAAGGAGGGCAGACCAATCACGTTCTAAATCAAGGCCGGTTTTTGCGGTTGCCAATGCACGAAAACGTGCGTGAAGCTGGTCCCGCCGCATCGGCGTCAACTGCTTCAGGAGATACTTCAGCTCCGATGCGCTAAAAAAATCTTCCGATACCAGGTTCGCAAGAGAATCCGAAATCTCAGGAGTTAGATTCCTGATGTACCTGTCCCAGCTCGTTCGCGACTGCAAGCAAGCCTCTTGAAGCTCGAGATCATCCATGAAGGAAAACTTCTTCCGTGTGTCTTCCAAAATAGTCTTCGTTGACGGATCCATCTCCGCATCCGTCATTAGCTCTTTATGGAGATATCTGAAGAGCCAAGCCGTTTTCTGAAGTTGGTTACGATCAGGCACATTCGTCAACAAGGCGTCGAGCGCACTTAAAGCGTCGTTCTTGAATTTGCAATTTCGAGCGAGCATCATGAGCCGTTGTCTTGTCTGCTCGATACGGTCGCTTGAGAAGCTTATGAGGTAGTAATTCGACTCACTTCCAACAAACTGTAGAACGACCTCACGGCAACCCTTCTGAAAGCATTGCCTCGCACGCTCGGAATCGATTCCAACTAGTGACCAGAAGGGGAGGAACCAGTCAGTACTTAACAACATTGCCGTCTTGTCAGGGGTTGTATCTGGAGGAGTCTTCGCCATTCTCGAATTCGAGGGTCGCTACGCCCTCTTGCTGGTTTCCACACTCTCTGATTGAGACAACTGATCGGGGCCTTCGAATACTCTGTCTACCTGCTGCACTTCGGTATCCCTCGGCAGCAGATCGCTCTGAAACGATTCCGCTACCAGCTTTTCGAATTCCTCCATGCTTGGCAGCTCGTTTACATCTTTCAAACCGAAACGCAGCAGGAATTCTTTCGTGGTCTTGTACAGGATGGGCCGCCCGATTACATCTTTGCGCCCGGATGTCGTAATCAGCTTGCGATCAAGCAGCGTGGCGATGACTCCGCTCGAATCCACGCCGCGAATTTCGCTGATTTCAGGAATCGTGGCCGGTTGTTTGTAGGCGATTACCGCGAGCGTCTCCAGGGCTGGAAGTGAAAGTCGGATTGGCGGCTTCAGGCTCTTTGCAAATGAACGGACTAGCTCATGCTGCTCGGGCTTGGTGGACATGCGGTATCCGCCGGCGACCTCGCGGATTTCAATTCCGTGTGCGTCGAGCGAATACTCGACCTTGAGTTCTCCGACTGCAAGCAATACCTGCGAGCGCAACTGAGTGCTGTCTGCGATCTCGGCGGAATCTTTTACGAGCGCAACGATCTGGTCGAGAGTGATCGGCGTTTCCGCCGCGTAGATAATGGCTTCGATTTGGGGTCTTAAACTCATAGTAAGTAGCTAGTTGTTTGTGGCTAGTTGTTAGTAAAACGCCTCCGGCTAACCACTAGCAACTAACTATCTCCAATCATCCCTTACTGCCGCCTGCTCCGCCATCACTGCGTCGAATCCCACGTGCTTGCGTAGCAGAATTTCGCCAAACAGGCGGTCTTGTCGCAGCTGAATTGCTTGCAGTCGCACCAGCTCAAGTAACGCAAGAAACATACACACTAGAGCCGTCCGCGATTGTACGTTCTGTAAAATTTGTTTCAGCCGCAGCGGCCGGTCTTCGAGTGACAGCCGCCGCCGCAAATAATCAATCATCTGGCTGACGGTGACCGTCTCTTCATCCACCTGTAGAATCGGGCGGGAGCGCACTCGCTCCAGCACCTGCTGAAAAGTCTTTACCAGATCGATCACGTCCGCCGCAAATTCCGGCTCTGTCCCCTCCGCCTCCATGAATTCTCGAATCGCAGGATTCGAGCGCACGGCGTCCTCGATCTGCTGCTTCTGCATGAGCATTTGTGCGGCCGACTTGAATTTCTCATGCTCAATCAGTCGGTTCACCAATTCCGCGCGCGGGTCTTCTTGCTCTTCAGAACTTGCGGCTGGATCGCGCGGCAAGAGCATCTTCGACTTAATGTGGATCAGCACTGCCGCCATGTAGATAAATTCGGCCGCGACATTCACATCGAGTTCACGAAGCTTCTCGACATACGCGAGATATTGAGCGGTGAGCTTTGCGATCGGGATATCGTAGATGTCTATGTCTTGCTTGCGGACGAGATCGAGTAGAAGATCAAGCGGGCCTTCATAGACGCCGCCGAGGGCGACCGCGAAAGGGAAGTCGTTGTCGACTTTTTCCGCGGGCGACGGTTTTTTCGCGAGATTGCCATCCACGAGATTCCCATCGGAAGGGTGCCCTACCCTGGTCGCGTCTTCTGCGACAGGGTGGGCAATTTGATCTTCCTCAGTCCGGATTCGCGCTTCCTGCGCCATTAACCTTCCTACGGTCCCTTCGGGATTCGGTCGTACTCTGCACTTATCCAGAGCCTGCGCCCTGAGCTAAACTATGCCGGCCCTCCTGAGAGCATTGCCAGCATTGCGAGATCTACTTCGCCCCTTGAGCACTTCCTGGCGCTTCAAAATCAAGAGACATCTTCATGGCCGCACGCACTTCTTTCATGGTGGCGTCGGCCACGTTTCGCGCGCGCGCCGATCCTGCCTCCAGGATATCCCAGGCCAGGCGCGGATTCTCCTCGTATTTTTTGCGCCGCTCCTGCATGGGATTAAGAATGTTAACCAGCGCATCCGCCGCCCAGCCTTTGCACTCGATACAGCCAATCCCCGCGGACCGGCAGCCGGCGTCCACCTTGGCAATTACGTCGTCTTCGCTGAAAATTTTGTGGAGGTCGCCAACCGGGCACACGTCGGGATTTCCCGGATCTGTCCGGCGCACGCGGGCGGGATCGGTGACCATGGTCTTGAGCTTCTGGCGAACCACCGGCGCAGGATCGGTAAGCAGGATCGTGTTGCCGTAGGATTTCGACATTTTGCGCCCGTCGGTGCCGGGAAGCTTGGCGGCGGGAGTGAGCAAGGGCTGGGGCTCGGGAAGAATAGGTCTTCCCTTCAGGGTGTAGAACATGTTGAAGCGGCGCGCGATTTCGCGAGTCAGTTCAACATGCGGCACCTGGTCCTCGCCCACCGGCACGAAATCGCCTTTGTAAATCAGGATGTCAGCTGCCTGGAGAACGGGATATCCCAGAAACCCATACGTTCCTAAATCCTTCTCTTTAATATTTTCCTTTTGCTCCTTATAAGTCGGCACGCGTTCTAGCCATCCCAGCGGCGTGATCATCGAAAACAGCAGATGCAACTCCGCATGCTGCGGCACATGCGATTGGATGAACATGGTGCAGCGCTCAGGATCGAGCCCGGCGGCAAGCCAATCGAGCAGGACTTCAATGGAGTTTTGCTTCAACTGTGAAGTGTCGGCATAATCGGTGGTGAGCGCGTGCCAGTCGGCGATGAAAAAGAAGCACTCGTACTGGTCCTGCATGCGCACCCAGTTGTCGAGCGCACCGACAAAATTGCCAAGGTGCAGCTTGCCAGTGGAGCGCATGCCGCTAAGGACGCGTTTTTTTGTTTGCGGAGACATCATGCGTTCAATACCAGCAAGAATATTCGCAGCACTGGGTCCACGAGCTTGCTCAAGAGATTAGGTGCGAAGTAAATCAATGCCATCAATCCGAATATTCCTGCCATGTCATAAACCTGCCGAATAGATTCGGGCAGAAAGTGCCGCAATACGTGACTGCCATCGAGCGGCGGGATTGGAATAAGGTTAAAAACCGCCAGCAGCACGTTGATCTCGAGGAACTCGAAGAGTAAAACACAGAGCGGGCCAAGCGCCGATTGGGCATGAAGAGGGTCGTACACTGCCGCTCTTCCCGCGGACGAAGTCAGTTTGATACCGACGAGGAGCACCGTGGCGCCCGTGGCTACAACAAAGTTGCTGATTGGCCCTACCACCGAAGTCAGGACATCGTCGAGCACCGGATTCTGAAAATTGCGCGGATTTACTGGCGTGGGCTTGGCCCATCCCAGGAGTCGAAACCCTGTGACTGCTGCTACAAGTGGCAACAAGACCGTCCCGATCGGATCAATATGTTTGATCGGATTGAGCGTGATTCGACCAAGCATGCGCGCGGTTGGGTCGCCGCGCAAGTTTGCCATCCAGGCATGGGCTGACTCATGCACGCTGATCGCGAACAGGAACGCAATGATCTGAAAAATGATGTCAACGTAGTGGAGGGTCATTCGCGGTTATGGGCGAACCTTGGCTTCGATACTAACAAATTCCGGCGGACCGAACTGCAAAAGCACTTAACCGCAAAGCTCGCGAAGTAACGGCCGCAAAGATCCAAAAGCAAACCTATTTCTCCGAGGAGGAGGGCGGCGCGATGGTTTTAACTTTGATCGTCTTCGCCGGAACGCCGCCAACCACGTGAAATGGCGGAACGTCTTTAGACGCCACTCCGATTGAGCCAACCAGTCCATGTTCGGCGACGCGTATGCCGCTCAACACGGTTGCGTGATAAGTCACGCGGGCTTTCGGCCCGAGTTCGGTCTTATGGTTGGTGATAATCATGCCGTCGTTCAGATCGTGCGAGTGGGTGTAAACGTTGGCGTAGTCAGAGATCGAGCTTCCGGCATGAATGATGAGTTCGCCGCGATCGTCAAGCAGAACGTACTTGTGAATGGTGCAATTGTCTTCGACAGTCAGGTTGTAGCCGAAGGTGACTTCGACGCCGTGGAAAATCTTTACGTTGTTGCCGCAGTGCTTAAACACATGACGCGCCAGCATGGCCCGCATGCGGAACCCGAGCCAGTGATTCAATCCGACCGGCGAGCGGTCATACATCATCCAGAACCAGATCAGCGGCTTGCGTTCGGCGTATTTTGCGGCATCCGCGTCGCCGTAGTATTCGGGCTCGACCGTCGTATTGCGCGGATCGAAAGAATGCACCAGCGCACGCTGCGCAAAATCGCCATCGGGGGCTGAGTACGGCTTCCCAAGATAAAGCTGGTGCAGCACGTCGCGCACAACAATGCTTCGGTGCTCAGGATCGGAATTCTTGAATTCGGAGTCGAGCCACTCGATCCAATCTAGAAATGTCTTCTCCGCCTCGGGCGTTGGCGCGAGATTTCGATACTCATATCGCGGCATAGTTCGGCCTCGTCACAAATGGTCAAACATAGCATAAGGCGTCGTTGGTCGTTGGCTGTTGGTCGTTCGTCACAAGAGGGATAAGTGAATTGCTTCCGACGAGTCAAACACCAATTGATTTTGGCCAGGGGGCAAAAGACCAACGACCAACGGCGCCTATTTTTGCGTGACGGCCAGCTGATGCAGGCCCACCGTGGCGGTATCAATGCGATCCGGGAGCGCGAACTGCGAATCGATCCCGACCTGCGGATACCTCGGGGTCAGAAACTTATCCACGAAGAGCTCCAGCACAAAGTGCGGCACCTCGACTCCGTCCAGAGAAACGGAATCAACATGGACGTATCCCTTACCGCCAGAGCCATGCGCATGTGCCATGACAACCACCTCATGCACACCGCTGAAGATCGAAAGCAGCGGGTTCGAGGAGTGAATGCCTTCGCGGATACGGTCAAAATCCACCTGTGCGGTGCCGGTTATGACGCCCGGCGTCCCCGCCAACTTGAGCGCCTGCACGCCAACCGGCAGCTGCACATTGTCAGAAGCGATGTAAGCGTTCACTTCTTTCTCGGTGAACACGGTAGGGGCCTGGTCTGGCCTCGCGAGGCCTGCGTTCGTTTCAATGTGCTTCAGCTTTTGCTCGATGCTGGAAAGTTCAGTTGGCGATGCCTTTGTCTTTGCGAAACCGGCGAGAGAGGCGACAGTCACCAGAATCGCAAAAGAGGTTCTCACGGTTTCAAAGAGGCGCGAGCGGATGTAGTTGCAAGTTGCGAAACGCGAGTCTTTGTGAGCGTACCTGATAGATCGTAGCCTGATGTTCCCTCACTCACCATCTTGAGCTTTAGCACTCCGCCGAGCGAAGCCGTCCCGCTGACTGTATAAATGCCGCTTGTACTATCAAGTTTCGCGTCTTGGAAAGAAAAATTGCCATCCTGCAGGACAAGCTTTCCGCCAAAAGCTGTCGCCCGGAGCGGGCTACCCTTGCTGGTGAGGACAACGTGAGGGAAACGCGCGTTCTCGACGGCAAAATTCGCGCTCAAATCTGCATTGGCGATCAGTTCCTGCAGACTCCAACCTTCGCCCTTAAATTCGTAGCGGGCCGATCCGGTGCCTTCAACCCAGCTATCATGCATGAGGGCGGAAACTTGGTCGAGCGAGACGTCTTCAACCTCGCCGCTTCCACGGTAAACAGGCGGCCGAGCCAGAAAATCGGCCTTCCATTCGCCCGCGATCTTTCCGCCGAGGACCACGGAGTGGAAATTTGCAACAGCGAGTTTGCCCTGGTCAAGGGTTACGTCCCCGGAAAGTTGAACGCTCGACGAATTCCCAATCGTAAGCTTTTCAACGGATATTTTTCCGGCCGCACGTGCCTGCAGCACATACGGCAGCGGTTTTTGTCCGATGGAAAGGAACTTGTACCAGGATTGCTTGCGTGCGGACGGATTCAGCAGATTGTTCAACGAGACTACGCTGAGTTCAGCGGTGTGCAGATTGAACTGAAGCGTGCAGTCGTGCGGAGTCGGACATGGCCTGGGAATTACCATCGAGCCGCGCCATTGCGTGTCCGCCGCCCCTGCGTTAATGTTTTGCACCCGCGCAGCGTCGTCACCAAGGATCAGATTCGCCGAGCGAATGTCGAGCGGCGCATTCAATCCTCGCACCAGCGCCCGCACATTTCGTAGTTGCGCAGTGCCCGTCACTGTGGGAGATTTCTCGCCCCAGTTTCCCGAAATAGTTAGGTCCAGATTCGAAGTTCCGTCGGCCGACACCGCGGGAGTCGCAATGCCGAGCATCGTTGCAATTTGAAGAAAACGTTTCAGGCTGGCATCTCCGCGGACTGAAGCCTCATATCTCGTGAGGGAAATCCGGCTCCGGGCCAGCAATGGGGTCGGCCTGCCGAGAGCCACATTCACAGGGCCGAACTGAATATTCGGGCCGTTGTCCCGCCCTGTGTCACCATCGCCGTTAGCGCCAGCGGCAATCGTGAACGGAACTCGATCCAGCCGCAGCGGAGGGGAAGACCCCTCTCGAGTTACGGCGAGATCCAACATTTCTCCGTCACCATTCCATTGGATGGGCTCGGTGGCGCCGATGCGACTTATTTCAACTGTGGAGTTAAGGACTCCATCTACATTCAAATCTTGGGAAATACCAGTAGCAGTGTGGCGAAGCAAACCCAATACCGCCTGGGCCGGTACCTTGTTCGCCGATAATGTGAATCGATACGAGGAAAAAGGCAAGCCGGTGGACTCGCCCTTCAATTCCAGGGACCCATCACCAAACCTTGAAGCGCAATCCACGTCTGATAGGGAGTTCCCTGACAGTTCGTAGTTCGCAACACAGTGCGCCGTGAGAGGCAAGTCATCGCCATTGAAGACGTCGTAGCGGCCAAGGTCATCCACGGAGGTATCGGCAACGATTTTCAACTTCCGCGTCCCGGAGAGCGTGCCTGAAATCAGAACGCCGCCTCGCCATCCTTTATCCGCGCCAGAAATGAGTTTCGTGACCTGACCCGCCTGGGCTTGCTTCCACTGGAAAGCAACGTCAATCAGTGGTTCGGCTGGGATGGTCGTTCTCCGCCAAAAGCCGCTGATGTTGATGAGACCCGTGTCGGTGAGATTGGCGTCGGTGCGCATCGGTTGGGCCTTCAGGCGCATACCCCAAACGTCTTCCGACTGCTGCCAGAACGCAAACTGCGCGTCGGTAAAGGCAAAATGAGTCTTTTCCAGCCCGATTTTGAAATTGATGCGCGCGTGCGAGGCCTCAATATAGGGGAATTCCGGCCGAGACTCGCGATGGGAGGATGTCGGCGCGGTCGAAATTTGCGTGGTGCGCTGCAGCAAATCCTGAAGGTCCCATTTGCCTTGCGAATCGCGAGTGAGATTCAAGCTGGCATTGTTAAGGTCGAGTCTGGAAATTTCAAATCTCCCCCGAAGAAGCGAAATAACTCTCAAGGACGCTGTCACATCTTCCGCACGCAGCAACGGCTCCGATCCAAACGATGCGTCATCATAAATCTCGAAATCTTGCAGCTCGAAACCGAGTTGAGGCAAGAAGCGCAGGTGTAGGGAGCCAATCTGAACTCGCTTTCCAATCGCCAGGCTGATGGATCGAGAGACGCGCCAGCGAACGCGTTCCGCTTGCGGCCTTATCAGAAGCAGGGCAACAAAAAGAAAGCAAATTGCTGCCAACCCCCGTCGGTAGAACGATTTGGACAACCTCTGTTTCACTTCACCGCCTTTAGGGTGCGGTTCCAGCGAGTCTCGTCGAAGAAGTGAATAATCACGTGTCCGAGAAACGCCAGTCGCTGGCCAAACTCCTTTTGCTGATACTGGTCCTCGGGCGTATTAAATGACCAGTAAATGAACATGGGGCGGCCGATAACGTTCTCCCTGGGAATAAATCCCCAATATCGGCTATCAAGGCTCACGTCACGGTTGTCGCCCATTCCAAAATAGCTGCCAGGGGGGACGACGATATCACCGTTGTCAATGTGATCTGGCATCGTCAGCTTCCATTCATCAATCACATTAGGTTGGTCGCCAGCGGAGACTGCCGGAAAATTATCACGGTACGGGTCGTAAGAATTGAATCCGGCTTGGTCGCTGTGGTTCACATAGGTCTCATTCAGCTTCTCGCCATTACGATAGACCACCCCGTCGCGCAGATGAATGCGGTCGCCGGGCAGCCCGATGATGCGCTTGACGATGTAAAGCTCAGGCGTTCGCGGATCCACCGAAAGAAAGACCACGATGTCGTCGTGATGGATTTGGCTGTAAGGAACCAATGGCCCCACCCAATGTGTGTGGGGCGAGAACTGCACGCGGTTGACGAAAACGTGGTCGCCAATGAGGAGCGTTTTCACCATTGATGCCGAAGGAATCTCAAATGCCTGCAGAATGAACGTGATGATAAACAGGCCGGTGACCAAAACTCCCGCGAGAGACGCCAGGAATTCGACCGTGCTCTCCCGCGGTTTTTCGTCCTGCTTGTCTTTCTTTGCCAAGCCTTATACCTCGTTCAGTAGTCTCGCCGTCAATGTACCAGGCGGAGCGTGCGGTCCCAGCGCGTGATCTGCATCAGGTGTCCCATCGCATAAATGAATCGGGTAAGTTTATCACTCGCTGCCGCGTCGGAGTCTTCCTGCTTGCGCATGGACCAGTAAATTACCAGCGGCCTGCCGACGACGTTCTCTTGCGGAACGAAGCCCCAATAGCGGCTGTCAGAACTGTCATCGCGGTTGTCTCCCATCACAAAGTAGCTGCCTTCCGGAACAATCAACTGATTGTCCTCCACCATCTTTTTCATCTCCTGCCACCAGGCGCCGCTCAGGCCGGCAGGCAGAAAGTCCAATCGTGGAAACTCATCGCGAAAGGCGTCATGTGGACGGAAATAATGCACATATCCTTCGACCAGAGGAGTGCCGTTGATAAAGACCTGCCGATTGATCAATCGAATGTGGTCTCCAGGGATTCCTATCACTCGCTTCACAAAATGCAGTCGTGGGTCGAGGGGATAATGAAACACGACGATGTCGCCGCGCTTCACCTTGCGATAGGGCAGCATCTGGCCCAGAAAATCATCCGCACCGAAGTGCAGCTTATCCACCAGTAAGTAATCGCCGGTGAGGAGCGTGTTTTCCATGGATTCCGAAGGAATTTGAAATGCCTGCACGATGAACGTAACAATGAAGATGGCGATGACAACAATGCCCATCAGCCACTCCAGTGATTCGGGCCAGCCCGATGTGCGTACGTGTTCAACCGGTTCGGGACTCACTGTGCATCTCCATTTTCGTTTGCGGCCAGATATTCTAGAACCTGGCGTGCGGCATCCTGCTCGGCAGTTTTCTTAGTCGAGCCCTCCGCTCGTCCTACGAATTCGACTCGCCCCTCTCCTATCGCATACAGCCTGGCTTCGATAGTGAAGGTTTTCTGATGCTCGGGCCCTACTTCCTTAACCATGACATACGCAGGCTGGGGACGGCTGTCGGCCTGCAACTTTTCCTGCAACGCCGACTTGAAATCAGTCACCTTGGAGGCCCTGCCGCTCGAAATAAATGCCTCCAATTCCGGCAATAAAACGTGATGCAGGATCACCAAACGCGCGGTCTCGAAACCTGCATCGAGATAGATCGCACCCAGCACCGCTTCCAAAGCATCAACCAGCAGGGCAGACTTGCTGCGGCCGCCACTCTTCTCTTCGCCTCGACCCAGACGCAGATATCTTCCAAGTTCCAGCCGTTCAGCAACATTAATAAGATGATTCTTGCTGACCAGGTGGGCGCGCAATTTTGAAAGCTGGCCCTCGCTGAACTGCGGGAAGCGCGTGAATAACTCTTCGGTCGCCACTAACCCTAGCACTGCATCACCCAGAAACTCGAGCTGCTCATTGTCTTTGGCGCGTTCTGCAGCCTCAGGCCGGGCCGCTTCTGCCTCGCGCGCCTGTGAACTATGGGTAAGCGCCTGCTGCAGCAAGCCGGGGGAAGCGAAGACGTGCCCGAGGATCCTTTCCAGGTTCACCACCTCTCGTGCGTGTGTCGTTACACTGGGATTCATGGACTATTCAATGGCTTGATGAGTTGGAACTTTGAGGCGAGGAACCTGGGGTGGCGCTTCCGCCGGTCATGGTCACCAGGCGATCACGCTCATTGCGAGCCATCTTGCCGACGTCGCTGCCTTCCTGTGTGATTTCAACCGCCCGGTTGGCTTGCTGCAATGCATCAGCGTACTTTTTCTGCTGATCGAGCGCGAGCGCCAGGCGCAACACCACGACCGGATCGGGGTTGGCCGCGTCGGCGTCAATCGCTTTACGCAAGTTACCCTCGGCATCCGCGTACTGCTCCTGCTTGTATTGAAGAGTTCCCACGATCGCGAACGCGCTGGAGCGCAAGGTCTTCTTATAGGCTTCCAACCGATCAGTCGGGGTGCCGCTCGGAACCGCCAAATCCGTGTCAATAGTTTCGAGCGCGTGCTGCGCGTAATCAATCGCGCGTTTTGCTCGCTTGTCCTTGTCGAGATCGGTGGGCGATGTCTGTTCCTGCAGGACCTCGGCGACGCTGATCAGCGCCTCCGGATCGTCCTTATCAAGACTCAGGACCTTCAATCCAACATCCATCAATTTCTGCGCGTTTCCAGCGTTCTGATACGCATTCATTGCCGACCGATGTTCCGCCCTGCTGGCTGGGCTGGCCTGATGTTTGTCCCACAGTTGAGACTGCTCCGATCGATACCAGCGCAATTGTTAATGTTGCAGTGTATTTCATGTCTTTATTCTTCCGAATAATTCCTGTGACGCAACTATTGTTTCTGATCGTCTTGAGAAGGCTGTGTCTGTTGCGCGCGAGTGGGTGGAGCATAAGGTTTTTGCAATCCTTCCTCCGCTGCCGCTTTGGCTTCGGGAAGGGTGTCGCTCGCGGTCACCGCCGCTTTGTACTGCTCGACTGCGGCCGCTCGCTTTGCCGCATCGTCTTCATCATTCTGCAAATCCAAAATCCTGCCCAGATAGACATGCGACCAGGCGACGACCTTTGGTTCACTAGTCGCCCTCAGTGCCTGCTCAAAATAATCTTGGGCTTTGCGCATGGCTCTCAGCGCTGTCGGTTCATTTGAATCATCCGGCTGCGCATCATCCATTTTTCCCCGCAAAGCAATTTGCGCGAGGATGAACAGCGCCCTGCCTGGATCTTCGTTCTTTTCGGCAAGAGCCTGCTTCGCGAGCTTCTCTGCCGTTTGAACATCGCCTGCCGAAAGACGTTCTTCTGCCGTGACTAGGAGCTTGCCCTCCTTAGGACGAGAAAGATGCAACAGTTCCGGTTCGGCGGACGTCGCAAACTGAATCTGCCCGGCCCGCTTCTGTTCTGCCCGAGCGTCAATTCCTGCGATCATTGCCGGCAAAGCGGCTCTGAAACCAGCGCTATCCTTTTCAAATTGCAGCAAGCGTTGGTAAAAATAACGCGTCAGGATGAAGCCCTGTTGCTCTGAGTCTGCAATCGAACGGTCTTGCTCGGGCTGTGCTGCCTTGCCGCCTGCAAGAGTGCGCGCTTCCACGGCTCGGATCAAACACTCGGTTACCAGCAACGATGGATCCTCTTTAAAACTTTCATCCATCGGGGCCAGCCGCAGCGAATCCATGAGGGGATCGAGCGGCTTCAAATTTACGGCAAACTTGCCCACCATCGGATCCAGCAGAAAATGTAGAAAAGCGTGGCGGACCAAATCCATCTTCAAGCCTGATCCTGGAGCAGGCGTGATCACAACGTAATAGTCGTTGGCATAGCTCCGCGCGTTTATCTCCGAAGGTGTACCCATCGCCTCCATGTACACGGTGAACGTGCGCCCCTGGTAATTGGCTGACGGCAGGCGCAGATACAGCTCCGTGCCGGAAATCATGCGAGAGAGTGGTTCACGATACTGTCCGTTGAATGCGGCGTAAGCTGCGGAATGTTGCTCCCATATCGAGTGAATTCCTGCCGCTGCATAGAACTTGGTCAGCAACGGAACTAGCCCTAGAACGCCGCTTGCGTCAGGCGGCAAGTCTGCTTCTTTGACTTTGAGGTTCAATGCAGGTGGTGGATTCAGATATAGCGCCAGAGATATGTAGGATGACAGCGTGCGAGCGTCGGTGCCTTGCTGGTGGTCGTGATAGAACGCGCAGAGAGAATCCGAAGCCGCTTTTGCCTGTTCGGAAGATTCGAGACTGGCGCCAACTTCTCGCCGCACAGCCATTCGCACGGGATCAGATGCCGTGAGTCCGGCGTCATATCCGCAATTGTTGATTGCGGTCAGGACTGCGAATACGGTCTCGCTGTTTTCGAGTTGTACCCCGCCCTGGGCGAGCGCAGGCGCAGTGGCAAGGAACAAGAACGCGGCACATCGAAAAATCAAATTCTTATAGGACACTGGAATAGAAATCAGGGAGTCCTCCACGGACTGGAGAGCAGGCCTTCTTTCTAAAAGTTTAAGAGGTTCGGTGCCGAGGGTCAAACTGTACGGGACACAAAACTGAGAAGATAGTAACTCTGAGCCAGCCTCCGTTCTCGGAAGGACCTTGTGCTAACCTGTTATTTCCTCCCTCGCCGGGATGGCGGAACTGGCAGACGCAGCGGACTCAAAATCCGCCGGTGCTTAGCACCTTGGGGGTTCAACTCCCCCTCCCGGCACCAAGATTTCTCTATTGTTTTGAATCATCTACTGGGAATGTGAAGGCTCCATTGTCGGAGGGGAAGAATCAAAACTGTAGTAAAACTGTAGTAGTTGGCGCTTGGCGCAGAAATTGGCGCAGCTGCTGCCTGAACGATTTCATTTCTCTGTGCAGGCAAAGTCCTTCATCGACATGGTGTCGCGACGCATGCGTCCTTAATTGAACTCCGGACGAACTTGGGATTGAAGATGAATTTTCGTGACTCGTAATCACCCAAGCTAAAGTAGATTACCGCTTTGAGAAAATGTGTGGTCGGATTGTCAAAGACTGAGTTGGCCCAATCGTAACCGCTACACAACACCTTTCCGCTTTGCACGTCCAAATTCAGCTTGTACCCGTCTGAGAGCGAAGACAAAACAGCGAAATCCCCCGCGATGCTCACATCGTTGAGTTCTATAACAGCATAATTTTCACGCGGCTTTTTTCTTTCAGATCCACCGTTCCAAGCCGAGGCTTCCCAGCTGCAAAATAGAATTCGTGGTCTGTGAAAGCGATTGAAACCGACAGGATCCCCGAATCCGCGTCGTAATGTGATTCCCAGCCGGTTTCCGAAGTCTCCGATTTTGGTTGGACTGTGAATGCAAGCGTACTGGCGAGTCCCAGTGATCCTAGAAAAGGTCTCGTTTGAGCCACTTGTTGGCGATGCTCGAACTCAGCTGATGTCTCAAATTCCGACTTAACCTGATCGCGCTTGGGTGCTACCAGGAGGTCAATGATTGCCTCTGGGTCGTGTCCGCGAAACCCCGGGCCCAGCGTTCCCACAGTGTCGTCCATCGACACGAGCAAGTACGACGACTGGTGACTACCAGGCCGGGCGACGTTCGACTTTACACCCTGGCTGATTTGAGGGGCTGCTAGCCGAACGAACAAACTGCACAACACCAAAGCTGACGCACAGCGACATTTAGTCCGCGCCAGACCAAGGATTCTGCGGTAATCGGACAAGAATTTACGTTGCGTTTCCGGTAGCGCGAGCGAGTTCCAGGGCAGTCGGAACCCTCCCCTGGTTGAGGCTTTGCGACCGCACCGATTCATGCGCATCTTAGGTTCCTCTCCGTTCGAGTCGACCGTGACAACCACCAAAAGCGCCAGAATTGTATAGCTCCAGCGCGGCATTGGAAATTAGTCGATTTTGGGATATCCCCATTCAGGATTGTAGAACCTGCCTCGTAGTCGTTGAGGCGGGCCCTGAAAAACCAAGAACTACATCCGAGAGTATCGGCTTTTTCTGAAGCGATTGAAACAGGCTGGACTTAGCTGCTGGACTCACTCAGGCTGAAGTGGGCCAAACTCCTTTACCGGCCTCAATCTTTCACGGACGTAAAGGTCACTTCCCTCGGATTCGAATAACGTAGCGCAGGATCACCGAATCACGTCGGCCCCATGAACTTGTTTTGCTCAGACAGTATCTCGTTCGCCGGTACTGAGCCTCATCACCGGTCGTGCCACCTCGACTCACTGTCGCTGATATGCGAAGCAGCTTCCCTGGTACTCAGTTTCCAGAGCCTTCGTTGAGGCTCCCTGCCCACACTACCGTGGTATCACAGCCGGACCGGGAAGTGGAGAGTTTCACTGTAGTAAAACTGTAGTAGTTCCATGCTCAGAACTGAGCATTCATGGTCAGAACCGATCAACACCTACGCCTTGTAACCGGTTGAAAAATCGAATAGAGTAGAGAATTTTCATAACCGATCAGAACCCGCCTGTGAACTCAAAATCCGCCGGGCTTCGGCCCTTGGGGGTTCGACTCCCCCTCCCGGCACCAGTCCTAAACCCCGTAGAATAAGCAGCTAGCCAGCGCTAGTTCACCGCACGGGATGCGGTGGACGGGCACGACATTTCGTCATTGTGCCCAATTTGTGCCTTTATCAGGGTTTGCTTTTGTTCTGCCTGCACTCTTTCCTGCTCGACGCGCTTTTCTGACTCCTGCAATTTCAGAATTGCATCGTTCATGTCCGAGGGGCTCACGATTGCGTAGCGTTCGAAGACGCTCCGCGTGCGCCAGCCACCGATCTTCATAATGATTCCTTCTGCGACTCCCGCCCTGCGAAGATTTCGTGCTCCGGTTCTCCGCAAATCGTGAAAGAGCAAGTCAGGCACTCCGGCGTGAGCACATGCGTTTTTCCAGGTGACGCGAAAATCGCAAACGGGCCTTCCGTTTGATCGCGTAAACACGTGATCCTCGGCCGGTTTTCCGTGGACGAGAGCTGAAAGGAGCATGCAGACTTCATCTGTCATCATTACCTCTCGGCCGTCACGATTCTTGGTCGTGCCAGGCTCAAGCCGAATCACCCGCTGAGAGACGTCCAACTGATTGACGCGCATCGTGAGTAACTCCGAAACGCGCCAGCCGTATGTACGTCCACATTCGACCAAGGAGCGAAACCAAAGGTCTGGACAATACTCAATCAGCTTGCGATACTGCCCGTCCTCCAAGAATCCCTTCCGGATGTTGTTCTCCGCAAGTTTGGGAAATTTAGGTGCACGGACTACTTTGGGCGGGGTAGCCTGCTGCCCTAGATGAAACATCCGTTTAAGCGCAGCCAATTCCCGGTTGATTGTCGCGTTAGCTGCCTCTTCTTGCTGTCGCTTGTCCACGTACCTTGCCAACTGCTCACTGGTCACATCGACTGCTCTCATGCTCCCGAAGAACGGTTTCAAGTTACGATTCCAGCGCGCCTCAGCGTCGGTCAGGCTTTTGCGACCGTTGATGCGATAGTCCCGCACGAACATCGTTGCCAGATCATCAACTTTTGTCCGTTCCAGCAACGGGCCGACAAAGGTTCCTTGGTTGATTTCGGCCAGCCGAGTCCTCAGCATTCTTTCGGCTTTGCGAAAATCAGTTGTCTGCGTGCTCTCTCTGAAGGGGCGTCCGTGACGGTGATACTTAATCCACCATACCGGGGACCCCTTCCGCTTATAGACACTGCCTGTGCCTTTCTTGCGCTTCATTCCTCCTCCTGTTTTCTGCGGCCTCCCCAGCGAGCCTCAGCGGCCTTGCGAGCGATTTCCCGACGCTTGCTTTCATCAAGAATTTGGAAGCGGGCGTTTGCCCCTTTCTTCCCGATTGCTGAAAGCGTTTCGGGGGACACCTTCTTCGCTCGTGCTTTGCCACCTTTGCTGCCAAGAGCAACCGCATTTGGGTCTTTCTTTTTAGTTCTCACTCAGACGCCTTTCAGACGGAATACTAATCTAGCGCTAGGCAAGCATTCAACAAAAATCTGTAAGACGACGCTTCGATTTGTCGATGTGATTATCCAAATCGTGCAGATCATAAAGCCAAGGAGAACGTTCGTCGTGCTGAATGATGGGCAACTCTCCGCACTGAGTGAGGTGGCGCAGCTTTGGGGAATCCGGTCGAAGGCGAACGCGATTCCGGTCTGAAGCCGAACACCATTCCGTTATGAAGCCGAACAGCATTCCGGTCTGAAGGCGAACACCGATTCCAGTGGGAA
>WNFY01001639.1_pt1 | contig 21637 bp, 23 predicted proteins | sample 5400091 | NCBI WGS metagenome assembly WNFY01 (sample SAMN13153364, study PRJNA577476) | soil metagenome | isolation source: 60 cm soil or saprolite under grassland replicate 1 | place: USA:California | collected 2016-06-15
TGAGATGCTCGCCAAGCTCGAGCGCGGCGAGCGCCTGTGGTAGAGGTCAACAGGCTGTTGAAAAACGCTTCAGACGGAAGCGTTTTTCTGCAGCCTCCGAATTGGGGGATCGCAAGGGGGCGTAGCCCCCTTCCAGTGATCTGGTATCGCTTGACAAATAGCAGGGCGCTTTCATAATCGCCGGACAGGCTAAACCGAGGAGGGACCATGCCAGGTAATAGTGTTCTGAGCATTTCGAGGCGCGTGCTCGGCGCCCTGTTCGTCGGGCTCGCGCTCTCCGGCACGGCGCTCGCGCAGCAGCCGCTCAAGATCGGCTTCGGCATGAGCCTCACCGGACCGCTCGCGGGCAACGGCAAGGCGGCGCTGATCGCGATGGAGATCTGGCGCGACGACGTCAACGCGAAGGGCGGGATCCTCGGGCGCAAGGTCGAGTTCGTCTACTACGACGACCAGACCAGCCCCGCCACCGTCCCGAGCATCTATACCAAGCTCCTCGACGTGGACAAGGTCGACCTCGTGGTGTCGGGCTACGGCACCAACGTCATCGCGCCCGCGATGCCGATCAACTTCCAGATCATGCCGGCGGGACCGAACCCGGCGGTCGGCTGGTCCCAGGGGTTCTTCGACGCGGCAATGGGGATGAACCCGAAGCCGAGGACGATCGCGCTAGTGGGCGCTGACGCGGAATACCCGGCGATGGCGCTGGAAGGCGCGCGCGAGCACGCCAAGAAAACGGGCCTCAAGATCGTATACGACAAGACCTATCCGCCCAACACCGTGGACTACTCGCCGATCGTGCGCGCGATCCAGGCGACCAACCCCGAGGTCGTCTTCGTCGCTTCCTATCCGCCGGACTCGGCGGGCATGGTGCGCGCCGCGAACGAAGTGGGCCTGAAGACGCGCATGTTCGGCGGCGGCCTGGTCGGACCGCAGTTCGCCGCGCTGAAGACACAGCTCGGACCGCTCCTGAACGGCGTGGTGAACTACGAGTTCTACGTGCCCGAACTGGGGAGCAAGTTTCCTTTCCTCGACCAGTTCCTCGCCAAGTACCAGGCTCGCGCGATCGTCGAGAAAGTGGACCCGCTCGGCTTCTACCTGCCGCCCTACGCCTACGCGATGATGCAGGTGCTCGATCAGGCGATCACCGCGACCAAGGGTCTGGACCAGGCCAAGCTCGCCGAGTACATTCACAAGAACACGTTCAACACGTATGTCGGCAGGGTCGGATTCGCCAAGAACGGCGAATGGGCCGCGCCCCGGGTGATGATGACCCAATACCACGGCATCATCGGCAACGACGTCGAACAGTTCAAGAAGCCCGGGCGCCTCACCGTGCTTTCCCCCAAGGAATACAAGACCGGGGACCTGAAAGCGCCTTACCACGAAAACAAGAAATAACGATTGAGCTGCGCCGGCGGGGAAACCCGCCGGTGCCGTTTTCTCCGCATGGAAGTCTCGTGGGCGTTGCTCGCCAACGCAGTCATTGCCGGCCTCTTGCTCGGCGGGTTTTACGCCGCGATGAGCGTCGGCATCTCGATCTCGTTCGGGATGCTCGACGTCGTCAACATCGCGCACCCGGCTTTCATCATCCTGGGCTCGTATATCGCGTACATCGTCAACGACCGCTTCGGATTTGACCCGATCGTCGTTTCGGTGGCGGTGTCCCCGCTGTTCTTCCTCCTGGGGATGGTTCTGTACCGGATCTATTACATCTGTTTCGAACGCCGCGGGCAGGAATCGCTGCGCGGTCTCGCGTTCTTCTTCGGCATCCTGTTCATCACCGAGGTCGCGCTCGTCCTGATCTTCGGCGTGGATTACCGCATGGTGAGCACGCGCTACGGCGACGTGACCTGGCGCGCGGGCGAGGTCGATTTCCCGATGCGCCTGGTCGTGCCCTTCCTAGTGTCCATGGTGATGGTCGTCGGCGTCCAGCTCTTTCTCACGCACACTTTCTTCGGACGCGCCGTGCTCGCGGTCGCCCAGGACCAGCTCGCGCTGCGCCTGATGGGCGTGAATCCCGTGCGCGTCAAGGAGCTCGCTTTCGCCCTCTCGATCGCCACCGCTGGCGTCGCCGGCGCCTTTCTCATCGTGATCCAGCCGGTGCAGCCGGCGATCGGGCGCGAATTCATCGGCCTGGTGTTCGCCGTGTGCGTGCTGGGCGGCATGGGCTCGATTCTCGGCACGCTGCTCGGCGCCTTCGTGCTCGGGCTCGCCGAGTCCTTCACCTCCACGTTTTTCGGACCTTCGTGGGCGCCGGCCGTCTCCTTCGGCCTGCTGCTCGCGACGCTCGCGTTCCGCCCGTCTGGGCTGCTAGGCCGATGAGCAACCAGGTCTTCGCCGCAGTGGCCTTCGCCGTGGCGCTCGCGCTCGCCGCCGTCACGCAGCTCATCTCGAACGACTATTTCTTCACTGCCGCCTACACGGTGCTGCTCTTCGTGATCCTCGCCACGGCATGGAACATCCTCGGCGGCTACACCGGCTACGTGAATTTCGGCTCGGCGGCGTTCTTCGCGATCGGCGCCTATACCACGGTCTTCTTATACAACGCGTTCAAGGCGCCGCTGCCGGTGGGGATCGTCGCCGGGACTCTGGTGGCGGGGCTCGCGGGGCTCGGACTGGGCTATCTCACGCTGCGCCTGCGCGGCGTCTTCTTCGCGATCGCGTCGCTCGCGCTCGCCGTGGTGCTCTACATCTTCGTGGTGAACTGGGACTACGTCGGCGGCGCGCGCGGAGCCTACGTGCTGCAGCCCCGCGAGATTCCGTTCGGCCTGCCGCGCTACATCCACCTGCTCTACGCGGTGCAACTGATGGTGGCGGCGTTCGCGCTCGTCGTTGCCCGCGCGATCGAGCATTCGACCCTCGGCCGGGGCCTCGCCGCGATCCGCGACGACGAGCTCGCCGCCGAATGCTCGGGCGTGCCGACCTTGAGGCTCAAGATCTTCTCGACCATGGCGAGCTGCGCCCTGATGGGCATGGCGGGAACCACCTTTCCCTATTACCTCTCGTACATCGAGCCGAGCTCGGCGTTCAGCTTGTCGTACGCGGTCAACAGCATCGCGATGCCGCTCATCGGCGGCATGATGAGCTGGATGGGGCCGCTCATCGGCGCGGTGCTGCTCGGCAGCGTGCAGCAGCTGGTGCAGGTGACGGTGTCGTCGGCCTGGAACCTGCTCATCGTCGGCGCGCTGCTGGTGCTCTTCGTCACGCTCGCCCCGAACGGCATCATGGGCTGGGTCGACGCCTGGCGGCGGCGCAAGGAGCGATGATGGCCGCAGCGCTTCTCGAAGTTGAAGGTGTCACCAAGCGATTCGGCGGCTTTACCGCGCTCGACGGCGTCGATTTCCTCGTGCGCCCGGGCGAGCGGGTCGGTCTCATCGGGCCGAACGGCTCGGGCAAGAGCACGCTCGTCAATTGCATCGCCGGAACGCTGAAGAACGAGGAAGGCAGCATCCGTTTCGAGGGCGAGGACATCTGCGGGTATGCCGCGCACAGGCGCATCCGCATGGGCCTCGCGCGCAGCTTCCAGATTCCCAAGCCCTTCGCCAGCATGACGGTGCTCGACAATCTGCGCGTGCCGCTCATCTACGCCGCGCGCAAGCACGAGAAGCTCGCGCCCGGCCGGATCGTCGAGGAGGCGATGCGCATCCTCGGGGAGGTGGGTCTCGCCGGACGGGCGCACGCGATGTCGGGCGGCCTCACCCAGGTGGACATGAGAAAGCTCGAGCTCGCGCGGGCGATGGCGGCGAAGCCCAAGCTCCTCATTTCCGACGAGGCCATGGCCGGGCTCTCCGCTTCCGAGGTGGACGACATCCTGGCGCTCCTGTCCGGCCTGAAGGAGCAGGGTGTCGCGGTCATCATGATCGAGCACGTCATGCGCGCGGTGATGAAATTCTCCGAGCGCATCGCGGTGCTCGTCGCCGGGCGCAAGATCGCCGACGGCGATCCGCAGTCCGTGGCCGGCAGCGCCGAAGTCGTGAAGGCCTACCTTGGAGAATAGCCTTCGCGTCGAAGGCCTTTGCGCGGGCTACGGCGCGGTGCAGGTGCTCGACCGCATTTCGCTCGCGGTGAAGGACGGCGAGACGGTGACCCTCCTCGGCACCAACGGCAACGGCAAGAGCACGCTCATGAAATGCATCATGGGCATCGTGCCTCCGAGCTCAGGCGCCGTCAGCGCGACGGTCGACGGGGTCGAGCACGATCTCGCGGGCCGTGCGCCCGAGGAAATCGTCGACCTCGGCATCGTGCTGGTCCCCGAGGGACGCAGGCTTTTCCCGCGGCTCACGGTCGAGGAGAACCTGCTGCTCGGGGCGTATCGCCCCAAGGCGCGCGCCGCCATCTCCAGGAACCAGGATTTCTGCTTCAGCATGTTCCCGCGCCTCGCCGAGCGGCGCAGGCAGCTCGCCGGCAGCATGAGCGGGGGCGAGCAGCAGATGCTGACGCTCGCCCGCGCCCTGATGACCGCGCCCAAGATCCTCCTGATCGACGAGCCCTCGGTCGGCCTCGCGCCGATCCTGGTCATCCAGACCATTGACAAAATCAGGGAGCTCAAGGAAAGCTACCGGCTCACCGTGCTGATGGCCGAGCAGAACTTCAACCAGGCGATCCGCATCGCCGACCGCGGCTACGTGATCGTGCACGGCCGGATCGAGTACGAGGGCCGCTCGCGAGAGGATCTCGCCAACAACGAGCTGATCCACAAGCTCTACATGGGGCTATGATCCGGGACCATGCCTGAAATACCGGAACTGGGCTTCCTGACGCAATCCGCCAGCCTGCCGTGGCTGCTCGGCGCGGCGGTGCTTCTGTCGCTCGGCGCGATCCTCGTCCTCGCGGGCCTGACCGCGCTCTTCGGCCTGCACCCCTTGCGCTTCATGACGCGCACGCTCCTGGGGCTGCTGCTCATTTCGCTGGGGCTCCTCGAGGGCACGATCACCGTCGGCATCCAGGGCTACCGCTCGCTTGCGCGCGAGGAGCTCGCCGCGCGCATCGCGGTGCGTCCTTACGGCCCGCAGCAATTCGCGGCCACCTTCCGCTTTCCCGACGGACGGATGGCGACCTACCCGATCTCCGGGGACGAGATCTACGTGGACGCGCGCATCCTCAAATGGCACGCGCTCGCGACTCTGCTCGGCCTGAACACCGCCTACGAGCTCGACCGCGTCGGGGGACGCTACCGCGAGATCGACAAGGAGCGCGCCGCGGCGCGCACGCTCCACTCGCTCGGCCGGGAAAAACCCCTGGATCTGTTCGATTTGCGCAAGCGCTACACTTTCCTCGCGCCGCTCCTCGATGCCGAATACGGCTCGGCCGCCTTCGTCCCGGTCTACGAGCCCACGGAGCTCGAGCTGCGCGTTTCGACGACCGGCCTTGTCATCCGCCCGGCGGCTGCTTCGAAGACCGTCGAGAAATGGCTTAACTAGGGAAAGTCTAAAACCTCAATGGCATCAATCAGAGCCATAACGCGCTAGTCGTCGACCTCGAAGCGCTTCCACTCTCCCTTCGGCCGGCTCTTTCCGTCCCAGCCGATGCGGTCCATGTCGCTGAAGAACTGCAGGCGGTTCCCTTCCGGATCGTCGAAGTCGAAGGTGTAGTCGTTGCCCGGCCCTTCGTGCTTGATCTTGCCGCGCACGTTCACGCCCTGCGCAAGGAGATATTTCCGGATGCGCTTGAGCGCATCGAGATGGGCGACCTCCATAGCGATCTGCTGGAGGATCGTGGCGCCGGCGCCCTTCTTGTCGTCGTCGGGCATCTTTGCGAGCACGAAGCTGTGGTGGTCGCCGCCGAAGCGCAGGAAGGTCATGCCTTTCTCGTTGACGTCGGAGACCTTGAAGCCGAGCACGCGCGTGTAGAAATCGACCATCCTGGGCAGATCGCGGCAATAGAGGCCGACGTGGCCGATCTTGCGGATGCGGATGGGGTTGGCGGTATCGGTCATTTCGGGTTGCTCCCGCGGTGGATTGCGTGTTCCGCTTGGAAGAACGACAGTTCGAGCCGGTTTGACAGCGCCGTTAATGTACACCGTAATATCGGTGTCATGAAGCGTCTGCCCCGCCTCGCCGCCGCGCTCGCCTGCTTTGCGGCCGCCGCCTTCGCCCAGACGCCTTCCAACCGGGACATCTACATGTACCAGGGCGCCGACCGCGACAAGCGGCTCGTCGAAGGCGCGAAGAAGGAGCGGGAGCTCCTGTTCTACAGCACGATGACGGTCGCCGACGGCAAGGCGCTCGCGACCGTGTTCCAGCGGAAGTACGCAGTCCGGGTCAACCATTGGCGCGGGTCGGCCGAAAAGATCGTCAGCCGCGCCTTGGCCGAAGCCCGCGCCCGGCGCCACGAGGCCGACCTGTTCGAGACCAGCTCGCACCGGATCGAGGCGCTCTACCGGGAGCGCCTGCTCGAGGATTTCCACACGCCGGTGCTGCGCGACATCGTGCCGGAGGCCTTTCCCCGCGGCCACAGGCAGTACGTCGCCGACCGCTTCGCGTTCTTCGTGATGGGCTACAACACCGACCTCGTCAAGCGCGAGGAGCTGCCGGCGACCTACGAGGACCTGCTGCAGCCGCGATGGACCGGAAGGATCACGATCGAGGGAACCGACGTGCTCTGGTTCGCGGCTGTTGCCAAGGCGATGGGCGAGGACAAGGGCATCCCCTATTTCAGGAAGCTCGCGGCGATGAAGCCGGAGATCCGCCACGGCCACATCCACACGGCGCAGCTCGTGGCCTCGGGCGAAGTCCCGTTCTTTCTCACCGCGTACAACAACAACATCGAGACCCTGAAGTTGAAGGGCGCGCCGGTCGAGTGGAAGCCGCTGCAGCCGGCGTTCGGACAGGCCGCGGCGGTCGGCTTGTCGCGCTACGCGCCGCACCCGCACGCGGCGCTGCTTTTCACCGAGTTCGTGCTCTCGAAAGAGGGCCAGGAGATCCTGAAAAGCGGAAATCGCGTCCCGACCAGCAGGCTGGTGGACAGCCCGCTCAACAAGTTCAAGTACGAGATCGTCGATCCGGTGCTGGCGCTCGACGAAGGCGACAAGTGGGACGGGCTCTTCTCGAGCCTCTTTCTCGGCGGCCGGGCCGTGAAGGAGGGCGATTGATGGACGCGCCCATCCGGCCGCCCGCCCGGGACAAAGGCATGCCCCAGGCGGTCGCCGGGCTCAAGCACGAGCTAGCGCGGCGCGGCATGACCCTCGCGTATTGCGCAGACGGCGCGTCCGCCCTCGCCTTTCTGCTCTCGCGCATCCCGGCCGGCGCAGTGGTGATGAACGGCGGCTCGACCACGCTCGAGAGAATCGGCTTTCTCGACGCGCTGAAGGACGGGCCCTACGACTGGCTGCGCCCGCGCGTGAAGGCGGTGAACGACCCCGATGAGCGCGTGCGCGCGCGCCGCCGCGGAGCTGTACCACGCCAGCGTCCAAAGTAGTAATCTGTTCCGGGAACGGTCAAATAAGCTCACACAGGAGGACATGATGGAGGCAAACCTGAAAAAGCTGGAACTCTTGTACGACTACACGAAGTTTCACATCGGACTCTATCTTGTATTCGCTTCCGCCTACATCACCCTGGCCACGTCGAAAATCGGCAGGAAGGACGCCTTGCCCATCCTCCAGCCCACCCTTGTCTGGATCGCCGTGGTCTGTTTCATGGTCGCGGGAGTTGCAGCCGGAGTGATCGCCAGCAGCATCACCCAGTCCAGGAGCAATGGCGCCGACGATTTTCTCAGGGAGAAAATCGGTCCCTGGAGCACCATGCTTCTCCCCGCGAGGCTCTGGGTCTATATCGAGCACACCGCGTTTTGGCTCGGCCTGATCTGCGCGGTCCTGTCGTTTGTGTTTTCGAAGTGAAGCGGGCGTGGTGGCGATCAATTCGACGGCCTGAATTTCTGCGCGCGCTTGCCGCTGCCGACCTCGGACGTATACAGGTTGCCCTTCGAATCGATGCCGATGTTGTGCAGCACCAGGAACTGTCCGGCGTAGCGGCCGGGGCGGCCGAATGAATTGACCACCCTGCCCGACCCGCGCTCGACCGTGAGCACCTGGTCGTTGGTGCCGTCGGCGAGGTAGAAATATTTCTGCTGCGCGTCGTTCGAGAACACCAGGTCGAAGGAGGAACCCGAGCCGAGCGATTTTTCCTCGAACGTGAACTGTTTGACGAAGGTTCCGTCCTTCTTGAACACCTGCACGCGGTTGTTGGCGCGGTCGCACACGTAGACCAGGCCGTCGTTCGAGAGGCGCACGCAGTGCACCGGGTTCGCGAACTGCGGCGACTGCGGGTTGTATAGGGAGAGCTTCTCGTCGCTCGGCGCCTTGCCGTAGGCGCCCCAGTGGCGCTTGTACACGCCGCTCGCGGCGTCGAGCACGATCACGCGCTTGTTGCCGTAGCCGTCGGCGATGTAGAGCTCGTTCGTTGCCGCGTCGACCTCCATGTGCGCGGGCCGGCCGAGCAGGGTGGGCGAATTGCTGCCGCCCGTCTGCCCGGCTCGCCCGACCTGCATCAGGAATTTTCCGTCGGGCGTGAACTTGATGAGCTGGTGGTCCTTGGGATCGTTGCCGCCGACCCAGACGTTGCCCTGGGAGTCGATGGTGATGCCGTGCTCGTTCTCGAACCATTCGTAGCCCGCGCCCGGCCCGCCCCAGGCCCGCAGCAGATTGCCTTCGCCGTCGAACTCGATCACCGGCGGCGCCGCCACGCAGCATTTCGCGCGCGGCGGTGAGAGCGCCGCGCCCTTCTCCTCGTCGATCAGCGTCTTCGGACGGTGGATCAGCCACACGTGGTCGTGCGCATCGACCGCAATGCCTGCGACCTGACCCAGGATCCACTTGTTCGGCAGGGGCTTGGGCCAGGCGGCGTCGACCGCGTAGCCTGCGCCACCTTCGCGCATGGGCGACTGCGCGCAGCCGAGCGCGACGAGCGTCGCGGCGATAGCCAAGCCGAGTGCTTTTCCGTATCGCATGGGTGTCTCCTTTGCAGAATGCGATTATGTCTTACCGAGCGCGCGCAGCACGATTTCAGGCGTGATCGGCTGGCTCGTCACTTTCGCCGCGAGCGGCCGCAGCGCGTCGTTCACCGCGTTCATCACCGCGGCGGGCGCTCCGCCCGTGCCCGCTTCGCCCGCGCCCTTGGCGCCGAGCATGGAGGTCTTCGTCGGCGTCTCGACGTGAGCGCACGCTATGTCGGGCATCTCGGCGGCCATCGGCACGAGGTAGTCGGCCATGGTCGCGTTCATGAGCTGCCCGCGCTCGTCGTACAGGCACTGCTCGTAGAGCGCGCCGCCGATTCCCTGCACGATGCCGCCGCGCGCCTGCTCCTCCACCAGCTTCGGGTTGATGACGCGGCCGCAGTCGTCCACGCACCACATCGCGAGGAGCTTGACGAAGCCGGTGTCGGTGTCCACTTCGAGGGAACAGCCCTGAGCGCCGTTGCTGAAGACAAAAGCGTAGTCCTTGACGCGGTAGTGGCGCGTGACCACGAGTTCCGGCTGGAAATCCACCGGCAATTCGTTGCCGCGGTAGTAGCAGATACGCGCGAGCTCGGCGAGCGTGATGCCCTGCTCGGTTCCTTTCTTCACCACCTCGCCGTCGACGATGTCGAGCGCCGAGGCATCCGTTTTCAGGATCACCGCGCCGGCCTGGAGTATGTTCGCCTTCAGCGCGAGCCCGGCCTGGAGCACGGCTTCCCCGCCGATTCCCGCCGCGCGCGAGGCCCAGGTGCCGCCGCCGTAAGGGACCTTGTCGGTGTCGCCGGTGAGCACTCTCACGCAGCTCATCTCGACCCCGAGCGCGGTCGCGGCGATCTGCGCCATGATGGTCTCGGTTCCCTGGCCCTGCTCGGTGACGCCGGTGGCGGCGATGATCGAGCCGTTCGCGTCGAGCTTGATGGTGCAGCCGTCCTGCGCTGCGATCCTCGCGCCGCCCACGCCGTAGAACATCGGGCTCGGGTTAGTGACCTCGATGAAGGAAGAGAGCCCAATGCCGCGGTAGACGCCTTTTTTCCTGAGATCGGCTTGCTCGCGGCGCAAATCGCCGTACTTCATCAGTTCGAGCAGCTTCTCCAGGCACTGGTGATGCGACAGCGCCTCGAAGCGCATGCCCGAAGGCGACTTGCAGGGATAGGCGTCATCGGCGATGAGGTTCCTCTTCCTCATTTCGGCGGGATCGATGCCCAGCTTCGCCGCCGCCTGGTCGACCATGTGCTCGGCAACCGCGACGGCGATCGGATGACCCACGGCGCGGTACTGGCACATCATGTTCTTGTTCTGGAAGACCACCGTGCCCTTCGCACGGTACTCCTTGTGCTTGTAGGGGCCGCCGGTGAGGTTCAGGACCTGGTTGCACTCGACGCCCGACGACCTCGGGAACATAGAGTACGGCCCGATGCCGGTGAGGTCGTCGATTTCGAGCGCGAGCATGTTGCCGTCGCGATCCACCGCGAGCTTCGCCTTCACGCGGTGGTCGCGCGCGTGGATGTCCGAGAGGAAGGACTCGTAACGGTCGGCGGCGAACTTCACCGGGCGCCCCAGCATGAGCGAGAGCGCGCAGGCGGCGATCTCGTCGCCGTAAGTGTGGATCTTGATGCCGAAGGAGCCGCCGACGTCGCGCGCGACGATGCGCACGCGGTGCTCATCCAGCGCGAGCCGGCTCGCGATGATCCCCTGCATCATGTGCGGCGACTGCCCGCAGTGATACACGGTCATGGTTTCGTCCGCGCGGTTGTAATCGGCGAGGATGGCGCGCGGCTCCATGGTGACGCCGGTGTGGCGGCCGAAGCGGATCGTGTCCTCGACGACGAGCTGGGCCGATTTCATCGCGGCGTCCACGCCGCCCGTGTCCACGGTTCTCTGGAAGCACAGGTTGCTGTCGAATTCCTTGTGGATCTTCGGCTCGGACGGATCGAGCGCGCGCTCGGCGTCGAGCGCGGCGGGCAGGGCTTCGTACTGAATTTCCACCGCGTCGACGGCATCCTCGGCTTCGGCGCGCGATTGCGCGACGACGGCGACGATCGGCTCGCCCTGCCAGCGCGCGACTTCCATCGCTAGCGGGTACTGCGGCGGCGAGCGCATTCCCGCGAGGTGCGTGAGCACGCCGACGTACGGCTTGCACACTAGGGCGATCTCGGCGCCGGTGACGATGCGCACCACGCCCGGCATCGCCGCGGCCTTCTTCGTTTCGATCCCGACGATCTTCGCGTGCGCGTGCGGCGAGCGCACGTAGGCGACGTGTACCATGCGGGGGAGCACGATATCGTCGACGTACTGGCCGCGGCCCTGAGCGAGACGCCGCGCATTCGGGCGCGTCACCGAGCGCCCGACGTAGCTGTTGGGCGAATCGAAATTGAGGTTTTCGAAGTCGATCACGATGAGCCTCGCACCGGAACCTGACGCGCAAACGCAGTTCCCGGCGCTCGCCGGGTGTCGGACATCTGTTCGGCTATACTGACCGCGAGGGAGGCGCGATGAGAAAGAGGCTTCCGGCAGTTGCCGCATTGGGGATCGCGCTTTGCGGTCCGCTCGCCCAGGCTGCGGATGACGATGGCTTTCTGCGCAGGGGGCCGTACATCGGCGGCGGTTTCGGCGGGCAATTTGGCGACCCTGCCCGTTGTCCACAATTGGATGGCGATATTGCGATAACGAGTGTTGCCTCCTGCGGGCGCAGCTACACGCAGCACCGCGCCGGAAAGCTGTTTTTCGGCTACCAAGTTCGTCCCGAAGTGGCAGTCGAGGTGAGCCACATCTGGCTGGGCCAATTTACCGAGACCTCGAGCGGAACCCGGGCCGGTGCTCAGACAACGAACACCACCACGGCCAGGCAGTACGTGCTTGCGATCGATGCCGTCGTAACATCGCCGATGAGCAATGACTTCGCGATCCTCGGCAGGTTCGGATGGTCGGCGTGGCGCACACCCTATTCCACGAGGAGCGTCGATGGCAGCGGCTCGGTACGCGACCGGAGCGATATGGACTTCGGTCTGCTCGGGTTTCAAGCCGGAACCGGGGTGAAGTACCTGTGGAACAGGAATCTTGAGATACGAGCCGAGCTCCAGGCCCTGTGGTGTTGCTACATAAGCACGACCGTCACCGGCTTTAACGAAACCTGGGGCACCAGTTACCTGGCCTCGGCAAGCGCGGTGTACGTTTTCCGCTAGCGTCGTTCGAGACATCAGCTCCTCGCGGTCCGCGCCTTCGCCACCGCTTCGATCGCGTCGACGATCGCCTGGTAGCCGGTGCAGCGGCAGTAGTTGCCCGAGAGATATTCGCGGATGCGCTCGCGCGACGGGTTCGGCTCGTCGCGCAGGAGCGCCTGCGCCGCCATCAGGACGCCGGGCGTGCAGAAGCCGCATTGCAGCGCGTTGGTGAGCACGAAGGCGCTCTGCAGCTCCTCGATCTCGCGCGAGTCCGACAGCCCCTCTATCGTGTCCACGGTGCAGCCGTCCGCCTGCGCCGCGAACATGAGGCAGGAGCGCACGATCTCGCCGTCGACGCGAACGGTGCACGCGCCGCACACGCCGTGCTCGCAGCCGACGTGGGTGCCGGTGAGCTCGAGCTCGTTCCTGAGGAAGTCGGCGAGGTTGAGCCGAGCGGGCACGCCGCGCTTCACCCGCTCGCCGTTGACGGTGACTTCGATCTCGACGGTTTCGAGAGGGGCATTCATGCGGCGAGCTCCCCGAGCACGCGGCCGGCGAGCACCTTGGCAAGATGGAGCTTCATCGCGGCGGAAGCGTGCAGGTCGGCGCGCGGTTCGAGATCGGCTTCGAGCTTCACCAGTACGCCGTCGACGGCGTACTGAGCTTCGAGAGCCTTCTCGAATCCCGGGGTGCGCTGCGGCCGGTCGCCGACGCCGAAGAAGGCGACGCGCATGTCGGAGAATTTTCCGCCCTTACGCGAGCCATGCGCCGCGACGCCGACCATGGCGTAGTCGCCGTGCCGGCGCGCGAGCTCGCCGAAGGCCGAGACGTAACCCGGCTTGGGCAGGGGAAATTCGGCGGCGACGAGCAGCTCGCCCGGTTTCAGGGCGGTGGCGTAGAGGCCCTTGAAAAAGTCTTCTGCGGCGATACGCCGCTCGCCTTTTTTCCCGGCGACGACAAAGGTCGCGCCGAGCGCGAGCGCGCAGGCGGGCAGCTCGGCCGCCGGATCGGCGAGCGCGCAGCTGCCGCCGAAGGTGCCGCGGTTGCGGATCGCCGGGTGCGCGATGTGCGGCATCGCGGCCGCGACCAGCGGCAGGTGCCGGGCGACGTCGGCGGAGCGCTCGAGCTCGACATGGCGCGTGAGCGCGCCGATGCGCACGAAACCCTTGGCGACCTTGATACCGGCCAGGGACCCGATGCGGTTGATGTCGACGAGGACCTTCGGCGCGGCGACGCGGAAATTCAGCATCGGCACGAGGCTCTGGCCGCCCGCGAGCACCCGCGCGTCATCCCCGTGTTTGTCCAGCAGCGCCAGCGCCTCGGCGATGCTCGCCGGTCGCGCGTAGGCAAAGCGCGGTGCTTTCATCCCTCCTCCTCGGTAGTATTATGAAGCACGCCAAAGGTGCGGTGGAAAACCGGGGACAGACCACGGTTTTCGGCTTACGGTATTGGGTATTGAAAGGCCAAACGCGAACGGTGGCGAGACAGGCAAATCCAGAAAACCGTGGTCTGTCCCCGGTTTCCTAAAGGAGATCGTCATGGAATACCAGGAAACCCTGCCGCGCCGGGGCATTTCGCGCAAGGAGATGCTGAAGCGAATCGCGCGCTTTTCGAAGCTGAAGGGCTCAGACGGCGGCCTGCCCGATTCGAAAATGCCCGGCTGCGAGCGCATTCTCTACAACGTCATCGGTTTCCAGCCGCCGAGAACTGAGCGCGGTGGCAAACAGTCGCCGGTGGGCGTGAAGGCCGCGAGGATGGCCGCGATCAAGATCTCCGAGGGATTCAACCTCGGCTACTGCCGGGCGCGCCCGGGCAAGGGCCCGATGCTGCACAACCACGACACCAACGAGACCTTCATCGCCATGACCGGAACCTGGCGCGCGCTCTGGGAAAACGAGCGCGGCGAGCTCGAGCACGTGGACCTGAAGCCGCTCGACCTGATCTCCTTCCCGCCGGGGGCGATACGCCGCTTCATGAACGTCACCCGGGGACCGAAGAACAAGTACTCGACCCTGATGTTCGTGATCGGCGGCAACGCGCCGAGCTCGGAATTCACGAACAAGTCGATGCGCGAGATCGAGGCCGCGGGCGCGATGCCGCGCCGGGCGCGCTAGGCATGGAATTCGGGGTCTTCGATCACCTCGACCTCGGCGACCGTCCGCACGAGCGCTTCTACCGCGAGCGCCTGCAGATCGCGGAGGCCTACGAGCGCGCGGGCTTCCATTCCTATCACGTCGCCGAGCACCATCTCACGCCTCTGGGCATGGCGCCTTCGCCCTCCGTGTTTCTCGCGGCGGTGGCGCAGCGCACGAAGCGCCTGCGCTTCGGGCCCATGGTGTACGTCGCGCCGCTCTATCACCCCCTGAGGCTGCTCGAGGAGATCTGCATGCTCGACCAGATGAGCGGCGGCCGGCTGGAAGTTGCTTTCGGCCGCGGCGCCCTGCCCGCCGAGGTGCGTTTCTTCGACATCGATCCGGGGCAGACGGAGAAAATGCATCAGGAAACGGTCGGTTTCATCCTCGACGCCTTGAGCGAAGGCGCGGTCACGGTCACGGCGGAGAGTGGAAAACGGCGCCTGCCGCTCGCGATTCCGCCCTTGCAGAAGCCGCATCCCCCGCTGTGGTACGGAGTGCATTCGCCGGAGGCGGCCGAGCGCGTCGCGCGGCGCGGCATGAACGTGGTCGGCCTCGATACGGTCGCCGAGCTCAAGCCCTGCTTCGAGCGGTTTCGCGTGGTGTGGAAGGAGACGCACGGCGAAGCGCAGCTCCCGAAAATCGGCCTCGGGCGGTTTATCGTCGTGGGAAAGAATGCGGCCGACGCGCGCGCGGCGGCGCGCCGCGCCTACAAGCGCTGGTACGAGAGCTTCACTTTTCTTTCGTCGCTCATGGGGGTCAGCCACCGGCATTCGCGGCCGCCGGAATTCGACGCGATCGCCGAGGACGGGCGCGCGTTTGCCGGGGACCCCGAAGGCGTCGCCGAGTACGTGCGGGCGCAGCTCGCCCAAGCGGGTGCGAACTACTTCGTCGGCCAGTTCGCCTTCGGCAACCTGACGCAGGAGGACACGCTGCGCTCGATCGGCCTTTTCGCCGACGAGGTGATGCCGATGTTGAAGCGCGCCGCGCGTCTCGCCTCGGTCTGACCAAGGAGCGCGATGCGCACGCTCCTCCTCGCCCTCGCGATCGGCGTTCTCGCGCCGCTCCCCGCCGCCGCTCAGGGCTATCCGTCGAAGACGGTCAGGATCGTCGTCGGCACCTCGCCGGGGGGCTCGCCCGACGTGTTCGCGCGCTTGATCGCGCAGAAGATGAGCGAGTCCTGGGGCGCGGTCATGGTCGAGAACCGCATCGGCGCGAACGGAAACATCGCGGCGGAAATGGTCTCCAAGTCCGCGCCCGACGGCTACACCGCCTATGTCTGCGACAGCGCGATCTGGGCGATCAATCCGCACCTGTACGCGAAAGTGCCTTACCGGCCGCTCGAGGATTTCGCGGGAATCAGCACCATCTCCACGCTGCCGACCTTCCTCACGGTGCATCCGTCGGTCCCGGCGACGACTTACGCGGAGTTCATCGCCTACGCCAGGCGGAATCCCGGCAAGCTCTCCTACGCTTCGGCGGGGAACGGCTCGATCCATCACATCACCACCGAGCTCTTCAAGTCGCTCGCGGGGATCAGCATGGTGCACGTGCCCTACAAGGGAATGGGACAGGCCGGACCGGCCCTGATCGCGGGCGACGTGCAGGTCGCGTTCTCGAGCTACACCGCGATGGCGCAGTACGCCAGGGCGGGAAAGGTGCGCATCCTCGCGAGCGCCGACGGCAAGCGCACGCCCGCGCTGCCGGACATCCCGACGATCTCCGAGCTCGGCATTCCCGGCTTCGACATGGCCTCCATGCTCGGCGCTCTCGTTCCGGCGGGCGTGCCGCGCGACATCGTCGCAAAACTGAACGCCGGCGTCGTCGCCGCCGTGGCCTCGCCCGAGGTCAACGAGAAGATCGCCGGGTTCGGCGTACGCATCGGCACGAGCACGCCCGAGCAGTTCGACGCGCTGATGCGCGCGGAGTACGATAAGTACGCAAGACTGGTGAAACTCTCCGGCGCGAAGCTGGATTGAGCGGCACAAACATTCGGGGCACTTATCAAAGTATTTTCCAAGGGGGAGTCGTCATGATCCGGTTCAGTCGAGCAATGTCTTACGCGGCGTTCATCTTCGCGGCTGCCGTGCCGCTTGAAGTCCCGCAAGCCTACGGCGACGAAACCTGCAACTCGCCTTACGTCACCAAATTGATCAAGGGGCAGGAGGACTACGTTTATGTCTGGGCGCTGGGCGTGGAGGGTCTGGGCGATGGCTCCGACAAAATGGTGACGGTGGATGTCAATCCCAGGTCGAAGAACTACGGCAAGGCGATTCAACGGGTCTCGGTCGGGTCGCGCGGCGAGGCTCATCACATGGGCTTCACCGACGACCGGCGCTTCCTCTGGGCAGGCGGCCTGGAAAACAGCAGGATCCACGTTTTTGACATCGCGACCGATCCCGGCAGACCTCGGCTCGTCAACACCATCACGAACCTCGCGGAGAAGACCGGCTATGTCGGTCCGCACACCTACTATGCCTTGCCGGGGCGGATGCTGGTCCAGGCGCTCTCCAACACCAGGGACAAGGGCGGCGTTACGGGGATGGCGTTATACAACAACAAAGGCGACTTCATCACGAGCTACGCGATGCCGGTTGATAACGGCGGGGACGGCTACGGCTACGATCTCGCAGTGAATCCCAGGAAGAACGTGCTGCTCACCTCGAGCTTCACCGGCTACGACAACTATATGCGGTCCTTGGGCGAAGTCGTGAAGGACCCGGAGGCCATGAAGCGTTTCGGCAATACCATGCTGATCTGGGACCTGAAGGCCATGAAGCCGCAAAAAGTCTTCAGCGTGCCCGGCGCGCCGCTCGAGATTCGCTGGTCCTTGAAGCCCGGCGACAACTGGGCGGTGGCGGCGACGGCGCTCACCTCCAAGATCTGGCTCGTGAAGCAGGACGCGAAGGGCGAATGGCAGGCAAAGGACGTGGCGACGATCGGCGATCCGACCAAGATTCCGCTGCCCGTCGACATCAGCATCACCCGCGACGGCAGGGGCCTGTGGGTCAACACCTTCATGGACGGCAAGACGCGCTACTTCGACCTCTCCAACCCCGAAGCGCCCAAGCAGACCTACGAAAAGCAGACCGGCAAGCAGGTCAACATGATTTCGCAAAGCTGGGACGGCAAGCGGGTCTACATCACCTCGTCGCTGCTCGCGAACTGGGACAAGGGCGGCGCGGATAACGAGCAATTCCTGCGCGGGTTCACCTGGAACGGCAAGGAGTTGAAGCAGGTGTTCGAGGTGGATTTCACCGCGGAGAAGCTCGGCCGCGCGCATCACATGAAGCTCGGGTCGAAGGCTTTGCGCACGGCCTACACGACGCCGGAAACGTCCCGGCAGGTCGCGCTCAACCGATGATCGTGCGCCGCGATACGACGACCGCGCGGCTCTTGACGCTCTTCGCGGTCATGCTGGTGTCCCGAATCGCCTGCGGACACCAGCAGGAAGGCCACGATGCAATCCTGGAATTCGAGCCTCCCGGGCCCGGTACCTACCAGCTTCATCGCATCATGTCCGCACCCGACGGCCGGGTGCTTGACATAGAGGGACGTTCGCAGAAGCTCTCGCGCTTTCTTCAGGACAAGATCACGCTGCTGGGCTTCGTCTACACGACCTGCACCGATCCTGAAGGCTGCCCGCTTGCCTATCGCGTGTTCGACGGCCTGAAGAAGGAAATCCAGGCCACCCCGGCGCTGCACGACCGGGTGCGGCTTGTGACCCTCAGCTTCGACCCCGCGCGCGACTCACCCGAGGTCATGAAGCAGTACGCCGGGAGCCGCATCAGGGAAGGCCGGGGCTTGCGCTGGTATTTCCTGACCACGCGCTCGGTGCGCGATCTGCTGCCGCTCGTCGAAGGTTTCGGTCAGGACATCCGCTATTCGGTGGACAAGTCCACCGGCAGGCCGGTGCGAGAGCTCTCCCACGTGCTGAAGGTTTTCCTGATCGACCGGTCCGGGAGCATCCGCGAGATCTATACCTCGACCTTTCTGCATCCGCAAGTGGTGATGAACGACATCAGGACGCTGTTGCTGGAACAAGGCGCCAAGCTTCCTTGACACGATGGATCGCAAGAGTCGGCCCGGTGCAAGCTTCACTCTCCGCGCATGCCGAGCTCGCGGATGATTTTTCCCCAGCGTGTCACGTCGGCACGCACGATCCCGGTGAACTGCTCGCTCGTCGTCGTGTGCACTTCCAGACCTTGCTGCGCGAGCTTCTCCCGTACCCCGGCGTCGGCGAGTGACGTGTTGACGGCCGAGTTGAGCCGCGCGATCCGTTCCTTCGGCAGCGTGCCTGGGCCGAACACTCCATACCACGGCATGTATTCGTAACCGGGGACGCCCGCTTCGGCGATGGTCGGCAGATCCGGCAGCGCCGGCGAGCGGTGCGCGCCGGAAGTGGCGATGGCCCGCACCTTGCCCCCTTTTACGTAAGGCATTACGGCGGGCATGGTGAGCAGCATGGCCTGGATTTGCCCGCTGATCAGGTCGGTGATCGCCGGACCGGAGCCCTTGTACGGCACGTGCGTGAGCTTGGTGCCGGTGAGCGACTGCAGCAGCTCGACCGACAGATGTCCCGCGCTGCCGATTCCGCCGGAGCCGTAGGCGATGCCGCCTGGGTTGGCGCGCGCGTAGGCGAGAAACTCCTGCATCGTCTTCACCGGCAGCAAGTGGGTGACCACCAGCGCATTGGGTGTCGCACCTACGTGGGCGACCGGAGTCAGATCGCGCAGCGTATCGTAGGGAAGGTCGGGGTAGAGACTCGCGTTGAAGGCGAGCCCCTGGTGCATCGTCATCAGCGTGTAGCCGTCGCCGGGCGATTTGGCGAGCGTAGCGGCGGCGATGGTGCCGCCCGCGCCGCCCTTGTTCTCGACCACCAACGGCTGGCCCAGCTCTTCGGCGAGCCTCACGCCGAGGAGGCGCGCCACGATATCCACCGTGCCTCCCGCAGCGAAGGGGACGAGCATTTTTATCGGCCGCGCCGGATAGGCTTGAGCGAGCGCTTGCGCGGCGGCGAACAGGCATGCGAGGGCGATTACGATGCGAGGAAAACGACGTGTCATCGATGCTGCATCCCGTGCCGCTAGGCGAATCGATAGCGCGCGAGCTTCGCCTCGTCGAGCGCGACGCCGAGGCCCGGCCCGGGCGGAAGCGCGAGGACGCCCGCGCCGAGGTCGAGTTTTTCGGTGGTGATGTCCTCCACCGTCTTGAGCGGCCCGACGCATTCCAGGCCGTCGATCACGTTCGCGCTGGTGGCGGCGAGCATGATCTCCGCCATGGTGTTCACGCCGAGCCCGAAACCGTGGCCGACCACGCAACGCACGCCCGCGGCTTCGGCGGTCGCGAGCATGGCGGCGGTGCGGTGGAATCCGCCTTGCTTCATGACTTTCAGTTTGACGATGTCGGCGGCGCCCGCCTTGATCACCGCGATCAGGCTCGCGTGGTCGAGGACGGATTCGTCCGCCATGATCGGCACGCCGCCCGCCTCGCGGCGCACGCGCGCCATGCCGGCGAGATCGCGGGCCGCGACCGGCTGCTCGAAGTGCTGCAGATCGCAAGCTTGCACCGAGCGTGCAAGGCGTATCGCCGTGTCCGCGTCGTAGCCCGCGTTCGCGTCGATGCGGAGCGCCATCGTGCCGCCGACCGCCTCGCGCACCGCCTTGACGCGGTCGCGGTCGGCCTCGATGCCGCCGCCGACCTTGATCTTCGCCGAGCGGAAGCCGCGCTCGAACCACTTGCGCGCCTCGGCCGCGGCTTCCTCGGGCGGCAGAATGCCGATCCACGCGTTGAAGCTCAGGCGTTCCTTCACCGCGCCGCCGAGATAGGTGTACACCGGTACGCCGAGCGCGCGCGCGGTGAGGTCCACGCAGGCCATTTCGATCGCCGCCTTGGCGTCGAGAAGACCGGGCGCCGCCGCGTCCAGCCGCGCGTTGAGAACGTGGATGTTCGCGGCATCCGCGCCGATCACGCAGGGGGCGAGCTTGCCGCGCAATGCCGCAAGCGATTCCTCGATGGTCTCGGTCGAATAGCCCGGCGAGGGATCGATGTTGCCCAGCCCGACCGCGCCGCCGGCCGCGGTCACGCGCACGACGGCGCTTTTTTGCACGGTCTTGGTCACGTAGGCGTTCTTGAACCCGCCGCCCGCGAGCGGCACGGCGACGCCGAATACTTCGACTCGTTCGATCGCGAGCTTCGGCGGGGTTTCGGAAATCCGGCGGGGGGCGACTTGCGCGCTCATATGGGAATTCAGACGCGCGGCCGATCCGCCTTGATCTGGGTGCGGTGCATCAGACGGCGCGTGTTCGGGTCGAAGGAGTCGCGCCGGTGCAGCGTGCAGCGGTTGTCCCAGATCAGCACGTCGCCCACTTGCCATTGCTGGCGAAAAGTGAATTGCGGTTGCGTCGCGTGCGCCCACAACTCGTCGAGCAGCGCTTCGCTCTCGTCCAGCTCCATGCCGACGATGTAGCTGTTGCGCCGGCGCCCGAGGAAGAGACAGGGGCGCCCGGTCTCGGGATGCGTGCGGACGAGCGCGTGCTGCGCGCCCGGCGCCCTCCGCGGATCGGTGACCTCCTGATAGCCCTTGCGCATGACGCCGGCGCTGTTGTAGGTGGCGTCGTGCACCGCCTTGCGGCCCTCGATGCGCCATTTCAGATTCGCCGGCAGCTTCTCGTGTGCGAGATACATGTTGGCCCAGTAAGTGTCGCCGCCCGAGGGCGGAACTTCCAGCGCGTGCAGGATCGCGGCCATTGGCGGCGAGTCGACGTACGTCATGTCGGCGTGCCAGATCGCCTCGCCGTCGCCCAGGCCGCCGATCGGCGCGCCCTCCATCTTGATATTGGAGATCACGTTCATTTCGGGATGTTCGGGCAGGAAGGGCTTGCCGTAGGGGTTCGGCCCGGGCGGATCGAGCTCGCCGAAGAGCTTGCTGAACGCCATCATCTGCGGATCGGAGAGCGTCTGTCCGCGGAAGCGCAGCACCAGGTGATCGAGCCAGGCCTTGCGGACTTCGGCGAAGGTTCCGGCGGCGAGAGACCGGGACAGATCGACGCCGCTCACCTCTGCGCCGAGAGCCTCTGCGAGCTTCCTGACCTGGATCGATGGCATTGTGTTTCCTCCGCTGCGGTGAGGTCTACCCGATGTGCTTTCGCAGGAACTCGAGCGTGCGCGAGCGCGCGAGCTTCGCGCTCTCGGCGTGATACGAGCCGCGCTGGTCGCAGTTGAAGCCGTGCCCCGCCGGATAGGTGAAGGACTGCGCGCCCGGGTGCTGCGCCGCGGCCTTCTTCGCGGCGTCGATCGGGATCGACTGATCGGTCTCGCCCCAATGGAACATCACCGGGCACTTCGGTTTCTCGCCCGCGTTGTTCGGGATGCCGCCGCCGTAGTAGCACG
>WNFY01017132.1_pt1 | contig 21633 bp, 18 predicted proteins | sample 5400091 | NCBI WGS metagenome assembly WNFY01 (sample SAMN13153364, study PRJNA577476) | soil metagenome | isolation source: 60 cm soil or saprolite under grassland replicate 1 | place: USA:California | collected 2016-06-15
AAGCAATTCGCGAATCTTCTTGGCTGCCGGCGGCGGCTCCACTGCGAAAAGCCGATCAAGCGCTTTGGTCGCGGCCAGGTGGTGTGCCTCTGGACAGACGCCGCAGATCCGGTTCATGATGACCGGCATGTCTTCGGCCCGGCGCCCGACACAGAATTGCTCGAAGCCGCGCAGTTCGGGTACCTGAAAGTAGGCGTTGGCGACATTGCCGTCCGCGTCCAAAAAGATTTCGATTTTCCCGTGTCCTTCCAGGCGCGTAATCGGGCTGATGGTGACTCGTTTCATCATGATTTTCCGCCTAGCAGTGAACCCGCGAGGCTGTATTTGTAGAACGTGCCGGTCAGATCCGGCAACGCATCGATAGCGGCGTCGATCTTCTCGGTCATCTGCTCTTCGGTCAGGCCTTTGTAGTCGCCGATATCGAGCACTGAACCCAGCGCCGACACCATCTTCGCTCCCTGGTCGAGGACACCTTCGGGAGGGCCATAACAACCAGTGCAGGGCATGTTGACCTGCGGACAGAGCGCGCCGCAGCCATCGCGGGTTGCAATCCCCATGCAGACGATGCCCTGCTCGAGCAGGCAACGTTCGCGGTCGGGCACAATTTCATACGCGCGGTAGAACTTCTGAATCGTCTTGTTTTCCTTGCGGCGCGCGCACTCGTCACAAACTGTGGATTTGCCAGCCCCAAGCGTGCTGCCTTTGGGAGGTAGTTGCGCCCCTTGCACCAGGGCCTCCACCACTTTCCAGATCTGGTGTGGTTCGGGCGGACATCCCGCAATGGAATAGTCCACGTCGACGATCTCACCGAGGTGATGTACTCGTTCGTAGAACTCCGGCAGTTCCAGTTCGCCCTCGGGCAGGGTGCATCGAGCCTGAGGTACGCAGCCCTTGGGGTTATCGAGGGAGGAACTGTCCAGATAGACCGTTCGGAAATGGTCGGCTTTCGAATAGAGATTGCTCAAAGCCGGAATGCATCCTTCCGAAGCGCACGAGCCGAAGGCGATCAACAACTCCGACTTCCGGCGGAGCAGGCGAGCCATTTCCTCGTTTTCCGAGGTTCGTATTCCACCGTTAAACAACGTGATGGCCAGATCGCGATCCGGCATGGCTTCGATGTCACTTTTCTTGGTATCGAGTAGGCAGGGGCAGAACACGAAATCGAAATGCGCATCGACCGCCAGGAGTTTCTCGTTCAGGTTGACCAGGGCAACTTCACAGCCCCCGCAGGAGGACGCCCAGTACATGGCCAGCTTTGGCTTTTGCGTCATCAACACACCTCTGCTCGTGACAACGTCTGTTCCTTGCCTTTCAGGCATGCGAGAACGCTACATTCTCAACTGCACTCGTTTGGCTGTGCCTTCCGCTTTCACGAACAGCAGGGCTTTTTTTGTGGTCTCACAGAATTTTCTGACATCCGCTTCGAAAGTCGGGCAGTCGGCAATCACTTCCAAAATCTCGCCAGCCTTCATCTCACGGCTCAAGGTCAACATCTTCAAAGTGGGCAACGGGCATTTCATGCCGCGAGCATCCAGTACTTTTGCTTCCATATGAACCAACTCCTACCTAGAATTTAAAAGCAGTCCCTGCTAGGGACGCGAACAACACAGTCTCTGCATCGGCCACTCTTGGTCGAGGTTTAACCCTCGAAGTGATGCAACGACGGAAGCGATTACGTCAGTAATTCCAGTTTGATCCCCTTCCGGGTGAATGGGCGATTGATATCGACGCAATGCAGTCTCAGCTCGCGAAGCCGGAACCGAACCCGACAATTAACAAGTCAACATATGAGGTAGTGAAGCGCGGCGGCCATCAACGGTTGCATCGCACTCGTGGCCAAAGTTGCGGTACCGTCGTAACACGGCATGGACCTCACCGACAAGCAATGGGCCGTGCTCGAGAACTACCTCGGCATCGTCCAGCTCGCTTGTGCCCAGATCCTGCTGCGGGCGTTTATGAGGTGATCTCTAATGTGGATGTCCGTGGCAAACGAGCGCGCAGGTGTTCGTACTCCGGTTGTAGGAAACAGGACTGGTACCGTTGGAGGCGACCACGTTAGCGTCAAAATTGACTATGCGCTCCCCCGTGACGGTCGCCGACTGCGCTCCCATGCCGTGCCCCGTATGGCAGGCGGAGCAAGAGAACCCATCCTGTTGGACGTGTTCCGCGTGCCCACTGAAGCTGCTGTTGCTGAGAACCTGATTCAGGTCGTGACACTTTCCGCATAGAGCGTAGGGTCCCGCCACACTCAAATCAGGGCTGGGATAAAGATTGCTGATTAGCTGTCCAGGCGTGGGCGCTTGGCTGAACTCATAGCGTCGCTCCAAGATGTGGTAGAACTTCGACCCGTGAGGCCCGTTCGCACCAGTGCCTCCGAACTCCCGGTTATCGTCGCTGTTGTGGCAATCGCTGCAAAGAATACGCACTCCCATCGGTCGCCCTTCCGTGATTCCATCCACGTTCAGCATGTAGGCTCGCAAACTCGGCTGAGGGAACGGACTGGTGCGGTCGTGCATTGCCGGATGGCTCGAGGTGGCTGTAAGACTGAATTCCGGGACCACATTCAAGGCATCCGTCGAGGAAACAGCCCTCACCGGCAAATATCCGAATACCGCCGAGTTGGTCGTCTTCCCGGTGCTATTGCCGTGGCAACGCAAACAGCTTTCGAACTGGTTCACGGCTGGTGTCAGCACCGTCACGCCATCCAAACCGCTGACACCCGCAGCACCATTTTGTGATGCCCGAACAGATGGCGGCAGCGGAAAGCTGGCGACCTGACCGGATGCATGCGGATTGTGACAGTCGGCACAGGTTGCGTGCCGGTTCTGATTCAGCAACACGTTCTCGTTCGCGTCATGAGATCCCGAGGGAGACAAGAAAGGATGCACCGCCGTCTTAGCGAACTCGGCGAGGACGTTCGGCGCGGCTGGGGACAAGTTCGTGCCACCGTTGTGACAGGTGAAACAATCGCTTTCGTTGCTGGCACGGAGCAGTCCAGAGGCGCCAGCACCGTTATGAGGCATGTGACACGACAGGCAGGCGAACTCGGCTACAGTGTTGTATCCTCCGAGGCCACTGTTCGATTGGACCATGTTAGCCGCGTTGGCATGTATGCTGATGCTCCAGCCTGCCAGAGGGTTGGGGTGCGTGTTCACCGTACGGGGACTGCTTTCATGGCAAGCCAGACACACTGCGCCCTTCAAGTTATCTCTCACCAGAAAATTCGGGGACTGCTTATCAACGCTCTGAATGTGAGGATTGTGACAACTGCTGCACTCTACGTTTCCATTGATGAGCTTGACTGAGTGAGCTGGGTCAGAGGTGGTTTGTGTCGCTACTAAGCTGGACACCAGGTGCGGCACATCTTTTATCGGGAGTTGCAGGCTGAATGGATGGCTGCTTTGCAGCTGTGTCCCCATGTTGGGCATGGTCCCCGACATCGTGTAGGGGCCATAAGGCGTCACCTGTCCAACGGCAACAGTTCCATCATGGCAGCTCAGACACAGTGAACTTGCTTCTCCCAGGGGTGGCTGCACAGTTGTGTTCTGCAGCGTGGTGCTGGTGTAGGTGCTGTAAGTTTGCGATGAAAACGATTGTGCCCAAAGCGCGGTCTTGCCCTTTCCCGAATGGGGCACATGACAATAGAGGCAGGCAGCCGACATCTGGCCCTTCACTCGCGAAGCCCCGCTCATCGAGAGGTCATGCGCACCCAGCACGTCGCTGGATTGACCTAACGCGGAGGAAACGACCGAGAGCACAATCACGAGCGCCCAAGCTTTCATCGCATTGGCCCCTGAGCACTGAGTTTTACCCCGTGATATTGGAACACCTGTACCCGGCGATTATAGGAATCGACAACATACACCCGATCGTTCTGATCGATAAATAGGCCTGCCGGAAGCTGAAACTGGCCGAATGAAGTGCCACGGCTGCCAAAGAAGTAAAGTAACTGACCCTCGCGATCAAACACCTGAACGATGCCCGAAAGCCCCTCGACGAGATAAATGTGATTCTCCGAGTCGAGACCGATTCCCTTGGGCCGAAACAGCGCGTCATCGGAGTCTCCGGGATTTCCGATCGCACTCTGGAAAGTCCCATCTCGATCAAACGTCTGAACGCGGAAATTCATCGCATCCACGACGGCGACGATACCGTTCTTGATTAGCAGTTCGGTCGGCAGATTGAACTCGCCATTTTGTTCGCCATGGCGGCCGAAACTCTTCAATACCAGACCGTGAGTATCGAGGATGTAGACGCGGTCGCGAAGCGTGTCGGTGATGTAGATGTGTTGGGTTTCCCGATCTATCGCGATTCCGGTGGGCCTTTTGAAGAAGCCTTCTCCGCCCTTGAGGCTCCCAAGCACGCCCTTGTATTTGCCGCTGGGCCCAAAGACAAACACTTTCCCGGCCGTCGAATCCGTGACGTAGATATTGTCGCTCGCATCGATGGCGATGCACTGCGGTTGCAGCATCGAGTCCTTGGATTTCTCTTTGCGTTCCAGAAGCTTGTACTTATGTTGCTCAACGTCGAAGATATGGATCCCACCTATGCCGGGGTCGGTGACAATCACGCGCCCGCGGGAATCCACTGCCACGCCATACGGCCGCACCATGGCTTTGTACTCAGGTTCGCCTGCAACAACATCCGCCAGCTTTTTCCAGAAACCCGGTTTGCCGCGAATGTCGCGCTCTGAAGCCAGCGCCCGTTCGAAGCTGAGCTTCCGCCCGCCTTCCAGCAGCAGATCGGGAGGACCTTCAACCGCAGCTTGCGTTTTCTTGCGTCCGGCGAGCAGGGTGGCTGGCAACAGGATGACTAACAGGAGGGCCCAGGCCGCCTTATGCGGTCTTCTCGCGTTCGTGCGGCTTAGAATAAGCTGAACCATCGCGAAACGGTGAAGAAATAGGTATTGTCTAACGTGGGACGAACGACGTTCGCCCCGATTCCCTGCGACACCCTCCAGTAGCCTGCCCGGAACGACAGCTTACGCAGGTTGTACTGCATCTGACCGTAGTAGCGTTCGCTGTTATTGAACGATACGAGGTCGGTCGTTACAGTCTCCGACCGAACTCTGTACCAGTTGAAGTTGATCAACATCTTCTTGACAGGCGTAACGGCCACGCCGGCGCCATACACTTTACCGCTATAGACAACCTGATCGGGCGTAAGCAAGGTCGCAACCGGCGTGGGTGTCAGCACACCCGTGGAACTCAAGAGCGCCGTTCCATGCGATTTGGAATACGTTGCGGAGACGTCGTACCTTCCCCGGGTAAAGTTTGTCACAAAAGAATCTGCCCGATTGCTGGAGCCGGGCAACTGCGTGAGGGCGCTCTGGGCGCCGCTATAGGAGGCAGTCCAGAACATACTTGTTCCAAAGCGCCTCCGGACGTTGCCGCCATAGTTGAAGCCCCATGCCGAAGCTGAAGTAAACCAAACCGAAAAGAGGCCGGGCGTAGCTGTATGTCAGGGTTCCGCCGAACTGATTGTAATCGTAGGGCGTCCCGGCGAAAGTTTCCATTTGCCGGTTGGCGTAACCAATCAGCGCAAAGCCGTGCCCCAGCTGGTAAGTTCCAAAGGTGCTCAGAGCAATACCGTGGGAAGTCTCCTCGTTTGGAAGCAGAACCGATGTATTATCCGCGAGGTAGGATTGGCGCAATGCACCAATCAGGTTTCCGGTGTAGCGCACCTGACCGCTTACGGTGAGTCGCTCAGTTGGCTTGAATGAGGCGGTTGAGTCAGCGGTATCGGTTGTGCCTCGGCTGCGGTAAGCCCCGGTCTCACTGCTGTAGTCGGTCCGGTTATAGCCCAAAGTAAACGTGCCAGAGAGCGGGAGCGTGTGGTTCGCCGAAATACCATACGACGTCGCCGCTGAATCCGACTGAGAGTTGGTCGGAGAGAGGAAAGCGGGCAGCTCCACGTGGTAGTTCTGGTGATTCATAAACCCGGAAAGCTGGAATCCACGAACTTTGTAATTCGATAAGAGGCTAAAGATCTGCGAGGACGTGTCACTCGTACCGGTCTCGCCAAGAATCGTCGAGGAACTTGAATTGTCCGAAAACGTGGCCGTTAACGAAGGCAGGCGGGGGAGCAATTCGCTCCACGTGGTCGAGAAATTCTGGGTCGAGCTGTCGGCGGTCAAACTGGCAGCTCCAGGAATTCCATACTGACTGCCTTTTGCGAATGACTTGCTAAAGTTCAGAGATCCGGGAAAATGGCTCCCGCTAAAGATCGATGTTGAGGCGTCCACGCCAGTTTCGCTGAGGATCGATGCGTACGAGCCGTTGTCCTGGTTGCGGTTATAAAAAGGCCGCACACTGAATGAGAGAAAGTTGGGATCGTAATAGGAACCGGACAAGAGTCCCATGCCGGTCCCGAAGATTCCATGCCCGGATAACCCGGAATCTCCAAAGTTGCCCGAGTAGCCGACGCCAAGGTTGCCATTCAGGTTCATCTTCACTTCGTCGCCAATGCTGACTTGCGCCTGCACGCCCACCACAATCATCAACGACGCTATCAGAGTGGCCCCGATGATCTTGAACCGTGCCGGTCTCTGCCCGTACATCGTTCCATCCTGACTACAAGGTTTCGATCTTCGCGTTTTTGTGCAACTTTTCCGATAATGTCGAGCGAAGCTGCTGGGTTTTTTCCTTCTGCATGTCCGACTGCAGTCCGGCCTTCACTTCAGCAAACGGAGTTTTACCTGCCGGCACGCGCGCCTCCAGGCGAAAAATCGTATAGTTGTTGCCCAGCTGAATCAGGCCGCTGACATCGCCCGGCTTCATCTTCGCAGCGAGGTTCACAATTGGCGGCGGAAGCTCACTCGCCTTCATGGGCTTGTGGTCCCCCATGTTTACGCGGAAATCGTCATCCGAGAGCTTCTCCGCAAGAAGGCCGAAGTCGCGGTAACTCTTGACATTCTTTGCCTGCTTGGCCGCTTCGTTCGCGCGCTCTCTGGCTTCCTGTAGTACGGCAGACGACTGGTTCGGCGGAATAATCGAAATGCTCTGGATGTGCAGAAGTTCCGGGTGTGTATATTGTGCGGAGTTGTTCTCGTACCGCACTCTAGCCTGCGCGATTGTCACCCGAGCAGGACCATCCACTTCGTCTGTGAGAAGTTTTTCTATCAACAAGGCACGGCGGATCTTTTCACGCATCGCAGACTGGGAGCCGTTCACTTCCGTCAATAGGAATTGCCGATAAGCTGCATGGTCGCGAAACTGCTTGCGGAACTCGGCATCAGCTTTGGTGAGGCGCGCGGGCGGAACTGTCAGGTGGCGCCGCTGAGCCTCTTGATATACCAGTTCCTCGAAAATGATCATCTGCAGCGCGCCGCGCCGGATCTCCGGCTCCAACTGCTTAGGGAAGCCGTTGTGTTGTCGCGCATAAGGGAAGATGGTGTACATCTCCCGGGTCAGATCACGCTCCACAAGGAGGGTTCCGTTTACTCGCGCCACCGGCTTCCAGTTGGTCGGTACGGCGGGCGTGATCGTGGAAATCTTGAAATTTTGGACCCCCTCTGCTCCTGGCACGACCGGGGCCTGCGACTTTGCGGTCTGCGCGCTGGCCAACGCCGTCAGCGTGACTGCCACGGCGGTTATACGGAGCCAAACTTTCATATCCACCCCACGTTGGTTCTGGTTGAGCTCAAGTTCCAAAATAACCGGGGGAGCTAAACTTGCTCCCCCAGGCCTGTACATAATCAGAAGGCAGTCGTAACGCTCATAACTCCACTCGCTTCGTTTGCACCACCCGTGGAGTGCGGCGTGTGGCAGGTCGTGCATAGCAGGAACGCGTTGGCCGGATTGGTGTCCGGCAATGCCACCGGCGAACCATGTCCGTTGGAGACGATGTTCGGCGCGCCGTAGTGATTGGCAAAGGCCTGGTAATTCGTGGCGGCAGCAGAGATCCTCAGGCAATCGCTGGCCACGCCATGCCAGATGCAACCACCGACCGTGTAGACGAAATTGCTGGCAACGCCCACCTTTCCTAGCGTCGCTTGAGGCCCCACCGGGTGGTCGTTGTAATAGTTGCCGGCCGTCGTTCCGTCGCTTCCCAGCAGAGTGGGAATGGCATTCGGTCCATAGATGCCTGGAGGCAGAAGGCCTGCCGCCTGCTCATACGACTTGTTGGTCATCATTGCGCCCTTGGCAATGTTGCCGTCGTGGCAACTCAGGCACGTCATGATGCCGGTGATTTCTTCTGGCATGCTCGCAAACTGGGAAGATGCCGGGAGAGTGGTTTGAAAAGAATTATGGCCTGCTACCGTAGTATTGTCTCCCTGGTTCAACACAGCGCCGTACAAGGGACCGAGGTCCTCGCCCCAAAGTGCATAGTTACCAGCGTTGGTCTTGTCAACGGTCTGGCCGGTGATGGCGTTTCCGCCCGCGCCGAACGCGCCGCTGTGGGGAGCATGACAACCAGTGCAGCCGCGGCCACCATTCTGGTGGGCTCCCAGCTTATCGACACCGGTGATTCCGCTTCCCGACGTATAGGTCTGCGCCATCGCAAACGCCGCGAGCAGCAGAACCATTGTGATTACGTACATTGCTTTCTTCATATAGTTATGAAACCTCCTGGTATGTAACAGCTGTTACCTCTACTGCTCCGAACAAATACTCGGTCTACCTCTTAGCCGCCCGCGGGACGGCTAAACTTTGCGCCGCTTACTTCGGCGGCGTCGCTGCAGGAGCGGGTTCGTCCTTCTTGGCCGCCAGCGCTCCTGTGTTCTTGTCCGCTGATCCCTCGCGCCGTGCTCTTTCTGCCTGAGCCTCGGCGTCCGTGAAATAACGGAAGATCTGTATTCTCCCGGGATACTGCTCGGAGGTAATCACGCGGTTCTGCTTGTCAATCGCAATGCCTCCGACCATGCTGAACTGCCCGGGCAGCAGGCCGTGGCTGCCCATCCATATGAGCAATCGCCCCTCAGGGGTAAACACCTGCACACGGTCCTGCATCGCATCAGCGACCCAGACGTGTCCATCGCCATCGACAGCGACTCCCTTCGGCCGGGTAAAGTATCCCGGCCCATCGCCTGCTTTTCCGAACTCCCGGATGAAAGTCCCGTCTGCGTCGAAGACCTCGACGCGGTCATTGAAGGTGTCGGAGACGTAAAGATTCCCGTCCTGATCGACGGCGGCATTGGTAGGGCGAGAAAAATCGCCGGGGGAAGTCAGTTCATGCTTGCTGCCGGGCTGGCCGCTCGTGCGCAATAGCTTGTATGGCGGATCGGCGTCGTACACGAGCACCTGATCGAGTTCGGTATCGCACACGTACAGAAAGCGATTCTCGTTATCAATAGCGAGTCCGGCAGGGCTAGACATGCCTTGGCTAATACTTGCCTGGACCCGGTGCTCCTTGTCGAACACCAGGACATGCCGCAGTTCGCTGTCGGAAACAAACAAATTATCGGCATCATCAACCGCCAGGCCGGTGATCAGTTTGAAGCGAGCCTGCTGGCCATTCTTGAGTAGCTCCACTTCTCCGGTCTCCGGATCAAAAATGAAAACTGCCAGCACCTTCTCGTCTGCGGTGTACACGCGTCCTTTGCTGTCCACGCCGATGCCGTAGGGCTTGACCAGCTGGAAGTACGGCCTGTCGGACTGAGACGCTTCGCCGACCGCGACGCCGGCCAGCCGGTCCATCCATGCGCTCTTCTTGGGGACCGCTTTGACCTGCCTCTTCTCCCCGGACAAGTAGCTCAGATATTTAATGCGGGTGATGGCGGGAGGATTTGGCCAGACGATCTTTGAATAGTCCAGCAGTTCGAGAATGTTTTTCTGCGGCGGCGGGGCGGACGCTTTTTTCTTGTCCCTGGCCTGGAGCGAAGCAGTTCCTGCCAATAGCACAGCCAAGGTGCAAAGAAACGCCAGGGCCAGTTTGCTGTGCTGCACCGATTGTGCCTGGGCTCGAGCAAATTCTCGTTGGGTCATCGTTGCACCCCCAGGGTCTTGTGACATGTATCGCAAAAGGCCGTGTTCGCCTCTTGATCCTTCACCAGCAGATTTGCTTTCGAGGACGAGTGGGGCTGGTGACAGGTGGCGCAATTCAGCGTGACTGCCACTTTGTCCGGGTTGGAGCGATCCATCTGATCGACTACGGGATGATGTTCTACCGGGTGACCAAGTCCGTACTTGATAGGTAGTCTCGGGACCTTCGCGAAGTAGTCTTCAGGCAGCCTTACTTTTCCATCGAAGATCGCGGCCATGTGTTGGCCTTCGAGCTTCTGCGGTTTGGCATCCGGACCATGGCATTCGAGGCACAATGGATTCGGATTTGCCGCCCTCAGCAGGCGCAAGTTGTCATTGCCGTGCGCATCATGGCAGATCGAGCACGCCTGGTTGAAAACTGGCTGATGCAGATGCGCCTTCTTCCCAAGCTCGGCAACCTCGCTATGACACCCAAGGCAAATATTGACGGCGTCGGTCTTGGGCAGTCCCGGCTGGGAACTGGCATGTGGGTTGTGACAGTCGGTGCACTCTCCCGCCGCGCCCGGATGCTGAACCTTGGCTGAGTCGATCCTTTTCGCCTGCTCGTCGTGGCAGGTAACGCACAGCGATTTGGCCTCTTTCTCCACGAGAACCACTTTGCCGTCCTGCGCCGGCGCATGACACATTTCGCAGTTCTTATCTGCGAACGGCGGGTGCAGAAATTTCGCCATCAGTTTGGGTGCGGCCGACTGGTGCGGATCGTGACACTGCAGGCAATCGGCGGCTGCGAAGGGCTGGTTGTGATGCGCCTTTTGCAGGTCGGCATCTTTCGCGTCGTGACAGTCCAGGCACAGTGCGGGCGTGCTCTTGGTGAGGTGGAACTTGCTCTCTGGACTCAGGTCGGCGCCGGTCTTGTGGCTGACGTGGCAGGTGTCGCAACCCATGTCGAGCGCGACATGGCGGCTGCCTTTTTCGGGAGCATTCGTCCCCTGATTATGGCAAGTGAGGCACAGATTCTCTTTCTTGTCGCCCGAGGTCGCCTTCAGGAGCTGGTTCTTATTGTCAGAAGAGTGGGGATCGTGACAGGTGAGGCAATCACGCACGGCGGGCTCATGGACGTGCCCGTTGATGTGGGTTGCGTCTTTGTCCGTGTGGCAGGTCAGACAGAGTTTGTATGGAACGGCGGTGTTCAGCTTGACCCGGGTCACATCCTTGTTCACCCGAACTTCGTGGCAGCTGAGGCATCCGGCTTGTATGGCCGAGTGAACCGCCTTGCCTTTCGACTTCTCCTCATGGCATTGCAGGCAAGTGGCTGAGTCTACATTCTTTTCCAGAGGAACCGGATGAACCTTGGCGAACGCACCCGGAATGGCTGAGATTAAGACGATGCACAGTGCGAGTCGAGTGCTTAGGAACAATGAACGCCGTTTAGCGAAGGAGTAGTTCGTGTGGAGCTCGACGGATTTGACAACTGCTCCCAATGCAAACTCCGAACCCTAAATGTGCAACAACCTAAGTGGACGCGCCCATCCGTAATGTTTGAGAACGTCGAACCCGATATCCGAGCTCAGACTGTTGCAGAACCCAGCAGGACGTAGAAAATCGCAACACCGATACCCGCGCTCCATTTCGGATCTTCTCCCGAAACGAAACCGGCCAGACACTGTGGGTAACGTGATTCATTCCTGTTTGCGCCCCATTCAACCCCGAAACTCTCGCGAGCTTCTCTGCAACAACGAGAATAGTTTGAAAAGAAATCAGGTATGTAGGACCGTCATCACCGCGGTATGTGCGCGGGATCACTACTTTGCGTATGTCCAAGGACTTCCGCTATTTAGGCGGACCCCGGAGAGACAGCCCGCGTTAACGTATTGGAGGCAGGGCGTCACTGGATCGGGCACGGTTACCGTGTTGAGTCGCCTCGGCTCAGCACGTACCATGCCCATTGGATTGCGGGGGCAACAGGTCAGAGGACGGACAAGTCCGCCTTGTGACAGCCGTCACAGTCAGCCATGAGTACCGACACAGACTGAAACTGAGACTCTGCCCGAAAGTTAACGTGCGAGTGTGTTGCGATTTGCCGTAGCGGAAACACACCATTTCCTACTTGGAGGAAACCAGGATGTCGAGAGTGAACGTATTCTTCAATCCCTTAATGTTCCTTTTTGTAATGTTATTGACGCTTATCCTTTGCGCTGCAGACGCCAAGGCACAAGACGCTGCCAGCGTTTACAAGGCGAAGTGTGTAATGTGCCACGGTACCGATGGCAAAGGCGCAACTCCCGCAGGCAAGAGCACCGGGGTTCACAGCTTTAGCTCGTCTGAGGTGCGGAAGGAAACCGATGCCGACCTCACTCAAATCACCACAAAGGGCAAAGGCAAAATGCCGGCATACGAGAACAAATTGACCCAACCCCAGATCACGGAACTCGTTGCTTACGTCCGACAACTTGGAAAGAGTGACTAAAGCAGGCGACTCGTTCAGGCAAGCCCAGGGGCCGAACCCAAAATCCAGGTTCGGCTCAGCAGTGTGTGTGCTCCGTTCATTTCAATAAAGGCGACGGCAGCACTAGGACAGGAAGAATTCCCTCGCCACCTCGGCCCAATCCTGGTCCGACAAGTGGGCTGTCGTATCCTCCACAGCGATTCCGCCATCCTGGGCAAGAGCTCCGACAGTCGCGGGCAACATGGCCCGAAGGCGCGCGGCAGATTGCTCCATCCACGCGCGAGCCAATGCGCCGCTCAAGAGGTTACGGAGATTGATCTTGGCATCTGGAGAATGCACCGCCACGAGCCATCCGTTGCCATACGGATCCGTACGTGCGGCTTCCGGGTCCCGAACTGCGGATTCGTTGATGTCCGTGACTTCGCCTTCAACAGGCGAAAACATGTCGACCGATTTTCCGTCGCGGAATAGCGTCCAGATCTTCTGCCCTTGACGAATCCACTGTCCGCGTTGGGGCAACGCAATTCGTTCTATCTTGCCTACCAGCCTCGAGGCAAAGTCATCCATGCCGATACGTACGAGCGTAGGGCTCTCGCTCAGAGCCCAAGCGTGGCCAGGATGGTATCGCAGATTTTCCGGGACTTTAAATCCGCCCACAATTGGGGAAGCAAATTCTGGTGCCTTCGATTCGAGAATGACAGGCGCCGTCTGCCCGGCCGGCTGCTTGGCGGTGCGGAAATAATGATCGATAAGAATGAAGACCGCGAACATAAGAATCACGATGAGGACTGTCATGGGATGCCTCGCTTGAGTTCTCTTGTCACTAACTCCAAAGTCTCTAAGGCAGGTCTCATGCCAGAGTCATCCTCGCTCGCTTCGTTAGCGGGTGATTTTGTGCATATCAAAACAAACAAAGAAGATCGACGTGCCAGGATTGCGCTGATCTGGCTCATCCACGCCCAAGCGTTCCCAGTGTGAATGTTGTGGATCGCAACAGCTCATACGCCGCCCCGGCCCTGGAAAGGCGCGCACTCGAGAGCAATCTGTGCCATATCAGCAACTTGCGTTTGATTAGCGGCCGGTGCTGAGAAGCGCAACGGGCGGCGATGAGAATTACAACGAAGTAGAGGTGTGCGCATTCCTTAGATACTGGAATGTTCTCTCCTTCTTCGTCGCCATTTCCACTCCGCAATTGAAAAAAGGACAACTTTCATGAGCAGAGCGCTCTTATATGACGCAACCGTCTGCATCGGATGCAAGGCGTGCGAGCAGGCGTGCGCCGACCAGAACAAGCTGCCCTATTCTCAAGCCGTCGCCAACGAAGACATCCAATCGGAACACAAGTACACGGTGGTGCTTACCAGGAGTGAGCATTTCATGCGGCGGTTGTGCATGAATTGCCTCGATCCTGCTTGCGCCTCGGTGTGCCCCGTTGGCGCTTTGCGCAAGACCGCAACCGGACCTGTTATCTACGACGAAGGTCGTTGTATGGGCTGCCGTTACTGCATGGCTGCCTGTCCGTTCAGCGTTCCCAAATACGAATGGGGCAAGGTGCTGCCGCGAGTGCGCAAGTGCACAATGTGTCCGGACCGGGTTGCTGCGGGACAGCAGACGGCGTGCGCAGAAGCGTGCCCGACCGGCGCAACCAAATTCGGTGAGCGAGACGATTTAATCGCAGAGGCGCGCCAGCGGATCCACGACAACCCGGAAAAGTACGTCAACCATATTTATGGACTGACCGAGGTCGGCGGCACATCGGTGTTGCTGTTGTCGAGCGTGCCTTTTGAACAATTCGGGTATCGAGCGGAATTGCCCGGCGATCCTCTGCCGATGCTCACATACCGCGTGCTGTCGCGCATTCCTGACATCGTTCCTCTCGGCGGAGTCTTGTTGGGTGGCGTTTGGTGGATAACTCACCGGCGCGAGGAGGTTTCCGCTGCCGAAGGCCACAAGAAGAATGTGCGGCTCCGGGTAGTGAAGGGGGAGTCCCGTGAAAATTAAGCTCACCTTCTGGAAGTTCGTGTTTCTGGTTCTAATAGCCGCCGGCGTTTACGCGACGGTGGTGCGCTTCACCCGAGGCTTGGGCCAGACCACGAACCTCAGCGACCAGTTTCCTTGGGGAATCTGGGTCGGCTTCGACGTGCTGTGCGGAGTGATGCTGGCAGCTGGCGGATTCACGCTTACCGCCGCCGTGCACATTTTCAACCTGAAACGTTTGCAGCCGATTGTGCGACCGACCGTCTTGACCGCCTTCTTGGGGTATCTCCTGGTAACCGTTGCCCTCATGTTTGATCTCGGGCGGCCGTATCGCATTTGGCATCCGCTGATCATGCGGAACCCGCATTCCGTAATGTTTGAAGTTGCCTATTGCGTGATGCTCTACACCACGGTGCTGGCGCTGGAGTTTTCTCCCATCGTGCTGGAGCGTTTTCACTTCCACAAAGCGGTGAGGATCATCCATGGCGCTGTGATTCCGTTAGTCATTTGCGGAGTACTTCTCTCGACTTTGCACCAATCTTCCCTTGGATCTCTGTACCTGATCATGCCGGAAAAGATGCACCCGTTCTGGTACACCCCGCTGTTGCCGGTCTTCTTCTTCATCTCCGCGATCGCGGTGGGGTTAGCAATGACCATCTTTGAATCGTCGCTAAGTTCAAAATACTTCGGACGCCAGCTGGAACTCGGGATTCTTCAGGAGTTGGGGCGGGTTCTTCTGGTCGTCCTCTCCGTCTACGGTGTCCTTCGATTCGAGGATCTGCTGCACCGTGGCGCGCTCAGGAAGATGGTGCAGCCAAGTTATGAGATGACTCTTTTCTGGCTGGAGCTGGCGCTCGCCCTGATCGTTCCGTTGATCCTGTTGTCGCAGAGAAAGCTCCGCAATAGTGCTAACGGTTTGTACGTTGCAGCGGTGCTGGTACTTCTCGGGTTCGTCGCCAACCGCTTGAATGTCAGTGTCACAAGCTTGGAGTCTTCGGCCGGCCTGCACTACGTGCCCAAGTGGACCGAGATGGCGGTGACAGGCGCGATTATAGCGGCTGGCTTTGCGCTGTTCAGCCTGGCGGTCAGATATCTGCCGATCTTTCCGACCGAGGTGCTGAGCACTGTTCCGAGTACGAGTCAACCCAGGGTTCCTGTCCCGGTGCTCGACAATGCTGGAAACTGATTCCATTCGCAGCAGCGGTCGCCGTTGGAAGCGCGTTACCTACAGCGTCAGCGCGAAGCTCATTGCTTCCCTGCTGGCCGCCATGGTCGCGATTTTTGCATTGCTTGGATACCTAAATATACGTCTGCACCGGCAGCACCTTGAAGCCGCGACGCTAGCCACAGCCGAGCGGGTCAGCGATGTCATCAAGCGCAGCACGAACTACGAAATGCTGCATAACAATCGCGAGGGCCTCTACCACGTGATGAAGACCATCGCCGAGGAGCCTGGTGTATCCAAAGTCCGCATTTTTGACCGGGAGGGGCGGATCAGTTACTCGACGGACCCCGGCGAAGTGAATCACGTAGTCGATAAGAGCGCAGAGGCCTGCTACCACTGCCACGCGCAGTCGCAGCCGCTCGTTCATCTGAACCGTCCCGACAGATTTCGAATCTATCGGAGTCTCGCCGGAGAACGGGTTCTGGGAGTCATCAATCCGATCGAGAACCAGACCTCATGCTCTACCGCCGATTGCCATGCACACCCCGCCGAGCAGCGCATTCTGGGTGTGCTCGACACAGATATGTCGCTTGCCAAGACCGACATGCAATTGGCGGAAAGCAGCCGCCGCATGTTTACCTACACAGCATTTGCTCTGCTGACGGTCGCAGCCTTCAGTTGGATTTTCGTGTGGCGGGTGGTGGGCGTACCCATCAAGACACTGGAGGCCGGCACAGAACGCTTGTCGCAAGGAGATTTGGGCTATCAGATCGATGTGCGCTCGCGCGATGAAGTTGGCGACTTAGCGCGCTCCTTCAACACGATGAGCCTGCAGTTGCGAAATGCAAACGAAGAAAGCGTGGCCTGGGCGAAGACTCTGGAGGATCGTGTCGCGCAAAAGTCGCAAGAACTGCAACGCGCTCATGATCACGCGTTGCGCTTCGAGAAAATGGCATCCATCGGCAAGATGGCCGCTGTCATGGCGCACGAGATTAACAACCCTCTGTCGGGGATCTTGACCTACGCTAAGTTGCTCCGGAAGTGGGTAGAACGAGGCGACGCAACCGGCGAAAAGCGCGCTGAAACCGCACAATGCCTGGAACTAATCGCTCTGGAAAGCCGCCGTTGTGGCGATCTCGTCAAGAATCTGCTCACCTTTTCGCGCACGTCGGCGGTCAACATCCAGCCGAGTGACGTCAACGCCGTGATCGAGCGCTCGTTGCGCCTGGTACAGCACCAGTTGGAGCTCGCGAACGTACATCTGCAACTGGAACTTGGGGACTTGCCACTCGCATTGTGTGACGCTCCGCAGATTGAGCAGGTGATCATGGCACTGATCCAGAACGCAATCGACGCCATGCCGAAAGGCGGGAATCTCTGGCTACTGACGCGGATGAATAAAGGCAAGCAAGAAATCGACGTCGAAGTTCGCGATGATGGCATGGGGATTTCGGCGGAGATCCTGCCGCAGATTTTCGAGCCGTTCCTGACCACGAAAGAAAGTGGCCATGGTGTCGGACTTGGCCTGGCCATCAGCCACAGCATCATGGAACAACACAACGGCAAGATTGAGGTGCAGTCCGAATTCGGCAAAGGAACAACATTCCATCTCACGCTTCCGTTAGCACAGACCGCAGTACTCGCAAAGGGGTGATCAAGTTGAGCAAACAGGGCAATCTGTTGATCGTGGATGACGAACTCAGCGTCCGCGACTCTCTTGGAAAGTGGTTTCACGAGGAAGGCTACGAAGTCGCGACCGCCGAAAGTGCGAGCGAAGCGCTCACACGCGTGGCGGAGTCCCGCTGGGACGTCGCTTTAGTCGATATCAAGATGCATGGCACCGACGGCATTGAGCTGCAGCGGCGGCTGCGGGATATCGATCCCGAATTGCTGGTGATCATCATGACTGGCTATGCGTCGGTTGAGACCGCAGTGGCTGCATTAAAGAATGGCGCGTACGACTACGTTACCAAGCCGCTCGATCCCGACGAGATCGCACACCTGCTCAAGAACGCTCTCTCCCACAAGCACACGCAGCAGGAAAATGCGCGTCTGCGAGAAACCGTTGCTGAAGTGGGACGGCCGGAAGAGCTGGTGGGAAACAGCCTGGCGATGCGCAAAGTGCTCGAAGCCATCGAGACGGTTGCCCCAACGGACGTCACGGTGCTGATCACTGGCGAAAGCGGCACGGGAAAGGAGTTGGTCGCGCGGGCCCTTCATGCCGCCAGCACCCGGCGGTTTCATCCACTCGTGGTCATTCATTGCGGAGCGCTCACCGAGACGCTGCTGGAGAGCGAACTCTTTGGGCACGAAAAAGGAGCATTTACCGGGGCGCAGTATCGCAAGAAGGGCAAGTTCGAGATTTCGGAAGGTGGAACGGTTTTTCTCGATGAGATCGGCGATATCACGCTGAAGACGCAAACAGACCTACTCCGGGTTCTCCAGGAACGAGAGATCACGCGCGTCGGCGGAAACCAGATCATCAAGGTCGACTTTCGCTGTGTGGCCGCCACCAACAAGAATCTGGAACAACTGATCGAGGAACGGCAGTTCCGGTCCGACCTCTTCTATCGCCTGAATGTCTTTCACATCGAGTTGCCACCTTTACGAGACCGGCGCGAGGATATTCCGCTGCTTGTGAACCACTTCGTGCGCAAGTTTTCCTTGTCGATGAACAAACGCATTGTGCAGGTCTCGCCCACTGCCATGGACCAATTGCAGCAACAACCGTGGCCGGGCAATGTTCGCGAACTGGAGAACGCTGTAGAGCGCGCCATGGTGGTCGCGCAAGAGCCGAGTTTGCGAGAGCAGGATTTCATTCTCAAATCGCAGGCGGCGGCAAATGGTGGCAATGGGGGTAAGACTCTGGACGAAGTCGAGCGTGCGTATATCCTGCGGGTTCTCGAGGAATGCGGGCACAATCAAAGCCGGGCCGCGGAGAAACTGGGGATTGACCGCGTCACACTTCACCACAAGCTCAAGAAATACGGTTGGACACGGACTCCCGTTGAAACCCGATGAAGCCGCTCCAGTTGCTGCCGATCGGAGAAGTAGCGGATGGACTTTTGCCCTTTCTGAAATCCGCTCTGCAGCTTTCGCTTCAGATTCCTTGCGAAATTCTTCCCTTGGCGCTCGACCCCGCTCCGACTTTTCACACTGAGCGCCGGCAATACCATTCATCTGAGCTTCTGGCGCGAATGCAGAAGGTTGCCGGCCCGGAGTGCTGGCGATTGCTAGGGGTCGCCGATGTTGACCTCTACATTCCAATCCTTACCTTCGTTTTCGGAGAGGCCCAAATGGGCGGGCCATGCGCTGTCTTGTCAGCGCGGCGTCTTCGGCAGGAGTTCTATAGCCTTCAACCAGACCAACCCGTGCTCGAGCAGCGGCTGATTAAAGAAGCAATTCACGAAATCGGCCACACCTGCGGTTTGATGCACTGCAACAACTACGCTTGCGCAATGGCCTCTTCACACGCCGTCGAATGGATCGACTTGAAAGAGGCTGTGCTATGCGCGGCGTGTCAGCAGATACTCTCTCACGCCCACTGATTCCCGTCGCGCAAGCTTTTGTACTCGGCTCTCTGTACTCGAATCTCTGTGCTTGGCTAGGCACGAGCGGCCAATGGTTATCAGTTCAAAACCGGCCAACGGAAGGGGACCGGGATAGCTTGTTTCTGCATTGCTATCCCGGTCGATCAAGTTCAGTTCTTGTCCGCACGCGGCGGCGCTAGTCAGATTCTGCGACCGCGAAACGGTTCGCCACGATCCGCAGATAGGACTTCGACCCTTCCTCCTCTGGTTCATCAAGGTACCAGTTAATGAAGTCGTAGCGACGCAGTGACTCTGCATCCCCATCGGCCTCGCTGAGTGCATAGAGCATCATGTCCTGGGGCGAATGTGATTCCAGAGACCTGACGCCATTGAAACGAACCGCATAGTGCTTGCCGCTACCGCCTTCGATGATGACAAGGAGCTTGTCTTCGCTCTGAGACACCGAACGAATGTATCCATCATGAAAGTCCGGGTTGCCCACGTAGCGAACAGGTTTATTGGTCACGCCGTCATTCTAGCTCCCGACTGTGGTTTCGGACTGTGGTTTCGGACTGTGTTCTCGTATCTCATGCTTGGTTCTCCAACTGCGCGGGCCGGCACTTGAGCACATGCCCGCGGTGCGAGAGACATTCGAGCCTGGCACTCACGCCAGTCGCGTCGCCCAGCAGTTTGCCCCATTCTCCGCCGAACGGTTCGCGGTATCGATCGTGGGCTATCTTCTTTGGGCTTGGAACAGTGATCCATATCGCGCGTGCTTCAGGTGGTGGAAGTAGAGACAAACATTTGGAATACTTCATTGGAGACGAGACGGCCGCGCTTGGTGAGACGAATACTGTCGCCCACTTGCTCCAGCAGACCGTCGCGAACCAGTTCGTCCATTACGGACTGGTGCTTCTCGAACGCTTTGCCGAATGAGGTGTTCAACTTCTGAACATCAATTCCACGGTTCAGACGTAAGCCGAGAAAGAGACTCTCTTCCAGAGCAGCGTCGCAACTTATTGGCGCGGAGGCGGCAGGCTCGCAGGCAATGTACTTCTCCAGTGAGTCGGAATTGGAGAAGCGTCTGGCTTCATTGTCCTTCGACGCCGGCAGCATGGAATGCGCATCCACACCGAAGCCGAGGTATGGTTGCCGCGTCCAATATTTTAAGTTGTGTTTCGACTCAAACCTCGGGCGGGCAAAATTCGAAATTTCGTATTGCTCGATTCCGGCAGCATTCAGGCGATCGCAGGCACTCTCGTAGAGATCGGCTGTGAGATCTTCATCAGGGACAAAATGCGCGTGGTACTTCTGGCCTCCCGCGATGAGTTCCCTGCCGAGGCGGGAATCGTCGTCCACTTCGAGCATGTAAATGCTGGTGTGAGGAACACCGGTAGCGATGAGTTCATCAAGAGATCGGTTCCAGCTTTCACGAGTCTGGTGAGGTAACCCCGCAATAAGATCCACGTTAATGTTCGTGATCCCGCCGCGCCGAAGGCTTGCGATGTCGTCGAGAACCGTTTGCCGCTTATGCAGGCGTCCCACCGAAGCTGCTTCCTGATCGATGAACGACTGCACTCCCAGGCTGATGCGGTTCACGCCGCACTCCACCAGAGTTTCGCGCATCGACTCGGAAAGCGTGCCCGGCGCGCACTCTACGGTGATTTCCGCGCCGGGCTGGACGGCGAAATTTTGCCGAATGGTGACAAAGACGTTTTTGAGCTGTGTTACATCCAAGAGAGTGGGAGTGCCGCCGCCGAAGTAGATGGAATCCACCGCGCGATCGAGCGGACAACTCCCACTCAAGCCAAAGGCGGGTTTGAGCGGGCCACCCTGTGTGTTCTGAGCGGCATGCTCGATCTCGGCGCACAGGCGCGCAACGTACTTTTCGAACACCGCCCGGGAAAAGACATCGGAGGCGAAGTTGCAATACGTGCACTTCGTCCGGCAAAACGGGACGGAAATGTACAATCCGAGCGGCATCTGTATGATTATCGCTTGTCAGTGGAGCAGTTGGCACCTTGGCATTTAGCAGTTGGCCCCCGGGCTTCGGAGGTTGAACAACGCAACGCTGCGGACCAAATGCCAATTGCTAAGTGCTAATTGCCATGTGACTAAGCTCCGTCATTACACCTAAACTTATGCTACCTCGCGTTGTCATCACGGGAATGGGCGTGGTCAGCCCGAATGGAATCGGCAAACAGGCATTTTGCCGCGCCGTGCTCGACGGCAAGTCTGGCGTTAAGCGCATTTCTCGATTCGATCCTTCTGACCTGCCGGTGCACGTGGCCGGTGAAATCCCTGAGTTCGACGAGTTCGCATGGGTGGATGCCCGTGAGCGGAAGCACGTCTCGCGGGTGGTGCCGTTGTGTCTGGCTGCGACCACTGAGGCGGTGAAAGATTCTGGCCTGGATATGGAGGCGATGTCGGTTGACGAGAAACGCCAGATTGGAATCGTGCTGGGCACTGGGGGCGGCGCGCAGGAATTTTCTGAGCAGCAATACAAGCTGTGGCATAGTGGAAAAGAAAAACAAGTGAGCTTGTTCTGCATTCCCAGCGGCACCATGGGAACGATCCCCAGCGAGATCAGCA
>WNFY01001557.1_pt1 | contig 21627 bp, 23 predicted proteins | sample 5400091 | NCBI WGS metagenome assembly WNFY01 (sample SAMN13153364, study PRJNA577476) | soil metagenome | isolation source: 60 cm soil or saprolite under grassland replicate 1 | place: USA:California | collected 2016-06-15
TTCCGGACTTCCGCTACAACGAGGCGCGCAGCTTCATCGAGGGCGGCCTCCGGGACTTCAGCCTCAGCCGCGCCGGCCAGCCCTGGGGCGTGCCGGTGCCGTGGGACCCCGAGCAGGTGGTGTACGTCTGGGTCGACGCGCTGATCAACTACCTGAGCGCGCTCACCTACGCCAGGCCAGGCGAGGACCTGCGCGCGGAGTTCTGGCCCGTCGCACACCACCTGATCGGCAAGGACATCCTCCGTTTCCACTGCGTCTTCTGGCCGGCGCTCCTGCTCGCGGCCGGCTACGAGGTGCCGAAGCAGATCTTCGTCCACGGCTGGCTGCTGTTTGGTGACCGGAAGATCTCGAAATCGAGCGGCAACGTGATCGAGCCGCTCGAGCTGACCGATATCTACGGCATCGATGCACTCCGTTTCTACACCGCGCGTGTGACGCGCTTCGGCCAGGACGGGAACGCCTCCGCCGACGACTTGCACGAGCGCTACGAGCGCGAGCTTGCGAACGATCTCGGCAACCTGCTCTCGAGGACGACGGCGATGATCGTCCGCTACCGCGAGGGCCGAATCCTGCCGGCGCCGTGGGAATCGCCTTTCCGGGCCGAGCTCGCAGAGCTCGCGCGCGAGGTTCCCGAGCGGCTGGACAAGTACGACCTGTCCGGGGCGCTGGAGGCGATCTGGATCGTCATCCGCTCGCTCAACCGCTACGTCGAGGAGCGCGCTCCCTGGCAGCTCGCGAAAGACACAACCAAGTCGGACGAGCTCGACCGGACGCTCTATGACCTCGCGGACGGCCTTCGCGCGGTCGCGATTGCGCTCGCTGCGTACCTGCCGGAGACTGCGCCGAGGATCCTCAGCGCCCTCGGCCAGCCGGAAGACCTCGCCTGGGAAGGCGTCGCCTACGGCTGGACGGCGGCGGCGGATGGGATCGTGCCCGCCGAGCCGCTGTTCCCAAGGGTCGAGCTCGAGACCGCCGTCGCGTGATCGATACCCACGCGCACCTCGACGGGTGCGAGGAGCCGCCGGAGGCGCTGCTCGCCCGCGCCCGTGAGGCCGGCGTCGAGCGCGTGATTACGGTCGGCTCGGGCATCGATTCGTGCCGGGCCGCGCTCGCGATCGCCGAAGGCGAGCGCGGGGTTTTCGCCGCGCTCGGAATCCATCCGCATCAGGCAGGCGGGCCAGAGGCGGAGCGGCTGGCCGAGCTGGCGGAGCTCCTGGGGCACGAGCGCGCCGTGGCCCTGGGCGAGACCGGCCTCGACTTCTACCGCGACTGGGCGCCGCCCGACCGCCAGCGGAGCGTGTTCGCGGCTCAGCTCGAGCTTGCCGGCGAGGTCGGCACGCCGGTCGTGATCCACAACCGAGACGCCGATTCGGAGACCGCAGCCGCGCTTGCAGGCTTCGACGGAACGGTCATCCTCCATTGCTTTTCTTCTCCCGCACTCCTCGATGTAGCGCTCGAGCGAGGCTACTACGTCTCCTTCGCAGGCAATGTCACCTACCCGAGCGCCGAGGAGCTGCGCGAGGCGGCTAGACGCGTGCCCGCCGATCGCATCCTGGCCGAAACGGACAGCCCCTACCTGGCGCCGGTGCCTCGCCGCGGGCGGCCGAACGAGCCTGCGAACGTCGTCCACGCCGTGGCGGCTCTCGCACAGACGCGCGACGAGGACGCGGCAGAGCTCGCCGCCCGGATCGACGCGAACGCGACCGCCGCCTTCTCGCTGCCCGTCGCCTCTCCGGCTCCGTGAGCACGAGGGCGAAGAAGCAGCTCGGCCAGCACTTCCTCGCCGACGAGAACATTCTTGGCGTGATCGACCGGCTGGCGGAGCTCGACGAGTCGGACGTCGTGCTCGAGATCGGCCCCGGCCGCGGCGTTCTCACCAACTACCTCGCCGAGCGTGTCTCGCAGGTGCACGCGATCGAGCTCGACCGCTCCCTCGAGCCGGGGCTCCACGACGCGCTTGCCGGCCGTACGAACGTCGGGCTGCAGTTCGGCGACGCGCTGACTTTCGATCTGGCCGCACTCGAGCCGGCTCCGACGAAGCTCGTTGCCAACCTCCCGTACAACGTCGCGACGCCCCTCGTCGCCGAGAGTCTCGACGGCCTGCCGAGTGTCGAGCTCTGGTGCGTGATGGTGCAGCGCGAGGTCGCGGACCGGTTCTTCGCCGAGCCCGAGACGAAGGCGTACGGGGCGGTCTCGGTACTGGTTCAGCTGGCCGCCGAGCGCACCGGTTTTCATCCGGTTTCGCGGAACGTGTTCCGGCCGCGGCCCAACGTTGACTCCGCGCTCGTCGCGTTTCGCCGGCGCGGGGCGCTGCCCGCCGACTATCCGCGTCTCAAAGCCGTCGTCGGAGCCGCGTTCGCGCACCGACGCAAGCAGCTGCCGAACTCGCTCGAGCTGGCCGGGCTCGCCTCGCGCGAGCAGGCGGCCGCGGCGCTGGTGCAGATCGGCCGCGAGCCTGTAACTCGCGCCGAGGCGCTCGCGCCCGAGGAGTTCGTGGCGCTGGCACACGCACTCGAATGACGCGCGCGCCCGCGACCGCGAAGCTGAACCTCGCGCTCGTCGTCGGGCATGCGCACGACGGCAGGCACGAGTTGACGACGGTCTACCAGCGTCTCGACCTCGTCGACCGGATCGCGGTCGCCCCAGCGCCGCGCCTCCGTGTTAGCGGCTTTCCCGAGGACACGCTCGTTCGCAACGCGCTCGAAGGGCTGGCGGCAGCCGCAGGCGTTCCGCCCCGCTGGGAGGCGCGGCTGACGAAGCGGATTCCGGTCGCAGCAGGCCTCGGCGGCGGCAGCTCCGATGCGGCGACCGCCCTCCGCCTTGCGAACGAGACCCTCGGCGAGCCGCTGGTGGCCGAGGAGCTGCGCGCGCTTGCGGCGAAGCTCGGGGCCGATGTGCCGTTCTTCCTCACCCAGGGACCCCAGCTTGGTGAGGGCGACGGCACGGGGCTGACGCCGCTCGATCTTCCCCAGGACTATTGGGTCGTCCTCGTGCTTCCAGGCGGCGCAAGCAAGCAATCGAGCGGCGCGGTCTACGCAGAGTTCGACGAGCGCGAAGGCCCGAAGGGCTACCGTACCCGGCGCGCGGCGCTCAAGCGCACGCTCCGGGAGACGAGGCGGGCGCGCGATTTCGCCAGGCTGCCGCCGAACGACCTCGCGAGCTCACCGCTGGCCGCCGACCTTTTGGCCGAGGGGGCTTTCAGGGCCGACGTCACCGGCGCGGGCCCGGTCGTGTACGGCCTCTTCCAACACCTCGAGGTCGCCCGTGCGGCCCGAGCCGCCTTCAGGGGCCGCGGCCGTACCTGGCTCACCGCCCCGGCTTGGTACGGTTGACGCCGATGGAGTACGACAGGTCGTTAGGGAGCGGGCCGGCACTCGAGCACGGGTCGAGCAGGACCGGACGCTGGCTGCGCGCGCGCCGGATCCGGATCGCTTTCTGGATCGCCGTCGCCGAAGGAATCCTGATCGTCTTCCACGCGATCTCGTGGTGGGTTGCGATCGGGATTGCCCTGCTCGTGGTCGTCGGCTGGTTCAGCTTCGCCCATCGGCTGCGCTCCGACACTGCGCGCCAGGCCGGCTGGATCGCGGCGGTCTCGCAGGCACTTGTCGCGCTGGTGCCGGTCTTCGTGCTCATTGTCGGCACGCTCGCGTTGATCTTGGTTGGCATTCTCGCGGTGGTTGCCCTGGTACTGCTCTTCAGCTCAGGCGATTAGGCGCGACTAGACTTTGTGAGTGGGCGCGAGGCTCTCCGGCGACGCGGTGGGGCGTAGCCAAGTGGTAAGGCAGCGGGTTTTGGTCCCGCGATCCCAGGTTCGAATCCTGGCGCCCCAGCTCGACTCGACTCCGTGACCGATCGCAAGCTCGCAGCAGTCGTCATGGCCGCCGGCCTCGGGACGCGGATGCGCTCCGAGACGCCGAAGCATCTGCATCCGCTGCTCGGCAAGCGTCTGGTCGACTGGGTGCTCGACGCCGTGGGCCCGCTTGGCCCCGAGCCACTGGTTGTTGTCACCTCGTCCGAGACCAAAGATGCCCTCGCAGCCGAAGGCGTGACCGTCGCGGTCCAGGGCGAAGCGCGCGGCACCGGCGACGCCGTCGCGGCCGCCCGGGGCGCCCTCGAGGGTTTCGACGGCGACGTCCTCGTGCTGTCCGGGGACGCGCCGCTACTGACCCCGGAACTACTCGAGCGCCTCGTCACGGCACACCGGGAACGCCGGGCCGCGGCAACGGTGCTCACCTTCGAGCCGGTTCGGCCGCTGCCCTACGGGCGGATCGTCCGCGACGATGAAGGCAACGTCCGCGCGATCGTCGAAGAGGGAGACGCGACCGAGCAGGAGCGGGGGATCCGCGAGCTCAACTCGTCGACCTACGTCTTCGACGCCGCCGAGCTCTGGGACGCGCTCGACGGGCTGAAGCCGGACAACGTTCAGGGCGAGCTCTACCTCACGGACACCGTGCGGGCGCTCGCCGAGGCGGGCAAGCCGGTCGCCACGTACAAGTCAGACGACCCAGAGGCGCCGGTCGGTATCAACACCCGCGTCGAGCTCGCCGCGGCAGCCGCAGTCCTTCGAGATCGCATCAACGAGCGGCACATGCTCGCCGGCACGACGATCGTCGATCCGCTGTCGACGTGGATCGACCCACAGGTCGAGCTCGAGCCGGACACAATCGTTCACCCCTTCACCGTCCTGCGCGGGGCGACGCGAGTGCTTGTCGGCGCCGAGGTCGGGCCGCACGTGGTCGCGATCGACGCCGAGATCGGAGAGCGAGCGCTCGTTGGCCCGTTCTGTTACCTTCGCCCCGGAACCGTGCTGGAAGCCGGAGCGAAGGCGGGCACGTTCGTCGAACTGAAGAACTCTCGGATCGGAGAAGGGACAAAGGTGCCGCACCTGTCCTACATCGGCGACGCCGAGATCGGCGCGGAAACGAACGTCGGCGCCGGCGGGATCACCGTTAACTATCCGCATGAGCCGGGTAAGCCCAAAGGGCGGACGAAGATCGGCTGCAACGTCAGGACCGGCGTCCACAATGCGTTCGTTGCACCAATCGAGATCGGCGACGACGCGTGGATCGCGGTCGGCTCCGTCGTGACGGACGACGTTCCGCCAGGCTCGCTCGCGGGCTTCGCGCCGCGCCAGGTGACGAAGGAAGGCTACGTCTACGACAAGCACGGAAGGCCAGCCGATGACTGAGACTGCGACGCTGCCGGGACTGGAGACCGTGGACCCGCCGGTGCCCGAGGGCGAGCCCAAGCGCTGGATCGAGCGCGGCCCGCAAAAGCGGCTGATGCTGTTCTCGGGCAGCTCGAACCGCGAGCTCGCCGAGCGCATCGCCGAGACGCTGGGTGTCGAGCTCGGCGAGGTCCGGCTCAAGACCTTCGCGAACGGCGAGACGTACTGCCGCTACGAGGACTCGATCCGCGGCGCCGACGTCTTCATCGTCCAGTCGGGCAATGCGCCCGTGAATGACCACCTGGTCGAGCTGCTGATCATGATCCAGGCCGCCAAGCTTGCTTCCGCGAAGCGGATCACGGCGGTCGTGCCGTGGTTCCCGTACTCGCGCCAGGACAAGAAGTCGGCACCCCGCGAGCCGATCACGGCCAAGCTCGTCGCCGATGCGCTCGAGGTCGCGGGCGTCGACCGCGTCGTGGCGATGGACCTGCACGCGGGCCAGATCCAGGGTTTCTTCAACGTCCCCGTCGACCACATGACGGCGCTGCAGCTCTTCGCCCAGTACTACCGGGACAAGGGGCTGCACGGCCAGGGGATCGTCGCCGTCTCACCCGATCCGGGCCGAGCGAAGATGGCGCGCCGCTTCGGCCAGATGCTCGAAGGGGACCTGGCGATCCTCAACAAGACGAGGCCCGAGCACGACAAGGCGGCCGTGACGGAAGTGATCGGCGACGTCCAGGGCAAGATCGCGATCATGAGCGACGACATGATCGTCACCGGCGGCACGCTGATCGCCGGTGCGGAGGCGCTGCTAGGAGCAGGCGCGCTCGAGGTCTACGCCTGCGCGACCCACGGGCTCTTCCCCGGCGACGCGTTCGAGCAGCTAGCCGCGAGCAAGATCACGCAAGTCACGGTCACGAACACGGTTCCGGTCGACCCGATCAAGCGCCCCGACAAGATCGACGTCCTGCCGGTCACGACCCTCCTGGCCGAGACGATCATGAACGTCTTCAGCGACGACTCGGTCTCGGCGATCTTCGCCGGCGAGAACCAACTCTTCTAGGAGCGTCTAGCGGATCTCACCGCGACCGACCCCGCCTCCGCTAGGCCGCTGACGGCGTGGGTTTGCCTGGTGATTGTTCGGTGAATCCTCGACTTCTGAGGGGCTCGGCCGAGCCGAATTTCGTCTTGGCACCCGTGGATGGGGATGGGACACTTTGCGATGGATGAAAATCTTGATCGCCGCACTGATCCTGCCGGCCGTGATCGTCCTTGGAATCGCGGCTTTCGAAACGCGGATTTTTTACCCGGTGCCGTCTAACGGACCAACCCGCGGGATCGTATGGGCCGGGCACACCTTCGCTACTCGGACGGATTTCGCCCGCTGGCTTCGGTCACGGGGCGTCCCCTACAGGGTCTGGGCCCGCCGTCATCCGATACGGGCGGGCCTCACCCCTAATCGCCTGGCCAAACAGGCGGTGGTGTATCGGAAGCGGGAGGCCAGGGATGGGCGTCAGAAGGACTCGGGCTGGGGCCTTAGAGCCATCGGGGGCGGCGTTGCCTTCCTCGCCGTCCTGGGCCTCGGCGTCGTCTTTGTTCGCCGCCGTCGGCGGCCGGGGAGCCTTGGGTCGGCGAGACAGCCTTTCCGGCCCGCGGCCGATCGAGCCGCTCCCGTGGCGAGGAGAGGAACTGGACCGATGCTGCGCCGGGCCAAAGCAACGGCTGTGCTGTCTTCGAACACGGCCGAATCGTTGGCAAAGACTATTTCGCGCGAAGGCACCGAATTCGCCCGGTCTTTCGCTCATCGAGCCGCACCGCCGGCAAAGCGAGGAGCTGGATTGGCGCTGAGCTTGGCCACTTCGGCCGCTCTCGTGTCTTCGAGCCTGGCTGCGTCTTCGGCGAAGACGATTTCCCGGCGACGCGGCGAGTTCGCGTGGTATCTCGCCTCGGCGCTACTCGCGGCCGGCATCGGCGTCGTGGCGACGGTGTGGCTGAACCGAGGTTGACCGGTTTTTCGCAGGATGACGGTGTGTAGCTCGTACTCGTTTCGGCGAGACTCCGCCCCCGGCGCGAACCAGCTTCTTTAAGCGCTCCCACGGTCTTCGATGCGGTCGGCAAGCAGGTGAAACGACTGCTGCGCCGCCACGGCTAGGCCCATCAGCAGCTGATTCATTTCGTCCACCGGTGGTGCGACCCCGGACCCGGCCGCCCCCTGCGCTTTCGCGTAAGCCGGTAGAGACTTCACTTCGCGTCGAAAGATCTCGTCGATTTCGTCACCTAGTGCCATTGCCATCTCCTGTTCCGAGTTTGTCGGCAACAGTAGAGGCCATCGGCGACGAAGGAGGCCGCGGGCGGCGCGGCCTCTCCGCCGATTCCCGGGCCCGGTATCCGTCGGCCGAGCGCCCGAGCGGCGCTCGCTACACTTCGCCGCCGTGGCCGGCGAGCGAGTGAAACTGTCTGTGCGCGAGCGCGAGGGCCGGGGAACCGGCGACGCGCGGCGCCTGCGGCGTGAAGGAATGATCCCCGGCGTCCTCTACGGGCGCGGGAAGTCGCCGCATGCAATCTTCGTCGAGGAACGTGAGCTACGGCGCGTGCTGACGGGCGATCACGGCCTGCACGCGATCCTCGACGTCACCCTCGACCAGCAGAAGACGACGCACGCCTCGATCCTCAAGGACTACCAGGTGCATCCGGTCCGCGGATACGTCACCCACATCGACCTGCAAGAGGTGCGGCTCGACCAGCCGATCCAGGCGCAGGTCGTGATCGAGCTCGTGGGCGATCCCGAGGGCGTCAAGGAAGGCGGCGTGCTCTCCCAGGTGCAGCGCGAGATCAACGTCGAGGCGCTGCCGCTCGAGATCCCCGAGCGACTGGAGCTCGACGTCAGCGGAATGGCGATCGGAGACACGCTGAGGCTCGCTGACCTGCCCGCGCGCGAGGGCGTGACCTACCTCGACGACGCCGAGGAAACGGTGCTGGCCACGGTCGGCGCACCCACGCAGATCGTCGAGCCTGAGCCCGAGGAAGAGGAGCTCGCAGAGGGCGAGGAGCTGCCCGAGGGCGAGGTGCCGGAGGGCGAGGAGGCACCGGAGGGCGCCGCCGAGGCGCCGGCCGAGTCGGAGGCGGAGGCCGCCGGCGAGCAGGGAACGACCGAAGGCTAAGAGGCCTTGGCGGGACGCCGCTCGTCGTCGGGGCGCGAAGCCCGTTCCCAGGCGAGGACGCAGGGAGCGTTCGTAGCGGGAAGCTACGGGCGCGACCGAGGACGCAGCCTGGGGGCGAGCAGCGCGTTCCGACGGCACAGTCTGCGTCTCGCCAAGGCCTCTTAACGTCGTGCGGCTGTTCCGTCGGGGCGACTCGGCCTCGACACTCGACCTGCTCGTCGTCGGGCTGGGGAACCCCGGGCGCGAGCACGAGCGCGACCGCCACAACGTCGGTTGGATGGTGGCTGACGAGCTCGCGCGCCGCATGGACGGCCGCTGGCGCGCCAAGTTCTCGGGTCAGCTCGCCGAGGTTCGGCTCGATGCCCTGCGGCTCGCCTTGCTCAAGCCCGAGACCTTCATGAACGACTCCGGCCGCTCCGTCGTCGCTGCGACCCGCTTCTTCAAGGTCGAGCCGGAGTCGCTGTTGGTTGTCCACGACGATGTCGATCTCGAGCCGGGGCGCCTGCAGGCCCGCGCGGGCGGCGGCCTCGCCGGTCACAACGGTTTGCGTTCGCTCGCGCAGGCGCTCGGGACGCAGGAGTTCCTGCGGCTGAGGATCGGCGTCGGCCGGCCCGGCCGCGGCGATCCGCGATCGGTCGCCGACTACGTGCTCTCCCCATTCGAGCTCGAGGAGGAGGTGGGGGCGCTCGTTTCCCGCGCCGCCGACGCGGTCGAAACGGTCGCGCGAGACGGCATCGAGCCGGCCCAGCAGCGCTTCAACTAGGCGGGCTCACACGGCTACGATTCGAGCGCGGAACTGCGGGTTCCGTCTTTTGTGATGGACCGACCTGTCTTGCGCGCATTTGTCGACGAGCTCCTCGAGGACGAGCGGCTCGCAGCCTTCGCCGAGGCGCTGCCCACGCGCGCTCGCGTTTCCGAGCCGGCGCTGCCGCTGCTGCTCTCGTCGCTCCACGAGCGCCTCAATCGGGGTCTCGTTTGTGCGCTGCCCGAGGACGCCGACGCGCGGGACGCGGCCGAGGCTGCTGCCTGGTTCCTCGGCGACGACCGCGTGGCGCTGCTGCCGAGCCGAGGAGTTCACTGGGCATCGGGCCTCGAGCCGCCGCCGCACCTCGTCGGCGAGCGGGCGCGGGCGCTCGACGTGCTCGCTCGCGGCGGGCTCGTCTGCGCTTCCGCGACCGCGCTCGCAGAGGGCATGCCGCCGCCAGGCGAGCGGCCCGAGCCGATCGAGGTCGCCCAGGGGCAGGAGCCCGGAATCGACTTGCTTGCCGAGGGTTTCGCGCTCGCCGGCTACGAACGCGTCGAGCGGGTCGAGGAGCGCGGTCAGTTCGCCGTGCGCGGCGGGCTGGTCGACGTCTTCCCGACCACAGGCAGGGAGCCGCTACGAATCGAGCTCTTCGGCGACGAGATCGAGTCGATCCGGGCCTTCTCGCCGTTTACGCAGCGGGCTCTCCATCCCGTCGAGAGCGCGGTCGTCTACCCGGCGGCCGAGCGGCGTCCTGACCTGAGCGAGCCGACCCTGCCCGATGACGACGAGGCGCCGGCGGCGCAGCCGCCTGTCCGCGCCAGCGGACCAGTAGAAGGGGTCTGGGGGAACCGGGAGGTTCCCCCAGCTGGCCTGGTTACCCCCGACGACCTGGTCCCGCCGTTCGCCGGCGCGCCGGATCTCGTCTGGGAGCCCGACGAGGTCCGGGCTGTCGCGCTCGAGGAGCTGAACGCCGAGCCGAACCTCGCCGGCTCGACGGAGCTCGATCCGCTCCCCGCCAACCAGCCGTTCTCCTTCGAGGCACAGCGGCCGGCGCTCGCCGCGCGCGGGCTCGCCGAGGCCGAGAACGAGCTCGGCGCGCTCGTGCGTGCCGGGCAGCGCGTGGTCGTCGCCTTCCCGCACCGAGGCGAGGCGCTGCGGACGCAGAACCTGCTGCGGCGGATCGAGGCGCGGCTGCTCGAGCCCGGCGAGCCCTTGCCGGGCGAGGCCGACCTCGTGTTCGCGGTCGCGCCCGCGCGCCGGGGCTTCGTCTGGCGTGAGCTTGGGCTCGTCCTGCTCGCCGACACGCAGGTCTTCCGTAAGCGTCCGCCCAGAACTGATGCCCGGCTGGGACGTGCTCTCCAGAGCTTCGCCGACCTCCGCACGGGCGACTACGTCGTCCACGAGGACCATGGGGTCGGCCGTCTGCAGGCCTTCGAGACGAAGGAGGTCGCGGGCGTCACCCGCGACTATCTGCTGCTCGCCTTCCGGGGCGAGGACCGCCTCTACGTCCCGCACGAGCAGATCGGCAAGGTGTCACGGTACGTTGGGGCGGATTCCCGCTCGCCCGCGCTCTCCAAGCTTGGCGGCAAGGCCTGGCAGAACCTGAAGAGCCGGGCTCGTGCGAGCCTGCGGGAGCTCGCGGGCGAGCTCCTTGCGCTCTACGCCCGCCGCCAGCAGGCCGAAGGCCAGACCTTCGACCTGCGGAACGAGTGGCTGGAGCGCCTCGAGACCGAGTTTCCGTACCGGGAGACCGAGGACCAGCAGCGCGCGATCGAGGCGGTCAAGGAGGACCTCGAGGCGCCGCGGCCGATGGACCGGCTCGTCTGCGGGGACGTCGGCTTCGGCAAGACGGAGGTCGCCGTTCGGGCCGCCTTCGCTGTCGCGGTCAACGGCAAGCAGACGCTGATGCTGGTGCCGACGACCGTGCTCGCCCAGCAGCACTGGAACACGTTCCGAGAGCGTTACCGCGACTTTCCGGTCCGCGTCGAGATGATCTCTCGCTTCCGGTCGCCGGCCGACGTGAAGCGCGTCCTTGCCGATTACGCGGAGGGCAAGGTCGACGTTCTGATCGGTACCCACCGGGTGCTCTCGCGCGACGTGATCCCGAAGCAGCTCGGCCTGATCGTCGTCGACGAGGAGCAGCGTTTCGGCGTCGCGCAGAAGGAGCTCCTGCGTCAGCTCCGGCTCGAGGTCGACGTTCTCAGCCTGACCGCGACGCCGATCCCGCGCACGCTGCACATGTCGCTCTCGGGCCTACGCGACATCTCCGTGATCGAGACCCCCCCGCAGGGCCGCCGCCCGATCCGTACCTTCGTGGGCGAATACGACGAGGAGCTTGTCCAGACGTCGCTCCGTCGCGAACACGCACGTGAGGGCCAGGCCTTCTACCTGCACAACCGCGTCGAGACGATCGACGAGGCGGCCGAGCGGCTGCGCCAGCTCTGCCCGGAGCTGCGCTTCATCGTCGCCCACGGCCAGATGCGGGAGAAGGAGCTGGAGGACCACATGCTCTCCTTCCTCGCGGGCGACGGTGACGTGCTCGTCTCGACGACGATCATCGAGTCCGGCCTCGACATCCCGCAGGCGAACACGCTCGTCGTCGAACGCGCAGACGCGCTCGGGCTCGCCCAGCTCTACCAGATCCGCGGCCGCGTCGGCCGCTCCGACCTGACCGCCCACGCGTACCTCTTCTACCCGGACTCGCAGGAGCTGACGCCGGAGGCTCGGGCGCGGCTGGCAACGCTGGCCGACCACACAGAGCTCGGCGCCGGGTTCGCGATCGCGATGCGCGATCTCGAGATCCGCGGCGCCGGCGACCTGCTCGGCGCCGAGCAGTCCGGCCACGTCGCCGCCCTCGGCTTCGAGCTCTATGTCGAGCTGCTGGGAGAGGCCGTCGCCGAGCTTTCGGGGCAGCGGCGCCCGGTTGCGCGCCCGGTGCGCGTGGACGCGCGCGTCGACGCCTACGTACCGGCGAGCTACATCGGCTCCGAGGCGCTGAAGATCGACCTCCACCGGCGGCTCGCGCTGACGGAGTCCGAGGACGACCTGCGCGAGCTGCAGGCGGGGACGGAGGATCGTTACGGCCCGCTGCCGGAGCCGGTCGAGAACCTGTTCGCGATCCAGGAGGCGAAGCTCAAGCTCGCACGGCTCGGCGCGGACTACCTCGTCTTCCGCGGCGGCCGGGCCACAGTCGGGCCGGTCGAGCTCGGCTCGGGCGAGCTACGGGCACTGCGAGGGCGGGTCGAGACCGCCGTCTACACAACTGCTCGCAGGGAAGTTTCGTTAAGGGACGAAGAATTCGACGGAGCTCTCCGACTTGTCGATGCTATGCTCGAAACGCGCCAAGCAGCCTGACCGTTGGGCCGTGCTTGGCTCTTCCTGCGCTATGAAGCTTCTTCGTCTCGTTCCAATCCTCGCCCTGGTGGCGGCATTTGCAGCGGCCTGCGGCGGCGGTGATGGCGCCCCGGAATCAGTGCCCAGCGACGCGGTCGCGGTCGTCGGCGGCGACACGATCACGAAGGTCTCCTACAACCAGACCCTCGACCAGGCAAAACGCAGCTACAAGGCTCAGAACAAGCCGTTCCCGAAGCCTGGCACCGCGACCTACGGCGCCGTACGCTCGCAGATCATCCTCTTCCTCGTCGAGCGCTCCGAGTACATGCAGAAGGCCAAGGATCTCGGCATCACGGTCAGCGACAAGGACGTCGAGGCTCGCCTGAATCAGATCAAGCAGCAGTACTTCGGTGCGGGGGCCACGCCGGGGTCGAAGCCGAAGACGCAGGCGCAGATCGACAAGCTCTACAACCAACAGCTGAAGGCCCAGGGTCTGACCGACAAGGACGTGAAGGATGGAATTCGCGCCCAGCTGATCCGGGAGAAGATCTCGGAGAACGTGACGAAGGACGTCAAGGTCTCCGACAGCGACGCGAAGAAGTACTACGACGACCACAAGAGCCAGTACCAGCAGCCGGCCCAGCCCGAGAGCCGCGACGTCCGGCACATCCTCGTCAAGAGCCATGCGGTCGCGCTGACGGTCTACAGCAAGCTGAAAGCCGGTGGCGACTTCTCGAAGCTCGCACTCAAGTACTCGATCGATCCGAGCAAGACCACCGGCGGCCGCCTGACAGTGTGCAAGGAGAAGACAGTCAGTTGCCCCTTGAAGACCGTTGCGCCCTTCGAGAAGACGGCGTTCTCGCTGAAGACGAACGAGATCTCCAAGCCGGTGCACACGCAGTTCGGCTGGCATGTGATCCAGGCGGTCGGGCCTGTGAATCCGCCCCGGAAGGCGACCACGATCCCCTTCGACCAGGTCAAGGCGGCAATCAAGCAGCAACAGCTCCAGCAGAAGAAGCAGGACACCTTCACGAAGTGGTGGAACGACACCAAGAAGGACTTCGCGAAGAAGACCAAGTACCAGGTCGGCTACGAGCCGCCGGCGTCTGCGACGCAGACCACCACCACCGGCTAAGTGTCATTGGCTGACGCGCTGCTCGAGCTCCAGGAGCTCACGGAGCGGCTGCGCCGGGATTGTCCCTGGGATCGCGAGCAGACGGCCCGCACGATCGTGCCGCATACGGTCGAGGAGGCCTACGAGGTTGCGGACGCAGCCGAGCAGGGCGATGACGCGAAGCTGCTCGACGAGCTCGGCGACCTGCTCTTCCAGGTCTACTTCCTCTCGCTCCTCCTTGCCGAACGCAGAGAAGGCGACCTCGAGCAGGTCGCGCGTGGGATCCACGCGAAGCTCGTCGCCCGCCATCCGCACGTTTTCGGCGAAGTCGAGGCCAGGACGGCCGGACGCGTGCGCGAGAACTGGGAGCGCCTCAAGCGCGAACAGGAGGGGCGGGAAGGGATCTTCCACGACGTCCCCGGCAACCTGCCCTCTCTGATCTACGCTCGGAAAATCCAGCGCCGCGCGGCCGCGGTCGGGTTCGAATATCCCGGCACTTCCGCGGCTCTCGACGATCTGGACGAAGAGCTCGCCGAGCTGAAAGAAGCGCTGGCGCGCGTGGGCGAGAGTTCCGCCGAGACCGAACCGGACGCCTCGATCGCGGGCGAGGTCGGGGACGTTCTCTTCTCGGCCGTCAACGTCGCCCGCCACCTCAACGTCGATCCCGAGGTTGCCCTCCGAACCGTCAGCGACCGCTTCGTCGCACGGGTGGAAGAGGCGGAGCGGCTCGCCGCCGGCGACGGCCGGCGCTTCGACGCGCTGCCGCTCGCCGAGCAGGACAGCTACTTCGACCGGGCCAAGGAAACGCTCACGTGAGCGCGATCGAAAGCGTTCACGCACGCCAGATCCTCGACTCGCGAGGGAATCCGACCGTCGAGGTCGACGTTCGCCTCGATTCCCGCGCGCTTGGTCGCGCCGCGGTGCCTTCGGGGGCATCGACGGGGGTGCACGAAGCGGTCGAGCTCCGCGACGGCGCCGACGCCTACGGCGGCAAGGGCGTCACCAAGGCGGTCGCCAACGTCGACGGGGAGATCGCCGATGCGGTCCGTGGTCGCGACCCCTTCGACCAGGCCGGGCTCGACCGCGCCCTGATCGAGCTCGACGGGACGCCGAACAAGAGCAGGCTCGGCGCGAACGCGATCCTCGGCGTCTCGCTTGCGACCGCGAAGGCAGCGGCCGCCGATCAGGGGGTCTCGCTCTTCGCGCATCTCGGTGCCGACGGCGCCGTGACGCTGCCGGTGCCGATGCTGAACGTGATCAACGGCGGCGTCCACGCCGACAACTCGATTGACCTGCAGGAGTTCATGGTCGTCCCCGTCGGCGCGGATACTTTCGGCGATGCGCTGCGGGTCGGCGCCGAGGTCTACCACTCCCTCAAGCAGGTCCTGCACAAGCGCGGGCTCGAAACCGGCGTCGGCGACGAAGGCGGCTTCGCCCCGAACCTCGAGTCGAGCGAGGCGGCGATCGAAGCGATCCTCGAGGCGGCCGACCGCGCCGGGCATCGCGACCGCGTCGCGATCGCGCTGGATCCGGCTACGAGCGAGGTCTTCCGCGACGGCGTCTATCGCTTCGAGGGCCGCGAGCTGCGGAGCGACGAGATGCCGGCGTTCTGGGCGGAGCTCGTCGAGCGCTATCCGATCGTCTCGCTCGAGGATCCCCTCGCCGAGGACGACTGGGACGGGTGGGCGCAGCTGACCACCGAGCTCGGCGATCGCGTCCAGCTCGTCGGCGACGACGTCTTCGTCACGAGCTCGGATCGCCTCCGGGAGGGAATCGAGTCCAAGGTCGCCAACTCGATCCTCGTCAAGGTCAACCAGATCGGGACGATCACGGAAACCGTCGAAGCGTTGGACCTGGCTCGAACGAGCGGCTACGGCACGGTGATGTCCCATCGCTCGGGCGAGACGGAGGACGCGACGATCGCCGACCTGGCGGTCGCATACAACACGGGTCAGATCAAGACCGGCGCGCCGGCAAGGAGCGACCGCGTCGCCAAGTACAACCAGTTGCTGCGGATCGAGGAAGAGCTCGGCCCGCGCGCGGTCTATCCGGGCCGGGATGCCTTTCCGCGCTTCTCCGGCTAAACCGGCTTCGCGATCTCCGCAACCGCTCGGCTCTCGAAGAGGTCATAAGGGCAGGAGCGTCGAAGAGCCGGAGGAAGTGGCCCGATCACTACGCTGACATGGTGAGAGACCAACCGCGGAGAACGAAGATCGTCGCCACGATCGGGCCCGCGACCGGCACCGCCGAAGGAGTGCGCGCGCTCGTCGAATCCGGGATGGACGCCGCGCGGCTCAATCTTTCCCACGGCACTCGCGATGAGCACGCGGAGCGCGCCCGCCTCGTCCGCGACGTGCAGGAGACGATCGGCCGCCCGCTTGCGCTGATCGCCGATCTGCAGGGCCCGAAGCTCCGGATTGGCAATCTTCCGGATCCGGTGACGCTGGCGCGTGGCGACGAGGTGGTCGTCACCGGCGACGAGAGCTCGCGCAACGGCGAGCTGCCCGTGCTGCCGGCGGTGATCGGCGAGGTGCTGCAGCCAGGCCACGAGGTGCTGATCGACGACGGCCTGGTCCGCCTCCGCGTCGAGCGCATCAGGAGTGGCCGCGCCGAGTGCGCCGTGCTCGCCGGCGGCATCGTCAGCGCGCACAAGGGCGTGAACCTTCCCGGCGTTCCCGTGCCGATTCCCTCGCTCACCCGGAAGGACATGGACGACCTCGAATTCGCGATGGCACTCGATGTTGACTTCGTCGCTTTGTCCTTCGTCCGCTCCGCGGCCGACGTACGCGATCTCAAGGATCTGATCAAGCAGGCTGGGTCGACGGCGAACGTGATCGCGAAGATCGAGAAGGCGGAGGCGGTCGACGCGCTCGATGCGATCCTGCAGGATGCCGACGCGGTCATGGTCGCGCGCGGCGACCTCGGTGTAGAGATCGGCCCGGAGCTTGTGCCGCTGCTCCAGAAGCGGATCATCACCGGAGCCCTCGACCACGGCAAACCGGTGATCACGGCGACGCAGATGCTCGAGTCGATGATCCACCAGCCTGAGCCCACGCGCGCCGAGGCGAGCGATGTCGCGAACGCGATCCTCGACGGGACGTCCGCGGTGATGCTCTCCGGGGAGACCGCCATCGGCGAGTTCCCGATCGAAGCGGTGACGACGATGACTCGAATCGCCCGCGCCGTGGAGCCGAGCCTTGGCTACCGCCACCAGCTGCCGGAGGCCGGCGAGGAGCCGACGGTCGGGCAGGCGATGTCCAACGGCGCCTGCGACCTCGCAGAGACGCTTCGGGCGTCCGCGATCCTCGTCCCAACCTTCAGCGGCCGGACCGCTTCGGCGGTCGCGCGACTGCGACCGCGCCGGCCCGTACTCGGTCTCACGCATCACGAGTACGCATGGCGGCAGATGGCGATCGAGTGGGGCGTCATCCCGCTGCGAATCCCCGAATGCGCCGACGTCGAGGAGCTCTGGGAACGGTCGGTCGACGCTGCCCGCGAGTCCGGCGTCGTCGAGTCCGGCGACCGCGTCGTGATCACGGCGGGCACGGCCGTCAACATCGCCGGCTCGACGAACGTGATCAAGGTCGAGACCGTCTAGCTGTCGATCAAGCAGGACCGCGCGGGCGCCGCGCGAAGATCGACGACCCATGGCCGGTACAACAAAGAAACGCAAGCGCCGACCGCGGCGTGGCGTGCTCGTTCGCCGCTGGCTCGGCGTCGGGGCGCTCTGCCTCGTCGGACTTCTCTACTACCGGCCGTTGCACACGTACGTCGACACGCGTCATACGCTCGTCGAGCGCTCGAGCCAGGTCCAGAGCCTCCGCGCAGAGAAGCGGCAGCTGGAGCGCAAGCTCGCCGATACGGCGAGCGACTCGGCGCTCGTGCGGGAGGCGCGCCGGCTCGGACTCGTCAAGCCTGGGGAGCGCCTCTTCATCGTCAAGGGCATCCAGACGTGGAAGCACGCGCAGCATACGATCAGGCGGCATGGAGGATGAGGCCCTCGTTGCGCGACAGCTCGGTCGCCCGCCACGTGCCTTCCGGCGCGTAGCCGTCCGCTGCCCCTACGGCCGGCCGGCCGTTACGGAGCAGTGGCCGCGTGACGCTGCCGGGGCGCCTTTCCCGACGACGTACTACCTGACCTGCCCGCAGCTCGCGGCGGCGATCTCGCGGCTGGAGGCACGCGGTGGGGTCGAACGCTGGACGCGCGCAGTCGAGGAGGACCCCGCGCTTCGGGAGAGCCTCGACCGCGCGAACGAGGAGCAGCGCGAGCTGCGACCCGAGCTCCCTGGGGGGATCGGCGGGTCGACGCGTAGCGGCAGCCTGAAGTGCCTCCACGCGCACACCGCGTTTGCGCTCGCGCGCCCGGGCTACGAGCTCGGCGAGCGGATCCTCGCCGAGCTGGACCACCTCTGGCCGGATTCAGGCTGCTGCACCGCGGAATAGTCTGAATAGTCTGAATCGCATGCCGATCGCCCTCGATCAGACTCGCCGCGAGTGGGAACTGGGCCACCGCCGGTTCCAGCAAGAGGTGCGCGAGGCGCCCCGCAGCGAGGCCTGGCTCGAGGAGCTTGAAGCGGTCACCGCCGCGCTTCGCCGCCGCGTCGGTCAGAGCTTCACCCTTGCGGAGCTCGCAGATGCCTACGCGTCGGCCGAGATCTGGAGCCGGGAGGCCGTCGAAGAGACCGAGCCGGCTACCGGCTGGCCACGACGGCTTTCGACGGTCACCGACGCGGCGTTCCATCTCTACTCCCGCGGCGCCGTGGACTACGAGCCGTGACGCCGTCAACGACTCCGCCGCGGAACGGCCGTGGCGTGACCGGTCGACGCCGCGCCCGGCGCCGGCCGGCTCGGAACAAGATCCTGCTCGGCCTCGTGCTTGTGCTCGTGTTCGCGGTCGGAGTCGCGCTGGGGCAGGCGCTCCACGACAACCCGAGTCCCGGCGGCGTGCAGACCTCTTTCAGGACGCTGCCGCCGCTCACCGCGACGCGATCAGGTTAAGAAGCGACAGCTTTGGGTAGCTTTCGTTCGTGGCCCGCCGCGAGTTTCCAGGAAGACGCGCTCCGACGAGCGATCCCGACTGGCTGACGCTCGGCCAGGCGGCGAAGTACCTCGGCGTCGCTCAGAGCACGATTCGGAAGTGGTCCGATCAGGGCCGAGTGCCGGCGTTTTACACGCCGGGCGGGCATCGCCGCTATCGCCGGCCGGACCTCGACAACTTCCTCAACCGCTCGGGCCCGGGCGGCTCGACGCAGCCGGGCCCGCTCGTCCTGATCGTCGACGACGATGAGCGAGTGCGCGAGTACGTGCGCGTCAACCTCGAAATGGAGGGCTACGCGGTGCGCGAGGCCGGCAGCGCGGAGGAAGGACTCGGAGTGCTCGAAGAAGTTTCGCCCGACCTGATCCTGCTGGACGTGATGATGCCCGAGGTCGATGGGTGGGAAATGCTCCGGCGAGTCCAGGTACGGCACGGAGTCGGCGCGATCCCCGTCGTGATGTTCAGCGGCAAGGTCAACGAGCAATCTGCCCAAGAGGCCACCGCTCGAGGTGCGCAGGGCTTCGTCGGGAAACCTTTTGATCCGCAGCAGTTGATCGAGCACGCCAAGCAGCTGCTTCCCGCCTGACCGTCGCTCGACTTCGGCTCGCTCCCGTGGGGGAAACCCCTGTTTCCCCCACGAGCCCCCTTCTCCATAGAGACGGGGGAACCTCCCGGTTCCCCCGAACGCCCCCTCCACAGCTCATAGGCCAGGCTGGCCTATGAGCTACGACCGGCAGCTCGAACGCTGGACCGTCCACCACAGGGTCGGGTGGCTGAACCCGGTCTTCGAAGGTCTGTCGTGGATCGGCGGCCAGGGACTGGTCTGGCTCGCGATCGCGGCCGTGCTCGCGGTGTGGTGGCGACGGCCGCCGCTCTTCCTGCAAGTCGCGATCGGCGTCTTCGCGGGGCAGCTCATCTCGTACGGGCTCAAGCAGTGGGTCGGCAGAGTGCGGCCCAACGACGTCTACGCGTCGCCGAAACCGCTCGTCCACGCGCCGCACGACGGCTCGTTTCCGTCCGGTCACGCGACGATGAGCTTCGCCTGCGCGACGATCCTGGCGTTCAACGCGCCGCGCGCTGCACCCGCCTTCTTCGTCCTTGCCGCCGCGATCGCCTGGTCTCGCGTCTATGTCGGGGTGCACTACCCGCTGGACGTGATCGGCGGCGCCGTCCTCGGGGTCGGGATCGCCTTGGCTCTCAGGTTCCTGGCGCGTCGCTGGCGGTGGCGGGCCGGCGGGAACAATGCTAGTAGCACGGGCCCGATGAGCACGCGGCCCTCAGCGGCGCGAGGCAGGCCGGAGGCCGGCTCCGCCGGTCGGGAGGCTCGCCGGCCAGGGACTTGAGAGCTATAGCTCTTCGGATGCTGTCAAGAGCCCTGCCCCGATTACGGCGAGCGACGCCAGCAGGCTGATCCAGATTCCGATCCCCCGTCCGCTGGCCGGCAGGAACTCGTCGGGGATCGAGATCAAGCGGATGAGGACGAAGATCGTCGAGAGCGAGCCCAGCGCGATCACGATCAGGCTTTCCGGAACCGTCGGTGGCAGCTCGATCCCGGCCTCGCGGAGCGCGACGAGCGCGATCACCGCCAGCCCGATGAAGAAGACGAGCTTGCCGAGCGTTCCGGTATGCCAGCCGGTCACGCCGATCGTCGGCCCGACCGCGCCGGAGCCGGCGTACCAGTCGGTGAAGGCCGAGATGCTGAGCACGAGACCGGCGATCCAGGTAGCACGCTCGCCGACCGCGGTCATGCCGCCCGGCATCGCCTGAATGCGGTCGGCGGGCCTGCGGCTCACGGGCGCGGGAGAGAGGGGTTCCTCGGTTGCCACGGTGGAAGTATGTGCATCTTCATGGTTTGATTCATATGTTGCCGATCAAAGAGGTTGGAATGAGCGCGTCTCGCGAAGATCCGACCACTGCCGCCGGCGGCGACGAAATCCAGCTTTCGGCCGCCGGAGATCATGTGAAAGGCGAGTTCCGCTGCGTCGACTGCGGATACGCGATCACCGTCTGCAGGGAGCTCCCGCCGTGCGCGATGTGCGGCTGCGAGTCGTGGCAGGCAGGTCTGTGGCGGCCCTTCGGCCGGGCGCTGGCGACCTCCACGCTCGCTCGCGACTAGAGCCCAAACAGCCTCTGCACCTGATGCCACATGGCGATGCTCAGATAGACGCTGAGCGCCAGCAGAGCCACCACGATCAGCCAGAAGCGGACGTTCGCCGCGCGCCGCTCGCGAGTGCGCCGCAGCCGGGCCTCCCGCCTCGCCCGCTGGCGCCGATATTCGCGACGGACGACGCCCGGGTCGTAGACGGGCACATCCGGCGGGGGCGTCTTCCTTGCGGGCTCCGCCATCCGCGCAAGTTTAGAAGGCCGGCCTGCTTACATGCCGCCATACTCCCGATTGGGGGACGATCAGGATCGACTCGGGCCGAACGAAGGGAGCAGCCGAGGGCGCCACGGCGCTCGAAGCGTTGACGGCCGCTCTTAGACGGATGGCCGAGGGTGGTTCTCCCGACGACGCCTTGGAGGCGATCGCGGAAGCGACTGCCGGTGCCGCCGCCGCCGAGGTCGTCGTCGTGCGCGTGCTCGCCGAGGGCGGCCGTTGGCTCGAGGCTCGCGCGGTCTCGGCGTCGTCGACCTCCGTCGCCGCCGAGCTGCAGGGCTCGCGGGCTGCGCCCTTCGCGGACGGCGATGCCGTTCGTTCCACCGGGCGCCGGCTTGGATTTGACGTTGCGCTCGCACTGCCGATCGCACTCGGGGGCCGCGAGCTCGGCCGGTTGGAGCTCTTCCGGCACGCGCAGTCCTTCACGACCGAAGAAGAGAGCCTCGGGCGGCTGGCAGCCGAGCACGCCGCGATCGCGCTTGCGGGTCTGGGCGGAAACGGCAAGGGGATTTCGCCGCTTCCGGCCCGCGACCTACTGCGGCTCGGTGGAGACGCGCTCGCCACCGGCCTCGACGTGCAGCGCACCGCAGAGGAGATCGCTCGGCTGGCGGCCCAGGGAAGCGGTGCCGAGGGCGCAGTCGTCTGGCGGCTCGGCGACGACCTGCAGCCGTATGTCGGCGGTACGTTTGGCACGG
>WNFY01008285.1_pt1 | contig 21626 bp, 16 predicted proteins | sample 5400091 | NCBI WGS metagenome assembly WNFY01 (sample SAMN13153364, study PRJNA577476) | soil metagenome | isolation source: 60 cm soil or saprolite under grassland replicate 1 | place: USA:California | collected 2016-06-15
CGCTCAATGGATAAGCTTTCTCTACTTTCGTTTGTAGCAGACCGCGTTTCGCCATCTCGAATAAATGTTGAAACGTTTCCATTCGCTGAGCCGGCGTCGCATTGTCGTACCATTTGTTAATCCAAATACCACGGAAACGGAGGTCGTTGAAAATGAGCAGGCCATTGGGGATTTTGAGCGGCTGCAAACTCATTGCTCCGTAAGTCACCAGCGTTGATCCCGGAGCGAGACAATTTGCCAGACGCAGTGCGCTTTCGCCGCCCACGGCGTTCAATCCGAGACGAACCGGCGGGCTGCCAATTGCGTCTTTTACTTCGTGACGAAGATTTTCGCTATCGACCAGGACGACATCACCGCCCTCCAATCGCAATTCGCCGATTAGCTCTGACCGCCGGACGACATTCACCGTCTTGTAACCGAGCTCGCGCGCGATTTGGATGACCGCGCGCCCTGCAGCCGAATTTGCCGCGTTCTGAATCAGCCAGTCGCCGCGTGCAAGATCGACATAATCGTGGAGCAAACGCCACGCCGTCATCGGATTGATTTTCAACATAGACGCATGCACCGCGTTGATTGCGGCAGGGACGACAACCAGTTCGTCGGCTTTCACTGCAACAGCGTCACGCCATGTTCCGGTGTTGTGCGGCAAAATCACCAAAGCGTCATTCGATAGATCTTTTACGTCCGCGGCACCATCCACAACGATTCCTGCACCTTCGAATCCAGGCGTAGCCGGAAGTTCTGCCCGCACCGGATATTTTCCTTCGATCTGGTTTAAATCGGCCGGATTGATCGGCGCTGCGCGCATTTTCACGATGACCTCGCCGGCGGCTGGGGTCGGCCATGGTCGTGATTCGACGCGTAACACGTCCGCCGGATTTCCGTGCGTTTCGTACACGGCTGCGTTTATAGTTTTCATGATGTTCTCGTCCCAGCATCCTCACGCCTGCGCAAACAATCCGCAAACGCCCCGGTCGCCGGGCGGGATGACTTCGTCTGTCTGGCAGACGGCTACACGGGTCGCTCTTTTCGGCATGGTCGTGAATTCGATTTTCGCGGTGGCAAAAATTCTCGGCGGACTCTTCGGCCACGCTTACGTGCTCATAGCCGATGGCATCGAATCCGGACTCGACATCGCGGGGTCGTTCGTCATCTGGAGCGGGCTGAAAGTTGCGGCGCGCCCGCCTGATGCTTCGCATCCCTATGGCCACGGAAAAGCGGAGCCGATTGCAGCAATGATTGTTGCAGTTGGGGTCCTGGCTGCCGCGGTTGGCCTCGCCATTCAAAGCGTTCGCGAAATCTTTCTGCCACATCACGCGCCGGCGCCGTACACGCTGGTGATATTGATCGTGGTGATCGTGATAAAAGAAACTTTGTTTCGTTACGTCAACCGGATTGGGCGGGACGTTGACAGTACCGCCGTGCAAACAGACGCCTGGCATCATCGCAGCGACGCGCTGACGTCTGCCGCTGCATTCATTGGGATTTCATTGGCCCTGATCGGTGGCAAGCGTTGGCAAAGTGCCGACGATTGGGCTGCCATTTTCGCCTGCGCGGTCATCGCGGCAAACGGCTTCAGACTTTTGCGCCCTGCTTTTTACGAAATCATGGACACCGCGCCACGAAAAATCGTCAAGTTCGTCTGCTCAGTTGCCAGCACAGTCCCCGGCGTCATCGACGTTGAAAAATGCCGCGCTCGCAAGATGGGTTTGGATTTTTACGTCGATCTCCACGTCGGAGTGGACGGCAAAATTTCCGTGCACGAAGGCCACGAGATCGCGCATCGAGTAAAAACCGCAATCCAGCAAAACGATTCACGCATTGCCGACGTGCTCGTTCACATCGAGCCGGCACGACTGTAACTGTGGCCACCGGCATGTGGCCGGTTGATAACGAAACTAGAAAATGTCGACGGCTCACAGAGCCGTGGCTACAGCGACCAGCGCATCGGCTAAAATCTTTCGTGCGAGTGCAATTCTCCTCGCGAACCGGATCAGATGTGGAATCTGGCTCGGATGCGCAAGAAAATATTTTGCCAGCTTCGACATGGACGTTCGTTGTCGTTCGATATCGAACAGCACATCCGCCGAAGCCGGGAAAAGCTCGCGCGGCGTATCGCTGATTACTCGAAGTGAAAGCAGGGGAACCCCCCGAGCAACGCAGGTGCGTGCAATGAATCGAGTCTCCATGTCCGCTGCCACCGCTCCCGATGTGAGTGCAAGTTTGTTTCGCTCCTCGGGGGAATCGATCAACGCAGGCACAGTCAAAAGATTCGCGATATGAATGGGCAAACCTGAAAGCGATGCGCGCGCCTCACTCAAGTCAACTGTCGAGAAATTCTCTGCCAGAAGAAGGTCGCCGACTTGCAGATCATCATTGAGTGCCCCTGCAAAGCCGGTACTGATCGAACAGGCGAAGTCCTGATCGTTCAGAAATTTTCCCAGTCGTTGCTGGCACACTTTCTCTCCGACACCCGTATGAAGAACTTCAATCTTCCGATGATCGATCTCGCCACGAATTATCCCCACGCCATTGCGCTCGACGCGGGTTTTGTTTGTCAGGCAGCGCAAGAAGTCCGCACTTTCGGCTGGTAACGCAAACGTGACTGCGATCGTCATGTGATTTTGTCGTGGCAATTGTTTCGGGCGATCAATGGTGAAAGCGGCAGAGCACTGCCGCACTCCAAAAACGTGGCCGTGAATCGCAGGCACATTGTGCGCTTGCGTCTTGGAGTGCGGCGCTGCTGCGCCGCTTTCATCCTAGCCGGAAGTTAAAATCGATAGATATCAATTTGGCGTTGCTGATTGCTCGACAATTTGGACAACGAAACTCTTCTTCTCCTCTGTAGCCGGGATCGTCGATCCCGTTTGTTGCGCTGCTGTAGCCGGTGTCGCCGACCCCGGCGGCGCTTCCCCCATGATCGACGAAATCGCTGCGCGAAATTCTGGCTCGCGACTTGATGGAAGATCAACAAGAACACTGAGCCGGCTCTTGTCCGCGAGACCTTTTGTAGCAGAACCGCCGTATCGAGTTGCGATTGCTACCACTTCGTCCGCAACTGTCTCCAGTTTCCCAGTTGCTGCGGGAACCATGATTTCGCCAACACCCAACGGCGCAGGTGTGAAGGTCGCGGCTGCGTGCTCCAGCGATTTCGCGATCTGCTCTCGCATTTGCGTTTCAAGCAGGGACCGATTCGGGTTCTTCGTTTCGTGTCGCGCGATTAACCAGAGACCAATTCCAACGTTGACAGCCATAAGAACGATAAAGGCCGCGCCTACGCGAAGGGCCATTTTGCGTCCTTGCTCCGTAATAACGTCCTGCGCGGGCGGCAACAGAACCTCCCGAGAATCGCCGCGCATTCCAGCGTGGATCTGTCGCGCCACCGCCAGCTCGCGTTGCAATTGTTTGTCCGAGATCAATTGTTCCTCCAGCGCGGCGCGCTCCGCTGCAGATAAATTGCCCTCGAGGTAATCAAAAAGTTTATCCGGATTCATTATTCGGGAACGTGGGAAGCGTCACGCCATAGGTCTCTGCACGCAATAATGAAGTCGGAGGTCCGCGCGAAATCTGATATTTGCTCTCTCAGCAGGTGGCAATACAATCGTTGTGGTGGCCGAAAACGATCAGAAAGAGGTGCGGCGCCCCGGTCGGATTTGGCATCGTGTGTTGATCGGCCTCGCTCTGTGCGCGGCGCTCCTGATCATTTTTCATCGTCCAATTTTGCTGGCAATCGGACGGCAGATCGTAATGCGGTACGCTGCGCGAGAAAATCTAAAGATCGACTTTCGCCTCGAAGGCAATCCTTTTAGTCATCTGACTGTACGAAACTTTCGCGCCTTACCGACGGGGGCATCAACTATCGAATCGATCGATATCGATCAGTTATATGTTGATTACAGTTTGTTCGGATTGACGAGACATGGGCTCTCTCACTTTTTGGACGATGTTGAACTGCGTTCTGCACAGGTTGTGTTGAATCCGGCGAGAGCGCCGGCACGCAAACCACGTCCGAAACAAAAGCTGACGTTGCCTTCGGTATTTCCAGAGCGGATTCGATTGGCAGACCTAACACTGGTTATCAGAAACAAGCCTAACGACTTCGTTATCGAACACGTCGACCTTGATTTGAACCCGCGCAGTCCAGGCGAGGTACGCATCGAGAAGCTGCAGCTTCCATCGGGTGACAGTTGGTCCAGGATTTCCGGGCAGGCTTCTTACGCGAACAAGAACCTTGTTCTGCGTGATCTGATTCTGAGCGACCAGGAACAGATCCGTCTCTTAAACGTTGATGCATCGCGCATCGACGACAAAACGCTGGGACTCAAACTCGATTGCGCGATTGGCGGCGGTCAATTATCGCAAAACATTGCGGCTGAATCACTGAACAAATTCCTGGGTCTTCCCTCAGGCTATCTTGCCGGGGAACTTCAAGCGCTCACTGTTGCGTGGAAGGGTGTAATCGATCAACCACGCGCCTGGAGCGGCACAATGACGTTGCGGACGGGCAACATGCATGGGCTGGGAATCAATTTCGACAGTGGCAATGTTGACGTTTCAGTCGGAGAGGGCAAAGGGACTCTACGGTCAGCCGACATCGTCCAGGACAAGAACGAGTTTCATCTTCACGGGACAATGGAAATGCCTTCCACGATTCAGGATTTCGGCCGGACTCCGACGACTCTGGAAATCGCGGGAACGGCACCAGACCTTCAACGACTAACGACAGAAAGACCTGTTCAATTAACGGGTTCGGCTCAGTTCACCGGCAAGATCGATATCGTTAATGCGAAGGTAGAGGCAACGCTTGGCATGACCGGAGAGTCAATCGGGTTTCCGGATGGAACAATTGAGAAATTGAGCTCTACGCTGCGCGCGTCCAAGAGCGTGGCGCGCGCCGATACTAAAAGACCGTGGTTTGCAGATCTTCGCACCGCAATGGAGTTCGATTTGGCCGGCATACGCTATCGGGATCACATCATTGATTCAGTGGAAGGATCTCTAAATGGAAGCGATGATATTCTCGGGCTGGACCGATTGAGTCTGCGGCGAAATCAGAACGAACTAAATATTCGCGGTCGCTACAAGCTTCCGGCGGAAGTTGGTAAAGCTTCTTCGCAGCCTGCGGAAATGGATGTTGTGCTCAACGCGCCCGAGGCCGCGGACTTCTGGGCCACGGATTCTCCCAACAAATTGAGTGGGCCATTGCAACTGACGGCACAAATTGGATGGAAACAGCAAACAGCCAACGGCCAGATTTCGATTTCCGGATCAAATCTCAAAATGCGTGACTTGGTTTTCCAGCAACTGAGCACGCAATGTTCAATCTCGAACAACATCGTCTATTTAAACGATTGCCGGGCGAGTCTGAACGATTCGGACTTCTTTAATGCGACCGGGAGGGTGAATATGCGACAGCCTTATGACTACAACGGCAAGGTTTCGGCGGACGTAGCAAACTTGTCTACGCTTCAACCGTTGCTTCGCACTTTTGGTAATCAGAACGAATTGGGAGGCTCAGTTACGCTTGATTGGGAGGGAAACGGCAATGCCCAAATTTCCAGGAGTTCAGGGAAGCTGAAATTCGTGCTCGAGAAGGGACGCTACGGAAATACGCAGTCGCTCCGGGCGAATATCGATGCGTCCTACTCGCCCGACGGTCTTGATGTGCCGATCATCTTTTTCGCCAGCGGCAACACGGATTTTCAGGCAGTCGCGCAGGCAAAGGGCGAGACGCTCGAGATAACCAGGATTCAACTCGATCAAGGGCAGGCGAGGTTCGCATCGGGATACGTCTCTTTCCCGCTGGTGTGGAGACATCTTGGAACGAACGCTGCGACCATTCCGGCGTCCGGCAAAGTGTTTGCCACAGTTCAGTCGGAGAACCTGGATCTAAAAAAATTGTTTAACGACCTAGGAATCAAAGCGGGGACATCCGGTACGCTGAGCGCGAGGCTCGACGCGGACGGGACAATCGGAGATTTGAATGCGCGTCTCGATCTGCAGATGCGGGATTTGCGAAATGATCGCTGGCCGAAGATGGAGCCAGCAACATTTGTTCTGAACGCTCAGTCCGTACACGATCGCCTCACGATTCTAGGCAAACTACAGCAGGCGCGAATTCAGCCTCTGGAGCTAAACGCGGACATGCCTTTGGATATTCCGAAAATTGCGCGTGCCCGGAAATTGCCGGACGACACACCCATCGCTGCAAAAGCGCGGCTTCCACGCAGTTCCGTGAATTTTGTTCGGCAATTTGTTCCAGCACTCGAGCAACTTGATGGCAATCTTGGATTGGATGTTGACGTAAATGGAACGATCGGCAAACCGGTCTTTAGCGGGGCAGGGGATATGACGGTGAACGTTGCGCGTTTTACGAACGCGACTATTCCGGCCCTAACGAATTTCAGTGCGCGCTTAAGCTTCGCGCAGAACGCTCTTAGCCTGGAACGATTCGGAGGCGATCTGGCCGGCGGCCCTTTTACCATGAGTGGCCGCGTCACCTTTCCGAAACTGACTGAACCGACTCTGGATTTACAATTGAAGGCCAACAGTGTGCTGGTCGCGCGAAACGACACGCTCACCGCCCGCGCGGACGCGGACATCAAGGTGACCGGACCATTCGCGGCCGCAACAGTCAACGGCAACGTTGCGATGACAAATAGTCACATTCTGAAGAATATCGACCTCATCCCTATCGGCCTGCCAGGGAGACCAGCGCCCGAGCCGCCATCGGAGCGTCCGCAATTTTCTTTCCCGGACCCGCCACTCCGCGATTGGAAATTCGATGTCGCAATTAAAACAAAAGATCCGGTGCTGATTCGCGGGAACTTGGCGACCGGCGGCGCGATCGCTGACATAAAGCTCACGGGGACTGGGTTACATCCAGAATTGCAAGGAACGGTGCGTCTGGAGAATGTAGAAGCAACCCTGCCATTCAGCCGGCTGGAGGTTTCCCAGGGTTTTCTTTATTTCGACCCGAGCGATTCAATGAACCCGCGGATTGAGCTGCGTGGCACGTCGGTGATCCGCGATTACACGGTGCGCGTTTACGTTTACGGAACTATGCTGGCGCCCGAAGCCATTTTCACCAGCGAACCGCCACTGCCGCAGGAGGAAATTATTTCTTTGATCGCCACCGGCGCAACCAGGCAGGAATTGTCCGGTCGCGGCAATGTTCTGGCCGGCCGGGCCGCCATGCTACTCGTGCAACAGCTTTATCGGAAAATTTTCAAAAAAGGCGAGCCGACCCAGAGCAACGAATTGTTTAATCGTCTCGATTTGGACGTGGGCGCCGTCGATCCTCGAACTGGCCGTCAGCAGGTCAGCGCCAGATTCAAAATAAGTGATCAGTATGTGCTTGTTGGCGATGTGGGCGTCGGCGGCGATTATCGCGGGATGCTGAAGTATCTAATTCGTTTTCGTTAGGAGCCTATGATGCGGCACGGGGTCCTGGTCTGTCTTGGCAGTGTGGCCCTCGCGCTTAGAGTCGCAGCGCAAACTGCGGTCGATGTGACGCGGCCCGAAGAACGCCAAGAAGAGCGGCAGGCCGTTGTGAAGGAACAGGAAAAGCGCGCGAAACAGGCGAGCATCATCGAATTTCGCGGTGAGCAAGCCTTCAAGGAAAAGGAACTGCGCGCCGCTCTCAAGGAGGAAATCACCACCATCGAAGACTTCGGGCTGAGTCCGGCGCGCGGCGACGATCTGGCGTTTTTTCTCGAAGTCTTCTATCGCAAGCACGGCTACTCAGACGTGAATGTGCATTACACGATCGAAGCGCAGAACCGGTTGCGACTCGATATTACAGAGGGTCCGCGCTATACGCTGGGGACGATCCTCTTCGATGGGAACGTGCGCGAGCCAAGCGACAAACTCTTTGAGTACGCAGTTGGACCGACGCGGGAGCGGTATTCCAGGGCGGAGAAAAGATTGCCTTTCGTTGCCGCTGACATGCAGGAAGGAGCGAACCTGGTGCATCGTTTCTATCTCTCCGAGGGTTTTTTGGATGCGGTGGTTGATGCGCCACGTTACACCTTTCACCGGGAGAGCAGCGAAGCGGACGTGGTCATCCCGATCCACGAGGGACGCCAATATTTCTTCGGCAGCATTTCGTTTCATGGGCGCACGATTTACGATTCCGAAACTCTGCGCGGACAGATGCTGGATCTACTGCAGCGGCCTTACACCGATGCGCGAGTCGAAGATATTCCGCGACGTCTCCAGGCGTATTATAAGACACGTGGTTATTACGACGTGAAGGTGGTTGCCAGCGGAACGCCGGAGGATGCACTCAACGGCCGCGTGCCGGTGGAAATCACAATCTCAGCAGGGCCAGTTTACTACTTCGACGGCGTCACCGTCAGCGGGCTCGATCGACTGCGTCCCAGTTATGTCACCAAACGTTTCACCAAGCTGGAGGGAAAGGCCTATAGCCCTGAAGCGCTGGACGAGCGATTTCGCACGCTCATGCGCACTGGGCTTTTTAATGTTCTTCAAATCAAACCTGTCCCTGTGGATGGACATCTTCTGCGTCTGGATGTTTCGGCCGAGGAAGCCAAGAGCAAGGAATTCGGTCTTTTGGTCGGCTATGGCACCTTCGAGGGCGCGATTGCCGGAGTGCAATGGCGTGATCGCGATCTTTTCGGTTATGGCAGGCCGCTCACAACATCGGTGGAGGTTTCACAACGCAGCTATAAGGGCGAGATCTTGTATGAAGATCCGTTCTTCCTGGATACGGATTTTTTCTTCAGAGCTCGGCTTGCTGCTTTCACTTTCGCTTACGATGGCTACACGAAATTCGAATTGGGCGGGCGATTCGAGCTCACTCGTAAGATTACAAAATACGACGAGGTTGGGCTGACCGTCGCCGCGCGCCATGTGAAGATCACCGACTCTGAGATTAAGCCGACGTTCCTGCTCGGGCCAAAAGACTACGTCGTCAATACGGTCGGGCTTACCAACACTCTGGATATGCGGCAAAGCCCGTATGTGAACCCGCGCGGGCTTCTGATCAAAAACACAGTAGAGCTGGCACCGAGTGCTTTCGGAAGTGACATTGAATTTATCCGAGGGACCATGGGCGTAAGTTATTACCTGCCATTTTCGCCGAAGGTAACCACGCCCGGCGTGACGGAAGACCAGGGAGGCACTCCATTGCAGCACTGGTTCCAGCAGTCCTCACTCGCGTTCGGCGCGCGCGCGGGCATTATTCATTCACTCAACGGGAGTGGCTCGAATGAAGCAACTGCGATTCCGATCGACGAGCGTTTCTTCAACGGCGGCGCGGATACGGTGCGGAGTTTCGGCGAGCGCGAACTGGGTCCGCATGATAATCACGGGCATCCCGTGGGCGGAGAATTCTTCACTGTGTTCAATGTGGAATATACGTTTCCGATTCTGGGAGAATTGCAGGGAGCCGTCTTCACTGATGCCGGCAACCTTTTGCCGTCGTCGGAAGACATTGGGTTAAACGATATGCGTTACGCCATAGGCGCGGGCTTGCGCTACAAGCTACCGGTCGGACCGATTCGCCTCGACTACGGCGTCAATCCTGATCCGCGCCCCGACGAAGATTTCGGCGCGTTTCATTTCAGTTTTGGCTTTGCGTTTTAGCAGGACCCGCGAATCACACGAATGACGCGAATGGACTCCTGATCGACAACGCCGATGCTCTGCGAAATCATCTGTACTTAGTGTAATTCACGTGATTCGCGGGCTAATGATTCCTAACGAATGAAGAATCGACAGAATCTTGGCGACACATCACCGGAGGAATTCCGCAAACAATTGCACGAACTGGCGGATTGGATTGCAGATTTTCGACAAACTTTAGGATCGCTGCGGGTCGCGCCTAACGACAAGCCGGGCGCGATTCTGGCTGCGCTCCCCGACGAGCCGCCCGAAGAAGCCGAGTCATTCGAGAAAATTCTTGGCGATGTCGATCGGGTCATTGTTCCCGGCATGGTGCACTGGAGTCATCCGATGTTTCTTGGTTATTTCGGCTGGACAACTACTGCTCCTGCAATTCTGGGAGAAATCATTACCGCGCCGCTCAATGTGAACGCGATGACGTGGCGCACATGTCCAGCTGCGACCGAATTGGAAACGCTGGTGATCGATTGGATCCGGCAATGGATGGATCTGCCGCGAGAATTTGGAGGCGTCGTGTATGACACTGCGTCCGTAGGCGTGATGCACGCGCTGGCCGTGGCTCGGGAGGAGGCTGCTCCATCCGTTCGCAAGCGCGGTTTAATCGGGGCCGGCGCGCCGGTGTTTCGGATTTACGCTTCCGAGCAAGCGCATAGCTCCGCCGAAAAAGCGGCGATTGCGCTCGGCTTGGGTGAAGAAAACGTGCAGCGCGTTCCGGCGGACGCGAACTTTCGTATGGATCCGAGCGCGTTACGCGAAATGATCGAGCGTGATGTTCGCGACAACTTCAAAGCATTGGCGGTGATCGCGACGGTCGGCACCACTTCAACCGCAAGCGTCGATCCTGTTCCTGAGATCGCGAGAATTTGTCGCGAAAACAGGATGTGGCTCCACATTGACGGAGCTTACGGCGCGGGTTTCGCAGTCCTCCCAGAGAACAAGCGGCTGACTAACGGTTGGAGCGAAGCGGATTCCATCGTGGTGAACCCGCACAAAAGCCTTTTTGTCCCGCTCGATTTCAGCGTGCTTTACGTGCGCGACCTCGATCGGCTGCGACGCGTCTTCACGCTCGTGCCGGAATATCTGCGCGGCGACACAGTCGAGGCACAGAAAAATTACATGGACTACGGCATCCAGCTCGGCCGCCGATTTCGTGCGTTGAAGGCGTGGGTGATTTTCCGCAGTTTTGGCCGTGAAGGAATGGTGGCCCGGCTTCGCGAATGTGTCCGCCTCGCGAATCTTTTGGCTGAGTGGATCAAAAGCGACGATCGCTTCGAGATTACCGCGCCGGTTAGCATGGGTGTCGTTTGCTTTCGGTTTGTGGGATCTGTAGCCGGCGTCGTTGACGCCGGGCCGGGGTCATCCGCCTTCACAAAGGCTACGGCGGGCAGGCCGCCCCCGGCTACAACGGATGACAAAATTGACCAACTAAACAGCGAGATCGTAGAAAAAATCAATGCAAGTGGCCGTGCTTATCTTACCCAGACAAAATTGCGAGGCCGAACGGTAATGCGAATTGGTCTGGGCAATGTACTGACGACCGAGAGCCATTTGCGCAACGCTTGGGAAATGATTCAGAAAACAGCGGGCGAGTTGTAGCCGCTTCGCTGTGCGAAGCGCGCACTGGATATTGCATAGATCGCGCGTGACGCGCCGCTCACAGAGCGGCGGCTACAGATTTGCGGCTGAGCTTTGCCACCTCTACAATTCGTTCCGTTATGATGAAGTTACTGCGCAAGCACCGGGACTGGCTGATGATCGTGATCGCGATTCTGGCGATCCCGTTCATTTTCTATTTTGTGCAACGGCCGGATTACGGCGCGATGCGCTCGGATGGATTTGCTCGCATTTATGATCGGAATGTTTCGATGTTGGAGGCGCAACAGATGGTGCGATTGCTCACTCTGGCACAGGCCCTCGGCATGTCGGATTTTGTCCAGACGTTGACGGCAGGGGCCGGCATGAATCCGAACCAGACTGCCGTCCAATTCGTTGTTAATCTGCTGGTCCTTCGTCACGAAGCGGCTCGGCTCGGTATTCGTCCAGGGTACTCCGAGATTGCTGAAGTCGTGCGCACGTTGCCGGCGTTTCAAGGCGACTCCGGATTCGACATGAAAAAGTTCACTGATTTTGCGCAGAATGCGCTGGCGCCGATGGGTCTTGCTGAAGAGCACATCGAGCAACTGGTCCGCGACCAGCTGTCGTTGAATCAAATCAAGCAGCTTTTAGCCACCGGCGTTACACTTCCCAAAGGCGAGCTCGATGAAAACTTTCAGCGTGGCCACGACACCTTATTTGTGACTGTTATTCGATTTCAGGCCGCTGATCTTGGTAAGGACATCACCGTCAGCGATGAGGAGATAAAAAAGCATTATGACGCCCATAAGGCCGAGCTTAAGAGTGATGAAAAACGTAAGGTCGAGTTTGTCAGCCTCGCGCTCACCGATGAGGAAAAGAAATTAACCGGCAAAGAGCGTATCGAGGCTTTGCAAAAGCTCTCCGACCGCGCGACTGATTTTACGCAGGCGCTATTGGAGAAGGGGGCAGATTTCAAGCAGGCAGCTGCGAAATTTCAGTTGCCGGTACATGAAACTGGCGAATTTGCCAAGGCGGAGCCTGACCCGCAGTTGAAAGTCGATGCGCAACTTGGCCCCGCTGCTTTCAAGCTCTCAACACAGGAGCCGAACAGCGATCCCGTTCAGGTAGCGGACGGATTTTATATCTTACATCTCGCAGGGATTACTGAGGCGCGCCCGCTCACACTCGAAGAAGCGAAACCGAAAGTCGTGGAGACGCTCAAGAAATCGAAAGCAAAGGAGCTAATGTCGACGAAAGCAGCGGATGTGGTTCAACAATTACGCGAAGCGAAGCAGTCCGGGCAACCACTCGAGGCGGCAATTCAAAAGACTGGTGGGAAGGCTGAGAAGATCCCGCCGTTTTCACTGATCGAAGAAGAGAAATCAAAATCGGACGCCAAAGAACCGAAGAAGAACGAACCAGCTGATCTTCCTGTCATCAAACAGGCTGTAGCATTTCTGAATGCGGGTGAGGTCAGCGATTTTCTCCCCGCGGGTGAAGATGGATTTGTGGCCATTTTGGAAAAGCGGGAGCCATTAGCCGACGCGAACGTTTCTGAGAAGAAGGCAGCATTCGAGAAACGGCTTCTCGATAACAAACGGCGAATTGTTTTGATGGAATGGTTGCGTGACCGCGGGCAGGCCGCCGGCCTGCAATTTACCAAAGGATAACGCCCAAGGAACGGCGGTCTCCAGATCGCCGAGGGAGGACGGCGGACTTGACACCGCGCTCTTTGATGAGCCGCTGAATGTGATAGAAAATGGAGACGGCCGACGAAATCTTTGACGATGCCAACGGCGATCTGGCAGTCGGCGACCTGGACAGTGCTGTGGAAAAGTACAGGCGCTGTGTGCAGATAGCGCCGGATTTTTTCGATGGCTGGCATGCGCTTGGAATGGCTCTGATGAAACTGGGGCGTTTTACCGAAGCAATCGAAGCGGGCAAGAAAGCAGTGGAGCTTCGGCCCAATGATCAGATCGGCTGGACAAGTCTTTCGCTATTTTACAATCGCGCCGGGCACCTCTCACGTCTCACTTCTTACATCTCACCAAATATTGACCCGCTTGTCTGTCGGCCTAACCATTGGCGATCCGTCGGGAATGTTGAACGCCTGTTGAAATTCTGGCATGTTCGAGATCGGGCCGTTGCACCGGTAATGGGTTGGTGAATGCGGATCGGTGTTCAGGCGCAGTAGCAAATCATCTTCGCGCTGGTTCGCCCGCCACACCTGCGCCCAACCGAGAAAGAAGCGCTGTTCCGGCGTGAACCCGTCGATCTTTTGGTCGCGCGCCTGGGGATTCTTATCGAGCGCTTTTTGCAACGCAGCATAAGCGAGCTTGATGCCACCGATGTCTGCGATGTTTTCGCCTTGCGTCAGTTCGCCGTTAATATGCTTGCCTGGCACCGGCTGATACTCCGAATATTGATCGACAACCGCTTTGCGACGCCGGTCATATTCGTCCGCTGATTGCTTCGACCACCAGTCGCGCAAATTTCCTACTTCATCGAATTGCCGGCCTTGATCGTCGAACCCGTGCGTCATTTCGTGTCCGATTACTGCGCCCATGCCGCCGTAATTGACGGGATCATCCGCTTTCGGGTCGAAGAACGGCGGTTGCAGAATTCCCGCCGGGAAAACGATCTCATTCATCATTGGGTTGTAATAGGCGTTCACTGTTGGCGGCGTCATTCCCCATTCGCTGCGATCGACCGGTTTGCCGATCTTCTTGAGCTCGCGATTTACCTCGAAGTTCGCGGCTCGCATGGCATTCGAGACATACGAGTCCCTGTCTATGTTGAGCAGCGAGTAATCGCGCCATTTATCCGGATAACCGATCTTGACGTTCATGGCCGCGAGTTTTTTGAGCGCTTCCTGTTTGGTCGGTTCGTCCATCCAATCGACAGTTTTAATTCGATCAGCCAGCGCAGCCTTCAGGTTGTTAATCATTTCCAAGGCGCGAGCCTTGGCTTCGGGTGGGAAGTAATCGGCAACATAAAGCTTGCCCAGTGCTTCGCCCAGAGCGCCGTTGGTAGAAGCGACTACGCGTTTCCAGCGGGGCTTGATTTCCTTTGTGCCGCGCAGGACGCCCTGATTGAAATTAAAATCTTCGTTTACGAAATCCTTCGATAATTCCGCCGCCGCGTCATCAATCAAATGCCAACGCAGATAGGTTTTCCAATCGTCGATGGATGTTTTAGTGAACATCGCGTTGGCTGCCTTGAAGAACTCGGGTTGGCCTACATTAATGTCGCCCGGCTCCGTGAGATTAATCGCTTTAAAATAATCAGCCCAATTCCAGTCCGGCGTGAGCTTTTGCAAATCGGCCTGCGACATCTTGTTGTAGTTCTTTTGCGGATCGCGCAGCTCCACGCGAGTGCGGGATGCTTTGGCGAGAGAAGTCTCCAGAGCAATGATCTTCCTGGCGTCGTCGGCAGCTTTGCCCGGGGCCTCGCCCAGCAGCGTCAGCATTTTTGTGACGTGATCGACGTAAGCAGCCCGTTTCTTTTTCGAGTCCTGATCAGTCTTTGTGTAATAATCGCGGTCGGGAAGACCAAGCCCGCCCTGGTGCGCCTGCGCAATGTCGCGCGTGCTATCTTTTGCATCCTGACCGGAGCCAAATTCGAAGAATGCGTCGACACCAATCGTGTGCAATCGGGCGATCGCGTTCAACAGATCGGCGCGATCTTTGATTGCGTCGATGCGCTTTAGCTCGTCTTCGAGTGGCTTGGTTCGCGCCGCTTCGATTGTTTTTTCGTCCATGCCGCTCGCGTAGTAATCGCCTACTTTTTGTACTTCCGGCGCCGCGTTTGCGTCGGCGTGGGTATTTGCAGTTTTCTCGGCGATCTTGTGGAGCGCTTCGTTATTTTTCTCTTCCAGCTCACTGAAGCTGCCCCAGCGCGCATATTCCGGAGGTACAGGATTGCGCTTTAACCACCCGCCATTGGCGTAAAGATAAAAATCATCCTGCGGTTTAACGGCTGTATCCATGTTCTTAGGATCCAGCGGCGGGGGATTGTGGTTGACTGGCGAGACGCTTCGAGCCGGCTGGCCTGGCGATTCTGTTTGAGCCTGCAAACTAAACGCGCTCAGGAGCGCGACGATGACGAAGGATGATTTCATGATTTATGAAGAAGACGAATAGTCCGGTTATTTAATGCCAATTAGACGCTCAAAACGCAGTTCCGTTGAACGGCGCTCGCAGGGAAAGCCAAAAAATGGCGGCGGTGTTTGGTGATCCATTACAATTTTTGCGCAAACAGACAAGGGTGGGTACGGGTACGTGAGCTATCGGCTTGGGTCATCCTGAACGAAGTGAAGGATCTCACGCTTGGTGTTTGACTACTCAAGCTAAACCGTGTGAGCCAGGATCGGTGGCGAGGTCCCTCGCTTGGCTCGGGATGACATTCAATGTCGCAAGTGGCACTTTGAACACACGGCTATGTTTGTTGATCGGATCAAAGTTCTTGCCCAGGCTGGAACGGGCGGGCGCGGGTGCGTGAGTTTTCGGCGTGAAAAATTTGTGCCAAAAGGCGGACCGGACGGTGGCGACGGTGGACGGGGTGGCGATGTGATTCTACGTGCGGACCGGCATGTGGATAATTTAGCTAATCTTTTTTATGAGCCGATTATCAAAGCGAAGAATGGCAGCCACGGCAAAGGCAAGAAAATGGCGGGCCGCGCAGCGGCAAACAAGATCGTGAAACTTCCTGTAGGCACGATTGTTTGGCAGGCCGAAGAACAGAAACGCCCAATGCCCAACGGAACGCAATTCGCAATTAGCAATCAGCAATCAGCAATTCCAGTTGTCGATCTTACCCGCGATGGGCAGGAATTCGTGCTTTGCCGCGGCGGACAAGGAGGGAAAGGCAACGTGCATTTCAAGAGCTCGCGCAATCGCGCGCCGCGGCAATACACCGAAGGCGAAGAGGGCGAGCATGGATACTTTCTACTGGAGCTGCGAACGATTGCGGATGCTGGGTTGGTTGGTTACCCGAATTCAGGCAAATCGACATTACTGCGAAAACTTTCAGCTGCTCGGCCAAAGGTCGCGCCATATCCGTTCACGACGTTGCATCCGGTCGTCGGCGTGATGGAGTTGCCCGGTTATCGTCACGCCACGATCGCAGACGTTCCCGGTTTGATCGAAGGGGCACATCGTGGACTCGGACTGGGGCACGAATTTTTACGCCACATCACACGCTGCCCCATTTTGATATTCGTGATCGATGCCGCCGGTAGCGAAGGACGCAGTCCGGTGGAGGATTTACAGAATCTTCGGAAGGAAATTGATTTGTACGATCCGGCGCTTTCATCGCGACCATGGTTGGTCGTCGCAAACAAAATGGATTTGCCCACTGCGAACGAGAATCTCAAGATGCTGCGAGAGAGATTTCCCAAGATCAGTATGTTTCCAACCTCGGCCGCGAAGGGGCAAGGAATCGACGCGTTAAGGGAGGCGTTTGCAGAGAGAATGACTGCTGACCAAGCTATCGACTCTCCAATTAAAGGTGGACAAGCCCGAAATCTCTAGCGAGACTGGCCGCTGTTTTATGGGTAGGCGGGTTGTAGCGAGCTATTGCTCCAGCTTTCTGAAGCCAGAGATGCTGCATATTTACCGGCAGGTGAAGGCCCTGCGCGGCGTCGACACTTTCGTTGTCACAAAAGAGGTCCAGAATGCGGAACGATTTCCCTTTGCCGCTGTGGAAGTTATACCGAAGCGGCGCACAAATCTGTTGGTACACGGCTGGCTGAAATTCGTAGAGCGACGCCCGCCCATTGTTTATCGGGGCGAGTATCAAACGCTTGATTCGTTGTTGGAGCGGCATGGCGCCGATCTAATGCATATCTATTTTGGACATACCGGCGTGCACCTGCTCCCTTTCATCGAGCAATGGGACAAACCGTGCGTGGTATCTTTTCATGGCGCGGATGTCGCCCACAAAAAAGACATCAAGGATTATCCGGCAAAGCTGCGCCGTCTTTTCAAAGCGGTTCCACTCGTGTTTGCGCGTTCCCAATCACTGGCCGACCGATTGATCCACCTGGGCTGCCCGCCGGAAAAACTGCGAATCAATCGCACTGGTATCCCGCTCAATGAATTTCCATTCGTTGATAGACAAGCACCCGGCGACGGAAAGTGGAGAGTCGTGCAAGCGTGCCGGTTGATTCCGAAAAAGGGGGTTGCGACGAGCTTGCGCGCTTTTGCGGTTTTTAAGAAAGACAATCCCAAAGCGGAATTTTACATCGCTGGCAAAGGACCTCTCCAACCAGAACTGGAAATGCTTGCCGACGGATTAGGAATTCTTAGAGACGTGCATTTCGTTGGATTTCTGTCGCAACGGAAACTGCTTGAGCTTTATGCGAGCTCGCATCTGTTTTTGCATCCGAGCGAAATATCCGCGAATCAAGACCAGGAAGCTGTTAATGCAAATGGGAGCCCATGCACACGCCACTGTGGTCGAACGATTCGAGCAGGACACTCAAATCGACCAGTTAGAATCGTTCTACGAAGAAGCGATTAGCCTCAATGGTGCTTCCGTGCCGCTGAGATCGAAGCCAGTGGCGCAGCTCGCTCCGCGGTTTGCGCAGGGATTGCCCGCGAAATAACGTTCAGTCAGGAGCCTGTTGAAATGCGCAACCATGCCGCGTTGCTGCCGATAAAAGCGGCGCCACCCGGAGGGCGAGAGCGCCTTGGGCTGTCTGGCGGCGTTGCTCGCTCCTCACAGGTCGTTGCGAACATGTTTGTCGCTCGCGCCTTGCCATTTAGCCCAAGGCACTCTCGCGCGGCATGGCTGACCAAGGCACTCTCGCGCGGCATGGCTGAGTATTTCAACAGGCTCCTAAGAATTTTGTTTGTCATTCGGGTAAAACGCGCTTTGGTATGCGCGTCGAGTGGTAGCGGGGATTAACCTTCCGTCATGGCACTTGCTAAGGCGGTCGACCTCGGCAGGCCGGCATCACCCCGATGTCGGTTAGGAGTACTTATAAAATGCGCAATCGTTGTTTACTGATGTCGATCCTGGCGTTGGCCTCCAGCGCAATGCTTGCCACGTCCGCTTTTGCTGCCGAAGCGGGCGCGACCGAGCACGAGGGCGTCTCGTTAAAACCGCAGATGCTTGTCCAGTTCGGCGGCTTCGGAATCACAAACTCGATGCTGGTCACCTGGATCGTCGCCGCCGGCATCATCATTTTTTCACAAATCGCGACCCGGCAGGTTAAGGCAATCCCCAGCGGGATTCAAAATTTTTGGGAGTGGTTAGTTGAGGGTTTGCACAGTTTTTTGGAAAACATCATCGGCCGTGAGTTGGTGGCGAAAGGATTTTGGTTTTTTGCGACGATTTTCATTTTTATTCTGTTCGTGAACTGGTTTGGACTGATTCCTGGAATTGGAACCATCGGTTGGGGCCATTACGACCCGTCAGGAAATTTCCATGTGGATCGGCCGTTGCTACGCGGTGGCAACGCGGACCTAAACATGACCACCGCGATGTCGGCCATATTCTTCGTGATGTGGTTCGTCTGGGCGATTCAGGCCAATGGTGTCGGCGGATTCTTGAAAGAATTGTTTGGCCCAAAAGGTGAGACGACCGGTGTCGTGAAGATCCTGATGGTCGTCATCTTTTTCGCCGTCGGCTGGCTCGAAGTGATCTCCATTATATTTCGACCGATTGCGCTCAGTTTTCGATTGTTTGGAAATATTTATGCCGGCGAAAGCATTCTCGAAGCGATGTCCACGATGATTCCGTGGCTGTCACCGATCCTGCCAATTCCATTCTATTTCCTCGAAGTGCTTGTGGGATTTGTGCAGGCGCTCGTTTTCATGCTGCTCACTGCGGTTTTCACAATGTTGATTGCAGAACATCAGGAGGGACCCGAGCACGCGCACTGATTTTTCGACGATCTCGTGACGAGATCGCAAAACCAACTAAGAAAAATATGATACTACCAATACTAGCAGAACTGAGCGGAAGCATTCACGTCGGGCTTGCCGCGATGGGCGTCGGAATCGGAATCGGCTTGACCGGTTTGGGAATGACCAGCGCGGTCGGTCGCAATCCCGGTGCGTTCACGCAAGTGCTCGTGCACGGAATTCTCGCCATCGCGTTGACCGAGGCGATTGTTTTCTACGCGCTGTATCTTGTTCACTAATTTTTCACCGGGAGGCAATCGATGTTGCGCCCGAAACCTAGTTTATGAACCTGATAATTGCCGCCAGTAGCGGAGGCGTAACCGACATCTTGCGCGAAACAGCTGAAACCTTCGGCTGGAATTGGAAGTTGTTTCTGTCGCAGATCATTAGCTTCTGCATTGTTGCGTTCCTTTTGCAACGCTTCGCTTACAAGCCAATCCTTGCGGTGCTCGAGGAGCGACGCCGCAAGATTGAAGAGGGCCAGCTCAACGCGGAAAAAATCAGAAAGGAGCTCGCTGAAGCGGAGAAGCGTTACCAGGAGATTCTGGCAAAGGCGAACGCGGATGGTCAAAAAATGATCGATGAAGCTCGCGAAAGCGCCGCGCATCTGTCTGAGCGCAAGCAGCAGGAGGCGATTACTGCTGCCGAGCAAATCATTGCCAAGGCGCGCGAGGCCAGCGCAATTGAGCACGAGCGCACAATGGAATCTTTAAAGCGCGAGCTTGGGCGCCTGGTAGTTGATACCACCGCTAAAGTGGCCGGGAAGGTGTTAACGCCGGAAGATCAACGCCGCTTGCAGGAGGAAGCAGCTCGTCAGGTGGCCTGATGAAGATCAACAAGGAAATTCGCCGGCTCTCGCGTGAAATGCTTCGGGCAAGTTTCACGGACGGCCAACTCGATCCTGGACGAATCGCCTCCCTCGTCGATTCGCTTATCTCGAAAAAACCACGTCACTACGTCGAAGTCCTGAAGAATTACAGGCGTCTGCTTCGTCTCGAATTGGAAAAGCGCCAGGCCAGAATCGAGACAGCGAGCGAAGTGGATTCCGCCACCACTTCCGAGCTGGTGGCTAATCTAAAAAGGAAATATGGTGGCGACCTGACAACGGAGTTCGCCGTTAATCCGGAGCTTCTTGGTGGGATGCGTATTCGCGTGGGGAGCGATGTCTGGGACGGAACTGTGCGCAACCGGCTCGAACGTCTTCAACAAGAACTTTAATCAAGACAAAATCATGAGCAGCATACTCGAAGAGATCGAAACAAAAATTGAAGGGCTAAAAACATCGACAACCAAAAGCAACGTCGGCGTTGTGCGTGAAACCGGCGATGGAGTCGCGCGCATCGAAGGACTCAGCGACGTGATGCTCAACGAGATGATCGAATTTCCAAACGGGGTATTCGGTCTTGCGTTGAACCTAGAGGAAACTGAAGTCGGCGCAATTCTGATGGGCGACAACACGCTGGTTGAAGAAGGCAACGAAGCCAAAACGACCGGCCGACTTCTTTCCGTTCCGGTCGGCAAAGCGCTCCTGGGCCGTGTGGTAAACACACTCGGCCAGCCACTCGATGACAAGGGACCGATCAAAGCCGACACATTTTATCCCCTGGAAAAAATTGCGCCGGGCGTGATCAAACGCCGCAGCGTGAACCAACCGGTGCAGACCGGCCTCATGGCAATCGACGCCATGATACCAATCGGTCGCGGCCAGCGCGAGTTGATCATTGGCGATCGCGCAACGGGCAAAACCACCATTGCAATCGACACCATCATCAGCCAGGCCCGATTGAACAAAGCCGCGGAAGACGCGAAGGACAGCAATTATCGGCCGCTTTACTGCATTTACGTCGCGGTTGGCCAGAAAAATTCCAACGTGGCGCGAGTGCTCAATACTCTCGAGACAGAAGGCGCCATGCCTTACACGACAATTATCTCTGCGCCTGCATCCGACACGGCGACTAATCAGTATCTGGCGCCATTCGCTGGCGCAGCGATGGGCGAATGGTTCATGGACAATGGAATGGATGCGCTCATCATTTTCGACGATCTATCGAAGCACGCAGTAGCTTATCGGCAGGTTTCGCTGGTGCTCAAGCGTCCGTCTGGTCGTGAGGCTTATCCGGGCGATGTGTTTTACTTGCACTCGCGATTACTCGAACGCGCCGCGCGTATGAGCGACGAATTCGGTGGCGGCTCGTTGACCGCGTTACCGATTATCGAGACCCAGGCGGGCGACGTCTCCGCGTACATTCCGACAAACGTGATCTCGATTACAGATGGGCAAATCTACCTCGAGACTGATTTGTTCTATCAAGGTGTGCGGCCGGCGATTTCCGTGGGCCTCTCTGTCAGCCGTGTCGGATCGGCTGCCCAGATCAAGGCGATCAAGCAGGTCGCCGGCAAGGTGAAACTCGATCTGGCGCAATACCGCGAGTTGGCTGCATTCGCGCAGTTTGGCTCCGATCTGGATGCGGCAACGAGGGCGCGACTCGATCG
>WNFY01001558.1_pt1 | contig 21622 bp, 16 predicted proteins | sample 5400091 | NCBI WGS metagenome assembly WNFY01 (sample SAMN13153364, study PRJNA577476) | soil metagenome | isolation source: 60 cm soil or saprolite under grassland replicate 1 | place: USA:California | collected 2016-06-15
CGCGGCAGGGGAAAGCGGGCAACCGGTGCCCGAGGCTGCGCCGGCCGATTGACGGCAACATGGCGGCGCCGAGTGGCGGTCCCTCCGGCTCGGGACGTCTGACTCCCCCACCCTGCCACCCCTTACGTCTTCGCCTCCGGGACCGCCACTCGGCGCCGTACCACGGGTCACGGCCCATCGATCGCGGGAACGGGCAGCCCCGGAGGTGAAGGTGCGGGGCTGCTCGTTCCCGCGATTACCGGGTTCCCGAACGCGCGCTAAGTTCTCCCCATGCACGAATGGCAAGTCTGGCTCGTCGCGTCCCTGCTGTTGTTCGTGGCCGAGATGCTCGCGCCCGGCTTCTGGCTGCTCTCGGTAGCGGTCGGGTGTCTCGCCGCCGGCGTCGTCTCGCTGGTCGTCCCCGGGGCGATCGTGCCGGCGCTCAGCTTCGCCGCTGGGACCCTCTTGTCCCTCGTGGGCATCCGCCCGTTCTTGTTGCGGTATCTGCATCCGAGCGGATCCGCCATCCGCACCAATGTGGACGCGCTCGCGGGCAAGGTGGGGATCGTCTCGGAGCGCGTCGACCCCGCCACCGGGAAGGGACGCGTGCTGGTCGAGGGTGAGGATTGGCGGGCGGCCTCGCTCATGGACGCGGCGCTCGAGCCGGGCACGCGCGTGATGGTGGTCCGCGTGGAAGGGGCAACCCTGTACGTCGACAAGGAGATGTGAGCGATGGACAACATCGGCGCGCTGATCGTCCCCGCGGCCATCGCACTGTTCGCGATCTCGATCGTCGCGCGGGGGATTCGCATCGTCCAGCAGGCCCAGACGATGATCATCGAGCGGTTGGGGAAGTACCACCGCACGCTATCCTCCGGCGTGAACCTGATCATCCCGATCATCGACAAGCCGCGGGCCATCGACTGGCACCAGGTGATCGTCACGCCGGCGGGAGACTCGTTCGCACGCCATTTCCGCACCGACAAGATCGACCTGCGCGAGACGGTCTACGTATTCCCCCGTCAGAACGTGATCACGAAGGACAACGTGGTGGTGGAGATCGACGCGCTGATTTATTCCCAGATCACCGACCCGGTCCGCGCGACCTACGAGATCGCCAACCTGCCGGATGCGATCGAGAAGCTGACGCAGACCACGCTGCGGAACGTGATCGGCGAGATGGAGCTGGATCACGTGCTCTCCTCGCGCGATACGATCAACGCCAAGCTGCGCGAGATCCTGGACGAGGCGACCCACAAGTGGGGCGCGAAGGTGAGCCGCGTCGAGCTCAAGGACATCAACCCGCCGCGCGACATCCGGGATGCCATGGAAAAGCAGATGCGCGCCGAGCGCGACCGGCGCGCCGCGATCCTCACCGCCGAGGCCGAGAAGCAGTCGCGCACCCTGCAGTCGGAAGGCATCCGGCAGTCTGAGATCAATCAGGCCGAGGGTCAGAAGCAGGCGAGGATCCTCGCGGCCGAGGCCGAGGCCAACGCCCGGCTCAAGGTCGCCGAAGCGGAAGCCCAGGCGATCGAGCGCATCACGGCCGCCATCAAGGGAACCGGCGGGGATCCGGCGCGGTACCTAATCGCCATCCGCTACATCGAGGCGCTAAAGGAAATGGTGACGAGCCCGCAGAGCAACAAGGTCATTTACCTACCTTACGAAGCGACGGGCGTGCTGGCATCGCTCGGCGGCATCCGGGAGATGCTGGCAAGCCCAACGGAGGGGAAGAAAGCATGAGCGAGACGACCACGGCGGTCAGGCGGACGGGTGGTCTGGCGGTCGGAATGCTCACGGTGTTGCTGACCGCCGGTCCGCCGGACCGCCGGTCCGCCGCTTTACCAGCGTGCGACCCCGACAACGGCGGCATCACCCTCCCCGCGGGCTTCTGTGCCGTCGTCGTCGCCGATCAGGTGGGGACTGCCCGGCACCTCGTCGTGGCCCCGAACGGCGACTTGTTCGTCGCGATCGCCGGCGGGCGCTCGGGCTCGGGGGGCGTGCTTGCCCTGCGGGATACCACGGGCGACGGCAAGGCCGACGTGCAGCAAAGCATCGGCGGCGAAGGCGGCACCGGTATCGCGCTCGGCAAAGGCGCCCTCTACTTCGGCACCGCCTCCACCGTGTACCGCTACACGATGCGGGCGGGCAGCCTCGCTCCGCTCGGAGCCCCGGACGTGATCGTCAAGGACCTGCCCGTCGGCGGTCACAGCGCCAAGAACCTGGCACTCGCCCCCGACGGCCGCACGCTGTTCGTGAACATCGGCTCGGCCACGAATTCCTGTCAGGTCGCCGACCGGTCGAACGAGTCGCGGGGCGAGGATCCCTGCCCCGAGCTCGCGTACCGCGCCGGCGTGTGGCGGTTCGACGCGACGCAGCTCGACCAGACCCGGCTGAGCGGCACCCGCTTCGCCACGGGCATCCGCAACGCCGTCGGGCTCGCCTTCGCGCCGTCGGGCGAGCTGTACGCCACGCAACACGGGCGCGATCAGCTGGGCCAGAACTGGTCCAAGCTGTTCACCATCGAGCAGAGCGCCGAGAAGCCGTCCGAGGAGCTCTTCAAGCTCTCGGAGGGCGCCGACTTCGGCTGGCCGTACTGCTACCACGACGCCGAGCTGGGCCACCTGGTGCTCGCGCCCGAGTACGGCGGCGACGGCAAGCAAGTGGGACGCTGCAAGGACAAGCAGGAGCCTTTGGTGGCCTTCCCGGGACATTGGGCGCCCGACGGCTTGACCTTCTACGCAGGGACGCAGTTCCCCGAGCGCTATCGGGGCGGCGCGTTCATCGCGTTCCACGGCTCGTGGAACCGGGCGCCGCTCCCCCAAGCGGGGTACCGGGTGGCGTTCGTGCCCTTTAAGAACGGCAAGCCGGTGGGCGGCTACGAGACGTTCGCGGACGGCTTCTGGAAGCAGGACTCTGCGGGACCCAAGCACCGGCCCGTGGGCGTGGCGGTGGGGCCCGACGGTTCGCTGTACATCACCGACGACGCGGCCGGCAGGATCTGGCGGGTGATGTATAGAGGGCGGTAGAGGGCGGCAAAGGGCGGCAGAGGTGGCTGGGTACTCCGGGAAGCCCCTGGTGCAGAAGCTCGGGATCAAGGATGGTTGGGCGATCGCGATTCTCAATGCGCCCAAAGGCTACGACCGGATCCTCGGCAAGTTGCCGCGGCAGGTGATGCGCCAGGCGACGGCCGTCGGCCCGCTCGACTTCATCCAGTTTTTCACCAAAGAGAAGCAGGAGTTGGAGCGCCGGTTTGCAGAACTGGCGCGCGCGCTGGCGCCGGCCGGCATGCTATGGATCTCCTGGCCCAAAAAGGCGTCCGGGGTGGCGACCGACCTCACCGAGGACGTGATCCGGGTGATCGGGCTCGCGCACGGTCTGGTGGACGTGAAGGTGGCGGCGGTGGATGAGGTGTGGTCGGGGCTCAAGTTCGTGCGAAGGGTGAAGGACTGGTAGAGGATCCGGTTCCGTGCTCCGGGGCGGTCTCCCGGGGGTCTTGCGGGTCTCCGTTCCGGTAGCCATGTTCGCCGCGTTCGAGGAATCGGCCCGTTCCGCTTGTGGGACGCCCGCAGCCGTCGGCCGATTCAAGCAGCGCCGTCGTTCCGTTTTCAGAACCGAAGTGTGTCGTGTGAACCCAGGTGATTCAGACCGGGCCCACGGCTTTGGACTTGGTTAACTCGGAGGCGACGTCCGCAACCCGGGCCCGCGCGCGTCCCGTACAGGTGCGCGCCCGACCGACCTGGGAGCGGCGCGGCTCACGCAGACGCGTGATCGCGTCCCACCTGTCCCGGCGTCTTGGAGGGTTTATGTCCAGGCGTTTGTGTTGTGCCGCCATGCTCTTCCTCTCCGCCCTCTCGCTCGCGCAGGCGCAGAACCGGGAAATCACCGGGAAGGTCCTTAACGCCGTCACGCGCGAAGCGATCCCCTACCCGACGATCTCCGTCGTCGGGGGCATTCAGGCCGCGCAGGGGGATGCGCGCGGCGAGTTTCGTATCGTGGTCCCCGCGGCGCCCGTGACGCTATCGGCCCGCGCGATCGGGTACAAGCGAAGCGCTGTCAAGGTGCCCGCGGAGCAGTCGAGCATCGAGCTCGCGCTGGAGCGGGACGTGCTGAACCTCGAGGCTGTAGTCGTGACCGGGCAGGCCACGAGCGTGGAGAGCCGCAACGCTACCACCGCCGTGCGTAACATCTCGAGCGACCAGCTGAACGCGGTGCCGGCGCAATCGCCCGAGCAAGCGCTGCAGGGCAAGGTGCCCGGCGCGTTGATCAACATGAACAGCGGCGCGCCAGGCGGAGGCGGACAGATGCAGATCCGCGGGGTGACGACGATCCTCGGCAACGGCCAGCCCCTCTACGTGGTGGATGGAGTGGTCGTCAGCAACGAGCAAATCCAGTCCGGCGCGAACTCGGTCACCGGTGCGGCGAACCGCAACGTCAGCACGGGCATCGCGAGCAGCCAGGACAACGGCACCAATCGGCTGGCCGACTTCGTCACCGGCGACATGGAGTCGGTGCAGGTGTTGGAGGGCGCGGCGGCGTCCGCCTCGATTTACGGCTCCCGGGCCACGAATGGCGTAGTCATCATTACCACTAAGCGCGGCCGCCACGGGGAGACGCAGTTCCATGTGACGCAGCGCCTCGGCCGTTACGACGCGATGCGGCTCCCGGGCTCCCGCGTCTTCCCCAACAAAGCCGCGGCGTTTGACGCGGTGAGATACAATGTGGGCGACTCGGCGCGCGCCCAGAAGCTCGTGGACTCCGCGTATACGATCAATCCCAATCCCTTCTATGACTACCAGGGGGCGCTCTACGGACAGCACAGCCTCTCCTACGAAACCGGCTTGACGGTGAGCGGCGGCTCGGAGACCGCGCGGTACTTCCTGTCGGGCGGGGTCAAGAAGGACTACGGCACCATGGTCGGCACGAGCGCGCAGCGCCAGTCGCTCCGCCTCAATACCGACTTCACGATGGGGAGCCGCGTGAGCCTCAGCGTCGGTGCCGCCGTGATGCGATCCATCAACGATCGCGGACTCTCGAACAACGACAACACCTTCACGAGCCCGCTCTATGCGTTTGCGTACAGCCCGTCGATTCTCGACCTGGCGCACCCCGACGCCAACGGCAATTACCCGACGAACCCGTTCCCCGGCGGCGGGGGTAACCAGGCGTCCAACCCGTTCCAGACGATGGCCTTTCTCACCAACCGCGAGGACATCTGGCGCGAGCTCGGTTCCGGCAACCTCCGGTGGACCGCGTTCACGAGCGAGCGTCACCGACTGGAGCTCAGCCTGACCGGCGGCATTGACCAGTTCAACCAGGACAACGAGATCTACTCGCCCAACTTTCTGCAGTACGAAACACCCGTGGCGACGGACGGCTTCTCGGGCCACGCGGTGCAGGGCACCGCAAACAGCCGGCTCATGAACGGGTCGGCGAACGCCGTGTGGACCTTCACTCCGAGCGCGCTGCCGCTCCGGGCGACGACCTCCTTCGGCCTGCAAGGTGCCGAGCAGAATACCAACACGTATCGAGTGCAGGCCCGGGGCCTCGTCCCGGGTGTCGGAACCGTCAACCAAGGGACGATCCAGACCTTCCAGCGGAAGGAACTCGTCCGCGACCAGGCTGTCTACGGGCAGGAAGAGGTGGTGGGGTTCAACGAACGGCTCCTCGTCGCCGTCGGCTTCCACGCCGACCGGAGCAGCGCCGACGGAGACCAGAAGCATTTCTTCTTCTATCCCAAGGCCGCCGCGTCCTACCGCTTCCTCACCCCTATCTCTCACGTTAACGAGGTCAAGCTGCGAGCCGCCGTGGGGCAATCCGGAAACCGTCCGAACTACGGCAACCGCGACCTCGTGCTGCAGACGGCGGGGCGCATCGGCGGGGAGAACGGCATCGGCGTTCCGAGCACGATCCCGATTGGCAATCCCAAGGTCGAGCCCGAGCGCATGACGGAGCAGGAATACGGGATGGACGCGCAGTTCCTGGGCGAGCGGCTCGCTTTCGAGGGCACGTACTTCAAGCGCCGCATCACCAAGCTCCTGCTGACCGCTCCCCTGCCCCCGGGGTCAGGCTTCACGAACCAGATCATCAACGGGGGCGAGCTCGAGAGCAAGGGCTGGGAGCTCGGCCTCCGGGCGAACGTCCTGAGCAGTCCGCAAGGGCTCAACCATGTCTTCCGCGCCACCTTCTACAAGGTGACACAAACCGTCGTCGACCTGCCGGTGCCGAGCTTTGTGGTCGGAAGCTCCGGCTTCGGGGTGGCGTACGGTCGCAGCCGGATCGCCAAAGGCGCGTCTACCACCGCGATCTGGGGGAACGCCCCGCTTGGACCGGGGGGAGCGCGGGTCGACACGATCATCGGCGACGCCACTCCCAAATTCCAGATGCAGTTCACCAATGACCTGACCTGGAAGGCGCTCACGCTCAGCGCGCTGCTGGATTGGCGCCACGGCGGGCAGGTGTCCGACATGACGAACAACCTGTTCGACGAAGGGCGGGTGTCCCGAGACTACGATCAGCCCTCGCCCGACACGACGGTCGGCAAGACGCTCGGGGCCTATCGCTACAAGAAGTGGGCTGGCGGTGCCGACGCCCGCGTATACGTACAGGACGCCTCGTTCGTGAAGTTGCGTGAGGTGACGTTGAGCTATGCCTTGCCGCAACAATGGGTCAGCAGCGTGTTCGGCAATCGGGTGCGCGGCGCGCGTGTGAGCGTCAGCGGCCGCAACCTGTTCACCTCGTCGCACTACTGGGGATCGGACCCCGAGGTCAACAATTTCGGCAACCAGAATGTCAGCCGGATCGTCGATCTCGCGCCCTATCCAGCGAACCGCAGCTTCTTCTTCAACATCGACGTGGAGTTCTGAGCCATGAACCGCGCACCCCTTGACTCCGATCGCTCCACTTCTTGGAGACTCGCGATGGCCAGGACCTGTTTCGGGGCGTTTGTCGCCGCCCTGCTGTGCGTGGCGTGTCACGACTGGCTGACCGTGCCGCCCCTCAACGACCCGACGCCCGGGGACGTGGGCAAGAACCCGCTGACGGGCTTGCAGCTCACTGCGAAGGGCATCCTCTTCCAGAATCGTGCGACCTATGCCGGCTATATCAGCGACGTCGGCATTTTCGGACGGGAGAGCTACAACTACTTCACGACCGACGGCCGCACGCATTCGCACTATGTGGCACAGAATCCGCTGGACCCGGCCGGCTTTGCCAGCGGCGGCTGGGGTCCGCAGTCTCGCTACCAGAACGTGCGCAACGTCGTCAACTTCCTCGCCGCCGTCGATGGGGCCACCTCAATAACCCCAGCGAGCCGGGAGGCAGCGCGAGGCTTCGGGAAGACGATGGAGGCACTGGAGCTCTCCTATATCACGGCGCAACGCCACGACTACGGCGCCCTGGTGGAGATGAAAGCCGACCCGACTGTCCTCGCGCCCTTCGTTTCACGGGACTCGGTGCACAACTACATCATCGGCCGACTCGACGAGGCGCGCGCACACCTGCTCGCGGCGGATCCGGCGTTCCCGTTCAAACTGCACGCGGGGTTCACGACGAACGGAACGTACAACACGCCGGCCACGTTCCTGCAGTTCAATCGGGCCATCTACGCGCGCGTGCAAGCGTGGCGCGCCGCTCTGGGCAATCCCGCGTGCGGTGCCGCTCCAGGGGTGACGTGCTATAACGCGGCACTCACGGCGCTCACCGAGGCCGGCGTGGACACCACGGCCTCCTTGGACCGTGGCGTGTACCACATCTTCTCCACCGACCCGGGCGACATCCTCAACAGGTTGAATCAGACAACAGATCAGAACCTGCTCGCACACCCGTCGATCCAGGCCGATGCGCTGCTCGACACGCTGGGGCAGCCAGACCTGCGCTATCAGGCGAAGATCCGGACCTTTAGCCCTTGTCGGCCGCCGGTAAGTGGAGGCGGCCTCTGCACAACGTTCGGGTTCCAGATGTATCCCACGAACACCTCCCCCGCACCGATCTTCCGCAACGAGGAACTGGTTCTGCTGCAGGCGGAGGCGCTGTACTTCACGGGGAATGCCGCTGGCGCGCTTGCAGACATCAACTTTATTCGGCGGCACTCGGGCGGGCTCGCCGCCCGGGGCGCGTTCGTCGACGCCAACGACTTCATCACGGAGCTGTTGCTGCAGCGGCGCTATTCGTTGCTGTGGGAGGGCCACCGCTGGGTGGACGTGCGGCGATTCGGCCTCATCAGCACGCTGCCGCTCGATGCACCGACTCACTTCCGGCAGATCGAGCAACCGGTCCCGCAGGCGGAATGCTTGCAGCGCGTCAGCAGTGCGCTGGCTTGCCCGGCCAACTGGCCGATCCCGGTGCCCTAGGCGGGAGACGGGAACGACGAGCCGCGCGCCGTCTCCGCACGCCAGTTCAACAAGCCCAAGCGGCGGGGCGATTAGCCCCGCCGCTTGCGCCGTTTGACCTGGGGTGGCGTATCACGCGCCGAACGACGACGTCGTAAGTTGTTGTGGTAGTGACAGTTAATGCTAATGCCGCCGTGACGCATCGCGTGTGACAAAAGCGCGTTCTGGAGACACGGGTAGATTGGCCCCAATGCCCAACCTCACCACCACACCCCCCCTTACCCAGCTCTCCGAGGAAGAGGAGCTGTTCCGCGACACGGTTCGCGACTTCGCGGAGCGCGAGGTCCGGCCACGGGTCGGCGCCATGGAAAAGGCCTCAGCCATCGACCCGACAGTACTGCGGCAGTGCTTCGACCTGGGGCTGATGGGCATCGACATCCCGGAGGTCTACGGCGGCGGGGGCGGGAGCCTCCTCATGACGGTGCTCGCTGTGGAGGAGCTGTCGGCGGTGGACGCCTCGGTGGCGATCTTCGTGGACGTCCAGAACACCCTCGTTAACACGCTGCTGCGCAAGTGGGCGAGCGACGAGGTCAAGCGGCGCTATCTCCCGCCCCTGGCGAGCGAGCTGCTCGGCGCCTACGCCCTCTCCGAGCCCGACTCGGGGTCGGACGCGTTCGGGCTCCAGACCCGCGCCACCCGGCGCGGGAGCACCTGGATGCTCGACGGCCGCAAGCTGTGGATCACGAACGGCGCCGAGGCCGGCCTGTTCGTCGTGTTCGCGAACAGCGACTTCACCAAGGGCTACAAGGGTATCACCGCCTTCGCCGTGGAGCGTGGATTCAAGGGGTTCTCGGTCGGCAAGAAGGAGGACAAGCTCGGCATCCGCGCGTCGAGCACCTGCGAGGTGATCCTGGACGGCTGCGAGGTCCCCACCGCGAACGTGGTGGGCGAGGTGGGCCTCGGATACAAGGTGGCCATCGAGACGTTGAATACCGGCCGCATCGGGATCGGGGCCCAGATGATCGGCGTGGCGCGCGGCGCCCTCGCCGCGGCGCTCAAGTACGCGAAGGAACGCACCCAGTTCGGCAAGCCGATCGCGGAGTTTCAGGCGGTCCAGTTTCAGCTGGCGCAGGCCGCCACCGAGCTCGAGGCCGCGCGGCTCATGGTGTACAACGCGGCGCGGCTCGAAGCCGCGGGCGAGCCGTACACCACGCAGGCGGCGATGGCCAAGCTGTTCGCGTCCCAGGTGGCGGAGCGGGTGACGTCGCTCGCGGTGGAGCTGTTCGGCGGCTACGGCTACACTAAGGAGTATCCGGTGGAGAAGTTCTACCGTGATGCCAAGATCGGTGCGATCTACGAAGGGACCAGCAACATGCAGTTGAACACGATCGCGAAGCAGATCCTGAAATAGAGGGAGGACCCGATGCGCAGGTACTACGCGTTGGCCATCGCCGCGCTCGTCGCATTCGCCGCGCCACTCACGGCGCAGGGGAAGGGGCCGAAGAAGTACGCCGTCACGAACGACCGGGCCCTCGTCGTCACGCGGGAAGTGCTGGTGAAGCAGGGCTATGAGGTCGTGCGAGTCGAGAACAGCGGCCGGGATTATATCGTCTGGTATCGTCGGGGGAACCGGGGACGTGGCAAGGGAAAGGGCCCACCGGTGAAGATGGTCATCCATCGGACGGAGGATCGTGTGGTGTTCCTCAGCGCGCCGAACGCGGTGCTCGTGGATATCGACGTCCGGTTGAAGCTGTAGGGGCCGCTATCACGACACTATTGCGTCGCTGACTACGCACATAGTACGTAAAGCTATGCTAGTTTATGCAATGAAACAGGCGTTCTGCAAGATCAAGCAGGGCGATGGTCCCGGCCAAGTGACGTGTTTTAATCGCACCTACTTATGGGGCACCCTTCTTGCTCCATGCCGCTCCGGGAGATAGTAAGTGCCGTGCGCACTTGCGCTTAGGTTACTGGGTGATATGCCGCACGGCCCGCCAGAATCACGCAAGCGACATTACGCGGGTCGGTTGATGGTGCAACACTGAACAGGTTCTGCTGAGGCCGCAGCGCCCCTCCTCAGCCCTAAACGAGCTAGGAGTGACACGAATGCGAGCCCTCATAGTCCTGTTTGCCTTAGTAGCCATGCCGCTCGTTGCGGGCGTGTCCCAAGTCCGCAACAAGTGCGTCAACGGTCAGAGTGACCTGCATCGCTCGGCCCAGGGAACGGCGACCGCTCATAAGGGGTTGTGCGCGCCGCAGGATCCGCCCCCGCCGCCCACCGCGCTCGACGCCGATCACGACGGCGTGCCGGACAGCCTCGACGCGTGCCCCGGCACGCTAGTCGGCACCACGGTTGACGCCTCGGGCTGCCCGGTGCAGTCCGCGCCGGTTGACGCCGATCTCGACGGGGTGCCAGACAACCTCGATCAGTGCCCCGGCACGCCGGCCGGCACCACCGTGGACGCATCCGGCTGCGCGGTGCAGACCACGCCCCCGCCGTCCGGCGGCTGCGTGAACTCCGGCCCAGCAGGCGGGACCGCGTCGATCGACGGCCAGGTGTTCGTTGATGCATCGCCGTGGCCTGGTCTCACGGGTTGGTGCGTCGAGCTCAACGGCCCGGTCAACGCAACGGCGGTCACCGATGCCGCAGGCAACTACTGGTTCTCAGGTCTGCCGGCCGGCGTCTACACGGTCTGCGAGACGGTGCAGGCGGGTTGGCACCAGACCTTCCCGGGGAGCGGGCCGACATGCGCCACCGGCTTGGGCTGGTCGATCAGCGTCGGGGAAGGCAGCGGCAATAGCTTCATCTGGTTCGGTAACCTGACGCCGTAGCGTCGCACAGCGGGACGAGTAGGGCTCCATCGAAGGCCCCGGGCTGGTTCGCCGGGGCCTTTGTCTTGTGACCCGCGCCCCGATGCACACGGACCGCCCTTTCATGCCGCGACAGTGCCATGAGTAGCGTGCTCCGCGTAGCGCACGCTCGCGACACCGCCCACGTTCTTGTAATCAACCGCACAGTTTTCCCACGCCGCTCGGAGCGACCTTCAAGGTGCCCCAGTAAATAGGGGGGTAGCGCGGGTTGTGCGTCCGCCCGGCTCCCCAACACTGAGGCAGACCCGCTGAGGCGGCAGCGCCCCTCCCTCGGCCCTACGAGCTAGGGGTGACACGATGCGAGCCCTCATAGTGGTGCTTGCGTTAGTGGCGACACCGTTCTTGACAGGCGTGTCCCAAAGTCTGCAAGGCTCCAATTGCGACAACGGTCAGGGTGACGAGCATCGGTCGGACTCGGGGCAGGTGCATGCCCATCGGGGGTTATGCGCACCCCAACCCCCACTCCTCGACGCCGATCACGATGGCGTGCCGGACGATCTCGACCAATGCCCCGACACGCCGCTCGGCACCACCGTGGACGCCTCTGGCTGCCCGGTCCTGCCGCCGCCCGGCTGCGTGAACTCCGGAGGCACAGGGACCGCGATGGTCCTGGGCCAGGTGTTCGTAGATGATCCGGCGCAGGGGTTTCCCTATCTCGCGGGGTGGTGCGTCGAGCTCAGGGACGGGAACGACGCGGTCATCGCGACGGCGGTAACCAGCGGCGTCGCCCTTGACATCGAGGGGAACAACTACGTCTTCACCGGTGTCCCGGCGGGCAGCTATACCGTCTGCGAGGTGCTGCCGCCCAATACCACGTGGCATGAGACCACCCCGACGAGTGGGCCGGCCTGCGGCGGCGGCGTCATAGGCATAACAGCGACCGTCATGGAGGGGGGCGCGGCGGACTTCCTCTGGTTCGGGAATCTCCCGTAGGGTGAGGACATCAGACGGCTAGGCGGATCAAAGGCCCCGGGCTATTTCGCCGGGGCCTTTGTCTGGTAACTTCCGCTTCCATGCACACGGCCCGACGCACGCACTCGTTCACGGAGTCGGTGATCCGCGGGATGACCCGGCTCGCGAGCGAGCACGGGGCGATTAACCTCGCGCAGGGGTTCCCGAACTTTCCCGCGCCCGACCTCCTCAAAGAAGCCGCCGCGCAGGCGATTCGCGACGACGTGAACCAGTACGCCATCACCTGGGGAGCCAAGCGGCTGCGGGACGCGCTCGCCCGCAAGTACGCGGATTGGTACGGCATGACGGTGAACCCGGAGACCGAGATCACCGTCACCTGCGGGGCCACCGAGGCGATGGCGTCGGCGCTGCTCGCGATCGTCGACCCCGGCGATGAAGTGATCGTGTTCGAGCCGTTCTACGAGAATTATGGGCCGGACACGATCCTGTGCGGCGCGAAGCCGGTGTACGTGCCGCTCGCGGCGGCCCAAGAGCTCGACCTCGACCGCCTGGCGGCCGCGTTCTCGGCGCGAACCCGCGCGATCATCGTGTGCACCCCCAACAACCCGACGGGCCGGGTGCTGTCCCGGGGTGAGCTCGAAGCGATCGCCGAGCTGTGCCGGCGGCACGATGCCTACGCGGTGACGGACGAGATCTACGAGCACATCTATTACGAGGGGGAGCACATTCCGATCGCGACGCTCGACGGGATGCCCGAGCGCACCGTCACGATCAGCGGGGCGTCCAAGACGTTCAGCGTCACCGGCTGGCGCATCGGCACGATCGTGGCCCCGCCGGACGCGACCGACGCGATCCGCAAGGTGCACGACTTTCTGACCGTGGGCGCCCCGGCCCCGCTCCAGGAGGCCGTCGCCGTCGGGCTCGAGACCCTGGGGGACGACTACTACGAGCGGCTGGCGCACGAGTACCGGGCGCGGCGGGATCTGCTGTGCCGGGCGCTGGTCGACGCCGGGTTTCGCTGCACGCCGCCTCAGGGCGCCTACTACGTCCTGGCGGACTGTTCGGCCGTCTCGGACCTCCCGGACGACGCGTTCTCCTTCTGGCTGACGAAGGAGATCGGCGTGGCCCCGGTGCCGGGCTCGAGCTTTTTCAGCCGCCCGGAGCTGGGCCGGCGGCTGGTGCGGTTCGCGTTTTGTAAGACGGAAGAGATGCTGGCCGAAGCGGCACGGCGGCTCGCGCGCGTCAGGCGTCCCGCGCGTCCGGTACGGGCGTAGCGACCCGCGAGAGCACGCCGGGCGCCGGCGTCGCGCGCCGCCTCACCTGCAGCCCCGCCAGCGTAAACAGCCACCCACCCAACGGTCCGCTCCAGAATCGCAGTCGCCGCTCGGTCTTCGGATCGGTGCGATGCTCGGTGCGCGCCCGCGCCACGACCGCCGCGAGGAGCGCCGTCACGGTGACGACGCCGAACAGCGTGGGCACCCCCACCAGGCCCGCCAGCCCGGGCATGCGCTCCAGGACCACCACGATGCCGCCCGCGACCGCGATGCACGCGTAGCACAACCGTCGCAGCGCGCGCTCCAGGGGCGACGGCCCCTCCCCGTACAAGAACGCCAGCTCCTCGCGCCGGTGCGCCAGCTCCGCACGCAGGGCATCGACGAGGTCCTCCCGCCCGTATCCCGCTTTACGCAGCCGGCGCACCCGCGCGACCATGACCACGAGGGGCACCGCCGCGATCAAAACCGCGGCCGCGATGAGCGCGGCCCGGGCGCGGGGGCCTTCCGGCCCGAGCAACCGAACGGCCAGGAGCGGCAGGGTGACGGCCGCGAACGCCCCGTAGAGCAACGCGGTGGTCGAGAGGTGGCGCGCCTCCATCACGAAGGCGCGCACCGCCACCGCGGCGCGCCGATCGAGCGCCGCCGCGAGCGCATCGGCGAGCGCTTCGCCGTTTGGGAAGCGCGCGCTCGGGTCCTTGGCCAGACAGCGATCGATGGTCTCGGCCAGGCGCGGCGGTACGCCGGGCGCGACCGATGCGAGGGGGGGTGGCGGATCGCTTACATGACGGGCCAGTACCGTCATGTCGTCCGGGCCCACGAACGGCAGCTCACCGGACAGCGCGAAGAATCCCACCACGCCGAGCGAATACAGATCGCTGCGGGGGTCCACCCGCTCGCCCAGCACCTGCTCGGGGCTCATGAACTCCGCCGTCCCGACCACGCGGCGCGGCTCCGTCGTGGTGGCGGAGCCCACGCGCGCGATCCCGAAGTCCGACACCAGCGCCCGGCCGGTCGCCAGGTCGAGCAGGATGTTGTCGGGCTTCACGTCTCGGTGTACCACCCCACGATCATGCGCGTACGCCAACGCCCGAGCCACCTCCTCGAGCAACCGCGCGCCCGTGTCATACGGCACCGGACCCCTGTTTCGTACCCGCCGCCCGAGCGTGTCACCGTCCACGTACGCCATCGCGAAGTACACGAAGTCCGAGACTTCGTGCACCGCGAAGATGGGGACGATGCCGGGATGCGAGAGCTGCGCGGCGGTCCGGGCCTCGCGCAGGAAGCGCTCTCGCGCGGCCGGCTGCACCGCCCGCTCGGGGAGCAGGAGCTTGATGGCGACGCGGCGGTCGAGGCGCAGCTCGCGGGCCAGATACACGACCCCCATGCCGCCGCGCCCCAGGCGTCGTTCCAAGAGGTAGCGCCCGGCGAGGGCGCGCTGGAGATCCGGGAGAAGTGGGTCGGCCGTCACGGTCACGGGGCCTGTGTACCCCGAGGGGTCTAGGCGAGGTTCCGCGAAACGTGCGCAGTTTGGTCACAGCTTCGAAACAACATACGAACGGCGCGATGGTGATGATGGGCACACAGACGCGGGTCTCCTTCCGCCATCCCACTTCTCTCGCCACATTCCCCGCCCTATGCCCGACGTTCACCAGCCCTACGTCCCGGCAAGCCAATCGCCCCCGGAGCTGACGGCGCGCGCGTTGATCCTGGGCGTGCTCCTGGGGCTCATTTTCAGCGCGTCGAGCGTCTACCTGGCCCTCAAGATCGGGCTCACGGTGAGCTCCTCCATCCCGATCGCGGTGCTTTCGATCACGATCTTCCGCGCCCTCGGCCGGACCTCGATTCTCGAAAACAACATCGTGCAGACGACCGGATCGGCGAGCGACTCCGTGGCGGCCGGTGTCGTGTTTACCATCCCGGCTATCCTCTTGATGGGATACGACCTGGAGGTCGGTCGGGTGGCGATTCTGGCGACGGTCGGGGGGTTGATGGGCGTGCTGATGATGATTCCCCTGCGCCGCGCGCTGATCGTGAAGGAGCACGCCACGCTGATCTACCCGGAGGGCACGGCCTGCGCGGAAGTGCTGATCGCCGGCGAAGAGCGGGGCCTGCAGGCCAAGCGCGTCTTTCAGGCGTTCGGCGTGGGCTTCGTTTACAAGTTTCTGATGGGTGGGCTCAAGCTGTGGCCGGACGTACCCGGCCGGGCCTTCGGATTCTATCCGGGCGCAGCCATCTCGACGGAGATTTCTCCGGAGCTCCTGGGGGTGGGCTTCATCATCGGCCCGCGGATCGCCGGCTATTTGTTCGCCGGCGGCTGTTTCGCCTACCTGGTGCTCGCCCCCGCGATCAAGCTCGTGGGGTCGGGTCTCACCGAGCCGTTCGGGTTCCCCGCCGTCAAGCTGATCCGCGACATGAGCCCCGGGGAGCTCCGGTCCAGCTTCGTGTTCTACATCGGGGCCGGCGCCGTCGCCTCGGCGGGCATCATCGCGCTGGCCCGCTCGCTGCCGACCATCGTGAGCTCCTTCGCCTCGAGCCTCAAAGATCTGCGCGAGTCGCGGCTCGGCCAGGCGGTGACCCGGCTGCGGACCGAAGATGATCTCCCCATCTCGCTCACCGTGGGCGGCTCCGTCGCCCTCGCCATCGTGCTCACCTTGCTGCCGCAGGTGGGCGTCAACCTGCTCGGTGCGGTCCTGATCGTGATCTTCGGGTTCTTTTTCGCCACCGTCTCCTCCCGCGTCACCGGGCAGATCGGGTCTTCGGCGAACCCGATTTCCGGCATGACGATCGCCGCCCTACTCGGGACGTGCCTGATATTCGTGGCCATCGGCTGGACGGGCGTGGATCATCGGGTTCAAGCGATCTCGATCGCCGCAGTGGTCGCCGTTGCCACGGCGAACGCCGGCAACACGTCACAAGATCTGAAGACCGGCTTCCTGGTCGGCTCCACGCCGCGGCGCCAGCAGATCGCCATCCTGGTGGGCGCGCTCGGCTCGGCGCTCGTGGTCGGTTGGACCCTCACCCTGCTCAACCGCTCGTTCACCTACCCGATCCCCGAATCGCATCCGGCCTTCAGCGCGGGAGCCTTGGCGCCGACGGCGGGCGGCCGGGCGCCGGTCGAGATCCTGCCGGAGACGACGTCGGGCTTCCGGATCGCGGCCGGCGACTCGGTGGACCGCACCACGTATCAGGTGGTCCGCGTGTACGTCGTGACCGAAAGCGTCGCGGCGGGGAAGTACCTGATGGACCCGGCCACCCACGAGCTGCGCTACGTGGTCGATCCGGGCATCGGCGGCCGCATTCACGAGTATCACGGCAGGACCATCCCGCGCCTCGACTCCCCCAAGGCCACCATCATGGCGCTCATCGCCGACGGCATCCTCACCCACAAGCTCCCCTGGGTGCTGGTGCTGCTGGGCGTGTTCATCACCATCGCCATCGAGCTGATGGGGGTGCAGGCACTGCCGGTCGCGGTGGGCGTCTACCTCCCGATTTCGACCTCCTCGGCGATGTTCGCCGGCGGCGTCGTGCGCTGGCTCATCGAGCGTCGCGCCCACACCCAGCAACAGTCGATCGCGGAGGTCGAGGCCGGGCCGGGTGTGCTGTTCTCGAGCGGCCTGATCGCGGGCGGGGCCATCTGCGGGATCGTGCTGGCGGCGATCGCGGGCGTGCTGGGCTCGGCGGACGCGCTCGCCGAGCGGGCGCCGGTGTTCCGGGCGCTCGGCGAGCTGGTCCACTCCAACCTGCTCGCCTTCGGTCTGTTCGCGGCGCTCGGCGCGCTACTCTATCGAGTCGGCCAGCGCAAGCAGTGACCGACGGCGGGGAGCGGCGGGGGATGGTGTAGGGGCGCGGCCTGCTGCGACCCTACATTTCAGCATGCGCGTCGTGTCGTTGCTGCCCGCCGCCACCGAGATGGTGGCCGCCTTGGGTGCGGTGGGCCGGCTGGTCGGCGTGTCGCACGAGTGCGACTTCCCGCCGGAGGTGCGCTCCCTGCCCCGCGTCACCCGTACCCGCATCGATCCCGCGCTGGCGTCGGGCGCGATCGACCGCGCCATGGTGGATGCAAAGCGCACCGGTGTCTCGCCTGTGGAGGTGGACGTCGACTTGGTGGCCCACCTGCGGCCCGACGTCCTCATCGGGCAGTCGGTGTGCGACGTCTGCGCCGTGGGCGAGGGCGACTTGGCGCGCTTGGTCACGACCCTCATGCCCACGCCGTGGGTCGTCACCCTGCACGCTCATACACTGGACGAGGTGCTCCTGGACATCCGCAAGGTCGGCGAGGCCATGGAGCTCCGCGACGAAGCGGAGGAGCTCGACGCGGGCCTGCGGTACCGGCTTCGCCGCGTCGGCGCCCGGTCCCAGGGGTCCGGAAAAAGACCGCGGGTGCTGGTGTTGGAATGGGTCGATCCCCCCTACGTCGCTGGTCACTGGGTTCCCGAGCTGGTGGCGCTGGCGGGGGGCCAGGACGTCGGCAGCGCCCCCGGCGAGCCATCACGACCCCGTCCCTGGGACCAGCTCGCCGCGCTCGCGCCCGACGTGGTCGTGGTGGCGCCATGCGGCTTCGACGTTGCCCGCGCCCGGGCGGAGCTCGCGGCCGTCACCGATCCGGAGGCGCAGGCGCTGTTGGGGCGGCGCGTCGAGTTCCTCGACGGCAACGCGTATACTTCCCGTCCGGGGCCCCGCCTCGTGGACGCGGCTGAGATGCTAACCCAGTTGATGCTCGGTTGACCGCTCCAATGAGGAATTCGTGATCGGGATGCTGTTGCTTGCGTTCAACGTGGCGAGGTGCGACGTGCCACTCGGGCTGCTGCAGCAGCCCGTCGACACGCTGCGCCTGTACGCGGTCGGGGACATCAATCTGGGCCGACGGCTCGCAAAGGAGCGGCTGCTCGAGGGCGACACTCTCTACCCCTTCCTCGCGCTCCGCGACTCGCTCGCCGCCGCGGACATCACCTTCGGGAACCTGGAGAGCCCGATCGCCCCGGAGTCGAGCGCGGCGCCCGATTCGGAGTCGGTGTTCACCGCGCCGCCGGTTGCCGCCGCCGCGCTCGCGCGCGCCGGCTTCGACATCGTGAGCACCGCGAACAACCACGCCTGGGACGGCGGTCCCGCCGCCGCGGAGGAGACGATGCGGCAACTCACGCGCGCGGGCGTCCGGTTCGTGGGCTCCGGGTTCGGACGCGACATGGCGGAGCAGCCCGTGATCCTCGAGCGGCGCGGCTGGCGGGTGGCGTTCTTCGCCCTCACGCGCGCGTGGAACCCGGCGCCCTACGCCTTCCACAGTCACGCCGGATCGCGCTACATCGCGTGGGGGGATACTGGGCGGATCTATCCGGCGATCCGGGAGCTCAAGGCGGCCGGTCGCGCCGACCTCGTCGTGGTGAGCATGCATGGGGGCACCGAGTATGCGGACGCCCCACCCAAGCACATGCAGGAACTGGCGCGCGGCGTCGTGGACGCCGGGGCGGACCTGGTTCTCGCCCATCACCCGCACGTGTTGCAGCCCGTGGTCTGGTACAGGCATAAGCCCATCGTGCAGTCGCTCGGCAACTTCGTGTTCTTGCAGGACGACCCATGGGCGCGCCTGTCCGCGATTCTCCGGGTCGTGGTGACGCCTGACCGCCGACTTCGCCTCTCTGCCATTCCGGTCCACGTCGGCCATCAGCCGACGCTCGCGACCGGGGCCGCCGCCGACAGCGTCCGCCGCCGGCTGCGCGTGCGTCTTTCGCCCACAACCGTTCGCACCCCATGACGCGAGACACCCTGGACTTCCTGAAGCGGCTCCTCGATACACCCGGGCCGTCCGGCTTCGAGACGGCGCCCGCCCGCGTGTGGCGCGAGGAGGTGAAGACCTTCGCCGATCAGGTATCGGCCGACGTGAACGGCAACTCGGTGGCCGCGCTGAACCCCAAGGGTGCGCCCCGGCTCATGCTGGCCGGCCACATCGACGAAATCGGCCTGCAGATCACACATGTGGACGATGAGGGATACGTGTATTTCGCCGGCATCGGCGGGTGGGACTCCCAGGTCCTCGTGGGCCAGCGCGTGGTGATCAGCGGCCCGAAGGGTCCGGTGCGCGGCGTGATCGGGAAGCAGGCGGTGCACCTGATGAAGCGCGAGGACATGGACAAGGTCTCGAAGATCACGGACCTGTGGATCGACATCGGGGCCGCGAGCAAGGCCGAGGCGTTGGAGCGCGTGCGGCTGGGAGACGCCGGCGTGCTCGACGCCGCCGTCCAGGAGTTTCCCAACGCCCGGATCGTGTCGCGCAGCATCGACAACCGCATCGGCGCCTACGTAGTGGCCGAAGCGCTGCGCCTGCTGGCGCAGGACCGGCCCAAACACGCCGCCGTGTTCGGCGTGGCGACCACGCGCGAAGAGATCGCCTGGACGGGGGGCGGCGCGCGCACCAGCGCGGTGGGGCTCGACCCGAGCGTCGCGCTGGTGGTGGACGTCACGCACGCGACGGACTGGCCCGGCGCCGAGAAGAAGCGTGCGGGCGAGCACAAGCTCGGAGGGGGACCCGTCTTGGCACGGGGGTCCGCGGTGAGCCCCGTCGTGTTCGACTTGCTGGTGGAGTGCGCCGAGCGGGAGAAGATCCCCTTCAGCATCCAGGCGGCGCCGCACGATACCGGCACCGACGCCGACGCCATCTACAACGCCCTACGAGGGATCCCGACGGGGCTCGTGAGCGTTCCCAACCGCTACATGCACAGCCCGAACGAGATGGTGGCGCGGGACGATCTGGAGCGCGCGGCCCGGTTGCTGGCGGCGTTCGCGCGGCGGCTCGATCCCAAGGTCAACTTCATTCCCGCCTGAGAGCCTAGCGGCGCGACTTCCGCTTCAGCTCCGTGACCGCCTGGCGGGCCGCCTCGCGCACCCCGCGGTCACTGTCGTCCGACAGCCCTTCCAGCGTGCCGAGGGCCACCGCCGTGGCCGCGAGCCGCAGAGCGTCGACTGCGGCCACGCGCAGCTCGCTCGGTTTGCGCCCGAAGAATCGGCCGCTCGGCTGCGCCCACTTGATGAGCGCCTGCACCGCGTCGGGGCTCCCGATCCGGCCCAACGCGAGAATCAGCTCGCGCACCACCGCCTCGTCCTTCTCCTCTTCCATCGCGACCACGAGTGGCATCGCCAGCGCGCTCGACCTGCGTCCGCCGATCCCGAGCGCCACCTGCATCCGGACTTCCTGCGAACGGTCGCGCAACGCGCGGCGCAGCGGCTCGGCCGCTCCCCGCGTGCCGATCTTGGCGAGCGCCAGCCCTACGGCCTTGCGTACGCGCTCGTCTGCGTGGTCGAGGCACTTCCCCAGCGCCGGGACGGCATCTTCCAGCCCCAGCTCCCCGATGAGCTCCGCCACGTTGCGCACGACGAACCATTGCGAATGCTCCAGCATGTGGACGAGCTGATCGGTCCCCTCCGTCATGTGCTTCAACGCGTCGAACACCGCGCGCCGCTCTCCCACGGTCGGCGCTGCCGCCAGGACATCCATCAGCACCTCCACCCCGGCGGCCCCGCCTCGCTGCAGGGCCGCCACCACGGCGGCCCGGTGCTTCGGCGCCCCGAGCAGGCGCGAGAGGCCCTCGAGCACCGGCTTCGCGTAAATGCGCCGCAGCGCGATGGTATACTGCCGCCGCACGCTGCTCGTCTCCGGAATCTTGTCCTCCACCCGCGTGATACCGGAGATCACGCCAAGCACTTGCTCGAAGCGCCCCAGCTTGGCTGCCGCCGCAGCGTGGTCGGTCAGCGCCGCCAGAAAGTCGCCCACGTCCGACGCCGTGCTGTGGCGCTCGAGCTCGGCGAGCACCTCCGCGGCTCCGGGCGGCAGCGCTGAACGGGCGCCGGAAGTCGCCGGCGCGGCGGGAGCGTCAGCGGGCTCGGGCTCGGCGGCGGGAGGAGGGCTGGGCGCGGGTGGAGGCGAAGCGGGCGGTGCAGCAGGAGGGGGAGACGGAGCGGCACCGCGGGCTAGCGGCCCGGGGTGACGCTCGCTCGAGAGCGACAAGAGCTCCTCCGCGCCGCCCTTCCCCCGCGACGCGCGATCCACCGTGCCTGGTAAAGCGTCCGCCGCCTTGGGCGGCGGGGGGTCGTGCGTGACCAGGGGAACACCCTCGAGCGGGACGGACTTGATGTCACGCAATGACTCGCCGCGCAGGATTCCCTCCGTGCCGAGCGCGCCGGACCTCCGATCGACCGGCGTGTCCGGGTTGGGGAGGACCGGCTCGCGTGCACCGAAGTCCTCGGAGGAGGCCACCGGCCCGCGCG
>WNFY01001559.1_pt1 | contig 21621 bp, 16 predicted proteins | sample 5400091 | NCBI WGS metagenome assembly WNFY01 (sample SAMN13153364, study PRJNA577476) | soil metagenome | isolation source: 60 cm soil or saprolite under grassland replicate 1 | place: USA:California | collected 2016-06-15
GTGTACTGCGCGTCCAAGGGCGCCGTGGTGATGCTGGCCAAAGCGCTGGCGCTCGACTATGCCGCCCCCGCCCGAGGGGGGGGCATCCGCGTGAACGCCCTCTGCCCTGGAATCATCGACACGCCGATGCTCCGCCACTTCGCGGACGCCATGCCCGATCCCGGCGCGGCCTGGGCGGCGTACGCCGCCGCGCAGCCGCTGGGACGCCTGGGCACGCCCGAGGAGTGCGCCGCCGCGGCGCTCTGGCTCGTCTCGCCCGAGGCTTCCTTCGTCACCGGCGTGGCGCTGCCCGTCGACGGCGGCTTCACGGCGATGTGAGCCCGCCGTGACGCGCCCTACCACGATTACCCGCGTCGACGTGCACGACATCCGGTTTCCGACGTCGCGCGCCCGAGACGGCTCCGATGCCATGAACCCGGACCCGGACTACTCGGCGGCGTACGTCGTGCTTTCCACCGACCACCCCGACGGGCTGGAGGGTCATGGCCTGACGTTCACCATCGGCCGCGGCAACGAGCTGTGTGTCGCCGCCGTCCGGTCGCTCGCGCCGCTCGTGCAGGGCCTGACGCTCGAGGCGATCACGGCCGACATGGCCCGCTTCTGGCGACGGCTGACCGGCGATTCCCAAATCCGGTGGGTGGGACCGGAGAAGGGCGTCGTCCACCTGGCGACGGCGGCGCTCGTCAACGCCGTGTGGGACCTCTACGCCAAGACGGAGCGCAAGCCGCTCTGGCGGCTGCTCGCCGACATGAGTCCGGAGCAGCTGGTGCGTTCCATCGACTTCCGGTACCTGAGCGACGCGCTCACGCCCGCCGACGCGCTCGCCATCCTGCGGTCGCACGCGCCCACGCGCGCCGCCCGCGAAGCGGAGATCCGACGCGGCGGCTACCCCGCCTACACCACGTCGGCGGGCTGGCTGGGCTATCCCGACGACAAGATCAGCCGCCTCTGCCGCGAGGGCCTGGCGCGCGGGTGGTCGCACTTCAAGATCAAGGTGGGGCGCGACCTGGCCGACGACCTCCGGCGCGCGGCGCTCGTCCGCCGGGAGATCGGGCCCGACCGGAAGCTCATGCTCGACGCCAACCAGGTGTGGGACGTGGGCGAGGCCATCGCCTGGATGCGCGAGCTGGCGCGGTTCGATCCCTGGTGGATCGAGGAGCCGACCAGCCCGGACGACGTGTTGGGTCACGCCACCATCGCGCGGGCCATCGCGCCGATCGGTGTCGCGACCGGAGAGCAGTGTCACAACCGCGTCATGTTCAAGCAGCTCATGCAAGCCCGTGCGATCCGCTTCTGCCAGATCGATAGTTGCCGGCTGGGCGGGGTCAACGAGGTCTTGGCCGTGCTGCTGCTCGCCGCGAAGTTCGGCGTCCCCGTCTGCCCACATGCCGGCGGCGTGGGCCTGTGCGAGTACGTGCAGCACCTCGCGATGTTCGATTACATCTGCGTGAGCGGGTCGCTCGAGGACCGCGTCGTCGAGTACGTGGATCACCTGCACGAACATTTTGTGGACCCGGTCGTGATTCGCGACGGCCATTACATGCCGCCCACGGCGCCGGGCTACAGCATCACGATGAAGCCCGAGAGTCTGGCGACCTACCGGTATCCCGAGGGGGAAGCGTGGAGGCATCCATGAGAATTGGCCGCCTGATCCTGCTCATTTTGGTCCTTGGTGTCGGCTCCGTCCGATCCACCTTCGCCCAGGACTTCGTCCATGAGAGCGCCGCTCAGCGCGACGCCCGCATGGGCTGGTGGCGCGACGCGCGCTTCGGGATGTTCATCCACTGGGGCGCCTACGCCGTCGCCGCCGGCACGCACAAGGGGGAGCGCATTCCCGGCATCGGGGAGTGGATCATGAGCCGGGCACACGTCCCGATCCCGGACTACGAGGAGTACGTCCACCGCTTCAACCCCACGCGGTTCGACGCCGACGAGTGGGCGCGTATCGCCAAGGATGCGGGGATGAAGTACGTGATCATTACGTCCAAGCATCACGACGGCTTCGCCATCTTCGATTCGAAGGTGTCGCGCTACGACATCGTCGACGCCACACCGTACAGGCGGGACGCGCTCAAGGCCCTGGCCCAAGCGGCCCACCGCGCCGGGCTCAGGTTCGGCGTGTACTACTCGATCATGGACTGGCATCACCCCGACGCGCAGGGCCCGAACTTCCCCGACTACAACTCGCGCACGTACACCAATCCCGACTTCGGTCGCTACGTCGAGACCTACATGAAGCCGCAGCTCAAGGAGCTGCTCACCCAGTACCCCGAGATCGACGTGCTGTGGTTCGACGGCGAGTGGATCGCGGACTGGACAGACGAGCGGGGGCGGGATCTCTACAACTACGTGCGCGCGATCCGCCCAAGCCTGCTCGTGAACAACCGGGTGGGCCACTCGCGCCAGGGTCTGAGTGGGCTCAACAAGCAAGGCCAGGTCGATCTCGGCGACTTCGGTACGCCCGAGCAGCAGGTGCCGCCCGAGGGGCTCCCCGGCGTCGATTGGGAAACGTGCATGACCATGAACGACACCTGGGGATTCAAGTCCTACGACGACGACTGGAAGGACACGCGGACGCTCGTCCGTACCCTGATCGACGTGGCCTCCAAGGGCGGCAACTTCCTCCTCAACGTGGGCCCCACGGCCGACGGGGTCATTCCCGCACCCATCGTGTGGCGTCTCCACGAAATGGGCGAGTGGCTGAAAGGCAACGCCGAGGCGATCTACGGCACCACCGTTAGCCCGTACGGGATGCCGGCGTGGGGCCGCTACACCGCCAAGCAAGGAAGAGTCTACGCCCACGTCTTCGATTGGCCGAAGGACGGTCGGCTGGCGCTGACGGGGATGAAAGAGAAGCCGGTGCGCGCGTACCTCGTCGCCGACGGGAAGTCCCTCACCGTCGAGCAGGCGGACTCCGGGCTGGTGGTGCAGCTCCCCCGGGTGCCACCGAGCACCATCGCGTCGGTGGTCGTACTGCAGGTTCCATGAAGGCCGCCGTCCTGGTCCAGCCCGGCCAGATCGAGCTTCGGGACGTTCCCTGCCCCGCTCCAGGACCGCGCGACGTCCTGGTGCGTGTGACGGCGGTCGGGCTCTGCGGCACCGATCTCCATATTTTCGCCGGGCACGTCAATTACAACCGCGACCGCCGGGGGCGGGCGATCCCCCTGCGGGACGAAGCGCAAATCCTCGGGCACGAGATCGCGGGTGTCGTGGAAGAGGCGGGTGGCGCCGTGGACGATCTCGGCGCCGGAGACCGCGTAGTGGTCGACCAGGGGAGAAACTGCGTGAGCGCAGCGCGCTCGCCCGCGTGCGAGTACTGCGCGAGCGGAGACTCGCACCAGTGCGAGTTCTACCGCGAGCACGGCATCACCGGTCTTCCGGGCGGATTCGCCGAGTACCTGACCATCCCGGCGGTCAACGCCGTCCGCACCGACGTAGATCTGGATGCCGCCACCGCCGCCCTGACGGAGCCGCTGGGGTGCGTTGTCCATTCGGCCGACGTGCTGCTCCGCACGCCGGCGCGCTACGCACTGGAGGGCGGCAGCGGCGGCAAGGCCGGCAAGGTTCGCCACGCGGTGATCTGCGGGGCTGGTCCCGCTGGTCTGCTCTGGGTGCAATACCTGCGCAACGTGCTCGGCTACGATGGATTGCTGCTGGTGAGCGAGCCCGCCGCCGCCAAGCGCGCACTCGCGCAGCGCTTCGGAGCGGACACGATCGACCCCGGCGCCAGCGACCCCGCGGAGGTCGTGCATGAGCGAACGCACGGACGCGGCGCGGAGCTCCTCATCGAGGCGACGGGCTCCGGGCGGGCGTTCGCGGCCATCCCAGGGCTGGTCCGGAAACAGGCCACGGTCATCCTTTACGGACATGGCCACGCGGGCGTAGACCTGAGCGTCCTGAGCCCACTCCAGTTCCTCGAGCCGACGCTGCTCACACCGGTCGGTGCCTCCGGCGGGTTCGAGCGCGACGGCCGGCCGTCCACGTATGTCCGCGCCCTACGGTTGATCGAGCGCGGGCAGGTGGACGTCGCAACCTTGATCACGCACCGCTATCCGTCGCTCGACGCCGTGCCGCGCGCCTTCGCGGGCGAACACAGCGCGGCCGATTACGTGAAGGGCGTCCTCACATGCGCGTCTCGCTGTTCGTGACCTGTCTGGCCGACCAGCTGTGGCCATCGGCGGGGGTCGGGGCGGTCGCGGTGCTGCGGCGATTGGGGTGTACGGTGGACTTCGACGAGCGCCAGACGTGCTGCGGGCAGCCGGCGTTCAACACCGGCTACCGCCCGGCCGCACGCGCGCTGGCCCGGCGGCAAATCGAGATCTTCGAGTCGAGCGCGGCCGACGCGATCGTGAGCCCGTCGGGCTCGTGCACGGCGATGGTGCACCATTACCACCAGTTGTTCGACGATGCGAGCTGGCGGGCGCGGGCGAAGGGCGTGGCGGACCGGACGCACGAGCTCAGCTCGTTCCTGGTGAACCGGTTGGGCGTGGAGGACGTGGGCGCGACCTTCTCCGCGCGGCTCACCTGGCACGACGCCTGTCATGGCCTGCGGGACCTGGGCATCAAGCACGAGCCACGCCGTCTGCTGCGCCACGTAAGGGGAGCGGAGCTGGTCGAGCTGCCTCCCCCGGGCGCCGAGACGTGTTGCGGCTTCGGCGGAACGTTTTCGGTGAAGTACCCGGAGATCTCCGTGGCCATGCTCGACGAGAAGGTGGACGCCATCGAACGGGCCGGCGTGGACGCGGTGGTGTCCGGCGACGTGAGCTGTTTGATGCAGATCGCGGGCCGGTTGTCGCGCCGCGGATCGCCCGTCCGCGCCCTGCACCTGGCGGATGTGTTGGCGTCCACATGAGCTTCGACCGCGACGCACGCGCGGCGCTGGCGGACGGCCAGCTGCGGGGCGCATTGCGCCAGGCGACGACGCTGTTCGGCGAGCGGCGGCGCGCAGCCCTCGCCACGGTGCCGGATTGGGAGAACGCCCGCGACCGGGCCCGCGCGATCAAGGACGAGACGCTCGAGCATCTGGATCGCTACGTCGAGGAATTCGTGGCCAACGCCGAGCGCGCCGGCGCGCAGGTGCACTGGGCGCGCGATGCCGCGGAAGCGTGCGACATCATCGGCGGGATCGCCGAGCGGCGTGGCGCTCGGACGGTGGTCAAGAGCAAGAGCATGGCGTCGGAGGAGATCCACCTGAACGCCGCCCTCGCCCGCCGTGGCATCGAGCCGGTGGAGACCGACCTGGGAGAGTACATCGTCCAGCTCGCGGGTGAGACACCGTCGCACATCGTGGTTCCCGCCATCCACAAGACCAAGGCCCAGATCGCCGCGCTCTTCGCGGACAAGCTCGGGATCGCGCCCTCCGGCGACGTCGCGACCCTGACGGCCGCGGCCCGCAGCGCGTTGCGCCGCCGCTTCGCCGAGGCGGAGCTGGGGATCTCGGGCGTGAACTTTGCCGTCGCCGAAACTGGCACGATCCTCATCCTCGAGAACGAGGGCAACGCGCGCCTCACGACGAGTCTCCCGCGCACGCACGTCGCGCTCATGGGGATCGAGAAGGTGATCCCGCGCTTCGCGGACCTGGACGTGTTTCTGCAGCTGCTCCCCCGATCCGGGACCGGCCAGGTGCTCACGGCGTATCAGTCGCTCCTCACGGGCACGAAGCGCAGACGGGAAGACGAGGGACCCGAGGAGCTGCACATCGTGCTGCTGGACAACGGCCGCTCGCGCATGCTGGCTTCGGCGGTCACCCGACAAGCGCTCGCCTGTATACGGTGCGGCGCGTGCCTCAACGCCTGTCCGGTGTATCGTCAGATCGGCGGCCATGCTTACGGGTCGGTCTATCCCGGTCCCATCGGCGCGGTGCTGAGCCCCCAGCTGTTCGGGTTGGCGCGCTCGGCGGCCCTCCCCTACGCCTCGAGTCTGTGCGGGGCTTGCCGGGACGTCTGTCCGGTCAAGATCGACATCCCGGCGCTGCTGCTTCATCTGCGCAGCCAAGTGGTCGAGGGGGGCGCGGGCAAGTCGCGCGTGCTCGAGCGCCTCGCGTTTCGCGCTTACGCCGCCGTGATGCAGCGGCCGCGCGTGTTCGAGTGGGTGGTGGGCGTCGCCCGCCGGCTGCGCATCATGCCGCCGCTCGCGGCGTGGACCAAGTGGCGCGATCTCCGTCCCCTCGCGCCGCGCAGCTTTCGCGAGCAGTGGCGGGCCGGTTTGCGCGATCGGGGAAACGCTGATGCGTAGCGGCGACGCGCGGCGGGAGATCCTGCAGGCGATCCGTAGGAACCTGGCCCAGGCCCCCTCACCCTCTGTCCAGAGTTCCCCCTCTCCCGAAGGGAGAGGGGGACAGGGGGTGAGGACTCCCGAAGGGAGAGGGGGTCAGGGGGTGAGGATCCAGCATTTCACCGAGCAGCTGTCTGCCGTGGGCGCACAGTGGACTTTCGTACGGAGCGAAACCGAGGCCGTGGACGCGCTTGCCCGGATCCTGACGGATGCCGGTGTCCGGCGCGTGGTCGGCTCGGACTCGGCCGTGGTTCAACGGATCCTTCAGGCCATGGGGGATGGCATCGCGATCGATCGGCTCGACCGCCTCTCGCGCGATGACCTGTTCGCGTGCGACGCCGGAGTCACGACCGCGCAGTGGGGGATCGCCGACACCGGGACGCTCGTATTAGAGTCGGCTCGCGAGCGGAGCCGGCTCCTGTCCCTCGTACCGCCGATTCACGTGGCTCTGCTGTCCACGCGGTGCATCTGTGAGTCGGTGGGCGACGCGCTCGCCCGCGTGAGCGTCGCGAGCCACGCCATCACGTTCATCACCGGACCGTCACGCACCTCCGACATCGAGCTGACCTTGGTGGTGGGGGTGCACGGTCCCCAGACAGTCCACGTACTCCTCATGGAGGAATCATGACGTCGAAGCTGCCGGTGATCGTCGTCGCCGCCCTTGTGATCTGCGGGTGCGGTGGGTCCGGCGCCGGGCGGCGCGGCTCCCGCGCCGATGCCGGACGGCAGCTCAAGATCGCCGTGATCCCCAAGGGCACGACCCACGAGTTCTGGAAGAGCATCCATGCCGGGGCGATCCAGGCGTCGCGCGAGCTTACCGACCAGGGCACACCGGTCGGCATCATCTGGAAGGGGCCGCTGCGCGAGGACGATCGCGAGCAGCAGATCCAGGTCGTGGAGGGCTTCCTCAGCCAGGGTGTGCAGGGCATCGTGCTCGCGCCGCTCGACAGCCGCGCGCTGGTCCGTCCGGTCGAAGAGGCCCGGCGCGCCGGGGTCCCCACGGTGGTCATCGATTCCAGGCTCGAGTCGGACTCAATCGTAAGCTTCGTGGCCACCGACAACCACAAGGGCGGGCAGCTCGCCGCGGGCCGGCTGGGCGAGCTGCTCGGCGGCAAGGGCAAGGTGCTATTGCTCCGCTACGCCGAGGGATCGGCCAGCACGACGGAGCGGGAGCGGGGGTTTCTGGAGGAGTTGCACGCCCGCTACCCCGGGATCGCGCTCGCCTCGGCCGACCAGTACGCCGGACCCACGCGCGAAACGGCCAAGCGCGCCTCGGAGAACCTGCTCAACCGCTACCGCGGCGAAGTACAGGGCATCTTCACCCCCAACGAGTCCTCGACCGTCGGGATGTTGCTCGCCCTGCAGGATATCGGCCTCGCCGGCAAGGTCCGATTCATCGGCTTCGATGCCGCCGCGACACTGATCGACGCGGTCCGCACGCGACAGCTCGACGGCGTCGTGGTGCAGAATCCGATGCGCATGGGATACCTCGGCGTCAAGACGATGGCCGATCACCTCCTCGGCAAGCCGGTCGAGCCGCTCGTCGACACGGGTGTCATGCTGGTCACGGCGGCGAACCTCGATTCCACAGCCACGCAGGCGTTCGTGAACCCGCCGGTCGCGCGCTATCTCAACGAGCCATGAGTATGGGAGCCGGGCGGGGGCCGGTGCTCGAGCTGCGCGACCTCGCGAAGCGGTTCGGCGCGACGGTGGCCCTGGACGGAGTGGACCTCGAGCTTCGCGCCGGGGAGGTGCACGCCCTGGTCGGCGAGAACGGCGCCGGCAAGAGCACCCTCATGAACATCGTCGCGGGCGCGATGCGTCCCGATCGCGGCGAGATGCACGTCGACGGCCGCCCGTACGGCCCGCGGACGCCGCTCGAGGCGCGACGACGCGGCGTCGCGCTCATCCATCAGGAGCTGTCCCTGTGCCCGCACCTCTCGGTGACGGAGAACATCCTGCTCGGCGCCGAGCCGGCGCGCTGGGGGTGGCTCGACGCGCCGGCGGCGCGGCGGCGGGCGCAGGCCCTCTTGGCCCACTTCGACCATCCCGACTTGGACCCCGCCGCCCGCGTGAGCGACCTGCCGCTGGCCGCGCGGCAGGTCGTCGAGATCTGCCGAGCGCTCGCGGCAGATGCCCGCATTCTCTTGATGGACGAGCCGACCAGCAGCTTCCAGCGTGCCGAGATCGACCGCCTATTCGCGCTGATCCGGCGACTCGCGGCCCAGGGGATCGCGGTGATCTACATCAGCCACTTCCTGGAAGAGGTCCGGGAGATCGCCGAGCGCTACACCGTGCTGCGCGACGGCAAGAGCGTCGACAGCGGGAGCATCGCGGCCATGAGCACGGCCCGTTTGATCGAGCAGATGGTGGGGCGGCCGGTGGCGGGGCTCTTTCCCGAGCGCGCACCCGCACGAGGGGAGGACGTCGTCCTCGCCGTGCACGACATCGCCGCTCCGCCGGCTCTGGTGCACGCCAGCTTCGAGCTACGACGCGGCGAGATCCTCGGGATTGCCGGGCTCGCAGGGTCGGGGCGGACCGAGCTGGTGCGCGCCCTGTTCGGACTCGAGCGGGCGACGTCCGGCGAGATCGCGCTGCGGAACCGCGCGCTCGCCGCGGTGGGGGCGTCCCCGGCGCAGCGGCTCGATCAGGGGTTCGGGTACCTGAGTGAGGATCGCGCGCGCGAGGGCCTGGCGCTACCCCTCTCGATCGCCGACAACCTCACCGCGACCCGTCTGTCCGCCTGCTCGAGGGCGTGGGGCTGGCTCGATCTCGCCCGGCAAGGCGCCGCGGCGGGCGGGTGGATCGACGCGCTCCGCGTTCGGGCCGCGTCGCCGTGGCAGCCCGTGCGCGCGCTCTCGGGCGGCAATCAGCAGAAGGTGGCGATCGGCAGGCTCCTGTTCCAGGACGCCGACGTGCTCCTCCTGGACGAGCCGACGCGGGGGATCGATATCGGCAGCCGGGCGCAGATCTACGACACCATCGTGCGCTCCGCTGGGGCGGGGAAAGCGGTGCTGCTCGTGAGCTCCTACCTGCCCGAGCTGTTCGGACTGTGCCACCGGCTGGCGGTGATGAGCCGGGGGCGACTCTCCGCGGCCCGCCCGATCGGGGAGTGGACGCCGGAGAGTGTACTGGCAACGGCCATCGGGGGCGCGACGTGAGGGGAGCAAACCGGGCTACTGGCGGGGCTCCGGGTAGAGCAATCGGGCTCGATGAGATAGAACCACGTCTCCCGGAACCCTACGTAGCAGCTCCCCGTAGCGCGCGCTCCCGTCCGCATACGCGACTCTGGCGCGCTCGAGTAGCAAAACCGCCCAGTCCGCCTCTGTCGGCGTGATCTCTTGGCCCAGCCACTTGAGCGCCGTGTCGGCGTAGGGCGCGAGGTAGGCGAGCGCCTTGCGGATGCTCCCTCCCCCTCCAGGCGCCTCGTAGGACCAGAGGTCCACGCCCACCTGACGCCCCAGTTCCGCCAGCCGGCAGAGTCCTTCGAGATTCATCGCGCTATACGACAGCGAGCGGGTGCGCACCAGCTCGAACGGCTGCCGGCCGTCGGCGGTGACCTGAGCGCCGATGCGTCGGGTCTTGCTCGTCTCGAGCGTCGAACGCGCGAGCGCGGTGTCGCCGGTGAAGAGCGCGAGAGCCGTGACCTGCGCGTCGTACCAAGTCCCGTGATTGTTGCGCGCGCTCTGCTCGGCCCTCCCGATGTCACTGGCTCGCAGCCACTGGAGGTAGGCGGACATCCATTCGCGCATCCCCTCCGCATCCGTATCCGTCCAGGCAGGGGAGCGCGCGAGCATGCCCATCGCGTCGACAAGACCAATGAACGAGCGCGTTTCGATGATTCCCGCGGCGCGGCCTTCGGTCACGCCGGGAATCCGCTGTCCGTACCGCAAGTGCGGGTTCATGCGCGTGGCCGGATCGAGAAACCACACGCGCAAGAGCCGCGTAGCTTGGTCCGCGTACCGCTCGTCGCCGGTGAAGTAGTAGGCGAGTGCCAGCGTGCTGACGGCGCCGGTCAGCGCGGCGAGCCGCGGGGCGTCGTAGCCGGTCCGGATTTCCGGGTTTCGCTCGCCGTCGCGGCGGATGTAGGGGAGGCCGTTCGGCTTGGTCGAGTCCGGCCACCAGTACGGGCCCATGCTCACATAGTCGTGCTTGTCCCCGCTCGGCGGCGTGCGCTGCTTGTCCATCACCGAGAACGGCCCCGCCTTGAGCGCCGCGTCGGCCTCCCTCACGAGCCGGTCGTAGGCCGGACGGGCACCTGAGTCGCCGGCCACGAGCTGTAGCTTCGCCCGCTCCAGCGCGTCCGCGCGTAGCGAGTACACTCGGGGCCGTGCGGCCGCAGGCGTCGCCCCGAGGGGTGATTGCGCCGCGGCGCCGCTGAGCTGGAGGCCGAGGCCGCACAGGACAATCGTGGCGGTACGCGGCAACACGCGGGTAAACCCGCGGCTCGGCAGTGCCCGTAAATGGGCGCGCTCGGGTCGAACATCACGCCGGTTCACCGGCACCGCCGAGTCGCGGCTTGAGCCGCGGACTCGCGTCCGCGCGCCGAGGTATTGCCTGTCATTGGATCGGCCGACCGGCTGCGAAGTCGAAGAGCGTCAGGCGCCGCAGCTGGTAGTACGCCCGCCAGTAGCTGCGGAGCGCCTGCACGAATTGGGTCAGCGCCTGGTCCTTCTCGGTCTGGGCGATGTACAGGTTGTCGATGGTGATCTTCCCGATCACGTAGCGGTTGTAGGCTACCTCGAAACGCTTCCCGGCCACGGTGTCGGCCTTCGCGCGCAGCGCCACATCGCGACGCGCCTGGGACAGCTCGAGCGCCGCAAAGTGTGCCTCGTGGGCCGTCTCGTCCACAGTCGCCCGCGTCTGGGTCTCCACTCGCTCGCGATCGGCCTCGGCGGCCTGCACGCCCTCCCGATGCGCTCCCCACTGCATCAGCGGGACCTGCAGGGACACCGAGAACTGGCGCGCCTCGAGGAGATCGCGATACACGAGACTCGCCGCCGGAGCCGTCGCGTTGAGCCCGTAGCTCGCCTGCACCGTCGCGCCGATCCCGGTCGCGAGCTTGGCGTCGGTCACGCGCCGCCGGGCCTGCACTTCCTGCCATTCGACATCGCTCACCAGGGCGCGATTCCGGATCGCCGCGGCGACGGCGCCCGCCGTATCGACCTCGAACTCCGGGACGCTCCGCGGCACGGCGATGTCGAGTGGTGCGCCCGGCGGCACGGCCAGCGCGAGTCGGAGCGCGGCCGTGGAACGGTCGTACTCGAGCCGCGCCCCTTCGAGCGTGGTGCGGGCCCGCAGCAGGGCCAGCTCGCTCTGCAGCAGGTCGTTCTCGCCGATCTTGCCGACTTCGAAGCGGCCGGTGTTCAGCCGATAGAGCGTGTCATTCACGGCGGCATTCGTGACGGCGTTGTCGAGCGCGACGCGTGCGGCGTAGACGTCGAAGAACAGATCGGTGGTCCGGAGCGCGATATCCTCCAACGTCTCGAGGTACAGCCCCTCGTTCCGGTCCGCGAGCGCGGCCTGCTCGCGTCGGTCCCATGCCATGACGTTCGGCCGGAGAATGTCCTGTCGCAGGCCGATCGTGACCGGCGCGGACGACCACGACTCCAACGACTGCTGGCCGCTCACCGTGAGCCGCGCGAGCGCCGACGAGATGAACAGGTCTCCCCCGGTGACGGGCAGTTTTTGGGAAAGCTCCAGGTCGAGCATCGCGTTGGTCTGCTGCTGCGGCCGGAACAGCGTGCTGCCGTCGGGCTGCAGGACGGGAATGATCGACCGATTGTAGTTGTAGGTCGGCACCACACTGCCGAGCGACAGCTGGGGTAAGAGTCGCGACCGGAAGGCCTGATTGCGGTAGCGCGACACGTCGCGCGCCGCTCTTGCCGTCCGCGCCGCCGGGCCGCCCGTGCGCGCCAGGTCGACCGCCTGCTCCAGCGTGAGCGGTTGCTGGGCGCCGGCTGGGGGGGGCGGCGCGACGAGAACCAGGGAGGCAGCAATGAGCGGCGACGGGATGGGAATGCGGATGCGCAGCGCCATGGGAGTCACTCGTAGCGAAGGCAGACCACCGGATCCTGACGTGCCGCGCGATACGCGGGCACGATTCCGAACGCGATGCCCACGGAGATCGACACCCCGAAGGCCACCAACACCGACAGGTACGACACGATCGTTTGGATGCCCGCGAAGCGCTCGATGCTCGCGGAGAGGATCGACCCCACGATGATGCCGGCCACGCCCCCGGCGACGCTGATGAGGACGGCCTCACTGAGGAATTGCAGCAGGATGTCGCGCTCGGTGGCGCCGACCGCCCGGCGCACACCGATCTCCCGGATGCGCTCCAGCACCGAGGCGAGCATGATGTTCATGATGCCGATGCCGCCGACCAGCAAGGAGATCGACGCGATCGCCCCGAGGACGACGTTGAAGATCGCCTTGGTGCGCTGCTCCTGGCGGAGCAGCATCTCGGGCACGGTGATCTCGAAGTCCACGACCGTGTTGTGTCGCCGGGCGAGCATTCGCTGCGTCACGTCGGCCACCCCCGGCACGAGCTTGGAGTCGGACACATGGGCGACGATCCGGTCGACCTGGTTGCGGTTGGTGCGCTCCTGTCGCTGCTCCTCGCTCTCGGGGCTCGAGTCGGCGGTCACGACGGTCGCGGAGCGCGCCGCGCGCTCGATGTCGCGCTGCGTGACCTCGGCGCGGTTCCGGAACCGGAGCAGCATGGTCCGCACGGGCGTGTAGACATCCAGATTCGCGTCGCGGATGCCGAGGCGCTGGACGGCCTGACGACTCACGCGCCGATCCGCCAGCACGCCGACTACGGTCAGCCACGTGCTGCCGACCTTGAGGGAGCTCCCGAGGGGGTCGTCCGTCGTAAAGAAGCGGGCGCGCACGCCGTCGCCGATGATGGCGACGGGGAGGCCGCGCTCCACCTGGAGCGGGGTGAACCACGCGCCCCTGGCGAGCGCCACGTTGGTCAGCCGGAAGTACGTCGTATCCACGCCGACCACCCTCCCCGAGCGGTGCCGTCCCTCGCGTGTGAGGGTCGTGTTCAATACGATCTCCGCGCTCGTCACGTCCACCGCGGGAATAACCCGCGCGATCGCCTGCGCGTCGGCATACGTGAGGCCCGGCGAGAATTTCTTCACCTCCTTGGTCGGCTCGGCCTCGACCGGGCCTTCCTTCTGCTCGACGAGGGGCGTGATCACCACGTTGTTGGAGCCGAGCAGGCGGAGCTGCGCCAGGATCTCCTGCTCGGCTCCCTTGCCGATGGCGAGCATGGCGATGACCGACGCGACCCCGAACAGGATACCGAGCGAGGTGAGTGAGGCGCGCAGCTTGTTGCGGCCGACCGCGTCCACTGCCGTGCGGAGCGTGAACGTCACCCGGGCGGCGAGCGGACCACGGAGGTGCACGTCAGTCCTGGTGGGTCAGGCGCACGAGCTTGAGCTTGGCGCGGTCGGCAGGGGGAGGCGGCGTGAGCAGCACGCGGTCGCCCTCCGCGAGGCCGCGCTCGACGACCGCCTCGTCGTCGTTCATCGCGCCGGAAACGATCTCCTGCTTGACCACGCGGCCACCGGCCTGCTTGAACACGAACGCGACTCCGCTGTCCGAGCCGAGCGCCTCGAGCGGCACGTAGAGCACCGTGTCGATCTTGAGCGTCTCGATCGCGTTCCCCGTCGTCATGCCGGGGCGCAGTGTCGAATCGGACTGCTCGACTTTGACCTTGACTTCGAACACCTTCGCGTCGGTGTTCGGGCGCTGCTCCCCGACGTTCGCTACGCTGGTGACCGTCCCCGTGAGCTTCTTGGACGGGTCGGCATCGAGGGTGATGGCCACCGGCTGGCCGGCGGCGATCTTGCGGACGTCGATCTCGTTGACGTAGGTGACCGACTCCATCAGCGCCAGGTTGGGGAGCGTGGCCACGCCGGGATCCCACGCCGACACCTGCGAGCCGGTCGTGCGCTTCTTGCCGCTCCACTGCTCCTTCACGTAGATCACCATCCCCGCCGCCGGGGCCCGGATCGTGAACCCTGCCATCACGTCCTGCACCACCTTGAGCAGGCCCCGTTGCCGCGCGACCTCGGTCCCGACCTCGCGCATCTTGGCGCGGGCTTGTTCGGTCTTCGTCTCGTAGTCGCTCTTGGCCTGGGCAAGCTGGCGCTCTGCCTTCTCGTAGTCGATCTCCGCCTGGCGCCGCACCGTCGGCGCCTCATACACCGCCTGCTCCTTGGCGAGACGTTTCTCCTCGAGCCCCAGCTCCATGGTGCGGATGTTTTCGCGTGCCGTCGACAGGTTGAGCGTGGAATCGAGCATCGCCTGTTCGTATTGCGCTTCGGCCTTTTGCAGCGCCAACGTCACGTCCTGCACCTTGGCCGCGACCCCCGAGCGATCGAGCTCCGCGACGACGTCCCCCTTCTTGACGACGGTCCCCTCGGGCACGATCGAGGAAATCTTCATCTGGTACGCGCCGGCTTGCTGCGCGTTGGGTGGAGCGGTGATCTGTACGAACTCCCGCGCCTTGAGCTCCCCCGACGTCGTGACCGTGACCGCGAACGCGCCGCGCTTCACGCGCGCCACTACCGCTGCGTCGTCGGGCGCGGTGTTGCCCGCGAGCAGCCACGCGCTCGGTACGGCAAGCACGAGGACGGCAGTGGCGATCAGAGATCTGCGCCGGCGGAGAAAGCGGGGAGGCAGGAAGCGCATCGTAGTCTCCTTGCTCGGAGGGGCTCCTCTTAGATACCGTTGCAACGCGTCTGGTTGCCAGCGTCGCCGAGCGTTGCGTCTGCGCAACGGGGCCCACCGTCCCGGTGCTGCTGCAACACCCGCGCCGCGCGGGTACCCGCCGCCACCGTCGCGGGCTCCGTGCATGTGCGCCGAGCGGTCATCCGCGGAAGTACAGGTAGGCCGCGAGGATCAGCAGCAGCACCACCCCCGAGGCAATCACGTCCCGCCGGTTCCAGCTGCTGCGGGACTGGGCCCGATCTTCGGCGGCGACCGTCGCGTAGGTCAGCCCCGCCACCTGCTCGGGGGTGGGCGGAGCCGTGGCGTAGCTCACGACGAACATCACGACGACCGAGACGACGAAAATGAACACGCTGTAGTACTGGAAATAGAGATTGTTGACGATCCACAGGAAGGAGCCCGGCGCATACCCGTCGGCGAATCCCGCCAGGTGCAGGCTCACCGGCGTATCCACGGCCAGGCGGAACACGCCGAGCACAAAGCCGACGATCAACGCGGCGAGGCACCCCTTGGAGTTGAGTCGCCGGTTGAAGATGCCGAACACGAACACGGTGAAGATGGGGGGGGCGAGGTAACCCTGCACGCCCTGGAGATAGTCGTACAGCCCGCGCGCGCCCTGGATCACGGGAATCCACAGCAGGCTGATCACCACCATCGCGGCGGTGGCGGCGCGGCCCACCCATACCAGGCGATGCTGTGGCGCATTCGGCCGGAACTTCTGGTATAGGTCCATGGTGAAGAGCGTGGACGATGCGTTGAATGCGCCCGCCATCGAGCTCATGAGGGCGGCTAACAAGCCGGCGACCACCACACCGCGGACGCCCGCCGGCAACAGATCTCTCACCATCAAGGGGAACACGGCCTGCGCCGCCTGGGGGATGGGGTGACCCTGCGCGTCCACGATCACGCCGAGTCCCGGGACCCGGCCCGTCTTCGCGAGCGCGAGGGCGATCAGACCGGGGATGATGAAGATGAAGACCGGGAACAACTTCAAGTACGCCGCGAAGATGCTGCCCCGCCGCGCCGTGCGCTCGTTTTTCGCGCTGAGGGCGCGCTGCACGATGTACTGGTCCGTGCACCAGTACCACAGGCCGATGATGGGCGCGCACAGCAGCATGCCGGGCCATGGGTAGTTCCCGTTGAAGTACCAGGCGATGCGACCGGCCTCTTTCACCGGCGCCCACGAGCCTTCCATCCCCGCCGGCACGATCGGTTTCCAGAGGTTGAACAGGTCGGGGTCGAGCACCCGTCGCAGTTCATGCCAGCCACCGAGCTTGGCGAGACCGAAGACGGTGAGCAGCCCAGAGCCCACCAGGAGGATGAACGTTTGCAGCGCATCGGTATAGGCCACGGCCCGCATCCCGCCCAGCACGGTGTACAGACCGGTGAGCAGCACCACCGCCACCGTGCCGATCCAGAAGCTGTTGAACGTGGCGCCGCCCACGCGCACTGCCACATCGGGCAAGAGGGTGGCGAAGACGACGCCGCCCGCGAAGATCGCCACGGCGAACTTCGTGAGGACGTGCGCCGCGAGGGTGATCACCGACAGTACCCACCGGGCCGTGAGGGAGAAACGGCGGCCCAGGAACTCCGGCATCGTGTATACCAGGGCTCGCGCGTAGAACGGGACGAACACCCATCCGAGCACGAGCAGGCACCAGGCGTGCAGCTCGTAATGCGCGAGCGCCACGCCGCTCGTCGCGCCCGCCCCGGCGAGCCCCACGACGTGCTCCGAGCCGATGTTGGATGCGAAGATGGTCGCGCCCACGAGAAACCAGCCAAGATTTCGGCCCGCGAGGAAGTAGTCGTCAGCGGTGTCTTTGTTGCGCCGCGCCACCCACCAGGCGAGGCCGAGGAGGAGAGCGAAGTACAGCAGGATGATCAGCCAGTCCCAGCCGGTCACGCGGGCTCCCTCGGTAACGTTCGGGTGAGGACGCTACACGTCACATCGTCGCTGTCAAGAAAGGTCCACGGGCGGATTTGCCGCAGCGTCGCGCCAAGGCGATACTCCGCTCTAACGGGTATGGTCTGGGAACAGCGTTGGCATCCGCTGCGGCGCGAGTGGGTCGTCGTGTCCTCCCACCGCAACGAGCGACCCTGGCAGGGCGAGCGCGTGGATGACACCTCACGCGCACTGCCGCCCTACGTCCAGGATTGCTACCTCTGTCCCGGCAACGTGCGCAGCTCTGGGCAGCGGAACGAGCGCTACAGCGGCGTCTTTGTGTTCGACAACGACCACCCGTGCGTCGGCCCCGGGGCACCCACGCCGCTCGCGGCACCGGGGGGACTCTATCGGAACGAGCCCGCCAACGGATGCGCCCGCGTCGTGTGCTTCACGCCGCGGCACGATCTCACGCTCGCCCAGTTGCAGGCGGCGGAGATGGTGCACCTCCTCGAGGTGCTGCAGGCGCAATACCGCGAGCTCGGCTCGCGGGACGACGTCCGCCACGTGCTCGTGTTCGAGAACAAGGGGGAAGTCGTCGGCGTCAGCAACCCCCATCCGCACTGCCAGATCTACGCGACGAACTTCGTGTTCAAGACCATCGAGGTCGAGGCCGAGGCGCAGGCGGCGCACATGGCGGAGCACGGGCGGCCGCTGTTCCAGGAGATCCTGGCCGCCGAGGAAGCGGATGGCCGGCGGCTGCTGGTCCGCCGGGACCAGGCGCTTTCCTTTATACCGTATTTCGCCCGCTATCCGTACGAGACTTTCGTGACGCCGCGGGCCACGCGCCCCAGCTTGGCGCATCTCTCGGCCGCGGAGCTGGCGGACTTCGGGGCGGTGTTGCGGGAGACGCTGATTCGGCTGGACAACTTGTGGCGCCTGTCCTTCCCGTACGTGATGGTGCTGCACCAGGCACCGACGGACGGATCGCCCCACCCGGGGTTCCACTTCCACATCGAGATTCATCCGCCGCTGCGCAAGCCGGGTCTCCTCAAGTACCTCGCCGGCCCGGAGATCGGCGGCGGCAACTTCCTGAACGACGCCGCCCCGGAGGAAACGGCGGCCGAGCTGCAGGCGGTCGCGAGCGTGCACTACACCGAGGGCGGCTGACGTGACGGAAGCCGCGCATTTGCTCGAGCCGATCCTGGCACTGCACGAGCGCATCCGGGCCGCGGTGGTCGACGCATGCAGTCGCCAAGCCTCGGAGCAGCTCGCCGCCGTGGCCTCCGATACGGGGGGCGACACGATTTACGCCGTCGACCGGGTGGGCGAGGGAATCCTGGTAGAGGGGCTCGCCGAACTCGCGCGTGAAGAGCCCTTGTGTCTCGTGGCCGAGGGACTCCCCGACGGCATCCTCGTCCTGCCGCGCGGGGCGCGGGAGCGGGATTGCCGCTGGCGCCTGCTGGTGGACCCGATCGACGGCACGCGCGGGCTCATGTATCAAAAACGCAGCGCCTGGATTCTCACCGGCATCGCGCCAAACCGGGGTGCCGACACGCGCTTGTGTGACATCGTCCTGGCCGTGCAAACCGAGATCCCGCTCGTCAAGCAGCATCTGTCGGACCAGCTCTGGGCGCACCGCGGGCGAGGGATGAAGGCCCGGCGGTTCAACCGCCTGTCCGGCGCGCGGGAAGGCCTCACACCGCGACCGTCGCAAGCGGCCACGATCGCGCACGGGTTCGCGACCGTCGTGCGATTTTTCCCGGGAGCTCGGGACACGCTGGCCGCCATCGACGACGAGGTCGTGCAGGCGCTGGTGCAGGCGGCCCCGGGGAGGGCGGCATGTTTCGAAGACCAGTACGCGTCGACCGGCGGCGAGCTGTACGAGCTCATGGCCGGTCACGATCGTCTGATCGCCGATCTTCGCCCTCTGGTTCAGTCCGTCCGTACCGCCAGCGGCCTGCCCCCGGGCCTGTGCTGCCACCCGTATGATCTCTGCACGGCGCTCATCGCCGAGGAGGCAGGTGTGATCCTGCGCGATCCCGCCGGCGCGCCGGTCGACGCCCCCCTCGACCTGGCCGCCGACGTGGCGTGGGTCGGGTATGCGAACGAGCGCCTGCGCACCCTGGTCGAGCCGGTGCTGCAAGGCGCGTTGCGGAGGCGCGGGCTGCTGCCCCCGGGCGGACCAACAGCGGATCCTTCGCTCGCGCGCGTTCCGCGCGCTCGCTCAGGATGACAGCGCCGCGCCGCTTTTTGGGGAAAGAAAGAAGGAGGGAGGTCATCTCCATTTTTCTACTTCGCGGAGCGAGGGAGCGTGTCATCCTGAGCGCCGCAGGCGCGAAGGACCTGCTTTCCCGGGGGAGCCCCTGGTGATTCCAGTGCGCCGCCTCTCCGACGTCCGTGCCGCTGGGGATCTGATCTGGTTCCAACCCGCCCTCGACCGTCTGCGGGCCCTGCGACACGAATCGGATGCCCACCTCCGGGAGTTCTTCGCGGGCGGTGCCCCCCTCTACATCGCGCGGGCGCCGGGGCGACTCGACGTCATGGGCGGGATCGCGGACTACAGCGGCGCGCGCGTGCTCGAGCTGCCCCTCGCATGCTCGACGGCGGCCCTGTTGCAACGACAGGAGGCGCCGCGCTGCGACATCGCGACGCGCCGCACGGCGCGGTGGCACTGCTGCAGCGTCGAGCTGCCGCTTGGCACGCCCGCGGAGCTCGCGGCGTGGTTCGCGCACCGAGACGCCGACCGGTGGGCGAGTTACGTCGTGGGCATCGTGCAGCACTGTCTGTCCCGCGCCGCTCGAGACGGACCAGGGCGGCTCGCGGGCCTCCGCCTGCTCATCGATTCGACCGTCCCGGAAGGGAGGGGAGTCGCTTCCTCCGCGGCGCTCGAGGTCGCCGCCGGCGCGGTCGTCGCCGCGGCCTGCGGCAGCCCGATGACCGCCGCGGAGCTGGCGGCGGCCTGCCAGGCGGTGGAGAACCACGTGGTCGGCGCGCCCTGCGGCATCATGGATCAGATAACCAGTGCCTGCGGGCAGCGCGATCGACTGCTCCAGCTCTGCTGCCAGCCGGGCACGATCGAGGGGTACGTCGACGTTCCCGACGGATACCGGTTCTACGGCATCGATTCGGGCATCAGCCATGCGGTCGCCGGAACGGACTACGGGACGGTTCGTACCGCGGCGTTCATGGGCTACCGGGTGATCGCCGCGGCCGCAGGGCTGCCAGCGGTGCGCGACGGGACGCGGGTGCGCGTGGACGATCCGCGCTGGCGAGGCTATCTCGCGAATCTCACCGCGCCCGAGCTCTCGGGGCTCGGCGGCGCGTTACCTGAGGAGATGACCGGCGCGGAGTTCCTCGAGCGCTACGGTGGGCTGACCGACACGGTCACCCAGGTCCTCCCCGAGCGCCGCTACCCCGTGCGACGGGCCACGGAGCACCCGGTCCGCGAGCAGGCGCGCGTGGAACGCTTCGTCGAGCTGCTCGGCGTCCTGGCGGATGAGCCGCATGCGGCGCTCGAGCTGGGACGCCTGATGTACGAGTCCCATAACAGCTACGGCGCCTGCGGCCTCGGCAGCGACGGCACCGATCGCCTGGTGGCGCTGGTCGCCGCCGAGGGTCCGGCGCACGGACTGTTCGGCGCGAAGATCACCGGCGGGGGAAGCGGCGGCACGGTGGCGGTGCTCGGCACGAGCGGGGCGGAGGCGTTGGTGCGCGACGTGGCGGCGCGTTATCACGCGGAGACCGGCCGGAAGGCGGCTGTCTTCACGGAGTCCGGGCCCGGAGCCGCGGAGACCGGAGTCTTGCTCATCGAAGCTCCACGCGAGCTGTAGCGGGCTCGAGCCCCTCGGCTTCCGCCGTCAGCGTCACCGTGCCCCGCCGCTCGCCCGCGCGCACGATGACCAGCGCCTTGCCGTTGAACAACAGCACGCGGTCGCTGTGGAACGGCGCATGGCTGATCTGGTCCCCGTTGTCCACTCCCACGATGCGAGCATCTCCCGCGACACGGAAGCGCACCAGTGGCTCCGCCGTCGGTACGGGAACGCCCGCTGAGTCTTCCACCGTCACCGTGACGAACGACAGGTCGTTGCCGTCGGCGTGGATCGTCCCCCGGTCGGGAGCCAGCGCCACCCGAGCCGGTACCCCCGCGGTCTTCACCTCCTGAGCGGCCACCACCCGCCCGCCGGTGCGCGCGACGGCGCGCACCGTTCCCGGTGTGTACGCGACCCGCCACAACAGATGTGAGACCTGCTCCGGCTTCCGCTTCACCCCGAGCGAAGCGCCGTTCAGGAACAGCTCGACCTCGTCGGCGTTGGTGTAGGCCCAGACGTCGATGGTTTGGCCGGGCGCCCAGTTCCAGTGCGGGAAGACGTGCAGCATGGGTCGGGTCGTCCATACGCTCTGGTACAGGTAGTAGGGATCCTTCGGGAAGCCTGCGAGATCGACGACGCTGAAATAGGAGCTGCGCGCGGGCCACTCGTACGGCGTGGGCTCGCCCAGGTAGTCGATCCCCTGCCAGATGAACATCCCCGAAAGGAATGGATAGCGCTCGAACAGGCGCAGCGATTCCTCGTGTAGCGAGCCCCAGAACGCCTTGCGGTCGTCGTACGACGACAGCCGGTAGTCCTTGTTGGGCTGCGGTCCGCTGTCCTTCACGTACGGCGTCGCGTAGCTGGCGACCGAGTCGGAGGGCTGCTCGTAGACGCCGCGGCTGTTGA
>WNFY01001560.1_pt1 | contig 21621 bp, 20 predicted proteins | sample 5400091 | NCBI WGS metagenome assembly WNFY01 (sample SAMN13153364, study PRJNA577476) | soil metagenome | isolation source: 60 cm soil or saprolite under grassland replicate 1 | place: USA:California | collected 2016-06-15
TGGTCTGCCCGATGTTTTGTACCAGTTGGATTGTTAGTGTAGCGCAACGAGCCGGTTAGCTATCTCGCCGCCGTCGGGGGTGTGGGGAAGTGGGAAGCGTCCTTTGCTTTCCACTTCTCCATACCCCGTTTTGATTTCGGTCTGCCACGCTTCCGGTGCGGGTGGTCGATAGCCTAACGAAGAGTGTGGACGGACGGTGTTGTAGTGGATGCGCCACCGTTCCGCCAGCACCTGCGCTTCCTTTAGCGAGTAGAAGATCTCCCCGTTCAGGAACTCGTCCCTCAGCTTGCTGTTGAACGATTCACAGTACCCGTTCTCCCATGGACTGCCGGGCTCGATATAGAGCGTCTTTGCGCCTGTGTCAGCCAGCCACCTCCGCAGGTCCTTGGCGACGAACTCCGGGCCGTTGTCGGAACGGATATGCTCCGGGATGCCTTTCAACACCATCACATCGGCCAGCGCCTCGATCACCTTGGCGCTGCTCCATCGCCGCTCCGGGCGCACCAGTAGGCTCTCCCTGGTATGTTCATCGATCAGGTTCAACATCCGCACCGTCCTTCCGTCATGCGTCTTCCCACTCACGAAGTCATAACTCCATACATGGTTGGCGTGCTGCGGACGCAGCCTCACGCATGACCCGTCATTGAGCCACAACCGCCCTCTCGGCTTCTGCTTCTGTGGAACCTTCAGCCCCTCACGACGCCAGATCCGCTCCACCCGGTCTTTGCCGACCTGCCAGCCTGCCCTTCGTAGCAGCGCCGTGATCCGGCGATAGCCATAGCGGCCATATTGGCTGGCCAACGTAACGATGGCCTGGGTGAGCGTATCTTCGTCGTCGCGCTGTGTCGGCCGGTAACGCTGCGTACCGCGTGGCTGCTTCACCACCCGGCACGCATGCCGTTCGCTCATGCCATGCGCCTCACACGCATGGCTCACCGCACAGCGCCGTCGCTCAGGGCTTAGAAGTTTCCCGAGGCGATGTCCTTCAACACCAGCTTGTCCAGGCTCAGTTCAGCTACCAAACGCTTCAGCTTTGCGTTCTCCTGCTCGAGTTCCTTCAGCCGCCGTGCCTGGTCCACCTGCAAGCCACCGTACTCCTTGCGCCAGCGGTAGTACGTCTGCTCGGTGATCCCGGCCTCCTTGCAAGCCTGCGCCGTTGTCTTTCCGTTCGTTGTGCCAATCTCGATCTGCCGCAACAGACTCACAATCTGCTCCGGCGTATGCTTCCGTCCTCGCGCCATGCCCCGCTCCTTCCATACCAGTTTGTCTCATAGCTGCTGGTACAGAAAACGCCGGGCACTCCACGTGATCACCACACAAATAGATGCACCGGGGTGCAAAATGTCTCTTCGGGCGGAATAATCTTCGGGCGGAATAAAGAGCGCAAAATCGATGCTGCAGTTCTGGCGAGAGAGAGCGCATCAGCTTGGGGTGCGCGTGGCGACTGTGCTGCGCGAGGCGACGCAGGACGCGTCATCCTGAAAAATAGGTTGCCGCGGGCTCCTGCAGGACGGTGCGTGAGACATAATCGTCGTCTTCGAAGTGTTTCTGTGTGCTTCACTTGCTGCTTTAAACCATGCAGCTACTCGATACCCTTCCAAATTCTGTGCCTTACGATCGCATCAATCGTGCTGATGCTCACCCCGTACTTTCTGCCGAGCAAATCACGGTTCGGGGTCTCGGTTGTTTCCCAATCGCGGCGGATAGATCGTACCGTGTCTGCGTCGAGCCTGCGATTCGGCTTGCGCTTGCCTGGCTGCTGAGAATACCGGTCCGGCCGCATTGCCCTCTCCACCCGGTGAGAACTACGGGTTCAAGTATGTGCGAAGTGCGCGCCCAACGTAATCGGGGATTCGCGCTTTTTTGAGCGGCTTTGTCGGGGATTTCCCTTTCAGCATCAAAATAACGGTCAGTGGGCACACAGATCTGGGTAGGATGGGGTTCCTCCTTGACAAGGGATCAAAAAACGCGATCAGACCGGAACCGCCGCAAGACCGCTGGGCGGATGCACGACCTGCTCGAGTGGATGGCGGAGGGATTCATTGCGCTGGACAGCAAGTTCCGCATAACCTACTTCAATGCCGCCTCGGAACAATCATTGGGCACGGCTCGCGCCGAAGCCGTAGGCAAAAGCTACCTGCAAGTTTTCCCGGAATTAAAGGGCAGCCTTGTTCAGAAAGAACTCACCGCGGCGCTCAAGGCAGACAGCAGCACGCATTTCGAGTACTTTCACCCACCCATTCACAAACGGTTTCTGGTGCGCGCGTATCCGAGGCGAAGCGCCGGGTTATGCATCTTCTTTCACGAGATCACGGAGCGCAAACAGGCGGAATACGAGAGGCAAACCGCGCCCCAGCAGACGTTCGAAATCCTGGAGTCGATCAGTGATGGTTTCTTCGCAGTCGACGGGGACTGGCGGATTATCTACGTGAACGGGCGCGCCGAGCAGGCATGGAAACGCAGGCGCGAAGACCTGTTGGGGAGAGTGATTTGGGACGAATTTCCCAGGGCCGTGGGCAGCGAATTCTTCCTTGAGCTGCGCCGCGCGGCCGAGCAGCAGCGACGCACGCACTTCATGGCCGAATGCCCTTTGGGGCGCGACATCGAAATCGACGCGTGCCCCTGTGCCGGCGGACTCTGCATCTATTTTCGCCGGCCAGCACGGGGTGTTGTGAGTCGGGCACGCCGACGCGAGCGCGTCATCAGCGAGCAGACTGCGGTGGCGCGAGAGGAGGAACGCCAGCGGATTGCGCGCGAAATTCACGACGGTGCCGGCCAACTGCTCACCGCGCTTAGCATTGGCATCAAGGCGCTGGAAGACGTGCGGACCCTCGATGAGGTGAAATCGCGTTTAGAGCGACTGCAGACAATCGCCGGCCGTACCTTAAAGGAACTGGACGACCTCACGGATGGACTCCACCCACCCGCGCTGCGCGAGCTGGGCTTGATGCCCGCATTGCATCGCCTGACGGCGGAAATGTCAGAGTCGCACAAGCTCCGCGTGAAGCTTGAACCCGATAACTTGAAGAGTCTGCGTTTGCCGGTTGCGGCGCAGGTTGGCTTGTATCGCATCGTGCAAGAAGCGTTGTCGAACGTAGTGAAGCACAGCCAAGCTACGCGCGCAGTGGTCGCATTTAGCTGTCCCGCCGCGATGCTGCGCGTCGAGATTAGCGACAATGGGCATGGCTTCAGCCTGCGCCGTCTACATCGGGCAGCGGGTATGCACATGGGACTCCGCTCCATGCGCGAACGGGCAGAGATTTTGGGGGGCAGGTTGTTGGTCGAGTCGGCGCGGGGCCAGGGCACACGCGTGATCGCCAACATTCCGGTCTCGACTGCGGCTCAGGCTGCCTGAGCTGTTCGAGCGGAATTTATAGATCATGCGAACATCCTTTTGAGTGTTTCTCCCTTCCCATGCCTTAGGATTTTGCAGTGCTCCTGCGACCATTCGCGGTCAGAGTGGACTAAAGCAGATGGTGAGAATAGGCGTTGCTATCGCGGACGACCACGCAATCCTGCGCTCCGGCCTGTGTATGCTCATCAATGCGCAGCCAGATATGCAGGTGGTGGCGGAAGTTACGACGGTGGCCGAGGTCGCCCCTGCCCTCGAGAAATCGCAAGCCCAGGTGCTGTTACTCGATATCAGCATGGCTGGGGACAGCGGTCTCACGGCATTGAAACAGCTACGCGCCAACCGACCCTCGACCAAAGCAATCATCCTCACCATGCACAAGGATCTAGCTGTGCTGCGTTCTGCACTCGCACAGGGCGCTGCCGGCTTTGTATTGAAGCAGGCTGCCGCCAACGATCTCCTCTCTGCCATTCGCGCCGTGCACAAAGGGGGTATGTTCATCGATCCCAGCCTTGTGGCCGCAGTCATGGAGGACAAGTTGAATCCGCCCGCTCGGGAGGTGCTGAGCCGCCGCGAGAAAGAGGTGGTGCAGCTCATAGCACAGGGATATGGAAACCAAGAGGTCGCCGGCTGGCTGTATATCAGTGTCAAGACAGTCGAAACTTACAAGGCTCGGATCGCTGAGAAGCTAGGGCTGCATTCGCGAAACGAGATCACGCGCTACGCTCTGCTCTCGGGGTTGCTGAGACCGGAAGATTTTCCGCAAGACAAATCGGCGGCTTAGTTTCCTGCTGGCGTTTAGCGCACCCAGATCTGTGGGGGCATCCTGGTGAGAATGCGATAATACGAGGGCTGAAGCTCGCGAGCAGCCCGATCAAGCACTTGGCTTGAGTTCGTAAACTAGCTAAGCCGTCCTCGCTTTCGAGTCCTGCTGACGCTTGTTAAGCCATTCTGCTGCTCGATATTTCGCGTCGGCCACTTCCTTGGTCGTCATCTGCCGCTGCAGTTCCAGGCGCGCCGTGCGGCTCTGGGACGCGGATTCCGCACTCACCTTTTGAGCGATGAGAAACCACATCAGCGCGGCGGACTTATCTGGCGGCACACCGCGGCCGTCGCGATACATTTCGCCGAGCATGTACTGGTTCACAGCAAATTGCTCAGCGGCCTCGCGGCACCAACGAAATAACGTGCCATCTTCATTGAACGCAGGCGCGACGTCAGGTTGGGCTGTAGCACCCTTAGGCGATGTGGGAGCAAACTGGCTGGCGGCATAGAGGATGAGCTCAACCCGCTTGGAGACACCAAGCTTATCGAAGATCCGGAATAGATAATTCTTGATTGTGTTCTCGCTGAGGCTGAGGCGATCGGCGATTTCGCGGTTTGTCAGACCTTCGGACACCCAATGGACAACCTCTTGCTCGCGAGGCGCCAGCAGGTCAGTCCCCCTGGTGTCAACGAGGCGCATGCGAGGCGGCGCCATCAGCGCCTCGAGCAAATGCTGCAGTTCTTCGCTGCTAGCCCAAACCTGGCCCTGGTGGACACGGGTAACGCACTTGCAAAGGGCATTGAGCGAGCTGGAGCGGCAGAAGACACCACGCGCGCCCGATCGGAAAGCCTGCACGACAGTGTCACGATCGGGGTTGTCGACCAGCATGACGATCTGTACCTGCGGGTGGCATATGCGTATCTGGCTGGCGATCTCGTAACCTTTGACAACATGTCCGTCGACACTGGCGCTGATCAGGGCCACATCGACTCGCTTATGAGCAAGTTCGCTGAGTGCTTCCTGCCTACTCGCGCCGGCATAAATGATCTGGAATGGACCGCGTTTCAAGGCCGCGGCTAGCGACTCACTTCCGATGTGGCTGGAGTCCACAATCAGAAGACGAATAGCGTCGCAAGCGGTTGAAGAAGGACGGGACACTAGAGCGTGTTTCATAAATAGGTCCCCAGATCAGGTACTTATATCCGAGTCGGTTGAACTGCTGAGCTTCTGTCATGAAGAAGCGGCAGAAGCCGATTGCTGGTTCGCCATGAAAATCTGCTCTCTACCTACAGCGCATTGTTCTACCTCGCTTGCTTCTGGATTTCGCTGAGGCACTGTTTATGAAACACGGTCTACTAATATTGGGGCCGGAGATAAACAATTACCTAGGATGCGCAGAATTCATCACGGTCGGCCTGCGTATGTGGGAATATTTGGCATGGAATATCTTCCCTAAAATCCGGTTCCTTTTCACCCCCTGAGTTTGTGGAGAAATCAGGTGGAGAACCTGCGCGAGGATGCACTGTAGGTACAGCTGTCGTCCCGACCTGTGCGCCGGGATCATGATCGCACGTTTTGGCTGCAAACCTTCCCTCTCTTGTCGATCTGACACCGGCCCATTACCCTGCAAATCGGTGGCGCGCATCACGCTCGTGGGACGCCGCTCACCGCTTGGTAATGCCAGCCACACGGCTCGGAGTCAGGCCGGGGTGGCGCGGCTTCCATCCAGCTTCCGCACTAGAGGCGATGGGACTCAGAGGGCGAAGCTATGAGTGCCCGCGCGACTTTTCTGGACCGGCGTTTATGATCCTTCCGTTCCACTGATCAACGCTGTTGAATTGCAAGTCCTTGGATGCAGACTGGTTCATGAATCTTCATCTAGTCCGGGTTAAGCAGCGCATCGGAGACGATGTGGAGCGCCGAACATCTCGACGTTATAGCTTGCGCCTCCCTGTATTGTTCAGGTGGCGGCGCGAGAGCGGTGAGGAATGCCGCAGCGCCGGGTTCACACGCGATGTCAGCACGACAGGGACATATGTCAACTGCGAAAACGAGTGCCCTCCGCAGGCTGCTGTTGTTGGCATTGAACTTCTGCTCCCCCCGGGGGAGTTGCAAGCAGCGGGTCTGAAGCTCAAGGCGGAAGGCAGTGTTGTGCGGGCTGGGAGAGCGGGTGAGGGCACCGGATTCGCGGTGAAGACCGACTTCACGGCTGATGAGGAGCGCTTCGCGAGGTGAATCTTAGATTGATTGCATTGTTTGCCAGAATCGCATCTGCAATAAAGCGGATCAATGGTGTCCATGAGCACTCATAATCTCGAAGCCAGCTATCAGGATGGCCACGTGCAGCTCATTCCAACTCCGGAATCCAGTATCAACTCTGAGGCAGGCACTTGGTATGCCCTGCAGACACGCGCCAAACACGAGAAATCGGCATCGGCAGAACTGGCTCGGAAACACATCAGCGCTTTCCTTCCTTTAGTACGAGAGGTACACCGCTGGAGCGACCGTCGCCAGGTTGTCGAGGTCCCACTCTTTTCCTGCTACCTCTTCGTTGAAGTAGGCCAATGGAAAGAGGTGCATCACTGCATCCTCAGCACACCTGGAGTCTTGGGTTGGGTGGGGCATAATGGAAGGCCAGAAGCCATTCCCGCTCAAGAAATAGATGCGGTACGGACCATTGTGGGGGACGGCGTGCCCTTTGCGCCGCACGCCTTCCCCAGAATAGGCCAGCGTGTTCGGATACGCGGAGGGGCGCTGGACGGGGTGGAAGGTATTTTCCTGCGGGGAGTTGACTACAACCGCTTAGTGGTTACGGTCAACCTTATCCAGCGATCACTGGCGGTACCGATCGAAGGGTACGACATGGAACCGCTGTAAGGTATGGACAGATGCAAGCATTCCCCATGTTGGCGAGAGCTTGCGACATCCTAGTTCAGGTTCAACTCTTTTCGGGTGAATTGGGCTGGATGGAGAACCTACTGTCACCGGTATTCGTACGGCGAATGCAGATTCCCTCCGGATCGCGGGCGATGAGGTCAGTGCGCGCACTCGACTCGAAGCAAACGCCGAAGAAGCCAGGAGCAGGGGAGTAGGGTGTTGCGAGACAGTGATGCCGGTCGCAAACCTCGAGCAACAATCCTGAGCGAGTCGCAATTGGTCTTGCGGCAGCCGCAGTTGAAACCGTGAAGCAGTGGCGATACGCCCCGCTGAACGCAAGCGACGATGCCGAGCCGCGCGAAGTGAGACTCACGATCGAGTTCCACTTACACCCGTAATTCACCAACCCAGTATTCAGCCGAGCAGGAGATCCCTTGGGTATCAACACACTTGAAGCAGTACAACTGTCCTTACACGCGGTATTGGCACGGAAGATCGCGTCGCGTGAAGCACGCCTGGCAGTCATCGGCATGGGCTACGTCGGCCTGCCACTTGCGTTGATGCTCACGGATGAAGGATTCCGGGTCACTGGCTTCGACATTGACGCCAAAAAAGTGGAGACGCTCTGGCGTGGCGATTCCTACATCGCACGCATCCAGGCTGCAGACATTCAGAATGCGCGACAACGTGGGTTTTCCGCGACTTCCGAGTATGCGCACATCAGCGACATGGATGCGGTGATCATTTGCGTGCCAACACCCTTGGACGAATGCCGCGAACCGGATCTAAGCTTCATTACCGGGACAGCCGCATCGATTGCTCCGCATCTTCGCGCTGGGCAGTTGATCATTCTTGAGAGCACTACGTACCCCGGCACTACAGAAGAAGTGCTGGTTCCGATTCTTGAGAACAACAATTGCGCGGGCCTGCGAGCCGCTCGCGGGGGCCAAGATTCCAATTCCGTCTTCTACGTCGCGTTCTCGCCGGAGCGCGAAGATCCGGGCAACACGGCCGTTGCACGCCGCGACATCCCGAAGGTGGTCGGCGGTTTGGATGCCAGCGCTGCAGACTTGGCCACCGCCGTCTACCACAGCATCTTCAATCGCACGGTGCGGGTTTCCTCGCCGGCGGTTGCGGAGATGACGAAGCTGCTCGAGAACATATATCGCTGCGTCAACATCGCCCTGGTAAACGAATTGAAGCTGTTATGCCTGCGCATGGGAATCGACATCTGGGAGGTGATCGAAGCCGCCAAGACGAAGCCGTTCGGCTTTCAGGCATTCTATCCCGGGCCCGGCCTGGGTGGACACTGCATCCCCGTGGATCCGTTTTATCTGGCGTGGAAGGCACGCGAGTTTGACTTCCACACGCGCTTCATCGAAATCGCAGGCCAGATCAACACCGAGATGCCCCACCACGTGGTGGCGGCGGTCGCCTCGGCGCTGAATGAACGCAAGCAAGCTTTAACCGGCGCTCGCGTGCTCGTGCTGGGCGTAGCTTATAAGAAAGATGTTGATGACCTGCGGGAATCGCCGGCGCTCACGATAATCGAATTGCTCCAGCACGCGGGCGCGGACGTCAATTATAACGACCCGTATTTTCCGTTCGTCGGCCGTGGCCGCAAGTACAACCTGCAGATGAAATGCACGCCGCTGGAAAACCTCGGCCAATACGACTGCGTGCTTATTCTCACCGACCACTCTGCATACGACTATGAACAGATTGTCCGGGACTCAGAGCTGGTCATTGACACCCGCAATGCCACGCAACGCATCCGTTCGGGCAAGATCATTCGCTGCTGATCACCGGTCAGGTTGCTCGCATCAGACCTTGCATACAAAAAAGACGATCAACGCAGTAGCGGCGCCACGTTCAAACAGCGCGCCGCGGTTCCGCGAAACCGAGTTTGCTGATTATGCCGGTATCATGTCGCTCCTGGCGCGGCATGGGCTTTCTACTCCAGGCATTGAGCAGTGGAAGTATCTCTGGCTGGGGAATCCGTCGTACACGCGCCAGTGCCCGCTTGGGTGGGTCATGGAAGTAGATGACAAGTTGGTCGGATATTTCGGCAATATTCCTCTGGCCTATGAACTTGAGGGCCAACAGGTTCGAGCCGCGTCCGGGCGCGGCTGGGCGGTAGATCAGGATTATCGCTCGTTTTCATTGTACTTACTTCATGCCTTTTTTTCTCAAAGCGAAACAGACCTGCTGTTGAATACCACGGCGAACGTGAGGGGCGAGGCGGCATTTTGTTCGCTGGGGGGAGTGCCGGCCCCAAACGAGATCACCCAGGAATCCGCGTTCTGGATCACGGATGCTACCGGCTTCTCCGAGTTGTTTCTCAGGCGGAAAGGTGTGCCGTTTCACAGCGTGTTGAAGTACCCCGTTGCAGCAGCGGCATCGGTGCTGCAGCACATACGCCAAGCGGCGCCGGGAAAGATGCAAGTCGAGCGATTCGCCGGGTTCGACGAGAAATTCGACCGTTTCTGGAACAAGCTGCGCAACGAAAAACGGGCAGTGTTGTTGGGCCGACGGGACCGCGCGACCCTTGCCTGGCACTTCCATTACGCACTCAAAAAGAATAACTGCTGGATATTTGGGGTCGTGCAGGGGCGCGAGCTACTTGCCTATGCCGTGTTCGACCGCACCCAACATCGAGAACTGGGACTGCAGCGAATGCGCCTTGTCGATTACCAGTCTCTCGCCGACTTGCAACCCCTGGCCGCAATCATTTCTTTGGCGATCAGGTGCGCGAAGGAGGCAGGCATCCACATGGTTGAGGTCGCCGGCTGCCGAATCGAGGCACGGGTGAAAAAGGAACTGGCGCCTTTTACGCGTCCCATACGTGCCACCTGTTTGTATCGCGCGCCCCATAGGGCGTTAGCAGCGCAGTTAGCCACCCCGGCCCGTTGGGATACCTCGCTGTATGACGGCGACAGCAGCCTATAGAAACCGTTCATAGGAGCAGTCATCATTATGTCGGTAAAAACGCACGTACGAGTGGAATCTTGGGCAAGTGAACCGGTGACGCAGATGTTCGCTTCATGGGCGAGCGTGCAACCCGACTCGGTTGCTGTCACACATGGAAGCTGCTGTATCACCTACGGCCAATTGCATCGTCGTTCACAGGCCCTGGCTCGACGTATCAGGGCAGTCGGGTGCGGATCGGACACCGTCGTCGGCCTCTACATTCGTCGCTCGCTGGATTTCGTCGTCGGGGCGCTCGCCATCATGGAGGCAGGCGCAGCGTACATGCCGATGGATCTCGCAAATCCCGCGGAGCGGCTCGCTTTCATGATCAAGGACGCCCACGCACCACTAGTGCTGACGAGCGGGCCCACGCCTTATCAGTTGGAAGCTCACACTATCGACATCTCTGAGATTGATGAAACCGAGCGCGTGCCCGGGACTGCTGGTATTCGCATGGAGGAGTTGAGTCCCGACTCGCTGGCGTACGTGATCTACACCTCCGGCTCAACCGGATTTCCCAAAGGCGTTGAGATTACTCACGGCGGACTCATGAACCTTGTCAATTGGCATCGCCGACAGTTCGGTATTGCGCCGGGCGACAGGGCCAGCCAAGTCGCCGGTCTCGGTTTCGACGCTGCCGTATGGGAAATCTGGCCTTATCTCGCCTCCGGCGCGAGGATTCACATTGCCGACGAAGATGTACGTATCGACCCGCCGGCATTGCTTTCCTGGTTGGTGAGCCAGAAAATGGACATCGCCTTCGTTCCAACCCCTTTGGCAGAGCAACTGATGGCGCTACCCTGGCCGGTCACGACGCGCCTGCGATTCTTGCTGACCGGCGGGGATCAATTGCATGCCTGGCCCCCTCCGTCGCTGCCGTTCACCGTCGTGAATTGTTATGGGCCAACCGAAGCCTCCGTGGTTACGACCGCTGCGGTGCTGTCACCCAAACGTGACGCTCGCAACCTGCCGCCCATCGGGAAGCCAATCGACGAAACGGAGGTTCACATCCTGGACTCCGACCTGCGTCCAGTGCAGCCGGGAGAGATTGGCGAATTGTACATAGCCGGGCCCGGACTGGCGCGTGGCTACGTTGGCCGGCCGGATCTGACCGCCGAACGATTCGTAAACGATCCGCGGGCGCCGCGGGGACGGTTATTCAGGACGGGGGACCTGGGACGCTGGCAGTCAGACGGACAGATCGCGTTCGCGGGGCGTATCGATGATCAAGTCAAAATACGCGGCAACAGAGTCGAACCAGGCGAAATCACAGCCGTGCTCAACACCTGCCCCGGCGTGGAGTCCAGCATGGTCGTGCCTCAACGTCAAGAAGAAGAGCAATTTCTGGTGGCTTACGTTGTTCCCAACGACGATCACCTGTCGCGGGCAGCTATCCAGCAGCACCTGCGCACGTACCTGCCCGACTACATGGTCCCGGCGATCTTTGTTCGCGTAGACGAATTGCCGCTTTCGCGTAATGGCAAGGTCGATCGAGGGGCACTTCCATTTCCCAGCGCGGACAACCGTCTGCAGGAGGATGCCATGATCGCTCCCCAGACCTCTATTCAGCAGCAAGTCGCCACGATTGTGGCGGAATTGCTTGACGTCGAAGCGGTGGGACTCACAGACAACTTCTTTCTCCTCGGCGGACACTCGCTATTGGGCGTAGAGCTATTGATGCGGCTGCGCGAGGACTTCGGGGTGGAAATTCCCCTGCGTACCCTGTTCGAGAGAGCGACGGTGCGCGATTTGTCAGAGGTGATCGAGACGCTCAGCTTAGGCCAGCAATCGCAACCTGCAAAGGCGGCGTGAGCACGTTTCGATCTGCTAATGCAAATGCAGCCCACTCTGAGCCTTGCACGGCTCCGGGACCCCGAGGTTCCTGAGCCGGGCAGAGCGCTCATGGATCCACGGCTTTCCACCGGCATTCCAGCGAGAGGCATTTTTCTACTGCTGGACGCGGCGCGAGGCGTATGGCAAAGCGTGCGGAACTGGAATGATGGAAGATCGTACGCCCAGGCAAGGATCCGGCGCTGGTGTGGCAGGACGACCAGCCCTGGTGCGTACGGTCGTTCGTGCCGCTGGATGGACGCGTAGCCGCGCTGGCGGCCGCTGGTTCGGAGTGGAACGTCCGCTTCTACGATTGGCACGTAGGGGCTTTACCGCAGGCGTGAACATGACTATGTCGTTTCGTGGACTCGCGAGATCCACCTTGGCACAAATCGCGCAGCGAGGAGGAAAATCAATCCTCTCCCGCGGCGGGCGGAACTTGCTCGTGCTTTGTTATCACAGCGTGGTTCCCGACGAATATGTCTGCGCTTTGCCCAACGCGATCGGCGAGACACAGTTCGCTCAGCAAATGCAGATCCTCACACGCGAGTTTCATCCGGTTTCAGCATCGGAGGTGTGCGACTGGTTTCATGGCCGAACCACACTTCCCAAACATCCGGTACTGGTGACGTTCGATGACGGCTACCGCAATAATCTCATTTATGCCGCTCCCATCCTGTTGCGCCACGCTATTCCTGCGTTGATGTTCGTCACCAGCGGGTATATCGGCACCGAACGAGTGTTGTGGACGCAGGGTATATACCATCGCGTCCTCGATTGGGACCAACCCACGATCCCTTTGCCGCAAGGGGGCGAGTACGCCGTGCCGGCCGCCGCAGAACCACGCCGGGCACTGGCAGCTAAGGTCCGCGCCCAATGCAAATCAATCCAAAGCGAACAACTGGCCCAATATATCGAAGCATTGAGCGTGCCTCTCCAGTTGCGCAACGGAGCAAGTGCAGACCGCCTGCTGGCTTTCCTATGCTGGAATGAGATTCGAGAGCTGGCACGGCTCGGATTTGAGATTGGATCCCATACAGTCGAGCACCCCGTTCTGACTCAGGTTTCCCACGAGCGCCTTAAGACGGAGTTGGAAGGAAGTAAGGCCGCGATCGAGCGTGAACTAAACTGCGCGTGTCGCTATTTTGCGTACCCCAACGGCTGTGCTGGTGGCTCCAACCCCGTGGTGGTCAACGCCGTTGAGCATGCCCGATACGAATTGGCGTTCACCACCATTCCGCAGCTCTGTCACACAGATCAGAATCCGCATACGCTGGGACGCGTAGTTGTTCCCGCCAATGCATCCCTCGATGTTTTCTGGATTCGCATATCCATGCTGGATTGCACCCTGAAGCGTTGGTTGGGCAAATCAGCGTAACCGGTGCGAGCCGTCTCGGAACCAGTCTCGCACACTAAACACCCACAAACCGATTTGGAGTCGTTCCCTGCAGGCAATGCCACAACCCGAGCCCGTGCAATCGTACGTGGCCGTCGAGTCTGGTATCCACCCGGTCGAAAGCACTTTCCATGCGGCTGCGGTGTCCGTCGTCCGCCGATCGAAACACATCCATGAACAGCTTTACGAAATCTCGAAGCGTGTAATTGATGTCCTGGTTTCCCTGTCCTCGTTTGTGATCGGCTCGCCCGTTTTCCTGCTGGTATCCATGCTAGTGATGCTGACCAGCCCTGGTCCGGTCCTGTTCCGGCAAAAACGGCTTGGCCGTAACGGAACGGAATTCTGTTGCTACAAGTTCCGCACGATGGTGAACGGTGCGTACAGCGAACTTGATTCCAACCCGGAGTTGCGGAAGCGCTTCGAGGAGCATTACAAGTTGGAGCAAGATCCCCGAGTTACCCGGCTGGGAGCATTCCTGCGGTCCAGCAGCCTCGACGAGATGCCGCAATTCTGGAATGTCCTGGTCGGTGACATGACACTGATCGGTCCTCGCCCCATCGTGCCGCCTGAGCTGGTCAAGTACGGACCACAGGCGGCGAAGCTTTTGTCGGTGAGACCTGGCTTGAGCGGGTTATGGCAGGCCTGCGGCCGGAGCAAGACTACGTACGGCGAGCGCATCGATCTCGACATGCTTTACATAGACCACCGCTCGTTCTCGCTTGACGTCACCCTCATCCTGCGTACGATCGGTGTGGTCGTGAAACGGATCGGAGCCTGCTGAGCGGCCAAGGCGCAGATGAGAATTCTATTCATCACGCAGTTGTTTGTCCCGGAGATGGGAGCCCTGGCAAACCGCATGTACGTTTTCGCGCGGGACCTGGCAGCCGCGGGCAATGAAGTGTCCGTGGTCACGGGTATGCCGAATTATCCCCGGGGCGTAGTGCCCGAGGAATATCGGGGAAAAATGTTCAGCAAAGAAGATCGGGACGGCTATACCGTTCTTCGTTCCGCCTACATCACGGTTCCCCGGAACAAATCAAGATGGCCGCAACTGTTCAGTTATCTCAGTTTTTTGCCGGGAGCACTCTGGAACAGCCTGAAGGCCGGCAAAGTCGATGTCGTTTTCGTTACTTCGCCGCCCATATTCCCCGCGCTTGTGGCGCTGTTGGTCGCGGCCCTCAGGCGTGCCAAACTCATCTTTGACGTCCGTGATCTTTGGCCGGACGAGATCGTGGTTTATGGAGGGGCCGGAGAACACTCGCCCGGCGTGCGCTTTCTGCACATGCTGGAAAGGTTCATCTATCAACGCTCTGACCGCATTTCCTGCACTACTGACTCTATTGCGGATGCCGTGTGTCAAAGGGGAGGGCGGCGGGAGAAGATTCTGCAACTGCCAAACGGCGCTGATCTTGATCTGTTTCGGCCCGTTTCCGCGGATAACGACGTAGTTCGCGAGTTCGACCTAGCCGGACGTTTTGTTGTCATGTATTGCGGTGCATTCGGCATCAAGCATGGCCTGAACAGCATTTTGGAGGCGGCGGAACTGCTCCAGGAAGAAGAGGGCATTAGATTCCTGTTCGTGGGCGCGGGCGGGCGCGACGGCGACCTGGAAGAGTGCATCAGAACTATGCGGTTGCGCAACGTAATATTCGTGGGAGAGCGGAAGCTGGAAGAACTTCCGCTGTTGCTCGCACGCGCTGATGTGTGCGTCTCCAGCCACTGTCCTGCCGCGTACGCCGACAAAATAGTAGCCGTGAAAGTCTTTGAGTATCTGGCTTGCGGTAAGCCTGTGATCGGATTGCACACCGGAGAAACTGCGCGAGTGATTCAGGAGTCAGGCGCGGGGATCGTCCTGAAGCCCGCTGATTCCCATGGTTTGGCTGAAGCGATTCGTGCGCTGTACCGAAACCCTGATTTGCTCTCGGTGCTGGCGTCGCGCAGCCGTGCTTACGTTGAGAAGCAATTCTCTCGCCAGGCGGTCGCGCTAAAACTCAGGGAGACTGCCGCCGGGCTCCTCCGCCGGCCCGCACCTGTTCCCGTGGGTGTTGTGACTGAGGGCAACCTTGCCGTGGTCAGCGACACTGCGCCGATGGCAGACAAACAGCGAGCGGCGTGAGTGCGGGCAGGCGCGCCACCACATGTGCAATCGCAAAACATGTGCTTATGAGCCCGTCAGAGAAACGTGAATCATCATGAGCAAGAATTACGAACTTGTGCGTCGCATCGGACCGGGTATGCCAGACGTGAACACTCGGGCGCCAGCACGACTGTCCTCCCGTGCGTTCCCAGAGCCTCGCAGTTCGCCCGCCGATTCTGGTTCGATGTGGACCAATTCGCTTGCGATCTGGTGGAAGCATCGCCGACCGGCAATTGCGTTCGCTGTGCTGGTCTTGGCAGGCATAATTTGCGCATCTGCACTGATGACGCCGATCTACGAGCCCATTGCCGTGGTCGAGATCAGCCCGCCGGGCACCGAGCAGTTTGCAATCCAGGCTGGCAGCCCCGCCATCACGGACCCGTTCTACCTTGAGACGCAGTCGAAAAACCTGCAGAATGACCTTCTCGCCGTCGGCGTCATCAGAAAACTTCGTCTGAATGAGAACAAGACTTTCATGCAGCCGGGACTGATTGGTTCCGTGCTGGCCCCGTTCGAGTCAGCCCTGTCCAAAGCCAAGCGTACCCTCTCCGGTTCGAAACCTGAGGGGGCACGTGCTGCCGAGAAGCCTGATCCGCAGATCCTTCAGCTCACCTATAGCGAAAATCTAGCTCTCTTGAAATTCCAAGGGAGCCTGAAGGTGCAGAGGGATACTTCCAGCCGCTTGATCCAGGTTGGCTTCGCCAGCCCTGATCCACAGTTATCAGCACGCATACTCTCTACTCTGCTTGCAGATTTCATTGAGCTGAGTTACGAGAATCGGCACAACGCAATCGCGCAGTCATCGGAGTGGTTGACAAAGCAGCTCGATGATGTTCGCCACAAGATGGAGGAATCTGCCGGGGAACTGGCCCAATTCCAGAAGGAGACCGGGATTGCCGACATCGACGCGAACAGAAGCACCGTTTCTGAGCAGATGGCGGAGAAGGGCCGGCAGCTGACCGAAGCCGAGGCGGAAGCCATCAAACTGCAGGCGTACTTAAACCGTGTGCCCAATGGTGATCCGAATGCGCTCCCGCAGGTAAACGCGAACCCTGTGGTGCAGGGACTTGCCGAGAAGCTCGCACAGGCGCGGGCGGAATTAGCGCAGTTAACCCCAATTTACGGGGAGAATCACCCCCAGACACGCCGCCTGAAAAACCAAGTGGATGAGTATCAGGCGCAGTTGAACGCACAGCGCGCCGCGATCCTGGCGGAACTTGAGACGACCTATGCGGCGGCGCAGGCCAAGCAGACGTCATTTGCAAGGTCGATGAAAAGGACCTCCCAGGAAATGGCGCAGTTGGCCCGCTACACCGCCCTTAAACGTGAGGCGCAGACCCACGCGGAACTCTACAACTCGCTCTATGAGAAGGTAAAAGCCGCCGGTATTGCCGCCGGGGCGAAGTCCAGCAATGTACAGGTGGTTTCTCCCGCCCGGGTTTTGGACTCCCCGACCCGGCCTGATTGGACGCGCAACTTGGTCTTCGGCATGTTCGCCGCCGTCTTCGGAGGGTTGCTGATCCCCTTTGTTTGGGGGAAATTCGACACGCGTGTTTACACGCCCGACAGTATCCGCAAGAGTATCGGCGGGGCGGATGTCTTTGTTTTGCCTTCGATCGCTCGTCCGCAGCTGGGCGGCAGGACGCGGCATCTGTTCTCCGACATCGCGGGCGCAAACGGCACACCGGACACCGGCAAGTTCATCGTGGAAAGACCCCGGTCAGTGGAAGCGGAAGTAATTCGGAGCCTCTACACGTCTATTCTGCTGAGGAACGACGGGCAGACTTCGCAAGTTCTCCTGGTCGCGTCCGGATTACCGGGTGAGGGCAAGACAACGATAGCTGTTAACCTCGCGTTGGCACTGGCACGGCAGGGCAAAACCTGTATTCTCGATGCGGACCTGCGCAGTCCTTCGGTCGCGCGGGTGCTTAGGTTAGGTGAGACGAGCGGATTGGTGGACCAGTTGATGGGCAAGGCAAGCCTGGAAAATGCACTGGTAGATGTCCCAGACGTTCCGAATCTGACGGTGCTCAGCGGCGGCGATGTTCCGGAAGATCCCGCCGGGCTGATGCTTTCGGATGCAATGCACAGGACGGTGGCTGCGCTGCGCCGCCTTTTCCGCTTCATTGTGATCGACTCACCTCCCATCCTTCCTTGTTCCGAAGCTCGCGTGTTGGCGGCGATAGCCGACAATATCGTATTCGTCAGCCGCTTTGGAATAACGACCCGGGAGGCGCTCGATCGTAGTATTGAGCTGTTGTCGTCGTCAGGCGGGAGGCCCATCACCCAAGTCGTACTGAATGGTGTGACAATGGACTTCTCCAATCAGATGTACTACCGATATCTGACGGTCGCGCCCGGGCGGGCTGAGCCGCCGCGTTGAAGAAGAGCATCGGCGCCTGAGCACGCCCGGTGCCCTCGCGCAATAAGCCTTCCATGTCCGACAAGCACAGAGTTCTGCTTCGCGCAGGCGGAATCGTCCTGCTCGCAGTAGTGGTCACCATCGCGGTGACGTACGAGAACTTTGCGCTGGCGGCTGTGACACTGATTCTGCCATTGGCTTTGATGTGGCCGGCGGAGTTCGCCCTCGGCGCGTTTGCATTTCTGACCCCGCTGCAACCGCTGCTGACGATAACCGCTGAGGGAACGACTCTGAATTGGTTTGTGGGCGCCGCGGCAGGGATCCTGCTGCTTGCAACCGGGTTTCTCAGCGGACGATTCGAAGCTCCAAGCCTGCCTGCATACTGGTGGGCGGCATTCATGGGCTGGAGCATGCTGACCCTGGCATGGGCCGTGACCCTCCCCAAAGGGCGAGTAATAACCGCGATTTCGCTGTTCCTCCTCTATGTGGTCATCGCTTGCTATCGCATCAGTCGCAGGGAGCTTGCCTTCATATTCCTGATGACGATTCTCGGCGGGGTCGTTGCGTCAGCATACTCTTGGTTTGGCTTCGTTCAAGGTCTCACGGTGGACGCTCGCGCCACGCTGGTGTCGGAAGAAAGAGCTGCCAGCCCGAACTTCTTCGCGTCTTCCTTGCTGCTGCCGCTGTCGCTGGCCGTAGGGTACTTCCTTTCCGGAAATAGCCGCAGAATCAAGATGCTGAGCCTCGGTGGCGTCGGGGTACTCGGGTTCACGATTTTCTTGACGATGTCTCGCGGCGCGCTGGTCGCGCTTTTTGCGCTTACCCTCGTGTATTGCTTCCGGTTTCGTCTTGCGCCACGAGTGCTCGTGCCCGCCTTGGTGCTGGGGGTCCTGATACTGCTCTCCCCGGAACTGTTGTTCGTCCGTATCGAGGAGAGCGTGGCGAGCCGGGCGCAAGGCAGGTGGGACATCTGGAAAGCAGGCCTGGAGGCGCTCAAACATCACTGGATCCTGGGCGCCGGGCTCTCGAACTTTGCAGCCGTTTATCAGCAATATGCAGGGGTGGCGAGCAATTTCCAGGGCTACCTGCGTTCACCTCACAACGTATATCTCGGGGTATGGGTTGAGACCGGCCTCATCGGCCTGTTCACATTTCTTGGCGCGGCGTGGACACAACTGAAGCAGCTTCGCCAATTGGTCAAGGCCCCGGGAGAGCTCGCTTGCGCTCAGATGGTCGCATTGGAAGCGGCTCTGGTCGCGGTCCTAGTTCATGGCCTCGCCGCCGAACTGCTCTGGGCGAAATCGTTTTGGCTGGTGATGTTCATGGCCGCACTAACGACGCGGCTGCAGCAGGCGACTGCTTTCGAACAAACTCCGGCGACTGCGGTCTCGCTGGGCTCGGCCCCGAATGTCCAGAGGCAATCGGCAGTAACCGGGCTTCCGTGAAATGCTGCTTGAAGAGGAACAATGGCACCGTTCAGCTCGAAACCGGTCGTTTGTGTTTGCGCACCTTTTCCGCCGCCGATGGGTGGTATGAGCGTACAGGCGGACAAACTCGCCGCTCGGCTGACACGTGAGGGTGTGCAGGTGCTGCGCGTCCAATCTTTTCCGCAGCCCCCGAGAGCGCTTTATTTCGTCCGCCGCATCCCCGGTGCCAGGACGCTAACCCGCGGAGTGCAGTACCTAATATCCGTCTTTAGAGCGATGCCGCGCGCCGACATCATTCATCACCTGGTCGGAACAGGATTGAGTTTCTTCATGCACGCGGCGCCTCTTCTTATCCTATGTCCATGGTGGAAGAAGAGGCTCGTTCTGAATTACCGGAGCGGCAATGCCGGCCAGAATTTCATGCGCCGCTGGGGCTGGTTGGCGGTACCGCTCATGAAACGCGCAGATTGCATCGCGGTGCCATCAGCATTTCTTCAACGTGTTTTCCGCGAGTACGGGCTTGAATCGGTGATTCTCCCGAACATCGCGGATACCGAGTTGTTTCCCTTCCGGGAGCGGCGGCAGTTTGCGCCCCGGCTCATCGTGGCACGCCATCTTACGCCCACATACGACATCGGCTGTGTTGTCCGGGCGTTCGCTATCGTGCAAGCGCACTACCCCGACGCAACGCTCGGCATTGCCGGAACAGGCAATGAGAGCGCACGCATACGCCGCCTTGTGGAAGAACTCAATCTGCGGAACGTTGATTTTTTGGGCCAGGTGCCTAATACGAAGATGCCCGCGATCTATGCGAACTATGACATCGCCGTGAATGCCTCGATCTCCGATAATTTTCCCGGTGCTCTCCTGGAAGCAGCCCTTTCAGGACTCGCGGTCGTAAGTAGCGATGCCGGCGGCATTCCCGACATGATCCGGCAAGGCGAGACTGGATTGTTGGTGCCCAAACGTGACCCATCCGCCCTGGCAGCCGCAGTGCTGGATGTGGTGCAGAAGCATCAAGCCGCTCACCACAGAACGCTGGCGGCTCGGCAGTGGGCTGAACAGTACTCGTGGGAAAACGTGCGATGTAAATTGCTGGTGTGCTATTCCCGGCCTGTCTGGAGCGAAGCAGTCCCCGCGCACAGTTAGAAGATCTCCAGGTTCTCACGTGAAACGTACAGCCAAAGCAAAAACCGCGAACCGGTGTGAAAACCGGTTCGCGGCTGCTAGCGCCTATTGCCAGGACCAAGCGCCCGCCGTTGCTCCGTACTCATATGCTCCCGCATCTGGCGCCGTGCCTACGGGCCGCGATCCGAGGGCGAAATCGCTTTTCGGAGCCTGCTCGCTTAGCCCCCGGTCTATGGCTGGACTGGTGGAGAAGATCCGGTAGTCGCCGCCGAAATAGCTCCCCGTCGGATTGATGAACTCCGGACTGCCCACTATGTCATTCGAATGCGGCATGCTACCCCAGTCCTTACTGTTGCCGTACGCGAGATTGTTGGTGATCCGATTGTTCACGCCGTAGCCCGAACCGGAATAAATGCCGTATTGGACGTTCTGATAGCAGATGTTATTTGCGATCAGGCTATAGCTGTTGCTGTAGCCCGCAGAGGTGTCAGCATTAATCACGATTCCGCTGCCGTTGCCGAACAGAGTATTGTTCATTACCACGGCATTGCTTGCTGCCCGGTACATTTGAATGCCCCGTCCCGCGTTGTTGTAGACGATGTTGTTAAAAACTTTTGCGTATGGCAGCGCAACGTAGATGCCATGAGCCTGGTTGCAGGTGCCCGGCGCCGGTCCTACGTCGTGAACGAGATTGCCGGTGTACTCATTATTGACTGGCAGCGTGCCAGTGCTGCTGAATGCCTCGCCAATTCCCGCTCCGACCTGGCAACCGGTGGCAGGAATGTCATGGACGTGGTTGCTGAGGACGCGAACGGCGGAACCGTAGTTCTGCAACCCGTACGAGCCCTGCCCCGAGATGTCAAAGCCCTGGATGTCCACATAGTCGCCATCGTTACGCCACGCGGAAGCGGCACCCGTGGCCGGTGACACAATCTTGGCGCCCCACTTCACCGTGGAGAAAAAACGAATTCGGCTGGGAGACGTGCCGCTGCGGGTGCTCTGGATTGTCTCGTAGTACGTGCCTGGAGCGACGTACACGATTGCGCCGGCCGAAACCATGGTGGCGGCGTGCTGAATCGTTTGCCATGGGGCGGTCGATGTCCCACTGTTGCTGTCACTACCATTTGGCGAGACGTAGTAAGCGAGGCTGGCGGAGGTGGCGGTCGTCGCCTGTTCATAAGCGCCAACATCCGGTCCCGACCCCCCGGGGCGGTTGGCCGAATCAAAGTCAGAGCTCGGCGCGTTCAGGGTGGTGCCGCGATCGATGCCCGGACTGGTTGAACTGAGGCGATAGTTGCCGGTGAAATAGCTCCCCGTCGCATTGATGAACCCCGGGTCGCCCACAATGTCGTTCGTGTGCGGCAGAGTGCCCCAGT
>WNFY01002311.1_pt1 | contig 21584 bp, 27 predicted proteins | sample 5400091 | NCBI WGS metagenome assembly WNFY01 (sample SAMN13153364, study PRJNA577476) | soil metagenome | isolation source: 60 cm soil or saprolite under grassland replicate 1 | place: USA:California | collected 2016-06-15
CTGCAAACGCCGGAGGCCGCGATGCTCCGCGCGGATAAATAACGCGATCAGGATCGGGATCAGAAGCAATCCCCACAGCCATTGCGGTGCGCCAAAGCTCATAGGTTTGTTGAGGCGTTGAAGGGTTGAAGCGTTAAAGCGTTGCCAACTCGGGCGATTCCCCGCTTCAACGGTTCAACACTTAAACGCTTTAACGTTCTATTCACGGCAGTTTTTTCCAGATCGTTTGCGACAACAAAATCTGTGCGAGCAGCAACCCACACCCGCTCATGAGGCAGAGCGGAAATAAATCGCGGTACTGCTGATATTTTTTCACGCTCACGGTCGATTTTTCCAGCTGGTCAATGTCGTGATAAATTTGTTCGAGCGATTGGGTATCCGTCGCGCGAAAAAATTTGCCGTCCCCAATTTTGGCGATCTCTCTTAGACCTACTTCATTAAATTCCACGCGTTGATTTTCATAGAGCAAATTGCCCACGACATCGGTTAATGGACCTCTTGAAGTGAATATCGGCGCCGGAGCGATTCCATTGATTCCCGCCCCGATGGCGTAGAAGTGAATTTTTAATGCCTTCACCGCTTCCGCAGCGGTGTTCGGCGGAATTTTTCCTGCATTATTTTCTCCGTCGGTTAAGAGCACGAGCACCCGGCTCTTTGCACGTTTATCGTTCAACCGGTTGGACGCCGCTGCCATGGCCGACCCAATTGCGGTGCCGTCTTCGACAAGACCGATGCGCACCCGCTCCAGATTTTGCAAAAGCCAATCGTGGTCCAGCGTCATCGGACTTACAACGTACGGGCGACCTGCGAACGCAATGATGCCGATCCGATCGTTAGGCCGGGCCTCGATGAATTTGCGTGTCACTTCGCGAATCGCATCGAGCCTCGTTGCCTCCTGACCACCGATCGCAAAATCTTTTGTAAGCATCGATCCGGAAACATCGAGCACCAGCATGATGTCGATGCCGCTGGCCTCAATCTGAGTAAGACTTTTCCCAAGCTGCGGACGCGCGAGCGCAACAACGAAAACTGCGATCGACGCCAGCAGCAGCGTCCGCAGAATTTTCCCGGCGCGCGCGGCAGTCTGTTTTCCAATGGCGCGAAGGCTGGTGGTCGATGAATACGTCAACGCGGCGGCCGGTCCGCGTTTTCCGCGCAACCAGGCGAGCAAGGGGATCGCCAGCAGAAGCAAGAGCAACCACGGATGCGCGAACGTCAACGCGCTATTTGCTGACCACCAATCAGACAGTTGCAAGTTGTTGTTCTCCTTTTACAAAACGGGTTGCTTCTTCCAGTAATAGCTGGCTGTCCGCCGAAGTCGCCTCATAGCGCGCGAATTTGATCATGTCGCATCGATTCAAAAAATCTTCGAGCAGCGACTTCTCATCGCTCGAAAACTGCGACGTCTTGGTCAGCGCGTTTAGAAATTCCACCGAGGTCTGCCGCGTCACCGGGAAACCATGTTGCTCGGTCACGTAGCGACGAAGAATATCTGATACGCGGATGCTAAATTGATAAGGACTAAGCCTATCGATTTGATCTCGCATTCGCTCAAGCGCTTCGAGGGCGCGGTCGCGTGGTAACTGAGGCGGTTGTGGTCGCTTCCGTCTTTTCGCAATCAACCAAACGATCAATCCAACAATTGTTAGCGCGAAAAACGTCCCGGCAAAAACCACCCATGGCGGTATCAGCGAATAATCGACTGGTGGCGCGATATCGTGAAATTCTTCAGAAAGTAAGATCGGTATTGTCATTTCGGAACTCCAAAAGTGCGGAACACAGGCCTTTGACCTGTGAGGCGAGCGAAGATTTTCTCCGCTACCTTTTCAGATCCACCGGAGCAGAACTCCGCTTGCCGGACAGACTGAAAGCCCATATTCCGCCTCATCGAATAGAGAGCCGGCGCTCGCGCTGTTTGAAGAATGAGCGCAGCGGCGGCAAATAATCCTTCCCGGTTTGCAGGGCGATTCCGTCAATATTGTTCCGTCGTAGCGTGCGCGAAAGTTCCGTTTCATGTTCATTGACCAAATCCGAGAAACGCGCCCGTGTGGTGCGATCAGCGGTGTTGATCTCGATTTGGTCGCCGGTTTCTGCATCTTCCAGGGTGATGATACCGATGTTCGGCAAGACCTTTTCACGTTCGTCATGAATGTGAATGGCCACGAAATCGTGCCTCCGCCCGCTCACCGCCAGCGCCCGCGAAAAATCGGGTGCTTGAAAGTCCGAAATGAAAAAAACGACTGCACGGCGCGTCACGATCTTATTTAGATAATCAAGCGCCAGCGCCGGTTCTGTCCCGCGTCCTCGCGGTTCAAAAAACAAAATCTCGCGGATGAGCCGCAGGGTGTGCGAGCGGCCTTTCTTTGGCGGAATAAAAAGTTCAACCCGATCGGTAAAGAGAATGAGACCGACCTTGTCGTTATTGCGGATCGCACTGAAGGCGAGCAGACAGGCAACTTCTGCTGCTAGTTCGCGCTTGGATTGAGAGACACTTCCGAAATTCCCGGAAGCGCTGACGTCGACAACGAGCATGACGGTGAGTTCACGTTCCTCTGTAAATTTTTTTATGAACGCGGTGCCCAGGCGCGCCGTCACGTTCCAGTCGATCGCGCGGATTTCATCGCCCGGCTGATATTCGCGCACGTCTTCGAAATTCATTCCACGGCCTTTAAACACGCTGTGGTAATCCCCGGCGAATGCGGTTTCGACGAGTCCGCGTGTCTTGATTTCGAGAGTCCTGATCTTTTTGAGAATCTCGGTCGTGTCCATTACCGGTAAGAAGTGATTAGTGAGAAGTGAGAAGTAGTTATGCGAAAACCTCGTCGATGTTGGATTGCTGTTCGCTCGTCGAGTCATTCTCTTCTACGCGCGGAATGGCGCGATAATCTGTTGCTGGAGAATGCTTACAGAAGTCGTCCGCGCGGTCGATTATTCGCGAAAGCATTCGCCCTATCGAAATGTATTTCGAGTCAAGCGCGTCGAATTGGTCAGGGAGAAGATAGCCAGAATCTCGCGCGTCATCTAACCATGACTGGGTCTCCGTAGCCTCGCCCAGCGCTTCATCCAGCTTGTTAACAAAGACTGCTTTATAACGACGCCGTCCCCAAGCCTCGGCAATCATTGCCTTAACCGCACGCGAACTTCGCCGAATCTGATCTGTTAAGGAATAACGTTCCTCCGCAGGAAATTGACGATTCAAGAGGAATATGGTTCCTGCTGCGTCTTGAGCTGCTTGATAAACTTTCAAATCTCGAAACGATCTTGCAATCACCGGTAACAACTTCTCACTTCTCACTAATCACCTCTCACCTCTCGAAATCTCCTTAAGGCACGGGCAGCCCTGCAAAAATCCGCTCGATGATCGTCTCGCTGGTGACCGCTTCCGCCTCGGCTTCGTAGCTGACAATGATGCGATGCCGCAACACGTCCGGACCGATGCTCTTCACGTCCTGCGGGGTAACATAACCGCGGCCGTTCAGGAACGCGTGTGCCCGCGCCCCGAGCGCGAGATAAATTGTCGCCCGCGGCGACGCGCCGTACCGAATCAGGCCTTCCAACCTCAGGTTATAAGACGCTGGCTCACGCGTCGCCCAGACAACATCGACAATGTAATCTTTCACCCGATCGTCGATGTAAATGCTGTTGACCACATCACGCGCGACGATGATCTGCTTCGGCTCGACGACGGGATCGACCCGCAAATCGGGTGCCGAAGTCGCCATCAGATCGAGAATTTCTCTGCACCTTGGCCGGTGCACGATTGATTTCGTCGGCAAGGATAAGATTGGAAAAAATTGGGCCGAGCTTGGTCGTAAACTCACCCGTGCGCGGGTTATAAATGAGGGTGCCGATCAAATCCGCAGGCAGAAGATCGGGCGTGAATTGCAGTCTCTGAAACCCGGTTCGAATGCACGCGGCCATTGTTTTCACCGTCAGCGTTTTAGCCAGTCCGGGCACGCCCTCGAGCAGGATGTGACCATTAGCGAGCAGGCCAAGCAAAAGGCGGTCGACCAAATATTTCTGGCCAACCACCACATGACCAACCTGCTGGCGCAATGCCGGAATCCATTGGCCCAACTCGCGCACTTCCTGCGTAATCTCCTGCGTCGATTTCATACGGTGTGGTGAGACACGTACGACAGGGGGAATGTTCGATTAAACGTTGTGCAAGTCTCTGGGTTGCTGCTTATTTCGGTCGCGATCGCGACGCTTGCGTCTCGCTTCGCGCGAGGACGTTAGCGTCAGAATAATCAGACGATCTACATCGCGATCTAAGTTCCTGTGATCCGAGAGAAACATGTTAAAAGGTCGGTCGACAATATCAGTTCTCAAACGGTGGCACCGAGCGATTTTTATGGTTGCATTTGCCGGCGTGACCATATCGATCCTGGCATGGATCGCGTGGCATGATCCGGCCATCAATTTTTTCCGTCCGGCCCTTCTCGACACGCTAGCTGCGGCTTACGCTGAGGCGGGAGACTTTCCACGTGCAATCAGCGCCGTCGAAGGAGCGCTCAAGCACGCTCACTCCTCCGGGGACGGCGACGCTATTAAGCTGAGCGAAAAGATTCTTACATCACCCCGCGAAGATCTTGCCTACCGCGCGGAGCCGGAGTAATCGGCCATCAGCAAGTACGATGAAAATCGGCCCGAGCGTCGCGATGGCGCAGAAACCGAGTGGGCCAACCTTATTCTCTTCGCGAGCGCGACGCTGGAGTCACACTCTTTGCGCGGGGACGCAGTGTCAGAATGATGGGTAGTCCGGGAAAAGGTCGGGCTTTTCGAATGCGAGCTTCGAGATAACGACGATAAGTGTCGCTCAACAAGCGAGGCTCGTTCACAAAGATGGCAAATTCCGGAGGTTCGAGTGTCGCTTCTGGGTTACCGCTCGCTTGCGCGGCATAAAACAGTTTGAGGCGTCGCCCGGAAATCATCGGTGGCGGGTTGGCGGCAAAAGCCGACCGCAACAATCGATTCAGAACCCCGGTGCCGATCCGCTCCCGTGCTGCGCGCCGGACTTTTTCGATGAGCGCAAATAACTTGTCGATGTTTTCGCCGGTCAGCGCGGACGCAATCAAGACCGGCGCGTAATCGAGAAAGAAAATTTGGGCGCGCGTTTCATCGACAAATTGCGCGATGGTCTGCTTTTCCTTGCGCTTTGGTTTGACTAGATCCCACTTGTTCAAAACAACGAGCGCCGCCTTGCGCGCCTTTTGAATCAGGCCCGCAATCCGTTTGTCCTGTGCGGTGACGCCCATCGTAAGATCGACAATCAGCACGCAGAGGTCGGCGCGGCGAATACTTCGCTCCGCGCGCATCACGCTGAAGACTTCAACCGAAGTGGAATGTTTGCCGCGTCGGCGGATTCCAGCAGTGTCGATAAACAAGAACTCCTGACCGTTCCGTTGGTAAGAAATGTCGATGGCGTCGCGTGTTGTTCCCGGCAGCTCGCTTACGATGGCCCGTTCGCTGCGCACAATTGAATTAATAAGCGACGATTTGCCCACGTTTGGACGCCCGATAATCGCGATGTCGATTGGATGTTGGATGTTGGATGTTGGATGTTGGATGTTGGATGGCGCGGGCAGGGATCGATCAACCGTTTCCAACAATTCGGAAATACCGCGGCCATGCGCTGCACTGATTGAAACACTCTGGGAAAATCCCAGCGATGCGAAATCAATTGCGAGGTTCTCGTGTTTCTCATGGTCGATCTTGTTAATGACAAGGACGACCGGCTTGCGTGATTTGCGCAGCATGCGCGCCAGTTCCTGATCAAGCGGTGACAATCCGTCCATTGCATCGACAACAAAAAGCAGGAGGTCGCTGTTTTGAATGGCTCCGTCCACTGCGCGGCGAACCTGGGCGGACAGTTCAGATTCGCCTGCGCCGGCTACGCCGCCGGTATCCCACACGATAAACGGCTGACTGCCGCGCGTGCAGACCGCTGAGATGCGATCGCGCGTGATCCCGGGTTGATCGTGCACGATGGCGATCCTGCGGCTAATCAAACGATTAAATAATGCCGATTTGCCTACATTCGGCCGGCCTACGATTGCGACATTCGGCAGATTGTTTGCAGCGCCGTTCATCGCGTGAAAACGCTTGCCTCAATGCCTTGTCGCGTGCGCGTGGCCTTCAGCTTGTAGCTGCCGTATCCCGTCCGAGACGTAAATGATTCCTGAGATAAATGTGAAGATTCCGGCAGCGATGACAACGTAGAGCAGGGGAAGAAAACGTACCTGCAACATGACCCATGCAATCGCCGCCATTTGCAAAACAGTCGCAACTTTTCCGGTCCAACTTGGTTTCACGTGCACTTTGCCATTGAGTAACTGTAACACACCTGCGCCGACGAGAATAACGGCATCGCGTGTGATAACGAGAACAGGGAACCAGGCTGGAAATCGTCCGTATTCAGGATCGATCTCGCTCCAGTTGCTGATGCTCAACGTGATGATCGCGCTCAGCAGCAAGCCTTTGTCCGCAATGGGGTCGAGAATCGCGCCGAGCGCGCTGCGCTGTTTGTAATGACGCGCGACGTATCCGTCCAAACCATCGCTCACTGCAGCGATCAGGAAAATGGTGATGGCAGTGAAGCGCATCCATTCGGCCCGCGCACCCGCTTGAATGCTCTCGCCGTAATAAATGGCCATCGTGACGAAAGCCGGAATCATCAAAATCCGAACCACAGTGATTTTGTTGGCCGTCGTCATAATGCGAGGGTGACGAAAGCAATTGTAGGGTGTTTCGGCGAAACGCCAATCCGCGATTGGCGTCTGACACAGGCGCCTTGCAACCTGCAAACGTTAGATCGGGATCGCGCCTGCCTTTGCTGGGGAGATCTTAAACCCTTCGATCTGTTTCTTGATCTCATTAGCGAAGCTGGCCGCGCCGGCGCCATTCACAACGCGATGATCGAACGTGAGTGAAAGCGTGATCACTTCTGCACTTTCGTTTTTGTTTCTGTTTGGAATTAATTCGCGGTGCGCGGTACCGACGAAAAGGGTGCCGACGGATGGCGGCACAACAATCGGTGCGCCGGATTTCACACCGAATGCGCCGAGACTTGTGATCACGACCGGCGCGTTCATCGCGTCAACACGACCGCCGCGGGTAGCCTCGACCGTTTCGTTGTAAATCTTTACGAATTCTGGCCAGCTTTTCTTGTTTGCATCGACAACCACGGCGGTCGCAAGGCGATCGCTTTCCAGCGCGACCGCAACGCCAAGATCGAAGTCCTCGTTTTCAATGATCTGATCGTCCTCGAGAGTCAAACGCCGGAACGGCGCGTGTTTTTCCATTGCACGCACGACTGCCCAGGCAATCATAACGGAAGGGGAGGGGGCATTCTTGCCGTCCTTCTTTTTCGCTGCGTCGCGGGCTTTTTGAATTGCCTCCCAGCGAGCATCGATTTGCAAGTTGGCAGGGATAACGCGGCTAAGTTTACGCGTGATAGTAGGCGAAAGAGCAGGCTCGATTGTTTTAGCCGGGATCGGTGACCCCGGCTTCGTGAACTCGCGCTCAGAAATCGAGCGGCCGTGGTCAGCGCCCGCGGCTACGGCGACACCGGCTGCCGATTCTTTTGCCGCTGCTTGAAACTGATCTGCTAAAGAAGCTTCGCCTGTAAGAATGGTCCCAAGTTGCTGGCCGATCTCGACCGTGTCGCCCACTTTTGTTTTCCATTCGCCCATCACACCAGCGAACGATGACTCAATCGGATACACAGCTTTGTCGGTCTCAACTTCGCAAAGCGGATCGTCGAGTGCGATCGCATCGCCGGGCTTCTTCAAAAGCGAAACAATCTTGGCGTTGCGAATTCCTTCGCCCATCACCGGAACGGTGATGTTTTGCACGTGTTCCGCTGTAGCCGGGATCTTTGATCCCGGCTCGGTAAACGTTGGTTCTGCTTCGGCACGGTCGGAATCACCGATTCTGGCTACAGCAGCACGTTCCTGTCTCGTTGCGATAGAGTGTTTGATCGCGCTGACGATTCGTTCCACATCTGGCAACGCGGCGTATTCGTAGATCGGGTTGTAACCGATCATGACGTTGGCTTTGCTGACGAGAATCGGCGGGCTGATCATCTCATTCCACAGCTCCGGCCTGCCGGCTACATGCGAAATGATCATCTGACCAACGCTGCAGTTTTCCGTGTCTTCTTGCACGACCACGAGCCGCCGGGTCTTTCGCACCGATGTTTCAATCGTGGCGCGGTCCCATGGCATGATCGAGCGCAGATCGATCAGCTCAACGCTCATGTCTTTCTCGATCTTCTCGAGGGCTTCGAGCGATTTTTCGATAGTGTTGCCCCACGCGACCAGCGTGACGTCAGAACCGCTCGCGCGCTTGCGGGCCTGACCCAATGGAACGGCTCGAATTGGTTCCGCGTATTCGTGTTCGGCCCAGAGCAGATGTTTGGGAATTAAAAAGATTACCGGATCCTCGCTGTGCATCGCCGTCCAAAGCAATCCTACCGCGTCCTCGGGCGTGCTCGGAATAACGACGCTCAGACCGGGATAATGCGCGAAGACCGACTCGTTCGCCTGGCTATGCCACAAACTGCCGCCGGGAAGATAGGCGCCATAGGGCGCATAGATCACGACTGGACATTTCCAATTGCCAAATGATCGCCAGCGCAGGGTCGAGATGTTGGTGACGAGCTGGTTGAAGCCTGGATAAATAAAATCGATGAACTGCAGCTCGAAGACCGGCCGCTTCCCGTACGCACCCAGACCGCAGGCGACACCGAGAATCGTCGATTCGGCGAGTGGAGAATTGAAGACTTGCTTCGGAAAATCGGTCGAGAGTTTTTGGGTAAGACGAAACACACCGCCTTTTGGATCTTCAATGTCTTCGCCGAAAATGATGTGCCGCGGGTCTTCTTCGAGACCGGCGTGCAATGTTTTATTGACTGTGTCCCCGATGCGATATTTCCCGGGCGGCAAGATTTCCTTGTCGATCTTAGGGGGTGACTTGGCGACATTGGCGAGAAGCTCGTTAGGCGATGCGTCATCGGCTTTCTCCGCTTCGCTGTACTCGCGGCGAACGCGCTCCTTAACTTCATTGTCGAGCTTTGTGAATTCCTCAGCCGTGATCACACCCTCCGCAATCAGTTGATCTTTCCAGCACTTGAGCGGATCGCATTTCTCCAGCGCCTCTAATTCTTCCGGGCTGCGGTAAAGTTTTTGATCGTCGGAACTGGTGTGACTGGAAAGCCGCTCCATCTTCACCCAGAAAAACACCGGTCCATTGCCAGCACGGATTTTCTCCATCGCCGCGCGCGCCGCCTCATAAAGTTTTTCAACCTCTTGCCCCTCGATTTGCTGCCAGTCGCTGGATTGAAGGACTCCGAGCACGAGCGGATTTGTTTTCCGAGTCGGCATGCTGATGCCATAGGCATTGTCTTCGACGACGAAAAGGAGAGGCAGCTTTTTTTCTTTCGCGAAAGAAATAGCCTCGTAAAAATCGCCTTGACGAGTCGCGGCGTCACCGACTGTCGTGACGACAACATTTTTTTTGCCATCGAGCTGGATGCCCCAGGCAATCCCGCATGCCGGAAGAAGCTGTGAACCGGTTGGCGTCGGTACACTCCAGATATGCAAATCCGCATCGCTGTAATGGGATGGCATTTGCCGGCCGCCGCTTCCAGTGTTGCGCTTGGCGAAATATTCGAGACCCAGCTGCCGTGTCGTCATGCCGCGCCCGAGAACAAGACCGCGATCCCGATAATACGGAACGACGTAATCGTCTGGCTCCATGAGAAATGAAATTGCCGCAAGCGCCTCGTGCCCCATTCCGGAAACGTGAAAGTGTCCTTTGCCCTGACGATTTAAATTCTGCTCGCGCAAATCTGCGTGGCGGCTCTCCAGGATCGTTTTGAGAAGGCGAAGCTTTGTTTCCTTGTCTAGAGAAGCCATACGATGCGATCTTGTGCGAATAAGTCCGGCAGCCGCCGGATTGCTAAAGGAAAGAGATTCGGGCACCGTTTGCAAGCATGTCCGCGGATTCCTTCAAAGCAGAGAATTACAGGGCGGGTGCTTCGCCGACCTTCCATGCGGCAGGCAACCGCAGTGGTCGCCTTGCAAACGTCTGCCCAGAGCGGGGCAGGGGAGTGATCGCGCGCTATCGCGATTTCCTTCCGGTCAACGATAAAACCCCGATTATTTCCCTGGGCGAAGGAGACACACCGCTGATTTATTGTCCACAACTAAGTGAGCGGATCGCTCGCGGCTGCGATGTTTTCGTTAAGAACGAAGGCGTGAATCCCACGGGTTCGTTCAAGGATCGCGGCATGACGGTGGCTGTGTCCAAGGCGATAGAGCGCGGCACACGCACGCTCATCTGCGCTTCAACTGGAAATACTTCGGCTTCGGCGGCTGCTTATGCGGCGCGGGCGGGAATTTCATGTGTGGTCATTTTGCCTGGCGGAAAAATTGCGACCGGCAAATTGCTGCAGGCTTTTGCTTACGGCGCAAAAATCGTCGCTATTGATGGCAACTTTGACGATGCGCTTCGAATCGTGCGGGAGCTGGGCGAGCGCGGCGATTTTTCCATCGTGAATTCGATCAATCCGGATCGGATCGCTGGACAAAAGACTGCCGCGTTTGAAATTGTCGATGAACTTGGGAATGCGCCCGACTTTCATTTGCTGCCGGTGGGCAATGCCGGAAACATCACTGCGTATTGGGCGGGCTACGGAGAATATCAGGCACGCCAAAGAACGTTTCCTGAGCGCCAGTCGAATGGATCGATAAAGGTGCCGGCAATGATTGGTTTTCAAGCGGCTGGCGCAGCGCCGATTTTTCACAACCAAATCATCCAAAAGCCGGAAACGATTGCGTCTGCAATTCGAATTGGCAATCCGGCGAGTTGGAAACAGGCGCGTGCGGCAATCGCCGAATCGCACGGAGCGATCGACATTGTTAGTGACGGAGAAATTATCGCGGCACAAACATGGCTGGCGCGGTACGAAGGAATCTTTGTCGAGCCGGCAAGCGCGGCCGCTATTGCCGGACTTTTCAAATGCTGTGATTCGAACGAGGCGGCATATTCATTCAAAAAAATCCCGGAACAGAGCCGGATTGTTTGCACGGTGACCGGACACGGCCTGAAGGATCCCGACATAATTATGCAACGCATGAGAGAGTTGAAACCGGTCCCGGCGACCGTGAACGATGTGCAGAGGGCGATCGACCTTTAGAGCAGCTGCGGTTGACACGCTCGATTCCCAAGCGGAAACGACGGCGTTTCGGATTTCGCTTTCTTGCTTCATAATGCATTCATGCATTCCTGAACATGCGCCTGGTTGTTCAAAAATACGGTGGCACTTCCGTCGGGACGCCTGAGCGAATCCGTAACGTCGCACGTCGTCTCCTCGAAACGCAACGCGGAGGCTGTCAGGTGGTGGCGGTAATCTCGGCGATGGCAGGCGTGACCGATAACCTGATCAAACTCGCGCGCGAGATATCGCCCCACCCAAATGAGCGCGAGCTCGATCTCTTGCTCGCAACCGGCGAACACGCGGCCACGGCTTTGGCTGCGATGGCAGTGAATGCACTCGGCGGAAGAGCCATGTCGCTCACAGGCGCCCAGGCGGGAATTTTAACCGATCGCAATCACACCAAGGCGCGAATTGCGAACATCAGCCCCAAGCAAATTCATGAGCTGTTGTCGGATGATTACATTGTGATTGTTGCCGGCTTTCAGGGTCAGACTCCGGAAGGAGAAACAGCGACACTCGGTCGTGGCGGCTCTGATTTAACGGCCATCGCGCTGGCTGGCGCCTTGAACGCAGATGTCTGCCAGGTTTTTACCGACGTCGATGGTGTCTTCACGTGTGATCCGCGCGTCGTGACTGACGCAAAAAAACTCGACGAAGTCGCCTATGACGAGTTGCTCGAAATGGCTAGCACCGGATCGAAAGTGATGCAATCGCGCGCGGTTGAGTTTGCCAAGAAATTCGGCATCGAATTCGAGGTGCGGTCGAGTTTCAGAACGAGCACCGGAACAATCGCCAGGGAAGCGACCCCCAGCATGGAGGACGTGGTTATTCGTGGAATCAGTCTCGATCGCCACCAGGCAAAACTCACGATTGCAGGAGTGCGGGATGAACCGGGAATCGCCGGGCGGATCTTTTCGAATATTGCTGCCGCGCACATTATCGTGGATATGATTGTGCAAAATGCGTCGATCGGCGGAACGACCGACATTTCATTCACCATTCACGAGGATGAATTGGAGAATGCCCGAAAAATCTTGATGCCGGTCGTCAGCGAAGTTGGCGCGAAACGCCTGAACACGGCAAGCAGCGTGGCCAAACTGAGTGTCGTCGGGATCGGGATGCGATCGCATTCCGGCGTAGCCGCGCGAATGTTCGAATGTCTAGGTCGGGGCGGGATCAACATCCAGCTGGTCTCCACCTCCGAGATCAAAATCGCTGTCATTATCGACGAAAAAGACGCCGAGCGCGCGGCCCAACTAATACACGCCGAGTTCGGTTTGGCGCGCTTGATGCCCGCCACCAGTTCCACCGGGGCGCTTGGCTGACGAGCTACGGGTTGCGCACCGGATCGACATAGAATTCCGGTGTCCCTTCAATACGCATTTTGTATCCAAAGATGCCGTGAAGGACCACGGCCGCCGGATGATCGGTCACTCGAGGCCGGAACCGGTCCTCGGCATTTGCCTGTTTCCATACAGTCCCGTCTTCCAAACTAATCACCGTTCTGCCGGTCAGCCCGCCAAAGTTACCGGCCACGCGGCTTACAAGGAGATCGAGCTTGGTGCGCTCTGCACGCGCGGTAGCCTTCTTCTCGGCGACTTGTCGGTAACCCTGCAACCAGGCATCGAGTTTTTGCAGCTCTTCCGGCGAAAGCTTGTTTAGACCCGCCGCTCTGAATTCTTCCGGCGACATCATCTCGTGAATGCCGCCTGAGATTTCCTCCTGCGCCGCAGAAGCTGGTTTCACGAAGCCAAAAATCAGGAAAAGGTCGAGCAGAAGGTAGGATACGAACGCGACGCGGGAAATGTTCATAAGTGTTTTTTGCGGTGAAAATCGAAACTCCGCGCGATGCTAACACCCATGACGGCCACGTCAAGAGCCGGGGATCACCACCGCGTGGCCTTCGATCTCTCTCCGGGCAGCGCAGGCTGCCAGCACTCAGTTTGACCGCAGCGGACCGCTAACCCGTATGTATCCCGGCCTCCCGATTGCCAGCATGGAAATTCGCCACGGGCTCCCATGCTCCCATCCTCGCCACGACGAGCCGTCCCGTGCGGACTGGCGGCTTGTGTTCCCTACAGGGAAGATTCCACCACAGATCAGTGGTTATTTGGTCGGCAGACGACAGGGCTTCGTCGGCGATATGTAGTCCAATTCTGGACAATTTGCGGCTATTCAAAGGATACGCTATCACAGGAAAAAGCATGGCTTATCCTTCTAAGTAAGACATTTGCACTGAATTGATGCATGGCATATCAAGGCTTAGACACCGACAACGGGAGCGAGGGACCGCCCGTCGTACCATCCCTTATCGCCGCGCGCCCGAATCCATCAGGAAAGGCGAGAAAGGTCAACCCGGTAGCCGATTTTATTGCGGTAACCCCGCCATGGGATCTAGCGAACTGAATCGATAGCGATATCTGCCCAGATCGAATTAGTTTTGGAGTCTTGTTTCGAGGTCTCCGCATGAAGGCGAAAATGCAAGCGCCTAATCTTGAAGCAGTTGCAATGTTAAGGCAGTAATCCGGAAAGGTTGAGAACGAATTGCAGCGATCCAAAGCCCTCGGAGAAACCCTTCGATCACATCAGACAATATATGTCATATAAAATCGAGTGTGATATAGAAGAAGCGCCCCAGGTGGCAAAATATGTTCCTCTTCCCAAACCCCGCTCCCATAATGTCAAACATTACACTCTCCCGAGGTGGCTATGTTCATCTGAACAGATATATCCGCTTCGTCTTGTCTGATGTTGACGCCCCCTTGCGTGCTCAATGTAATCTCCCCACAGGTCGGGGTTAGAATCCTCTTCCGGTTCAGCATTCGTGGCGGCCTCCGCGCTGAACTACTCACGCCGTCCTTCAATCGCAATTCAACTTGGAGGGACGGTAAATGAATCAAAAATACGATGGTGCCCGCCTAGAGCGCCAGCGCAAACGCAGAGCCGAGATAGAGGCGCAACTTGGAACCCAACAACCCGAAGCAAAGCTTCTCTGGCAACAAATCCGCGCCGAACTCGCGCTGAAACGAACCCAGACACGCCTTTACGATCTTCGCGAACAATCACGACTCGCGCAGCAACACGCCGCTGCTGCCGCGCAACGCATACGTGAAAACCCGTACCTGACCCAACTCACACCCAGAAAACGCCTGCCAAACTGCCTGACCCCTGGCTCTTCGACAGCGAGTCGCTCCTGCAAGAGCTGGACCGCTGCCGAGAGCTGGTCTTGGAAATTCCGGCACCAACGCACGCCGCCCACTTCGCCTGCAACACCGCGATCGACGCACTCTGGAACCTGCGTGACACTCTGAGAGAGCTACTGCGTATCCACCGCGAGGGACAATGCGCATTCGCCAAGAAAGCGCAGCCCCAGAAGCAGCCCAAGCCTGTGCAGGCAGGCCAGGAGAAAAGCCGAGCCGTCAGGGCATAGTTGCCCTACAAGGCACCCCTTCGCCTCGCCCCGCGCTCCGCGCGGGGCGAGGCGTGGGGCACCCCGTCTTCAGTCTTTGCTTCTACTGGTTCGGCTTACTCGTGGCAAATCCGCACGAGGCCGGAGCACGTTTCGGGGACACTCGCATCTTGTGCGAGTTGCAGCACATGCACACCGCTCTAAGAACGCTCCAAAATCTGGGCACACTCCACCTTAAAAAAAACGGCACGTATGGCGGCGTCTTTCTCTGGAAGAAGAAAATCTCCCGATTCCCTGCCCCGGCCAGGTGTGAGTTTACAGACGTGCACGCGTGAGACGCCGGGAAACGGTTCATATCCTCTGGCCGGAAGGCCGTTTCCTGACGGCCAGAAGAGGCAGGGGGAGACGTTCGAGCGCGCCCGAGACGTGGCCTACCTCCCCCACCCTCATCAAGATAATTACGCAGCTGCATACATTCGGGACAAATCACGCGCAGGACGATAACCAGTCTCTCCATCACTAAACGAGAACGGGCGCGGGCGAGGCGGTAACTCGCGACGCTCTTCCGCCTGGCAGCGCCGACAGACGAAGTTCAAGAGTTCCCGTTGCCCTAACGAGTTGCGCTGTCCCATGCTCAGGAAATCTCCCGAGCTTGTCCACGCTCCGCACACTCCACACTCAAACGTCGGAAATTTATGCACACGTTTTTGCATGGATAGATATAATACCATACTCACCTGAAAGTTGCCAACCATCCTAACAGTTTGTCAGGCACCAAACAGTGGCTGCAAAACTATATGTCATATTCTGACGCGGGAATTCCAGAGTTGTTGCAAATCGTCCCTAAAAGCCTGACGCTAAAAAACTGTGTCGTGGATAAGTTGGATGGAAGTTCACAAAGACTTTTTGTTGGTGGTGAGTGCTTTGGTGGCCGCGTTTTTGGGTCCCTTCGCGGGAGTGTTCGTCGGTCTCAGCGGAGATTTTCTATGTGTCGCAACTACGGTTTAAGCAGCAAGAGGTGGGATTGAGTCATGTTTCGGCGGTTCGGCTGGTAGAAGAGGCGCAAGCACGAAAGATACGTATCCGGCTCTTAGTTGGTGCAGCGGGCGAACAGTGGACGGACAGTCTTCGAGTAGAAGAGAGTCTAGTGAGCGAGATTACATCCACCGCAGCGGGCAAGGTATGGACTGAAGAGATGAATGAAGCGTTCGATCGGAAAATAGACTCGCTAGGCGCCCTGAGTCTGAGAGTTCTCGAAAAAGAGCTGCAGGCGGCATTGGAAGAAAGCTAGGCCCTCGGCTTACCACTCATCTTTTTGAAGCGGCGCGGTCTGGGTGTTCATCTTCAACTTATTTTCCGGCTGAATCGGAAACAGCGGATGAAGGAATGAGCAAATCCCTGCCAGCATATCGAATCCGAATATCCGAGCCTTCGCGCGAAACGAACTGGACGCGACTTCCCGAGGGCAGCGTAATGTTGCCATGCTCAATCGGGACTGTTACCGGCTGCGAAACGGTCACGAAACGCATCTCCGATTTTGGCTGGATCGACTCGGCTATTTCAGCCGGAGGCGAAAATTGCGCGGCCGCATCGCCCCTCGACTCGAATTTCGCGATCAGCGCTTTTGCCTTCTCGATATTTTTGAAGCCTGCCGCAGAAAAAAGCGTGTCATCATCGGTGCCCAATTTTTTTTGCAGCTCGCGCATCTTGAGAAGAGTTTCAGCGGCATCCTCACGGACAAGTTGGACGTTTTCGGCGGAGTTGAGTTTAAGAATCCCGGGAATATGAAGCCACGTGTTCAAATCGATATATCGAGCCAGAGATGCTCCTAGAAGAAAACCATCCGAATCCGTATTCTGAGTTGGTTCAGCGAGATGGCCGCGCGCGAATCGACCGCATGCTGTAAAATATTCGCCGAGTCCGCCCGGCTCGCGTGCGACACAGCCCCGGTTTCGTCATAGCCGCGTTTAATCTCCGAGCCGACGGTGATTGTTTTCTGGCTCGGCTGATCCAACGGTGACTGAGCTGCGGAAAAATTGGCAGTCCCTAGAATAAGAATCGCCGCAATCGATTTCATTGGCGTTCATTTCAACGAACGCCACCATTTCGTCAACATTTTCTGGCCTAGAAAATTTCGTGAAAAATTATATGTCGTGCAAAACGGCCCCGGTTTCCGAATGCGGACAATGGCTGCTCACTTTCTCGGAGGCGCAGGTGAAGAAGTGCCGACTGGCGATGGTGCAGCAGACATGGCAGGCGATGCCGCGCGTACAGGGCTGCTGGGTGAGCGTTCACCTTGTTGAACATGTCCGGCGAAGTAGCCGATCAAGCCCGAAATCGGTGCGGTGATTACAGCGACGACAATGCTGGTAATAATCGTGTCCCCTGTTGCGCTGCCAGTAACTCCTCGAGGAGCCTCGATGTTCTAGCCGAATTATACTGTGCCGTTTAAGGCGGACGATATAGGAATCGATCCCCCATATTACAACTGCGGGCAAAAGGCTTAAGACGAACCAAATATTTCCAGTTATAGCACTCGCAGCAAAAACGATCGCGCTGCACGCGGCAAAAAATCCGGGATGGATAACTATCTGCTGCAACCTTCGCACACGACGTTTAAGGATTTCGTTGATCGAATAAAACACGCCCGCGTTGACTTGATCATCGGAGCCAGAAACCCACACCCGAGACCCAATGGGACTCAACTCAACCGTGGCGTAAGGTGAATCGGATTCAATGTGCAACTCCGTGATACAATTTTGCTTAACGTCGGCCCGCAGCTCGCTTATCGAATCAAATTCAGCGTCTGTGGTCCTAAATTTTACTTCTTTAGCCCACGCCCTCACAATCTCTTCTATTTTTTCAAGGTCATCCAACCACAAACGCAGTGGCGGGTAATCAGCGGAAAGCCTTGCTATTCTCTTTTTCACGTCGCGATTCTGTGGCTCTTAAAGCTCGCGGAGAATAACTCGAAAAAGAAAGTTTGCTATATGTCCGCTAAAAAAATCGCACTTGGGGTTGAATTAGTATGGAGATTCTGCAATGCGGCGTGTGTGGAAGTTGGCGCCAGGCCGATTTGTTTCCGAGTGGGAACACTCGGGAGGATGCCACAACGCCGGACGACAATTTTGTGTGTTTGCTATGTCAGCGTGAAGTGTGGGAGATGCAGGAAATGGAGCGTGCGCTAGATGAGTACGAAAAGGGTCGTCGTAGAATGCAGAGTCTAATGAGGACATTACTTCCCGGCTCGCAGCGGCCTTACAACCGTCCGGCAGCAGGCAAAAGGCGGAATTAAAAATCCCTGAAAAAAGTATATGTCATATGTAATCTGTGCGGATTTCAGCCCAAGTTGATTTTGTGATGGTCCGTCTGACGGCGGCGAAACATAACGTCAAATCATGATCTTGAAAGCTATTCAGAATCGACAACAAGGCAGGCTTTCGGTGAAATTGGAGGCGAGATGGCTCACCTGGTTCTGAATTGTGATGGGGATGATCGCGTAACGGATAAGTTAGGCAACGTTACCACGATTGGCCGTGCCCCGTCGAACCACATAGTCATTGACAATCCGACGGTATCAGCGCAGCACGCGATAATCGGGAGATCCGCCGACTCCTATCGGCTGAAAGATTTGGATTCAACAAACGGGACACAGGTCAATGGCGTTTTTATTACTGACGTTGAGTTGAAGGATGGCGACAAAATTCGATTCGGTTCCGTCGTAGCGGTTTTTGCGGGATGTTGCCGCAAAGGTTGACCAATGCAGGTTGCTCAAGGCTGAGATAATTGCTCCCAACGTCGAGCAAAAACCATGCCCAATAAAATCGCACTTGATATATGTCATATGTAGTCTGTGCGGATTTCAGCCCAAGTTAATTTTGTGATGGTCCGTCTGACGGCGGCGAAACATAACGCCAAAAAGCTATTCAGAATCGAAAACAAAGGCAGGCTTTTGGTGAAATTGGAGGAGAAAATGGCTCGCCTGGTTCTGATTTGCGATGGGGATAATCTCGTAACGCATAAGTTAGGCAACATTACCACGATTGGCCGTGCTCCGTTGAACCACATAGTCATTGACAATCCGGCGGTATCAGCGCAGCACGCGATAATCGGCAGATCCGCCGACTCCTATCGGCTGAAAGATTTGGATTCAACAAACGGGACACAGGTCAATGGCGTTTTTATTACTGACGTTGAGTTGAAGGATGGCGACAAAATTCGATTTGGTTCCGTCGTAGCGGTTTTTGCGGGATGTTGCCGCAAAGGTTGACCAATGCAGGTCGCTCAAGGCTGAGATAATTGCTCCCGACGTCGAGCAAAAACCATGCCCAATAAACTCGCACTTGATATATGTCGTATTAAAATCAGCGGGTGGAAGCGAGCGAAAGCGGCAAACGCAATGCCGCCCTCCTAAATAACTTTTACTCGCGGAGTCGAAACAACCGCGTCGAGGGGCGGTATGTTAAAAGTTATCTACCGAGGGGTCTCCTTCGCGCGGGTCTCGGGATCACCGAGGAATCGGACGCCGTGGCGGTAATTTGCCTCCGAAGAGACGGGCGGCATTTCCATTTGCCATCGGCGGCGAATTGAGCGCAATTTCACTCCGGAGACGTTTCGTCAATGCATCGCGGAAATTTTGCCGCACAGCAATTATGAAGAGACTGACCTCGAAAAACTGGCGCGCGAAGTTGCTTTCCGTCCTGCGCGCCAGACTGACCCTGGAAAACTGGCGCGCGAAGTTGATGTCCGTGCTGCTCGCGACAGCGGTTTGGTACCTGATCAAAAAGAACGTAGCGACGACGCCCTCGCCGTCTGAAACGTCCTCCCCGGCGCCAGTTACGGAAACGCGCTGAGGGCGACTTAATCCCGCCGGGTCGCCGCGTCGAGTTAGGCCTTGCGGACCACTTGCACCTCAAAAGCGTTGTCCGTCCGCGACGGGTTTTTCCATCCACGCCCGAGCCTACGCACCCGCGCAATGGGGAGGGTCTTTATCCTCAGGTCGGATGGCCCTTCGCTCGCACTACGCTCCAGCCTGCAGTCTCCGACGACGCTTTTCGTACTCATCTAGCGCGCGCTCAATTTCACGCCACTCACGCACATCACGCTGACATCGCGCACACACAAAATTCTCGTAGGGCATCGTCCCGTCCTCCCGCTTGTTCTCACTCGGAAACAAATCGCCCCGGCGCCAACTTCCACAGACCCCGCATTCCCTGACCTCCATTACTCATTCAACCTCATTTCGCAGACAGAGTTTCTGGCGTGGTTTCTCACCGGCGAATCCACGCCCGTATTCTCTGGCCGCAATGCCGTTCGCTCGCGCTACGCTTCCCGCCGCACACCACCGCGACGTTTCCAGTACTCGCTCAAACGGCTTCAAATTTGTGCGCTCGCTCGCTCACAACACGTCCAGCAAAACCCATGCCTAATAAAATCTCACTTGATGTATGTCGTATAAATTGGGTTAGGCCAATTCCTTCACCGGAACATTATGTTGTCGAGCCAAATCAAGAATCTGCTCTTTTTTAGTGTTGCCCTCGAAGAGTCGTTGGGGCAACCAACAGAGAGGCTGCTGCGGTGGCAGCAGAAACAACAGACCCCGCCGTGTCGAGACAACGGTTCGAAGCTGTTTCCAGCGCAGCCGCATGTCAAAGTTGACGTTCGCGACGGAGACTGAGTCCTCGCTCAACGCGACGGTGGATTCCACATACTGGTCTGGATGTCTGCGATAATGTCGAGCCACGCGCAGTCGCCCGTCGAGTCCGAAGCAACTGAACAGAAAATAGACAAAAACGGCGAGAATAACGTACGACGGCCAGCCGAAATGACTGTGTACTCCAGCCACCAAGACGACTGCGATGATCAGGAGCGAGAAGATGGCCAGTAGCCACCTGATCGACCGACGAACAACCAACAGCGATCGGTAATGATGCAGATCGAGTGTGTCCTGAAGGGTGAGTGTCCCAGTGAAGGACAGCGCTTTGGTGGTCACGAGCGTTTAGGCCTAACGAGAATTCGGCCCAATTATTGCGCCTTTCACGGCGTAATCCAGCAAAACCCATGCCCGATAAAATCTCACTTGCTATATGTCATGTAAAAGCGCATGCGCGAAAGGCCTGATCTCTTACAGTCTTGGCTCCGCACTTGTTACGCCGCACAATCATAAGACATCACTGCCACATCTGTTCCCCGGTAGCTTGTATGCTCAACGAGTAACCAGCCGAGGCGTGAGTAAAACTGCTCTGTGCTTGGAGTGTAAAGGTAAAGCCGTCTTACGCCGAGTGCCGTTGCTTCGTCGATAACGCGCCGGACCAACGCAGCTCCGATCCCGAGGCACCGACGTTCTGCAGCGACGAAAACGCCAGCCAGCCACGGCGACAACTCCATGCGCGTATCCATGTCGTGAGCGATCAGCATCGCCGAGCCGAGCAGCGTACCACCGGTGAATGCAATGATAATTGTCGGGATTTCGTGATGGCCACAACACTCTCGAAGCCTGGCCATGCGCGCCTCAACTGAGTCACCTGGCCGCAGATACGCCCACTCGTGGTGATGCCAATCCGTAAGAGTCGGAATGAACTCCTGGTGGTCTGCAAGGTAGCCGATTTGCATAAGCGTGACCGTGCGGCCTGACGCCAAGCTCAGCCACCGCGACAGAGCCGGATGCGCGCCACCAGTTGCGGTACAACTTCGCGATCGCTCACGGTTCTCGCAACTGTTTCAGTTGGAACTTGCGTCTTGGGATTTGCGATTTTCCGTCGCGTCTCTTGCTGCTTTCACAACCTTCTGCGCCGCGTCGGCCAGATCATCGACCGCAATCACGGCGAGACCTGAATCCGCTATCTTTTTTTTCCCTAATTCAATATTGGTTCCTTCGAGACGCACAACCAACGGCACGGACAATTTAAGGGTCTTCGCGGCATTGATGATGCCTTGCGCAATCACGTCGCA